>WNFU01004345.1_pt1 | contig 18166 bp, 12 predicted proteins | sample 5400121 | NCBI WGS metagenome assembly WNFU01 (sample SAMN13153360, study PRJNA577476) | soil metagenome | isolation source: 100 cm soil or saprolite under grassland replicate 1 | place: USA:California | collected 2016-06-15 | reverse complement strand
AAGGGCCGCGACACCGGGATCATGGACGAGCCGATGCTCCGCGTGTGGATGCAGGACGCGGTTCCCCCGCGCCCTTACTACGACGAGCGGCCGGGCAGGTGGGTAGCCGAGCCGGGTTGGCCCTCGCCGAACCTCCGGACCCGGTCCTACCCACTCGGTGCTCGGCGGCTCCTGACCGGACGGGCACGCGAGGACGACGTAGAGCTGCGGATCGCCAGCCCGCAGGTAACCGGCGTTGACGCGGGTCGCTGGGGCGTCTTCGGCCTGTCAAGTGACCTGCCGCCGGACCAGCGCGCCGAGGACGGGCGCTCGCTCTGCTTCGACTCCGAGCCGCTGGAGGAGCGCCTCGAGATCCTTGGCTTCCCGATCGTGGTTCTCGAGGTCATCTCCGACCGCTCCCTTGCCCTTTTGGCCGCTCGCCTCTGCGACGTCGGGCCGGACGGCGCATCGACGCTCGTGACGCGTGGGCTCCTGAACCTCACGCACCGCGAGAGCCACGCGGCGCCGACGCAGCTGGAGCCGGGTGGGAGAACGACAGTGCGCCTACGGATGAACGCGATCGCCTACGCCTTCCCGCCCGGACATCGCATCCGCGTCGCCCTCTCGCAAACCTACTGGCCCTGGGCTTGGCCTTCGCCGGAGCCGGTGACGCTGACGGTCGTCACGGGCGGCGAGAGCTCGCTCGAGCTCCCCGTCCGCCCGCGAGGCGCCGAGGACGTCGAGCTCGCGCCCTTCGCGCCGCCTGAGGGCGCGGTCCCGCTACCGGTTGAGCCGCTTCCGGGCGCCACGGGCACCGTGTTGAGCATGGACGTGGCGTCCGGGCGGCTGACGCGAACCATGAGGAGCGACCGCGGCGGCCACCGCCGACTCGCGGACGGCCTTGTCTACGAGCCGAGGGTCACCGACGTCTTCACGATCGTCGAAGGCGATCCGCTGTCCGCAAGCGTCCGGTGCGAGCGGAGCGTCGCGATCGCCCGGGGCAACTGGCGGACGCGGGTCGAGGCGGTGAGCACGATGACCGCGGACACCGAGGCGTTCATCGTCACGAACGCGCTCGACGCCTTCGAAGAGGACCGGCGCGTGTTCCGCAGGACATGGGACGCCCGCATCCCGCGCGACCTCGTATGATCGGCGCGTGACCGTCGCCCCCGTCTTCGAGCGGGTCGCTTCCGACGTTCAATGGGATCCCGTCTACCTCGACCTGCAGCGGCCCGAGCACGTGATCACGTTCGCGGACTTCGGCCCGGGCGCCGAGGGAGGCGGCGTCTTCTCGCCCGTCGCCGTCACGTCCCCGTTTCGGATCCTGAACGACGAGGGCCTACGCGTCCTCCAGACCGTCTGCCGGGAGCTAGAGGCGTATGCGACGGAGAGCGTCCGCATCCCGAAGCGCATGCGCGGCGGCGTCTATCGCTCGAACTTCCTCCGCGGTCTTGTCTCCCATCCAGAGCTGCTCTCGTTCCTGCGGGCGCTCGCTCAGGCGCCGCTCGAACCGCATCCAGTCTTCCACCACGCCGCCCATCTGAACTACGCGCCGGACGACCTGACGAAGGACGTCGACCAGTGGCACTACGACAGCGTCTCGTTCGACATCGTCATGATGGTCACCGACCCGCGCGGGATGAAGGGCGGTCGTTTCGAGTACTTCCACGGGCCGGTCGAGGAAGGCCTCGCGATCCTCGAGGATGGGCGGGGCCTCCCGCCTGAGCGGGTTGTGAGCGTCGAATTCCCGGGCCCCGGCTGGTGCATTCTCCAGCAGGGTCATCGTGTACTCCACCGTGCGACACGCCTCGAGGAGCCCGGCGAACGCATCACGCTCGTCGCCTCCTTTTGGACGCCGGATCCCGCGCTCGCCGATCCGACGGATCTTCGCGTGCTTCTCAAGGCGGACGGGCGCGATGTCGCGCTCGTCGAAGGGAGCCGCTACGCGGCCCTCGCGGCCGCACGCCGCCTTGAGCGTTTCGCCGCCGAGGAAGCCGTCGTTGGTCGGCCCCTCGACGACGTCCGTGACGCGCTGCGCGCTTCGCTGGCCGAGGTCGAGCAAGCGCTTTCCGCGTTCGGCCCCGGCCACAGGCGGCCGTAGTACAGCCGGATCGGACCGGAACGCGGCTCCGGCTTGGGTACAAAACGGGTACGGCAGCTCGGGCACATGCGGGCACGCGCGTCCACTTATCGGGCCGAGAAATAGCCTAGTTTCCAGCGAGAACGTGCCCGCGCGTGCCCGCGTGTGGGCGCGTCCCTCACTCGGCTTTCCCTCGTAATGAAGGGGTCCCGGGTTCGAGTCCGGGCGTCGGCTCTTCTCGATTTTAGGCTTTCCCCTCCGAAGCTGTGTCGCCCGGATGCGCTCTCGGGTACAAAACGGGTACGCGAGGTTCGGGTGGCCTCCCGCGCGCGCCTGATCTCGCCCTCCGCCGACGGCCGTTCGTGTCCAGGCAAAGTCACCAGCGACGCGCCCACGACGAGTCGCGGACCCGTCTCCCGTCATGAGCCCGAGAGAATCACCTGAAGTTCATCCGCGCATTTCCGGGCGGATGCTCCACTTCGGCACGGATTGGCGATGGAATCGATCCAAATCACGGCCCACGCGTCGTATCCGCGGCGTTCGAACTGCAGCCACGTGCCGCCCGCGCGGTGTTGGGCAAGCGTCTCGTGCCATCCGTGCGCCCTTGCGGCTTGGCGGAGCACATCGGCGGGGTCCTCCTCACCTCGACTGCCGGTGAAGTAGATGTGGACGCACGACGGGGAGGGAGCGAGCTCGACGCACTCGCCTTCCACCTCGGCGATCACCCGACTGGACGGGGGGACCAGCGAACGCGCGAGAGCATGAAGCTCGTCGGCAAACGACGCGGTGTCAACGCCTGCCTCCGGATCTGACGCGCCGGCGCAGGAGGAGACCGAGACGGCCAAGGCACCGGCGGCAAGAGAGCACGACGCGAACCGAAGCTATCGACGCTCATTAATGAACCCTCTGTTGCTGACGGAAGGAACGATCAACAGTCTGATCGCTGTCCGCGTATGCCGCACAGCGCCGTAACGGAATGATCGGTGGGCGCGAGCGACGTGCTCCGAGGCGGAGGCGGTAATTGCGCTCCGACGGGACAAGAAGGAGCTTTGGTCCGTGCTCGTTCTGCAAGCGAGTAGGCGGGCACGCGCGCCGACCCGCGCTGGCCGCTCGGATGAAAGTTGACAGCGATCGCGTCGGTTGAAATGGTTGCTAGGTCGAAGCCGGGGACCGAAAGGTCACCGGGCTTCGGCTTTTTTGCGCGCGCTCGCCAGCCGGTGCCACAGGTGTGGCACTTGTATCTCGAGAGAACGAGGAATGTCGCCATGGTGCGCCAGTCGTGCGCCAGTGACGCCTGAAACCAGTGGACTTCGGTAGACCTCCACGGACTTCCATGGACTGAGCGTTGCGGTCTGAAAGACCGCACGCACTCGCACCAACGCGGCTCCCCCGCCGGGAACCCGCTTGCTTAGCGGAGGGGGAGGGATTCGAACCCTCGATCCGCCTAACGACGGATAACGGTTTTCGAGACCGTTACGAATATGCCGATTTGCAGGGACTTTTCCGCTCGTGCGCCAGTCTGTGCGCTAGGGCAGCGCAGGACGAGCGGCCGCGCCAGGCTGCCCGGGTCGACCTCGGCCCCGAACCGCCGAGCGTCAGGGCCTCAGCAGCGCCGCTTCCTGATCTGGCGCGCCCGTCGCATCAGCCCGCGAAGGCTAAAAGGTCCGCGAGCTGCGGTGCGCTAAGGAACCGCTCGCGGCGCTCCTCCGAGAGTCCGGCCGAGAACGCCTCGATTTCGGTTCGTGCCCGCGCAAGGGCATGCTCGGCGTCGGCGTCGTCTCCAGCCGAGTAGAGAGCTGCGGCGAGCGCCGCCGCGGCGCTCCAGATCGTTGGCGGGTGCTTGAGGCGGTCGGCCTCGGAGAGCGCCTGCCCGAGGGCGTCGACGGCTTCGGTGGTCCGGCCCGCCTCCCGCAAGGCGCGCCCGAAGACGATGCGCGATGTTGCCGCGTACTTGAGCCGGTGGTAGCGCTCGGCGATGGCGATCGCCTCGGCGGCCAGTTCGAGCGCCTCTTCGTGCCGGGCGGCCGCGAGGGCCACCTCGGCCTTGGCTCGCGCGACGCGCGTGATCCACAGCCACTGGTGCCAGCCTTTCGTCGCTTCGGCGGCTGTCTGGAGCGTCGGTACGCTAGCCTCCGCGCGGCCGACGTCGCCGAGCACGAGGTCGGAGTAAAGGAGATCGATCTTTCCGCTGACCTGCGAGCCGGGGAAAGCGGCCCGCTCGCCGAGCGCGATCGCTTCCTCGTTCTTTGCGCGAGCCTCGTCTATCTCGAAGAGCTCGTGCAACGCGCCAGCCCACATGTTGATCGCCCGCGACGTGAACCGTGGCTGCGCCTCGAGCTCGCGCCCCTGAGCGACCACGCGCTCGAAGAGCGCCAGCGCCTCTTCGTGCCGGCCGAGCCCGCTCAATGAGAGCGCGAGCTGGGCGCCACCGTTCACCACCGGGCCGATGCTGTGCACCTCGTTGCCGAGCTCGTACGCATGCCGCGAGCTCTGTTCCGCCGCCTCGTAGGCACCGCGCCAGTAGTCATTCAGGCTCATCCATTCCTGCATGGTGGCCAGCTCGTCGAGGCGCGCACCAGGCCGCCAAAGGCGAAGCGTTTCGAGCCCGTGTTCATGTGCGGCGTCCAGGTCCCCGTCCATGTTCTCCGCACCGAGGAGAAACGACAGGGCGCGCGCGCGGAGCTCCTGGTCGCCCAGCTCCTCCGCCAACGCGCGCGCGAGCTCGCCAAAACGATGTGCCCCCTCGGCGTCGGCCGACCAGAAGGCGGCGCGAAAGCGGGCGTCCAGCGCCTCGAAGAGCTCGGCGCCCTCGAGCTCGTCGAGGAGGGCGTCGAGCTCGGGGATCGCCTCGGGGTAAGCGCCGCCCCGCACGCGCGCGCGGGCGCGCTCGAGGCGGATCTGGCGGCGTGCTGCGTGGTCATGCTCCGGGACGAGCTCGAGCGCCCGGTCGTAGAGTGTGATCGCCTCCGCCGCCCATGCTCTTCTCGCCGCGAGGAGGAGGTACCTCAGCTCGCGGTCGGCGTCGCCCGCCTCTCTCCAGTGGTAGGCGACCGTGGTGGCGGATTCGGCAACGCGGTCGCCGGCCGCATCCTCGATGAAGCGGGCGACGGCTGCATGCCGTTTACGCCGCACCGCCTTGGGGAGGGTCGCATAGGCCACCTCGCGGATGAGCATGTGCTTGAAAGAGAATTCCTCGTCCCCCTGCACGGTCGTCGAGGGCTCGCGGCGAACGAGGTCGCGCTGCTCGAGCGAGTCGAGCGCTTCAGTGATGTCGGCGGGGTCCCCTCGCAGGCGCTCAAGTACGCCTCGCCAGAACACCTTCCCAACGACGGAGGCATCGAGGATGACGGAGCGCTCGAGAGCTGGGAGGGCGTCGAGACGGGCGGCAATGATCCCCTTCACGTTCGTCGGCAGCTCTTCGGCCGCGTCGGCCGCCCGCTCGAGGAGCGAGGCAGCAAACTCCTCGATGAAGAGAGGATTGCCCTCGGCAGTCTGCTCGAGGCGCTCGACGATGCTCTCGGCGACGGGCTCGGCGGCCTGGGCAAGGAGCGCGAGCGCGAGTCGGGAGGAATCCTCGCGCCTCAACGGCCTGAGCTCGAGCGCCGTGTAGTTGGGGCGTCCTCCTCCCCAGGCGGGACGGGCGTCGAGGAGCTCCGGCCGGGCGAGCGCGGCGAGCAAGATGGGCGCGTCACGGAGGCGGGCCGCCATCATGTCGACGAGGTCGAGGAGGCTCCCCTGGGCCCAGTGCAGGTCCTCGAAGAGGAGCATCGTCGGCCGCTCGCGCCCGAGGGCCTCGATGAACCGTCTGGCCGAGAAGAGGAGTACGGGCGGTTCGACGGCGCCCGTGTCCTCGAGGCCGGTAAGCCCGGCGAGGTGAGCGGCGATCTCCTCCGCATCGTCCGGCAGAAGTGCAGCAACCGCGCGTTCGAGCTTCTCGCGTGCCAGCGGCGCGGGATCCGTCTCGAAGATGGCGGCGACACGGCTCACCTGCTGGGCGAACGCCCCGTAACCGGACGTCTGTCCGTACGGGAGCGAACGCCCTCGTAGCGTGCGCCCGTCCGATTTCTCCACGATCGTCGCCAGCTCCGCCGCCAGGCGCGTCTTGCCGATCCCGGGCGGACCGAACACGGTGACGAGCCCGACGCGCCCCTCCTCGGCGGTCTCCTCCCAGATGGCGCGCAGCCGAGCGAGCTCGCGCTCGCGGCCGACCATGGGAACGGCGGAGAGGCTGCGCTCGGCAAATGCGGATGCTTCGACGGCGAGCCACGCGGGCAACGGCTCCTCCGTTTCGCGTACCTGGACGGCGCCGGCTACTTCGTAGCGGATCGCGGTCCCGGTCGAGCGGTGCGTCGTCTCGCCCACGAGCACGCCTCCCTGTGGTGCAGCTGCCTGAAGCCGTTGCGCGGCGTTGACGGCGCTTCCCATCACCGTCGGCCGCTCGTCGGGTCCAACCGGCGCGAAGAACACATCGCCGGTGTTGACGCCGACCCGCAGCGGGAGGTCACCGAAGTCCGGAGCGTTCTCGGCCGCACAGCGCTGCATCTCGAGGGCCGCCCGCACTGCTCGCTCGGAATCATCCTCGTGCGCGACCGGCGCGCCGAAGACGGCCATGAGCGCGTCGCCGATCACCTTGTCGACGGAGCCGCCGTATCGCTCCACGATTGCTCCCAGCTGGCCCATGCAGGAGTCGACCAGAGCGCGCAGGTCTTCCGGATCCTTGTCGACCGAAAGGTTGGTAAAGCCGGAGATGTCGGCGAAGACGACCGTCGCGCGGCGCCGCTCCTCTGCCGGGAGCGCTCGCGAGGCGGGGCCAAGTGCATTCCCACAGGTGCCGCAGAAGCGCTGCCCGGCGGGGTTTTCCCCGCCGCAGGCGGGACAGGTGACGACGTCATCCATTCGAGCGCATTGTCCCGTATGCTCGCCCGAAGTGGCATCTCCGGATTTGCTCGCCGTCGGCGATGTCATGGTCGACGTGCAGGTTCCGGCGGAGGCGGCCACGGGGGGGCATGTCGTCGGGAAGGTCCGCCTTCACGTCGGTGGCTCGGCGGCAAACGCTGCCGCGTGGGCGGCGGCGGCGGGCGTGCGGGCCGGCGTCGTCGGGCGCGTCGGCGACGACTTCGCCGGACGGGCGCTCCGGCGGGAATTGGAGGCGCGCGGCCTCGACGCTTGCCTGGCCGTCGACGCAGACCTTCCCACCGGTTGCGTGCTTGTCCTCGGCGAGCGGATCGTCGCCGAGCGCGGCGCGAACGCCCGCCTTGCGCCGAGCGACCTGCCCGCCGCCCTCGATGCCGGCGCTGTCCTCGTCTCCGGCTACATCCTCCTCCACGAGGACTCGGAGGCGGCCGGACGCACGGCGCTCGAGGGGTCCGGCGGTGCCTGGGTTGCGGTCGACGCGGCCTCTGCACGTCTCGTCGATCGGTACGGCCGTGAACGCTTCCTCGAGGCCACGGCGGCGGCGACGGTGCTGCTTGTCAACGAAGACGAGGCGTTTGCCCTTACTGGCGAGGAGCCGGAGCAAGCAGCACGGGCGCTTGGCGACCTCTATCGCCTCGTTTGTGTTAAGCGGGGGGCGGGCGGAGCGGTGGCGTCCTTCGCTGGCGCGCTCTTGCGTGCCGATGCCCCGCCTGTTGACTCCGGCGATGTCACCGGTGCCGGTGACGCCTTCGCGGGCGCCCTGCTCGCAGCCCTCGTGCGCGGCCGCTCGCCTGAAGCGGCGCTCACGACGGCCTGTCGCGCGGGCGCCGCAGCGGCTGCATCGACGGATCGCTGGGCGCCGACACAAATCTAAGAGCCGACCGGACGGGACCGCGAGACGTTGAGACGCGGGCGGCCTGCCGTGTGGGCGCGCGAGCTCGTGTCGAGGCGCCACGATCTCGAGCTCTTTGAACTCGTGTGAGCACAGCCGCAGCCTGGGGGTGCATAAACTCGGTCCGCATCCGCGAGCTGCGCAATTGCAGCGAGATCGCATTTGTGCACCCCACAGGCCTCGAGCATCGGGTACGTCGTTCAGCCCGTTCCCGACGGCGCGCATGAGGGGCCAAGCTCCTCGACAACGCGGCGCTTGTCCCTCGCCATCGACGAGGACGACGTCCGCGCGACCACGATGCCGGCGACGAGGAGATGCCTACGATGACCATGACGGAGCCGTGGGGGTCGAGCTCTCAGGCTCCCCCGCCGAGCGGATCCGTCTCACGCTCGATCACTCCGTCGACGAGCCGGCGCCACCGAGGACGAACGTCGACAAGCTCGACCGCTAAGCCGGCCTTGCGCGCGTCTTCGATCAGCGATCGCAAGGCGAGAGCCGCGGTCGTGTCGATCCGCCCGACTCCGTCGAGGTGGATGACGAGGCGTCGTGCCTCGGGGTGGGCGCCGAGGAGCGCGAGGAAGGTGTCCTCCAGGCGCGGAGCACTTCCGAACCAGAGCACGCCGCGCGGCCTGAGGTGAAGCGTCTCCGCCTCCTCCCAGCTCGGCACCTCGAGCGCGAGCTCGCGCCACAGGTGCGCACCGACGGCCAGCCCGATCCCGATCAGTACGGCCCGGTCGACCCGAGGCGCGAGGGCGAGCGTGAGCACGAACGTCGTTGCGGCGACACCGAACTGCGGCCTCGAGAAGCGCGCGAGGCGCAGGATCGGCAGCGGCCGAACGAGCGAGGCCACGGCACCGATCACGATCGCGGCGAGGACGGCGGTCGGCAGTGACGAGAGGAAGCCCGCGAAGGGCAGGAAGACGAGGACGGCCGCGCCCGTGACGGCCCCGCTCCAGCGTGTCCTCGCCCCGGCCTCGCGGTTGAGCGCGCTCCGCGAAAACGACCCCCCGACCGGGAAGCCGCCGCTCAGGGCCGCAGCCACGTTCGCAGCTCCTTGCCCCAAAAACTCCCGGTTCGCGTTCCACGGCTGCCGTTCTTCAGCGGCGAACGTCCGCGCGATCGACGACGGCTCGATGAAGCCGACGAGGGCGATGACGGCACCTGCCACGAGCAGCGAGGGCAGCTCGCCCCACGGCAGGTCGACCGAGATCGGTGGAAGCTCCTCCGGGATGGGGCCGACCGTCGCTCCCTCGTAGCCGCTGAGCGAGCTATACGCGAGGCCCAATCCGACCGCCAGGAGGACCGATGGAAACAGGCGGTGGACCAGCCGACCAAGGAGCATGAGTACGAGGACCGCGGCCGTTAGGGTGATGGACGCGCCCTCCCACGCGTCCGGATGGACGAGCGTCCACGCGGCCCGCTCGAGGATCCCGTCCCCTTCGGGTGAGGCCCCGAAGGCCGCGGGGAGCTGGGAGGCGATGATGAGGATCGCCGCAGCGGGCATGAACCCGAGCAGCAGCGGCTGCGAGATCAGGTAGGCGATCACGCCTGTGTTCAGCAGGCCGACGGCGAGACGAACGACCCCGACGACGAGCGCGAGGAGGAGTCCCAGCTCGACGTACTCGTTGCTGCCCGGCGTTGCGAGCGCCGAGAGCACGCCGAACGCGAGCAGGCTCGTGAGCGCGACCGGACCGGTCTGGAGGTAGGGAGAGGACGCGAAGAGGGCCGCCGCGATCGGGGGGAGCGCGGCAGCGTAGAGGCCGCGATAGGCCGGTATGCCCGCGAGCTGGGCGTACGCGAGCGACTGCGGAATGAGCACCAGGGCGACACTGGCGCCCGCGAGGAGATCGCCGGGAGCCGGCCGCGGCAGGTTGAGCCGCCGCGGCCCGGCCCCGGCCACTCCCTGCTGCGACGCGTCGATCAGGGTGGCGACCCGGTCATGCCGCGGGAACCGGCGTCCGTTCGGTCGGATAGCCGCGCTCGAGCCAGTCCACCATTCCTCCCATCACGAGCACGGCCTCGCACCCGCGGCGGCGCAGAATCGACGCCACGTAGGCGCTCCTCGTCTGGTCGCCGCACACGACGGCGAGCGGCGTCCCGGTCGGGAGCTCGTCCGCGCGCTCCCACGCGTCTCCGGGCGGGAAGAGGAGAGCGGCTGCGATGTGCCCGTGTCGGTACTCGAAGCCCTCGCGCGCGTCTACGACCGTGTACCGCGCGGGGGACCCGTGCAGCTCGTCGACGTCGATGAGGGGGAGGCTCTCCGTCGGCCGTTCCTCCTCCTTCCAGGCCTTGAGCCCGCCCTCGAGGTGCCCGAGAACGTCGAAGCCCGCTTCGCGCAGGATCTCGACCGCGACCGTCGCGATCGGCTCGGGCTCGGCGTGCACGACGAGCCCGAGCTCGGGCGGCACCATGAGCTCTGCCCGATCGCCGAGGTCGGCGCGATTGAACTGCATCGTCAGCGCTCCCGGCAGATGCTCGGTCGCGTACGGCCGAGGGGGCCGCAGGTCGAGCACGACCGCGCCTTCGTCGAGGGCTACGGCGACTTCCGCCGGGTTCACGCGTGCATCGCCCCCTCGAGCTCGTCCTTCGTGATCAAGCCGAGGTTGTACGACTTGATCCACTGGTAGTTCTTGGGAAACGGTTTCGCCGTCTCGCTGACGAAGTGGGCGAAGGCGACCGCGTCAGGCTGCGTCAGCGCCAAGTTGAAGCGCTTCTCGAAGTAGATCGTCGAGCTCGCCTTCCCGCTCATGTTCACGCCTCCGCAGGTCGAGCCGCCGTAGTGGTTCGGGAAGACCTCGACGTGGTCGGGCAAGGTGAAGAGCTTCTCGCGGATCGAGCCGAACTGGAGCCCCGCCCGCTCCTCCTCATCGAAGACGTCGAGCGCCTGATCGCCGACGAGGAGATCGGGCCGACCGACGTCGCCCACGAAGAGCGAGTCGCCGGTCAACACTGCCCACGGCTCCTCCGAGCGTGCCCTGTCGGTGACGAGGAAGCAGGTGTGTTCGGGCGTGTGCCCGGGCGTGTGGATCGCCTGCACGTCGATCTGGCCGACCGTCAGGGTCTGCCCGTCGGAGAGGGGCGTGAACTCGTAGCGGACGAGCCCCTCCGCGGCCTGGTGCAAGTAGTGGGGCGCGCCGGTCATCTCCGCAAGCTCGCGCGCGCTAGAGACGAAGTCGGCGTGAACGTGCGTCTCGAGCACGCCCACGATGTCGAGCCCCTGGTCGGCCGCCTCGAGCACGTAGAAGTCGGCGCCGAGGTCGGCGATCGGGTCGACGACGAAGCCCTCCCGCGCGCGAGCGCACCCGAGCAGGTACGAGGCCTGGAAGAGGGGCTCGTAGCGGAACTGCTTGAAGATCATCGGATCACACCCCCGATCCTCGGCGGACGAAGTAGACGAACACGCCGTCCTCCTCGTGCCACTCGACGAGCTCGTTGCCGGTGTCCTCCGCCCATGCCGGCATGTCGGCGACCGAGCCGCGGTCGGTGGCCAGGATCTTCAGCACCTGTCCGGGCTCGAGGGTCTTGATCTCCATGCCCGCCTTCACCACCGGCATCGGGCAGAGGAGACCCCGCGCGTCGAGAACCTTGTCCTCTGTGATTTGCATCGCGTCCTCCTTAGACAAAGAGCGTCACGTGCGCCCGTCGCGCCTCCGACAGGAACGCGGCGGCGCCGCCGAACTCGACTCCCTCGATGAACTCGTCCTCCCGATAACCGAAGACCTCCATGGTCATCTGACAGGCGATCAGGTGGACGTCTGTCTCGCGGGCGACGTCGAGCAGCTCGTGGATCGTGGCCACGTGCTTCTTGTCGAACTTCGACTTCATCATCGAGGTCGCCATCGGCCCCATCCCGGGGATGACCGTGACGAGGTTCGGCATTGGCATCGGGGTCGGCATCGCAGGATTTCCGACCGGCGAGACCTTGAGCTTCGACTCGAAGTCCTTGTGGATGATGTTCAGGCCGTAGAAGGTGAAGAAGACGTGCGTCTCCATGCCCATCGCCGCCGCGGTCGTGGCGATGATGAGCGGGGGATACGCGAAGTCGAGCGTCCCCTTCGAGGCGATGATCGCCGCCTTGCGCACGGCCTGGTCCTGCTTCTTCGCCCGCTCGAGCTCCTCGCGGACGATCTGCCGAACGGCGTCTTCCGACAGCCCGGCAGCGACGTCGATCGTTTGGGTCTCAGACACCGACGACCTCCCTTTCCGATTCCAGTGCAAGGTCCGTGAGCAGCGCGGCCGTCCGCTCGGCCCGAGCCGCCCAGAAGTCCGTCACGGGCGCGAGCCCCCGCGGCGCCCGCCGATGAAGATCGATCGAGATCTCCGCTTCCCCGGCGAGCCAGCGGAGGGTGCCGAGTGCCTCCTGCGCGAGAAGTGCGCGCAGGGCGAAGCGCCGCTCTCCCAGCCGGAGTCCGAGCCCGAGCTCACGCGCAGCGCGAACGAGATCGGCGCGCATGAGCACGAGACCGCTCCGCACTGGAGCGAGAAGCGAGGTGAGGAAGGCCTCGGCTCCCTCCTCGCGCGGGTCGGCGAGCTCCGCCGCCGCGCGTAGATGCAAGGGGACGAGTCCATGCGCCGGGAGCCGCTTCGCCTCAGCCACGAGCCCTACATCGAGCAGCTCGGCCCACTCCCGGTAGAAGGGCGGAGCAAGCTGCCGCGCCTTCGCGAGGTAGGCGGGGAGCCAGGACAGCAGGTGCTCCCAGAGGAGCGCTCGCCGGACTTCCCCGGGAAGTGCTTGCTCACCGACTGCGGCGTAGAGGCCGAGCAGAGCGGCGAGGTGGTCGGGCTCGGCGGGTGGGACGAGGCCGAGCGCGCGCCAGAAGCCGGCAACCCGGTCCCGCGCCTCGCCTCCGAGCATCGCCTCGTCTCCGAGGTAGACCGAGGCGTAGGGATAGAGGTTGAGCTGGAAGAGCTCGGTGTACTCGACCGCGGTCGGGCGGCCGGCGAGCCCGAGCGTACGTGCGACGGCCCCGCTCTCCGGCGAGAGCGGCTCGGCGAGAACGCCGAGAGCGCGGAAGAGCTCCATCAGCGACGCACCTCGGTGGGCAAAAGGTACGCCTCGCGCGCAGGCTTGAGCGGGCGCAGGAGCCAGTACGGCCGGCGCGTCCCGTCGGGTGAGTGGCGATCGGCCGGCCGGGCGAGCTGCAGCCAACGCTCGTAGGCCTGGCGGGCCTTCGTCGTGTCGACGGCCACATCGGCGTAGGCATCACCGGGCTCGGCCTTGCGGACGCGGACCGCCTGGTGCCAGCAGTGCTGGCCGGAGACGGGGTCGGGCTGCACGGGGAAGGTCAGGTTCTGGTGGACGCCGACGTCGGTCCACCAGATGCGCAGCGTGTCCGGGTCGCTCGATGAGAAGGGCTCGACGCCCTTCTCGCGCCGCATCGCCCAGTGGCCGTCGTCGTGCTCGAGCGCCACGGTCGCCATCGCCTGCCGCTGGCCGACGTCGCCGAGCTTCCAGCGCCCCATGTGGTGGCTGCAGGCGACGACGCCGGGACGGATCCCTTCCGTCACCCAGGCCTTCACGACGAAGTGGCCGATCTCGGTCTCGACGCGGACGAGGTCGCCCGTGCGAACGCCGATTCGCTCCGCGTGGCTCGGGTGGATCCAGAGCGGGTTCGTGTGCGCGATCTCGTCCAGCCATTTCGCGTTCGCGCTCCGCGTGTGGATCTGCACAGGGAGCCGGAACGTGGAGATGAGGACGCTCTGCCCGTCCTCGAGCTCGTCGGGGTGGATGTGGCTTCGCGGAGCAGCTGGGATCGCCAGCTCGGGCCAGCCCCAGTCGGCAAGCGTGGAGGAGTAGAACTCGAGCTTCCCACTCGGGGTCGGGAACCCGCGGTGCACCTCACCGTCGACAACGACGCCGACCGGACGCCGGCCCTCCGCATCGGGCTCGGGCGAGGGCTGGGGGACGAGGTTGGGCGAGTCGGGCTTCGGCGATCGCGTGTAGGCGCGGCCGTGCTCGTCGACGTGCAGGTCCTCGAGCTCGTCCTGCGGCACCGGCTGCGCGAAGACCGGCCCGATCCCATGCGCGATCTCGAAACTCCCGTAACGGCGCATGTACTCGAGCGGGGCGAGACCCTCGCCGGCGGCGCGCTCGGGAAGCCCGGGCACGGATCGCTCGAAGACGAAGCGGTAGTACTCGTCGACCGTCAGCTTCTCGCCCGGCCGCTCGCGCGACTCGAAGAAGCGCCGAATGCCGAGGCTCCCGTCCGGGTCGATCCGCCACGAGAGCTCGATCCAGAACTCGTTCTCCTCCCAGACCTCGCCGGGATTGACCTCGCGCGTGTCCCGCACCGTCTCGCCGAGCCGCTCCCGTGCCGCGCGCAGGACCGGCTGCCGGAAGCCGAGCCACTGCCCGTCGTACTGCTCGTACGAATGGATGTCGTGGCGCTCGGAGCCGACCCCCATCGGGAGCACGTAGTCTGCGAAGAACGCGGTCTCGTTCCAGGTCGGGGTGAGCGCGACGTGGAGGCCGACGAGCGACTCGTCCGTCAGTGCCTCGATCCACGCAAAGCCGTCGGGGTTCGTCCAGACCGGGTTGTAGACCCGGGTGAAGTACACATCGAGCCGCCCGCGGCCCTCCTTCAGGAAGTACGGGAGAAGGTAGGAGAGCTCGAACATCGCGAGCGGGTACTCGGCCGGCCAGGTCAGGTCGTTCCAGGTCTCTGGATGGCGCGGCGTGTGGATCGGCTTCGGAACGAACTTGTTCCAGGCGTTCGGATACGTGCCGCCCTCGGTGGCGATCGCGCCGAGCAGTGCGTTCAGGAGGAAGAGGCAGCGCGCGACCTGCCAGCCGCCGAGGTTCCCGGCCGCCGCCGAGCGCCAGTTGTGCGTCGCGAGCCGCGTCCCGGCGGAGGCGACGAGCTCCGCAACCCCGCGGAGCGTGTCCGCGGAAACCCCCGACTCGCGCTCGGCGAGCGCGAAGGTGTACGAGGCGTAGAGCTCGCCGAGGACGCGTTCGAACGCCTCGAACGTCGGCTCGACGTCCGGATGCTCGCGCTCGAGGTACTCCTGCCAGTTCCACCAACGGCGCACGAACTCGCGGTCGTAGCGCCTGCTTCGGATCAGCTCGTTCGCGATCGCGAGCAGGATCGCCGGCTCAGAGCCCGGGTAGGGCGAGAGCCAGTGGTCGGCGTGCGTCGCCGTGTTCGAGAGGCGGGTATCGAGGACGATCAGCTTCGCGCCGCGCTCCTTCGCCTCGATCACACGCTGAGCGTGCGGATTGAAGTAATGGCCGGACTCGAGGTGGGCCGAGATGAGGAAGATGACGTCCGCGTTCGCGTGGTCGGGGCTCGGCCGGTCGAGCCCCATCCAGAACGCGTAGCCGGTTCGACCTCCCGCCGAGCAGACGTTCGTGTGCGAGTTGTGTCCGTCGACGCCCCAGGCGGCGAGCACGCGCTCGGTGTACCCGTCCTCGCCGGGCCTCCCGACGTGGTACATGACCTCGTTCGGTCGCCCCTCGGTGATCGCCCGGCGGATGCGCGAGGCGATGTCGTCGAGCGCGTCGTCCCAGCTCACCTGCTCCCAGCGACCCTCGCCGCGCGCGCCCGCCCGGCGGAGCGGAGAGAGAATCCGGTCCGGGTCGGTGACCTGGTTGAGCGTCGCCGGGCCCTTGGCGCAGTTCCGCCCTCGTGAGCCCGGGTGCTCGGGGTTACCCTCGAACTTCCGAACCTGCAGCGTCTCGCGGTCGACGTAGGCGAGGAGCCCGCAGGCGGACTCGCAGTTGAAGCACGTCGTCGGGACGAGCATCATCCGCCGCTCCTCGCCGCGGGAGCCGACCTCGACCCAGTCGTCCCAGCGCTCCTTCGGCGGGAAGGCGGCGAGGTGGACACGGCTCGGGCCGGGGTAGAAGGTCTCGCCGCGCGCGAGCGTCTCCCGCTTCGCTGCGCTCACTCGCTCGTTGAGCTCGATGAGGTCTGGCCGGCTCACGCGAGGGGAACTGCCTGGCCGGCCTGGACGTGGGCGTGCTCGTGGGCGAGCAGCCCGACGAGTGCAAAGGGAACGGCGATGACGCCGATCCAGGGCGCCGCGATGCCCACGGCGACGAGTGCCACGCCGACCCAGAAGAAGCGGGCGTACCGGCCGCGTACCAGCTCGCGGATCGCGAGGTGGGCGTGCGCAGTCGGATGCGTGAGGGTGACCTCGCCGAGGACGCTCAGCAGATGGACGAGCACCGCGATGGCGAGCATCCAGCCGAGAGGCTCGACCGCGTCGTCGTCGAGCCACTTCGCGAACGGGAGCAGCACTGCGGAGCCGGCGAGGAACGCTTGGACGAGCAGGTGCGGGGGCAGCAGCGGGCTCTGCCAGAGATCCCGTGCCTTCGCCTGGGCAAAGAGGTAGCCGGTGTACGCCGCCGCCATGAGGCCCAGCGGGGCGCCGGCGAGCGAGATCCACTTCTGCGGCTCCTCGAAGCCGGCCAGGCTCAGCAGGACGTGGGGGCCGAGCACGGCCGAATAGCCGGCGATGACGAACGCGCCGCGCACGAGCCAGCTTCGCCACTGCGGTCGGAGAAAGATGAGTGGGAAGCGGAGCGGGTGCTCGAGGTCCCAGATCAGGATCGCGCCGGTCGCGCCGAGGAAGGCGCCCGCGACGAGAGGCGCCGCCCAGAGCCAGAGCGAGCTCGACCAGTTGATGAGGCCGGCAACCGCGAGCAGGAGGGCGGCGAGGTACGCACCCGCGGCGATCGACTTCGTCCACGTGTAGAGTCCGACTCGCCAGTCCCAGGGAGCGCGGTGAGGGACGTCATACGAGAGCAGCGCCGCAGCGACCGAGTTCCCCGGGGCGGGATGACCGGAGGGCAGACCACGCTGCTCGCTCCACATGAAGAGGCCGCCGTCCGGCCGTCTCGCCGCGAGCGGATCGAGCGTCTCCTGGTGAGCGCCCTTGTAGAAGAGCTTCGGCCGCGTCTCCTTCTCGGGTCGCCGCACGGCGACCGGCTCGCGCTGGACGATCTGCGCGACTTTCGAGGCCGGGTCGTTCAGGTCGCCGACGAGGATCGCCTGGGTTGGACAGACGACCGCGCACGCCGGCTCGAGCCCCGCGTCGATCCGGTGCGAGCACACGTTGCATTTCTCCGCCGAGTGATCCTCCGGGTTGATGAAGATCGCGTCGTAGGGGCACGCGGCCATGCAGGCCTTGCAGCCGATGCAGATCGACTTGTCGAAGTCGACGATCCCGTCCGGGCGCCGGTACATCGCAGCTGTCGGACAGGCGGTGACGCACGGCGCGTCCTCGCACTGGTTGCAGCGCGTGACCTGAAACGCTCGTCGTGTCAGCGGGAACACTCCGACGTCCACGGCCTTCACGTACGTCCGGTTGACGGACAGCGGCACCTCGTTCTCCGCCTTGCAGGCGGTCGTGCAGGCGTGGCAGCCGATGCACTTCGTCTGATCGATGACCTTCACCCACTTGGGCCCCCCGTCACCGGCAGCGACGGCGCGTAGGTCGAAGGACTCGACAGGCTCGGCGACGGAAGGAGCTCTCACCGCCCGCTCGTGCCGGCCACGGCCCTCGCCGCCGGCGCCTCGTCGAGCCGCGCGCAGACGATCGTGCAGATCTGCTCGATCGTCTCGTCGACGATGCGATAGCGGACGCTCGTCCCTTCACGCCGGCGGGCGACGACACCCCCGCTCAAGAGCCGGCTCAGGTGCTGTGACGTATTCGCCGCGGACACGTCGGCGAGCTCAGCGAGCTCTCCGGAGGACAACTCGCCTGCCTCGTGGAGCGTGCTTATAAGGCGGAGTCGCGTCGGATCCGAGAGGAGCGCGAACCTTCTCGCTGCCTCCTCGAGAAGTGGCTCCGGTACGACAGGCATCACGCGACTCTAGGCGCTCATCGTAGCATTGTCAAGCAATTTATTTATCAATCATACAATGAAAGAACTCTAGTCAAGGTTGAGATCAGCCGAGAAGCACGCGCTTCCGAGCAGTTACCCGTGGGCGCCGGACACAGCCCTCCGGACCGAGTCCGACGCCATCTGAAACGCGGTCGCTGTCACTCCGCGTTGGCTCAGCGTTGGACACGTCGCGCGCAGCTACCCACACGCCCGCACGACCTCCCTCTCAGGGCCTCCCGCGCGCCGAGGTCGAGCGCGACGGCTGCATACCAGGAGGTGCTCGATGTTACGTTGCGCTACTTGTTTCGGCCCGCATGGAGATCGATAATCCGCTTAACCATGCTGTGTAGCGTCGCCGGCTGGCCGTCTCTCTGTCCGATGGGCGGCTGAGAGTGCGGAGCGGCGACGGGATGACCCACAACCATGCTGGCGGAATCTTCTTGCCTTGAATCCGACCTGTCTCCCGCCG
>WNFU01004344.1_pt1 | contig 18168 bp, 17 predicted proteins | sample 5400121 | NCBI WGS metagenome assembly WNFU01 (sample SAMN13153360, study PRJNA577476) | soil metagenome | isolation source: 100 cm soil or saprolite under grassland replicate 1 | place: USA:California | collected 2016-06-15 | reverse complement strand
TCTGCAGGTCCATCAGGATCACGTCGAAGCTTTGAGTGGCGAGGATTTGCAGCGCTTCCCTGCCATTGGCCGCGGCGACCGCCTGCCACCCGTGACGGCGAAGCAGGCCCAACGCGACCATTTGATTGACGGGATCGTCGTCCACCAGGAGGATGCGCGCGGGTGCGGCGCCGTCCTGCTTTTTTTCTGCCGCCAGGCCTTCGTTGTGGGTGGGTGAAACGGGCGAATTCATGGTTTCGCGGTTTGTTGCAGATAACGGTTGTAAAGTTCCTCCCCCAACAGCCGGCGCCAGGAATTCTGCTGCGCCATTTGCGTCGCTTCCAGCGCCTGTTCCTTTTGTTCGGCGGACAACGTGACATCGTTGCGGATGCGTTGCCGTTCCTGGTCCGTGGCGCGATTGATTTCATAGAGCGCAGGAACTTTTTCCGCGGGCGCGCCGGCCTGTTGGACCGCCGCCTGCACGTCGCGATAAACCGGATCCTGCATCAGTTTGAACTGCTTGTAATCGTCGTTTCCCAGGGTCTGTTGGAGGGCCTGGGCCCCTTGTTGTTCCAATTCCCGCCGGCGGGCCGCGCTGGCCGGGTCGTTGGCGTTGGACAAAAGCTGAAGCTGCTGGTCGATGGAGTCCGTGAGGCGAAACAGCGCGCGGAACTGGTCGGGTGTCGTGGGAAGCCCATGCAATTCGTCGCGCAGCGAACCGGCATGGCTGGAATAGCGCAGCACGTACTCTTCGTATTGTTCCGGATCCAGCGCCTGCGCCAGCTCGTCGCGGGTTTGCTGTCGCAGTCGGGCCAATTCTGCGGGATCAGGTTGCTTGCCTTCTTTTTGCATCGCGGCCAGATAAGCCTGCCGCCGTTCCGCTGCGCGGCTTTCGATGTCGCGCACCGCCTGCTTGGTCTGTGGCAGGAGCGAACCCAGAATCGGCCCGTCCAGAGGCGGACTGTCGGGATGGGCGGGGTAGGGATAGTAACTCGATTCCCACTCGGGCCCCAGCAACGTGGTCAATAACGTGCGGCGTTCCGCCTCGAGCGCCTTGAGTTTGTCCGACGCCGCCTGGGTCACATCCGGGTCCGGTTCCGATCGCCACCATTGCTGCTCGGCCGTGACCACCTCCGTGGCGCGGCGCCGCGCAAATAGCTGGTTCACATCCGCCACAATGATGTCGCGGATAGTGGTTTCGGGACAGGCAACGGAACGGAGGTTGGCGATGTAGGTGGAGTAATCCGCCGACTCGATTTCGTCCCAGGTGAAATTCTGCCGGCGAACGACGACGTTGGTCCTGTAAATCTTCGCCGCGTCAAGCGTCGAGGGTTTGACCGAAAGCAGATCGCTCTTTCTTGTCACGGGGGACGAGAGGAACAAGAGCATCGCCGTCAGGGCGACGTTCAAGCCGAGCGAAATCCACACTAACACTCTTCCGCGCATGAAATCATTGTTCCGCGAACCGGCCCTTCGGGCAAACTCAAATTGAATTCAACTCTGACTGAGTCGCTTCTGAGGACCGTCGAACAACCATTGGTGGGCCTCGCCCAAAATGGCGGGAATTCTTTCCGCAAACGGGCTTCGCGCCAGGGCGCCACGCAGATTCAACTGTCCCGCCCGCGCCGCGTTCTCGCCGGGGAACCAGTGATCGCCCTGCCCGAGCAGATTGTAGCGCATCTTCGCCCAATCCACGAGGTCGAACGCCTTCGCGTGCATCCACAGCCGCAAAATTTCGCTGATGTTGATCTCACCGGGGACCTCACCGTAGAGCGGCAGGCCTTCAAACCAGCGCTGGCACCAGTCCGCGCCGAGCGTCTGCTCCATCTCATCCCGCAGGGCCCTTTCAATGGCCGCGATTGTTTCCTCGATTTTGTCGTAATAGTCGAGCGCGCGGATGTGCTCGTCAAAATCACCCGGCCGCGCCGCGCCGCAACTCAGCGTGTGGACCTCCCTGCGGGCCAGGCAGTAGAGGTCGTTGAATTGCATGGGCGTCAAGGGCGCGCACAAATCAACCAGTTTTTTCGGCGGCGAATAGAGTTTTCCGCCCTTGTCATTCGGGCTGATGATGAACACGCCCATATCAAGTCTGCGCGCCGCTTCGATGGCCGGCCAGTTCAGGTCGTTGACGAAATACCAGTGGACGTTCAGGTAATCGAATTCCCCGCTGTTGACCGCGTCGAGAATGATGTCGGTCGTGGCGTGCGTGGAGAAACCGACATGGCGAACAAGACCGTCGCGCTGAAGTTTGCGCGCGGCGGAGAGGCAGCCGGCTTTCTTCAGCGACCATTCCAGGAACTGCCGGTGATTGATCCCGTGCAGCGCCAGCAAATCCACGTACTCGAGCCGCAAATATCTCAGCGACTTCCGGAAGGTCTTGAGAAAATCCTCCGAGCTTTGGTGCGGGGCGACCTTGGTCTGGACGATGATCTTGCCGCGCGGCAGTGTCGGCAGAATATTCCCCAGTTGCATTTCGGACGAGCCGTAGCCGCGGGCGGTCTCAAAGTGATTGATGCCGAGTCCGAACGCGCGGCGAATGGTCGCTTCGAGATTTTGCTGGTTCTCGCGCGGGACTTCCTTCGGATTGACATCCTGCCATTTGAATTGGTAGCGCATCCCGCCGCAGGAAAAGACCGGCATCCGGACTTCCGTGCGGCCAAAGCGTCGATATTTCATCGGGCGGAGATATGCCACGGAGCGAAGCAGGCTCAAAGCTCAAAGTTCAAAGCTCAAGAGAAGACTCAAGGAGCGAGGGCCAAGCGCCAACGGCGTGGGTGCCTGCTGATCGGGCTCGCCCGGTCTTCATTGCTGCCTGGAACTTGAACTTTGAAAATTCCCTTGAGCTTTGAGCTTCCGTTGAACGCCTGTTCTGCATTAGCCGACAAACTCCAGCTCTTGCCGGTGCCGAATCAGCCCGCGTTCAAAGCCCTGGCCCAGGAAACGGCGGATCGATTCGCGCCCTCGCTCGCCGTAATCGAGCGTCCAGTGGTTCACATACATCCCGATGAACTTGTCCGCGAGGTCCCGGTCCATGTTGCGGGCGAACTGCAGCGCGTATTGGACCGCGTCGGCACGATGATTGAGACTGTAGCGGATGCTCTGGGTGACAATGTCCGACACCGCGTGGCGCGTCGCGGGATCGTGTCGCTTGTGAATCACGTTGCCGCCCAGAGGCAGAGGCAGGCCGTCATTTTCGCGGCCCCACCACGCACCGAGGTCTTCGCACACGACCAGCCCTTCGTCCTGATAGGTGAGCTGGCCCTCGTGAATGATGAGGCCGACCTCCGCCTTGCCGGAGCGGACTGTTTCGAAAATCCGGTCGAATGGCACGACGAAGTAATCGAAGGGAAGCGCCTGATGTTTGGAGCTTGGAGCCTGGGGCTTGGGACTTCGCGGCAACGCGTCACCGAGCCAGAGTTGCAAGGCCAGAAACGCGCTCGTCATCGTGCCCGGCACGGCGATTTTCTTCCGCGCGATTTCCTTCTTCGCGAACTTCCGCTTCGCCACCAGCATGGGCCCATAGCCATCGCCCAGGCTGGCGCCGCTCGGCAGCAACGCGTATTGGTCGCTCACATAAGCGTAGGCGTGGATGCTGATGGCCGAGATATCCAGCTCGCCACGGGTGGCCCGTTCGTTGAGCGTCTGGATGTCCTGCAGAATGTGTTCGAAACGCAAACCGTGCGTTGGAATCAATCCTTTGGCCAGCCCGTAAAACATGAAGGCGTCGTCCGGGTCGGGTGAATGGCCCAGCGTCAACGTGCGTTGTAGCATGCGCGGAACTTAGCGGTGATCCGGACGACTGTCACGACGAACTGAGCGCAGGGTTGAGCTTGAACTGAAGCAAGCAAAAAATGGCCCAGGCCAAGTCGCTAATTCACGTGGACATGATAGGCAGTTCCAAGCGGCTGAAATCGGCCGCTCGCAAGCGTGCGGGGCGGCGTTCGGTTTCGTGGCGTGCCGCCGCGAAGAACACGCCGGCGCGATCTGTTGTGATTGCAATCCCGGTCGCGCTTCGATAGATTGCCAGTATGAGCCGCGTTGAATTGGCGATCGAAAAAGTCAAACACCTGAATGAAAACCAGGCGGAAGCTCTGCTGGAATGGCTGGAACTGCGCGAAAACCCCGAAGCTCTCCGGCAGCGGCTGGACGAGGAGATTGAAGTGGGATTGGAGCAGTTGAAACGGGGCGAGAAGATTCCAGGCGGGCAAGTGTATACCGAAATCCGGGAGCGCAGCCGACGGCGGCGCGCGGGGCAAAATGGCTGATCACTTCTTTTCACCGCAAGCCCGGCGCGACTTGGTGGAGATTCCGGAATACATCGCACGGGAGAACCTGGACGCCGCCGAACGCGTCGAGCAGGAGATTCAACAAGCCTTTTGATGCTCGCCCGTAATCCGGAACTCGGCCACCTGCGGCGTGATTTGACCTCCAAACCAGTGCGCTTTTGGGCGGTCCATTCCTATCTCGTCATCTACGATCCGGACGCGCGGCCATTGGAAGTCGTCCGTATCTTGAGCGGCTACCGTGATGTCGCGACTTTGTTGAAATGACACAACGGGTGTCGCAACGCAAGAGATGGAAAGCCCGAATCCGGCCACAGCGTCACCGATGACACGGATTAGGTAAGCGCGGGCGATCCGCGGAACGCATCCAACGCCACTGTGATAAACATTTTGCCCGCCTAACGATTCCAATTACTCTGCGTCCATGCACACTTTGATTCGCCTTGTCCTATTGGCCGCGGTTTTGACGCCTGTCCCTGTCGCGACGGCGCAGGTGCAGCTTGGCAGCGAGGTGCTCGCCGCGACCGGGTTCAAGGAATTGCAGGGCAGACGCGTGGGCCTCATCACAAATCCTTCCGGTGTCAATCGCCACGGCGAATCGACCATCGATCTGCTCCGGCGCGCTCCGGGCGTGAAGCTTGTTGCGCTGTTCGGGCCTGAACACGGCGTCTATGGCGATGTGAAGGCGGGCGAAAACATCGCCGATAAAACGGACCGACGCACCGGGTTGCCCGTCCATTCGCTCTACGGCGCGACGCGCAAGCCGACGCCCGCGATGCTCCGGGGTCTCGACGCGATGGTGTATGATTTACAGGACACGGGTGTGCGTTCCTACACGTTCATCAGCACCATGGGTCTGGCGATGGAAGCGTGCGCGGATGCGGGCGTCGAGTTTGTCGTGCTGGACCGGCCAAATCCGCTGGGCGGCGAGCGCGTCGAGGGTCCGATGGCAGAGGACCGTTTCCGCTCTTTTGTCGGGCAGTGGAAGATTCCTTACGTGTATGGCCTGACCTGCGGCGAACTGGCGCGGATGATCAATGGCGAGGGGTGGATCAAAAAACCGTGCAACCTGACGGTCATCGCGATGAACGGCTGGCGGCGTGCGATGGTCTGGCGCGACACCGGTCTGCGCTGGACGCCGACCTCGCCCAACGTGCCGCGCGGCGATTCGCCACTTTACTATGCGGCCACCGGGTTGTTCGGCGAACTGGCCGGCGGCAGCGGCGCCAACATCGGCGCCAGGTTGAAACGACCGTTCGAATGCGTTATCGCGCCGTGGTTGGATGCAAAAAAAATGAGCGCGGCGATGAACCATTACGGCATGCGCGGCGTGAGTTTTCCCACCTTCAGCGTGCGGTACGAAGAAGAACGATTGCAGGGTGTCTTGCTGAAAATGGATGATCCCGTTCACGCGCCGCTCGTGGCGATCAATTTTTACCTGCTCGACGGCATCAAGGAGGCCAGCGGGCGCGACCTGTTCGGCGAGGCGGTCCAGCGCAGAAGAGATTTCCAGATGTTCGACAAGGTCTGCGGCACTGATGAAATCCGCAGAGAATTGACAGGGGGAAGGTCGGCGGTGCAAATCGTGGAGTCGTGGAAGTCCGGCGAAGAAGCGTTTCGCCAGAAGCGGCAGAACTATTTGCTCTACACGGACAACACCGTAACAAAATTGGCGGCGTCGAGTGAAGCCAGGCCGGCATCCGTGGTTGAGCCGAAACCAGCCGCGGCAATCAAGTCCCAGCCGTTGACATCGCCGCCGTTCACCAATTCGGCGCCGCAATCGCCTCCGCCAATTATCATCACGGTGTCCCAAGGCGACTCGGCCGCCAAGATCGCCAACGATTTCGGCATCAGCGCCAGCGACATTGCCGAAGCCAATCCGGGGGTGAACCTCAACCGGCTGAAGGTCGGGCAGAAACTCAAGATTCCGCGAAACGCAGCAAAGTAGGGCAGACGTTCCGCCTGCCGTGGAGCGCCGTTATGACGAAGGGATGGGCAAGCCGGACGCCTGCCCTACGTTGAATTGATTTCCTTCAACCGGATACACGCCGCCTCGTGGTTCGGACGAAATGTCTCAAATGCCGGCACCGTTTGCGCGCATTTTTCCACGGCGTGCCGACAGCGCGGTTGGAACGGGCAGCCGTTCGGCGGATTGATGGGCAACGGTGGCTCGCCGGGCAAAAGGATGCGCTGGCGCCGGCGTTCGCGGCGCGGGTCGGGCAGGGGAACAGCGCTGACGAGCGCCTTCGTGTAAGGGTGCAGCGGGCGCTCGAACACGTCGCTCGCCGGACCGAGTTCAACAATTTTGCCCAGATACATGACAGCGATGCGGTCGGAAATGTGTTTAACAACGGAGAGGTCGTGCGAGATGAAAATCATCGTCAAACCCATCTCGCGCGAGAGTCGGAACAGCAGGTTGATGATCTGCGATTGAATGGAGACATCGAGGGCGGAGACGGGTTCATCGGCGATGATGAGTTTGGGTTCCACCGCCAGCGCGCGGGCGATGGCAATGCGCTGGCGTTGGCCGCCGGAGAATTCATGCGGATATTTTTTGAGGTAACGCGGCGACAGGCCGACTTTTTTCAGCAAACCGCCGACGCGCGCGGACAATTCCGGCGCCGGAACCCGTTGGTGGGCCTGCATCGCTTCGGCGACGGCGTCAAATACGGTCATCCGCGGATTGAGCGAGGCGTAGGGGTCCTGGAAAATCATTTGGAAATCGCCCCGCGCCCGCCGCAGTGCGTCGCTCTCGAGTTGCGTCAGATTCCTGCCGCCCAGAATGACAGTGCCTTCGGTGGGCGGGACCAGTTGAAGAATCGTCCGCCCCAGGGTGGACTTGCCGCAGCCGGATTCGCCGACCAACCCGAGGATCTCTCCCTTCGTCAACGAGAGCGAAACGCCGTCCACGGCCTTGACCGTTCCGATATGGCGCCGAAAGATGACGCCGCGTTCGACCGGGAAATAGGTCTTCAGGTTTTGGATCTGGAGGAAGGCTTCGGGCATGAGTCAAAAACAATCAAAGGTTCAGGTCTCCCGTTTGAACGCGCAGGCAGGAGGTTTGGTGGCCGGCCTCGATTTCCTCGAGTTTGGTCTCCGTCTGACGGCACTCGTCTTTGGCGTGTTCGCAGCGCGGCGCGAACGGGCAACCGGGGCCGAGCTTTGATAAATCGGGCGGCAGACCGGGAATTGTGTACAGTTCCGCGCCTTTGTTTTGCAGGGCCGGGCGCGACTTGTGCAGCGCCTGGTTGTAGGGATGAAGCGGCCGATAAAAAAGGTCGTCGGTTGAGGCCGATTCCATGATTTGCCCGGCATACATGACCAGCACCCGGTCGCAAAAACCGGAGACCACACCGAGGTCGTGCGAAATCAGGATCACTGCCATGCCCAGTTCGTTCTGCATTTTCTTGATCAATTCGAGGATCTGGGCCTGGACCGTGACATCGAGGGCGCTCGTCGGCTCATCGGCGATCAGCAGGTCCGGCCGGGTGATCAGCGCCATGGCAATCATGACCCGCTGGCGCATGCCTCCGGAGAACTCGTGCGGATAACACTTGATGCGAGCGGCGGCGTCCGGGATGCCCACCTGGCTCAATACTTGGATTGCCCTGGCCACCGCGGCGCTGCGGTCGATCCGCTCGTGGATGAGGAGCGGTTCGATGAGCTGCTCTTCGATGCGCAGGTAAGGATTCAGCGAGGTCATCGGGTCCTGGAAAACCATCGCGATGCGTTTGCCGCGGATTTTTTGCAGCGCCTTCTCCGGGCAGCAGAGCAGGTCCGCACCCTCGAAGATGGCCCGGCCACTTTCGATCCTGCCCGGCGGCCGCGGAATCAGGCCCAGCAACGAGTAACACGCCACGGATTTGCCGGAGCCGGATTCACCGACGATGCCCAGCGTTTCGCCCTTCTTGATGGCGAACGAAACGTCATTTACCGCGCGGACAACGCCGCTGCGCGTGTGGAAGAATGTCCGCAGATTTCTGACGTCGAGCAGCGGCATGGTCAAAATTCAACCACGAATGAACACGAATCATGAATCGGATCTCTTTCCTTCATTCCGGTCTGGTCCGAGGGAGTCGTCGCCAGCCTGACGATTTGGAGCTGATCTCGTTTCAAAAGCAATCTATTCGTGTCCATTCGTGTTGATTCGTGGTTAATCCTTCGCCGCCCGCACGTCGAGCGCGTCGCGGAGGCCGTCGCCGAGAAAGTTCAGAGAAAAGAGGGTCAGGCTGAAGACCGTGCCGGTGGAAACCAGGATCCAGGGTGCGTCTTCCATCCAATCGGCCCCTTCTTTGATGAGCGAACCCCAGGAACTCATCGGCGGTTGCACGCCCAGGCCGAGGAAGCTGAGGAAGGCTTCCAGCAGCATGACGCCGGGAACGGTGAGGGTCGCATAGACGATCACCGGGCCGAGCACATTGGGGATGATATGGCGGAGGATGATGCGGCGTTTACGCAAGCCGAGCGCGATGGCCGCTTCGATGAACGCCTCCTGCTTCAGCGACATGACCTGCCCGCGGACGATCCGGGCCATGGTCAGCCATTCGACAGCGCCGATGGCGAGGAAAAGCAGGAGGAGGCTTCTTCTAAAGATCACCATCAGCAGAATTACGAAGATGGCGAAGGGGAGCGTGTAGATGATGTCCACGATGCGCATCATGACGCTGTCCAGTTTGCCGCCGATGTAGCCGGCGAGGGCACCGTAGAGGAGACCGATAGTCAAGGCGACGACGGTGGCGCTCAGGCCGACCATGAGCGAGACGCGGCCGCCGAACAGGACGCGCGCCAGGACATCGCGCCCGAGTTGATCGGTGCCCAGCCAGTGTTTGGCGCCGGGCGGGTGGACGTGCGATTCGAGGTCCTGTTCGGCGTACGAATAGCGCAGCCCGCCCGGCCGGAGGGGCGTTGGCAGCCCGCTCGCCAGCGGACCCAGCACGCAGATCAATGTCAGGGAGACGAGGATCCACAGGCTGGCGACTGCCAGTTTGTTTTTGGCGAGGCGGTGCCAGGCGTCGCGCCAGAGCGAGGTACCCGGCTCGGCTTCCCCTGTTCCCGCCGGGTCGATGTCTGCTCCGCGGGGTTCGGTCGGCATATCAGTCAAACTTCAGTTTCGGATTGAGCCAGACCTGGACGATGTCCACCACCAGGTTGAAGAAGATGATGAGCACGGCGTAGAAGAGGACGGTGCCCAACACCAGCGTGTAGTCGCGATTGAACGCCGAGGTGATGAAAAACCGGCCCAGGCCGGGGATGTCAAAAATCGTTTCGACCACGAACGAGCCGGTGATGATGCCGGCGGCGGCCGGGCCGAGAAATGAGACCACCGGGGAAACACCGCCGCGCAGCGCGTGTTGGAACAGGATCCGGCCGGCGGCGGCGCCTTTGGCCCTGGCGGTGCGGATGAAGTCCTGACTCAATATCTCCAGCATGCCGCCCCGCGTGAGGCGCGCGATATAAGCGGCATAATAAAGACCGAGCGTTGTCGCGGGCAGGACACGGTCGCGCAGGAAATCCCAACCAGAAGCGTTGAACCAGTGCAGGTGGATAGCAAAGGCGAGCACTAACAGGGGGCCCATGACAAACGTGGGCAGGCAAATCCCGATCATCGCCAGCGACATGGCCGAATAATCGAATACCGAATTCCGCCGCAGCGCCGCGATCAGCCCCGCGGTCATGCCCACGACCAACGCGATGGCCAGGCTCAGGCAGCCAAGTTCAAGCGACACCGGGAAGGAATCGGCGATCAACTCCTTTACGGTGCGATTGGGATATCGGTAGTCCGGTCCGAGGTCGCCCCGGAGGTATCCCTTCATGACTTTGAGGTATTGCTCCAACCATGGCTTGTCCAGGCCGTAATAAGCTTCGACCGCTTTTCGAATTTCCGGGGTGGTTGCTTTTTCCCTGTCGAACGGCCCGCCCGGCGCCAGGCGCATCATGAAAAACGTCAGGGTGCCGATGATGAACAGCACCGGGATCGTCTCCAGCATCCGGCGGGTAATGAATCTCAGCATGTCAGGGCACGGCCAATGTCCGCGAGTGATTCGGAGGCGGACCTTTCTGCGTCGGATCGAGGTAAACGCATTTGTAGGGGTGATGGTCGAGGAGTGTTGGAAACCAGCCTTGCACAGCCGGCTGCAGAAGATAGGGATGCGTGTAGTGGTACACCGGAATCAAGGGGGCTTCATCCAACAGGATGGCCTCGGCCTGCTGAAACAATTCATATCGCTGTTGCGGATCGCCGGTCTGGCCGGCCTCGGCCAGCAGCCGGTCGTATTCCTTGTTCGACCAGCCGGTCTGGTTATTGCCCCCGCCGCTGAGAAACATGTCGAGGAATGAGTTCGGGTCCACGTAATCGCCGATCCAGGCATAACGGCCGACTTCGTAGTTCAACGTTCGCTGGTTGTCGATATAGACCTTCCATTCCTGATTTTCCAATTCCACATCGATGTTGAGATTTTTCTTCCACATCTGCTGGACGGCTTCGGCGACAGCGCGATGGCTTTCCAGGGTGTTGAACATGAGGTTCAACGTGGGAAAACCGCGGCCGTCCGGATACCCCGCTTCGGCGAGCAACCTGCGCGCTTGCTCGAGATCGTAAGGGAGCCGGGCGCGACAGGTGTAGCCGGCGGTGTTCGGCGGCGTGAAGCTGCAGGCGGGAATTTCGCCCGCGCGCCGGATCCGGCTCGCGATAGCGACGCGGTCCACGGTCATGGCCAGCGCGCGGCGGACCCGCTTGTCGTTGAGCGGCGGTTTGGTGGTGTTGAACCTGTAAATATAGGTGCCCAGGTAGGGGTCAATGCGGAGCAGTTCCGGTTGGTTGCGTTTGTAAGCATCGATCTTCGAGAGCGGCGCTTCGTAAGTGACGTGCAACTGGCCGGAACGAAAGGCGCGCTCCTCGGTGTCGAGGCTTTCGATGGGGTAGAAACGGATTTCCTTCAGTTTCACGGCGTCGGCGTCCCAATAGGTCGGACTTTTCCGGGCGACCAGCACGTCGTTGATTTTCCACTTGGCGAGCACAAATGGGCCGTTGCCGACAAAATTCTCGGGGCGCGTCCAGCGGTTGCCGCGCTGATCGAGGGGTCCGCAACGTTCGATGACGGAAACCGGGACCGGGAACCAGGAGTAATGGTTCAGCAAAGACAGGAAGTACGGTGTGGGACCTTTGAGCCGGACCTGCAGTGTGAAATCGTCGAGCGCTTTGAATCCGACCTGCGTGAAGTCCGCAATTTGGCCCTTATTGAATTCCTCCGCATTAACGACCACGTACAGCATGTAGGCGTATTCCGCGGCGAGCGTCGGCGTCAACATGCGCCGGTAGGAACGGACGAAATCGCTCGCCGTGACGCGCGCGCCGTTGGACCATTTCGCGTTTTCCCGCAGGTGAAAGGTGTAGGTCCTGGCGTCTGCGGTAACGTCCCAACTCTCGGCCACACCGGGAACCGGATGCAGATCGCGCGGGTCTTCGGAGACCAACCCTTCCAACAACGCGACGATGATGTGTTCCTCCGGCACACCGGTGACGATCTGCGGGTCCAGGTCCTGCGGTTCGGCGCCGTTGCCGCGAAACAGGATCTGTTCGCGGTCGCCGTAGCCGGTGCGCGTCGGGGGCGGGGTGCAGCCGGATTGAAACAGCGTCGCGCCAGCGATGACAGCGGCGAGCATCCAAGGACGAATGAATTTCCAAACCCGCCAGAAGGAAAGGCAGCCGGGTTTGAAAGTGGATTCGGATTTCGTCATGCCTTTTGAAAAACGGTGGCTGAGCCGTTGGAAAAGGTATCGATTCGAAAACAACCATCCGGCAGCAGCGAAACCAAAACAGACGAGAGAACAGTTCGGTGATGCATCGTAGTCGGCCCTGGGGCCGTGTTGATCCGGCTGCATGATAGTCAAATCCGTCCGGCTGGCAACATTTCGCGATTTTTCCGTTTATTCTGGCTTTCCACTTTCGTGGCGGCGGGTTATGAAACGCGGTCAGGGCCGCAGGCCGCTCGTTTCCAATGCCACTGGTTGAAATCAAGAATCTGGAGCTGGATTTTGTCGCCGGAGAAACGTTTGTCCGCGCCCTTGATGGCGTCTCGCTGGCGATTAACGCAGGCGAAACCGTCTGCCTCGTTGGCGAGAGCGGTTGCGGAAAGAGTGTCACCGCGCTGTCCCTCGCGCGGCTCCTTCCGTCGCCGCCGGCGCGTTACGTCGGCGGTGAGATTTTCCTTGAGGGGCGGGATGTCTTGAAAATGTCCCAAAAGGAATTGCGCGAGGTACGGGGTGGCCTCCTGAGTTATGTTTTTCAAGAGCCCGCCGCGTCGCTGAACCCGGTTTTCCGCGTTGGCAACCAGATCAAGGAATCGCTCAAACTGCATCGTCCGAAGAGGGCGACCGATGACGAAGCGATTCGGCTTCTGAAGCTGGTGGGCATTCCCGCTCCCGAATCGCGCATCAAAGATTATCCGCACCAGCTTTCCGGGGGAATGCAACAGCGGGTCATGATCGCCATGGCGCTGGCATCCGAGCCCAAACTGCTCGTCGCCGACGAGCCGACAACGGCGCTCGACGTGACCATTCAGGCGCAGATCCTCGATTTGTTACGCGATCTGAAACGGCGTCTGGGCATGGGCGTTCTGTTCATCACGCACAACCTCGGCATCGTAAGCGACTTCGCCGACCGCGTCGCCGTGATGTACGCCGGTCAAATCGTCGAGGTGGCTTCGGCGAACGAGTTATTGGGGCGGCCACTCCATCCGTACACGCAGGCTCTGATGAACTCGGTGCCGAAGCTTGGAGCGGACACGCGGCGGTTGCGGGCCATTCCAGGAAACCCGCCCCGGTCGGGCGCGTTGCCGGACGGTTGCCGGTTTCATCCGCGTTGCGCCATCGCAAAGACAGAATGTTCCAAGGCGGTTCCCGACCTGGTCGAAGTCGAGCCGAATCGCTGGGTTCGGTGCCCGTTTTGCGAATGAACTTTCCTGCGGCAGTCCCACACTCTGACTCACAACTTCAATCCGATGAGGAGTGATTGAGTTTCGGATAGCGCGAGACGGCGAGAACCTGAAAGTTTGCTTGTCCCAGTTGTTGCCGCCGGGTTTCGACCACGCTTGCCGAAGCTCGCTGAGAAATCAATACGAATTTGACCGCGCAGGGAGTGATTGAATTAGTTGCGCAGACCGAACAGGAGATCCGGTTTTCAGAGAGAGTCACACGGTAGCAAATCGGCAAGTTCAGCGAGTTTTCAACGCGGAGGTCTTTGAAGCCGTACGCCACGGTGCCGTCTGCTCCGAGCGGCGTATAACGTGTCGAGTCGTCGTAGATGTCACGCGAATGGGGATGGCGCTCCAGGATGCGCAAGCCTGCCACGAGACTGGCGTGGTAAATAATTCCCGAGAGCTGGCACAAGCCGCCACCGTAGTCGGAGCGAAGTTGGCCACCGAGAAGCGAGCGTCCGGCTTGGTAGCCATTCGCAGGCGTCGGCCGGCCCACTAGATGCCAGAAGGAGAACACGCCATTTGGGGGGATGGGCAAGTTTTCGATTCGTCGTCGAGCCAGTTCAATGTTGTGGATTTTGGCTGCGACAAATTCCGTCGGCAGGATTGGTTGTTCAATCGTTACCTGTGGGTGAAAGTTGTCGGCCTGTTTTGTTTCAGTATTTCGCCGTTCGACCATCCGCATCCTTACCCCTGAGCTTCTGTCGCGGACCGTGCGCAGTGCTTGTGCTGCCCGGCGGCGGAGTTCGAGGACGAAATCTTTCACGGCAAGCGTTCGGCGCAATACATCAGGTAGGAGGCCCATTGCTTGAGCGGTGTGAGGCCCAAAAAGTCATCCCAGCGACGCAGCCAGGGCCGGAGCTTCCGAGGCACTCGGTGAACGGGAAAGAAGAGAAGGCCACGCCACGCTCTCAAATTCCACCGGGCACCGAGGATTTCGACGACTTGCGCATGTGTCAGCGCGTTGCCAGCATGCCAACCGGTGGGGCGGAAGCCTGTCAAGGCGCGTCGCCGTGCGGACGGAATATCAAAAATGAGCCTGCCGCCTGGGGGAACACATTGAGCGCAACCCACCAGAATTTGCGCCATGAGGGACGGCGTGAGATGCATGAACAGATGCAGACAGAAAATGGCGTCGAACTGGAGGCCGTGTTCGGGAAGTTTCTCTGCGCGTCCCACGAGAATGGTCTTGGCTGGGTGCTTTTTGCGAGCCACTTCGGCCATCTCTTTGCTGGCATCCAGGCCATGGGTAGCAAAGTCCATGAGTCTTCCCGTGCCGCAAGCCAGGCTGAGGACGCGGCCTCGTGGCGAGGGAGTTAGCCACTTGCGTAGCAGCCTTTTCTCCTGAGTGTGAACGTATCGTCCGTACGAAGTGCCAAACCTGTCCGCGTCGTAGCTCGCAGACCAAGCGTCGTAGCGTCTCACCACCGCGTCAGGCGAAAAATCCCGCCCGCCTTCGCTCAGTTGTCTAGGTTCGCGCCTCATTCTCCCAGCGCTCCAGAGTCGCCAATGAACAGAATGCTCTTGTCATACGCCCATTATCGGAACCAATCCCTGGCCCAAACGTCAATACCACGTCAGCACGGCTGGCGCGACAGACCATAGTCGCCAACTTCAACGGCGGGTTGCCGCCCTGCAAGAGAACCGAGTCCCGCGGAGACGACGCACGCCCAGGCACACCTTATGTTCCAGTTACCGGCATTGGGCGCGCAGCACAACCGAGCGCCGCGCTCCGAGCCAGCGGGTTCCTGTTTGGACGTCCGCCTTAAGGCGGTTGGGACCCTGAAGCGTGCCCTGCCGCCTGAAGGCAGAACTCCGAACGTTGGCAGATCGCGCCGGGCCGGAGGGCTGCGTTCCAGAGCGGCTGGTTGACCTTCGCCCTTGTTTGCACTTAGCCTTTCGCCATGAACACCGTTGCCGAGACCTCCAGACTGGAATGAATCCGCGCCGGAAGCAGAGTAAATCAGGTTCGACCCGCGCCCTCACCCCGACCCTCTGCCCAAAGCCAGGGAGAACCGTTCGCCAGTTGTCACTTCGAATTTCGGGCTTCGGTTTTCCTTCGATTTTCGACATTCGGATTTCCGATTTCCACGCGTGAGCCTGCTCGAAGTCAGGAACCTCCAGGTCCATTTCCCGGTCAAGCACCGGCTGTTTTCGCGCGCGAATCAGTTCGTCAAGGCGGTGGATGACATGAGCTTCACGCTCGAGCCGGCTGAAACTTTGGGACTGGTCGGCGAGAGTGGTTGCGGCAAGACGACCTTGGGCCGGGCGATTGCGCGATTGATTGAACCGACCGGGGGGAGCATCCGGTTCGAAAATGAGGACATCTCCAGATTGCAGGGCGCCGAACTGCGCGCGCGCCGGCGCAAGTTGCAGATGATTTTTCAGGATCCGTACGGTTCGTTGGACCCGCTCATGACCGTCGAGGCAATTATCGGAGAGGCTCTCGACATTCACCGCCTGGTCGAGGGCACTGCTGCTCGGCAGGAGCGGATCCGCGAATTATTGGAAGCGGTCGGCCTGGACTCGACTCACACGCAGCGTTACCCGCATGAATTCAGCGGCGGTCAGCGCCAGCGCATTGGCATTGCCCGCGCCCTGGCCGTGGAACCGAAATTGATCGTTTGCGATGAGCCGGTCAGCGCGCTCGACGTGTCGGTGCAGGCGCAGATCATCAATTTGCTGCAGGACCTGCAGGCCGAGCGCGGCATGGCTTATCTCTTCATCGCTCATGACCTCGCGGTGGTGGAACACATCAGCCGCCGGGTGTTGGTAATGTACCTGGGCAGGGTGGTGGAGTTGTCGGATGCGAAGTCCGTCACGCATTCACCGAAGCATCCCTACACTCAAGCGCTTATTTCGGCGGTGCCGACAGTCGAGCCGGATTCGACGCGAAGGCGCGTGGTATTGCCCGGCGATGTGCCGTCACCCATCAATCCGCCGGGCGGCTGTCCGTTTCACCCGCGTTGTCCCGTCGCCGAATCCCGTTGTCGGACCGAAGTGCCGCGTCTGCGCGAAGTCGTGCCGGGGCATTGGGCCGCGTGCCATCTGGCAAAATAATCGCCGCTCAGTTTCCGGTTTCGACCAGGCCACTGGTGTGGAAGTCAATCCGGCCTCTGGCGCGGCCGGCCTCCAGCATCAGCCGGTAAAGCGTGTTCGGTTCGAGCCGTTGCGGTCGGGAGTTGGTCATCCACGGTCTCATGCCCGGGAGGCGCTGGCCGTAAAGGAAGCCCTCGGTGGGCGGGACATTCGTGTAGGCGATCAGATACCAAAGCGGCGGCGTGAATTTGTTGGTTTCATAGGCGCTGAGCAGCACCACCTTCACCGAAGTGAGCTTGTATTGTCCGTCGAGCAGAAAGGAAACAGGATAGACCTTCGCCCCGGCGCCCTTCGGCTGGATAGGTCGCGTCCGGGCAATTATTTGAATACGAGGACGATTTATCCAGTCGGTAAAGAAGTATAGGTAAATCCCGGCCAAGATCACGGCCAGGATGATTAATGCGCTTTGTTTCGAGAACATCCGTAATATGTGGACGCGTTGGTTGGTAACTTATTCGAGCCAATTGCGTCTGAATGGAAAGCGTGAACGATTGATTGCATCCCTATGAAAAAGGAAAGCCGCGATGCCATCCGATTACAGCCTGAGCGGACGGGTTTTGGGAACGGGACAGGCGGGCGGGCCGCTGGTTCGAACCCGTGTTTGCTGGCATTCACCTTGATCGAACTGCTGGTGGTCGTCGCCATCATCGCCATTCTGGCCGCCATGCTGTTGCCGGCCCTGGCGCGCGCGAAGGAGGCAGGCAAGCGCATCGCCTGCGTGAACAATTTGCGGCAACTCAGTTTGGCGACGGTAATGTACCTCGACGAGAACAACGGGAACTATCCCGCGCGTACGGTGAACGGGCGTTGGCCGACGCAGTTGCGCGATGGTTACAAAGACTACCGCATTTTGAAATGCCCGAGCGACATTCCCAATCCGGTTTCCAATGGGACGGACCCGATCAATTATCCTTTCGATTCCACGAACCGCAGCTACATCATCAACGGGTGGAACGACTATTTCGAAGCGCAGATGGGCGGCAGCTTCAGCCTCAATGCGATCGTCAACAGGTCAATGACGGAGAGCGGGATCAAAGAACCGAGTGAAACGATCGTATTCGGAGAAAAGCGAGGCGACACCAGTCACGGCCATTTCTACATGGATTTCCTGGAAGGGATCGGAAACGATGTGACTGAGGTGGAACAGAGCCGCCATTCCACAGTGGGCAGGAATTCCGGGGGCGGGGGCTCCGATTACGCCTTTACCGACGGGAGCATACGGTTTCTCAAATTTGGCAGGTCGTTCATTCCGTTGGATCTTTGGGCCACAGAGGAAAAGTGGCGTACTAACGGCGCGGCGCTGCAATTCTGAAAGCGCCTCCGCCTGAACTGGCGATAAAGGCTATGGTTGCGGTCTGGGTCTCTCCACTTTATCCCAATCCTTACCGTTGTGTCTGAAAATTGTCGTGGTGTCGCTCCCTTCTTTCAGAAGGAAACCGGTGGCGTCGTCCACGTTGTCGAATGCGAACAAGATCTGCTCCCCATCAACCGCTAATATCGGGTGGTCCGACATCACAACTTTATCGCCTATCCGGCCGGCAAACATAATTAAAATGCCCCAAAGCAATTTCTGTGCGGGACCCTATGCGTCATCAACAAATCCGATAGTTGCAGGCTAAAACCTGACTTTTGAATCGAGATTTGTCGTTTCACCTAAATGGCGGCACGCCCCATCCTGGGGCGCGCCTGTAAAGATTCTGGACACATCGTTTCCCATAGCCTGAGGCGCGGCCCAAAATCCCAGTCCACGGACACAAAATTGCCGCCGGCACGTTCAATGCTTTGCTGGCAAATATGACAACGACGCTGCTTGTTTTGGGTGGGATTTGGAT
>WNFU01016979.1_pt1 | contig 18171 bp, 14 predicted proteins | sample 5400121 | NCBI WGS metagenome assembly WNFU01 (sample SAMN13153360, study PRJNA577476) | soil metagenome | isolation source: 100 cm soil or saprolite under grassland replicate 1 | place: USA:California | collected 2016-06-15 | reverse complement strand
CGCAAGTAATAAAGCTTGATAGAACTGATTGACGTGATAAGGAATAAGAGCATAGAAGATCGCCGCCCAAACTGCAGCAGTCTCCGAAAGAATCGTACGGGCCCAGAAATAGATTCCCAGTCCGCCTGTCACGGACAGCAAGGAAAAACTAAGCAGCGTTCCGGAGTACCAATCCCCGGTTACCGCTCGCATTAGTGCCAACAGGTAATACAATCCGGGGGGATAAAACCTGAAGCTGGCGTCGCCGTATCCGTAATTAGACTCACCGAGCCAGCCGGGATACCAGTGGCCGGCGCGCAAGGCATCATAAAAGGGAAGAGCGAATCGAAAATGATTACTCAGATCCAGATTTGAAGGCATCCCGAAGATGAGTGCCGGCGCCATGATGCCCAGAGAAAGGGCGATCACCCAGAGAATACGCTGATTCGAAGGAGACAAAGTCACCCTGGTTCGAGCACCTACGTGCTGGGTTCCACTCCAACTGATTGAGCTTTTCATCAGGAGAGAAAAATCTTAAATCGGGCTGAGGTCGTTAAGAGTCGAAGCTGGAGACGCGGTCTAGACTAGTAGGCTGCTGAAAAACTAATATAACAAGGTCGGCCGCTGTGAAAACCATCGGGCGCAGATCGTGAAAATGCGAAATCCCACCCACGGAAGTGGGTGGATGTTTTTCAGATCCAACCTACCAGATGCGGGCGCGACACTCCGGAATCCCACCCACGGAAGTGAGTGGATAGTTCAGATCCAGCCTACGCATCGCGTTATTTTGAAGTCTTTATCTCCCGTCGAAAGGTCGGATCTGAACAATCCACCAACTTCCGTTGATGGGATTCTCAAATTTCGAAAGCATCTGTTTGTAGGCTGGATCTGAAATAACCCACCCACTCCCGTGGGTGAGATTCCTAACTTGTCAGATGGTCTCCGGTCCTGTGGTATTAATCGCATTCTAAGTTTTTCAGCAGCCTGCTAGACTGGTAACTTTAGATCTATCATTTTTGGTCTAAGGTGGGCCAGATCTCACAAGGGAAAACAGGAGGCGGAGATAGGATCTCCGCCCCCTGGTAAAGATGTGAGCCTATTGATCGGTTCCTTAATTTCCGAGAGCTGACAACCCGTCTATCACGGCAATGGTATCCGGGAGAGCGCTGAGGTCTGTGTCGCCACGGAGTACGCCCACCTGACTAATGCCAAACCGACGTGTTCCTGTCTGGGAAATGCCGGATGAGGTGAATGGGAATGCATAACAGCCATAAACCGCTCCTGTTCCTGTGCCGGCCTGCTCTACAACTGCGAAATTGTAGCCGCTTTTGGTTCCGCTCGAAAGCTCGGTATCGATCAGGTTGGCTGTACTCAGCGCGGTAAGATTGGTTGCAAAGGCACCATTCCCTGATGTTGACTGATAGGTGGCTTGTGAACTGTTGATTGTTCTCAGTGAAGACTGCGCTGAACCCTCATTTGCGGCACGACGAGAAGCCAAGAGATTCGGTATGGCGATAGCGGCGATAATGCCGATAATCGCAACGACGATCAGAAGTTCTATAAGAGAGAAGCCTGCTTGGCGTTTGTGGCTATTCATTTCTTTGTTTGTGCTCCTTCAGAAAAATCAGGTTGAGTTATTACTCGCGCCATCGGCTTAGGTCCCTCACGCTGTAATGCCGCGCAAAGCGCGATGTTCAAAGATGGTCCAAACAAGGCCCGTGCCAAAACAGAAACAGGTGAATTTGGTTCGCGATGAGCTTATCGTTAAAGTGTTTTTGAAGTTTTTAGCAGTCCTGCACTATCGAGATGTAATCAGCAGTTGTTCGAGTGACAAACTGCGGCAGCAGTTTCTGCCGGTTTATGTCATTGGTCCAAAAGCAAACTCGCATGTACTCCGTCGGGTTGGACCAACAGCAAGACGCAATCTTTTACATTGGCAAAAAAAGAGCGGGAGCGACAAAGGGTCGCTCCCGCTCTGGTTACATAGAATGAGGATCCAGCTTAGTTGCCCAAAGCAGAAAGGGCATCCATTGTTGCTGTAGTAGTCACGGCCGACATCGTGGTATCGCCACGGAGTACACCAACCTGGGTGATAGCAAAGCGACGTGTTCCGGTCTGTGAAACTCCGGAGGTGGTGGTCGGGACGGCACACGCTCCAAAAATTGCAGTGGCGCCAGCGCCGCCAGTGTCGGTAGCCATCGAGAAGGTGTAGCCACTCTTGCTGCCACTGCCGAGAACGCTGTCGATTAATTGCTGGCCCATGAGAATGGCATACGTTGTAGCAAAAGCACCGTTGCCGGCTGTGGCCTGATAGGTAGCTTGGGCGCTGTGAGTGGTGCGAATTGACGATTGGGCCGAACCTTCATTAGCGGCACGGCGGGAGGCGAGAAGATTGGGTATAGCGATGGCGGCGATAATGCCGATGATCGCGACGACGATAAGCAGCTCGATCAGAGAGAAGCCTGACTGGCCTTTTTTCGTATTCATGTTTCTGTTGGTGCTCCTTAGAAATAGTAGGTTACTAGGTTTCTCGCGCCACCGGCTTTCGTCCGCATGCTGTCCTGCCGCGCAAAGCGCGAATGCTGTCGACGGGACTGAATAACAAAGGTCGTGCCAGAGGGAGGGACCGCTTAAAACTGGAGTGAAACTACGGTTTTTGCTTAAGTGGAACCGTTTATAAAGAAGCACAGGGGATTAATGACAAAATACGGCAGGCGTAACATGACGGTTTCCGGCAGGAAAGACAGGGCAGGAGGCAGGAGCAGGAGGCAGGAGCAGGAGGCTGTAGTAGGCAAAGGGAGGATTGGCGCCTGGAAAAGTCAACCAGGTAAGCACAACTCGAGCTGAGCAAGCACAAGTCAGGAAGGGTGGTTTACCCCCGCTTCGTTGCCAAGGTTTACCCCCGGTTCGTTGGCAAAATGTCAAGCCAGAGGCATTGGACCAGATGAGGAAAACAGCTGAACAGTTAGTCTGCAACAAAGCTTTGCTGTCAAGACTTCAGATCAAAGGCGTTGTGCCAGCCGTGTTGTAAGACTATCGCTCAGCTGTTTCCGCCTGTGGTTCCAATGCTTTTTGAGTTGAATTCTTGTCAGCGAAGCGGGGATAAACCTTGGCAACGAAGCGGGGGTAAACCACCCTTCCTGACTTGCGCTTGCTCAGCTTGAGTCGTGCTTACCTAGTTTCCAGCTACCCCTCCTGCTCCTGCCGCCTTCTAAGTCTCCCCCGCACCGGCCGCATATTCCGCTTCGTCGTCGTCAGAACGTCGGCGAGGCATGGGGTCAGAGGACCGCCGCCGTGGAACTGAATCGGAGCCGCGTCGCTCGTCTCGCATTTGCGCTGTGAGTCCACGGATTCCGTGTTTGTCAAGAAGATGCCGCAGTGAACGAACCGATAAGCGTAGTAACTCGGCAGCATTCGTTTGGTTTCCGACAGTTCTTCGCAAAGCCTCAAGAAGATACGTTTTTTCCAACTGGTCCAAATGGGCTGTGAGGTTGATTCCTTCTTCCGGAAACTCAAAGCTTTCAGCGATGCGGTACGGATCATAATTAGTAATACGTTCGGGGAGCCGTTCGGGCTGGATCGAACCCGTTGTCTCCAGCGCTACGGCACGTTCGATCGTATGTTCAAGCTCCCGCACATTGCCAGGCCAGGAGTAATTCTCCAGCAGACGCAGAGCATTCTCCGTAACATTCAAAGTGCGCCCTGCATCCGCGCAAAACTTCGCCGTGAAGTGATTAGCTAGTTCGGGTATGTCCTCTGGTCTTTCACGCAGCGGTGGTAGCTCGATTGGAATCACCGAAATTCGATAGTAAAGGTCCTCGCGAAAGTCTCCGTCCTTAACCATGGCGGCAAGGTCGCGATTTGTGGCAGCGATGACGCGTGTATCAACAATAGTCTCTTCTGTAGCGCCAACTGGTCTGAGTTTACGTTCCTGCAAGACTCGCAAGAGCTTCACCTGCATGGCGGAAGACATCTCGCCGATCTCGTCGAGGAAAATAGTCCCCTTATTTGCCGCTTCGAACAAGCCCTTGCGGTTCGTGTTTGCGCCAGTAAACGAGCCTTTCACATAACCGAAGAGTTCAGATTCCAGCAGTGTCTCAGTAAACGCGCCGCAGTTAACGGAAACGAACGGCTTTTCCGCCCGCGGGCTCAGATCGTGTATTGCCCTGGCCACCAGCTCCTTGCCAGTTCCCGACTCCCCAGTGACCAGGACGGTTGATTGAACCTGGGCCACAGTTTCAATCATTCGGTAAAGCGCCTGCATTTTAGCGGAGCGCCCAATGATGTTCTTGAGCTTGCCGCGGCTGCGCTGACCGTGAATGAGAACTTTATTCTCTTCAAGCAGCGCCTCCTTCTCCTTGATCAGAGAGATCTTCTGCAGGGCGCGCGCGACAGTCTCCCTTAACAGGTCGTTATCAAATGGCTTCTGAACAAAATCGTAAGCCCCGAGCAAGAAAGCCTCGCGGGCTGTATCCACCGAAGCAAATGCGGTCATCATGATTACTTCAACGTCCGGCAGCAGTTCGCGCGCCGAACGCAACAGGTCGATACCACTCATGTCTGGCATTTTTACGTCTGAAATCACCAGATCAGCAGCGTCTTCATGAAGGAGTTTCATTGCCGCACGACCACTTTCGGCAACTCGGACTTGATGACCGTCGCGTTGCAACAGGTGTGTCAGAAACTGGCGCATTCCCAGTTCGTCGTCAACTATAAGTATTTTGGCCATAAAAGGTACGCGAAGTAGGAGTCAGGAGCCCAGAAGTCAGGACTCAGAAGTCAGGAGCCAGGAGCCAGAAATCAAAAGGCAGAAGTCAGGAGTCAGGATGCGGAAGTCCTAAAATGAATTTAAAGATTAGGAGATATTCTGGCTGATGCTTCTCGCCGTAATCCGCGAATCGGATCTTCATAATTTGACTCCTGCCTCCAGACTTCCAACTTCTGACTTCTGCCCCATTCCTTCTGTTCACGATTCGATTACTGCTTCCTAGCAGTTACTGACCACAATCGATCGACTATAACCTTCAAGCAGCTTACTAACTTCTTCAAGCTGCACCATCAACGAACCAGTCTCACCGTATCGAAGGTCCTCTGATAATAATCTTCACTCCGTTAGGAGTGAAATGTTTATAGACCGGAACGTCACAAAATGCCATTCGCCGTTCGGAGGAGCGGAACGTTCTAGACGGGGACCAGTCTACTTGAGTTCCGCTCCTCCGAACGGCGCCGGAGGGGGTTGTCTCCTCAATCTATAGACATGCCACCCCTAACGGGGTTAAACGCTAATAATCTCACTGGCGAGATTGCAGCCCTCCTGAATTGTGAGGATAGACTATAGAGCTCTTCCTTGGGAAAGCCTTTTGTAGCTGTAGACGGCGAGCACGAAGTGATGAGCTTTCTGCCAAACTATTAAATCCCGGAAAGTGCACCTGACTTCTGGCTTCTGTTCCTGACCTAGTCTCCTTTCTCTGCTTCGGCGGGCAGCTCAATCATTATGGTGGTACCCTGGCCTTCCATACTGCGAACATTAATTGTACCACCATGATCGCGGATGATTTGATAAACAATTGACAATCCCAATCCTGTTCCCCCAGTGGTCGAAGAGAAGGGCTCAAATAAATGTTCCACCTGTTCTGGCGCCATGCCCCGTCCCGTATCAGAAAAACTGATCCGCAGTCGGTTATTTGAGTTGCGTGCCAGTTCGGCTCGCAAAGTACCGCCCTCGGGCATTGCCTGTAGGGCATTGCGCGCCAGGTTCCAGAACACTTGCTGCAGTTGTTCCGCATCGGCATCTGCGGGACACGGATCGTTGGGAATGCGTTCCTCAATAATCTGGGCAGAAGTAATCTCGGTGCTGTGACGCAGAAGCGTAAACGTTTGCTTCAACAGCTCCCCCACATCAACGCTTGAACGGGTGATTGAACGGGGACGTGCGTAGGTTAAGAAGTCACTAATGATTCTATTTAGACGATCCGACTCTCGCAGGATGATTTCCATCAATTCTGTCTGGGATGATTGACCATCCATTTCGGTGCGTAAGAATGTTATTACACTCCCGGTGGTTTCGCCCGTTTCCGCAAATAGGGGAGAGATGGTGAACCCCAGCCGCAACCGAAGACCTTCCGCTGTGAGACAATCTGCTTCGAAACGTGGATTCGTTCCACCTGTCTGTGCTGCGCGCAGTGATTTGTTCCGGTGCTCACCAAGGGCTCCAAAGAAAATTGATGCATCCTGACCGCGAACCTCGACTTCTTTGTATCCGGTTATCTCTTCTGCTGCCGCATTGAAGGTATAAATTCGTCCGCGCAGATCTGTGGTGACGACTCCCGAGCGGATCGACTGTACAATCCTCTCGTGTAAGGCACGGAGGTTGGCGAGAGACTGAGTGGCGGCGATTAGCCGCACATCTGAGCGTGACTGTCGCTCTGCTAAACGGGCAGATAGTAAGCCAACAACCAGGAAAGCTATATCGAAGAGTCCGACGGCTTGGATGGTCTGTGAAAGAGAGGCGCCGAGTAATTCTCTGGCTGGGTGATCTCCCAGCCCCGCCATGACCGCTAGTGCGCATCCGGTAAACGCCACCGCGCATCCCACCGAGCTTACTACGGCGTCCCGTGGTCCGAGAAAAATGCTCGATGTTGAAATTATGACAATGTACAGCGCAGTATAGGGCGAGTGAATCACATCAGTGGTCCAAACGAGCCAGGTCACTAAAAGAACGTCCGCGACAAACTGCAGTCTTGTCTGGAACACAAAGTTCTTCGAAATGCGATGAAGTAAGGAATAGCCTATTGAAAGGGCAGCGACGATCGCCAAAAGTTGCAGAGTCTTGTTCCAGGACTGCTGGTCGGTGCTGCGAATCCAGAACGCCCGCGCCAACAGCAGCACCAAGGCTGTCGCTAAACGTCCCAGGATTAACCACCAAAGCTTCAGCCCAAGAGGATAAGTTTTAGTTATTCTTTCTTCCGTTAGCATTCAGGGTTTTAAGCGTACCATACAGCGAGAAGCTTGCGGCAGAGAATCCTATCGGTTTGTCGGGTAGTATCTTAATTTAGGTTTTTCTCGGCGCAGTCTTCGCGATCTCTGCGCAGCAATTTCGTAAGTGCTTGTTTTTTGAGCAAGATTTGGGCTGAAAGCGCACTCTCCCTGGGGTCTTTATCGAGCCCCGTTACTGGCAGAACAGGTTTCACCCGTTAGGGGTCGAATGTTTATAGTTTGGGCCAAGCAAATACCTCCGGCGCCGTTCGAAGGAGCGGAATTCAAGTTGACAAATACTGATCTAGCAACGTTCCGCTCCTTCGAACGGCGCTAGTTTTTTGTGATATCGGAGGCTATAAACATCCCACTCCTACGGAGTGAAGATCATGAAAGTAGGGCACAACCGTTTGGGCTAATGAATTGACAATTGGAGATTCCTGTTTGAGCCAAAATATGAAAAGTATTTCAGGCAACAGTGAGACCGACGCTGACAGGGGACGGAAAAGGGAAGACTCGCTTCCGAAAACGGCGCCGCTTCAATTAGAGGAAGACTATTATCTTGAGAACGGTTTAATGGTGTTCACAGCAGCCTTTCTGCGAAAGCGAGGCTATTGTTGTGAGAGTGGTTGTCGACACTGTCCCTGGGGCTACTCAAAAAGAGGATCCGTCCGCTAGGTAGTGTCCTGTCGGGAAAAAGAGGTTTCTGACTTCTCATTCACACCGTGGCTTCAGCCGGTGATCTTGGCGCGAAAAAAGAACCAGTAACCGTTTTTAACGGTTTATTTCGGTATGGATTGCACTTTCTTGTGCGACACTTTCGGCTGAAGTTCATCTGAACCAGCAACTGGGTACCCTTGCTCCTTAACTGTGCGCCTCTTCCGGAAAAACCGTTGAAACGGTTGGCGACTTGGTTTGGCCGTTTGTGTCACCGGGCTAAAGCCGCGGAGTGAATGAGAAGTCAGAACCTCTTTTTCCCAACAGGCTCCTAGTGTGATACTGCGTCTCTAATGCTGATCATTCTCCTGCCATTCGGTCGAGGGCCTCGCCGGTTAAACGATAGACGGACCAGTCATTGACCGGTGTCGCCCCCAGCTTCGCATAGAATTTAACGGCCGTCTCGTTCCATCTCAAAACGGCCCAGTCGATTCTGCTGCACCCATTCTCTTTGGCAACAGCGGCAAGATAACGAAATAGCGCGCGTCCTACGCCTCTGCCTCTCGCTTCTCTTCGGACATAAATGTCCTCAAGGTAAAGACCAGGTTGGGCCAGAAAGGTGGAATAAGTGTAGAAGAATACGGCAAAGCCAACCGCAATATCGTCTTGATAAGCTAATACAATTTTGGCACGTGGTTCGTCTCCGAAGATTGTCTTGCGAATACGATTCTCACTCCGTTTAGGGGTGAAATGTTTATAGACCGGGACATCACAAAATGCCATTTGCCGTTCGGAGGAGCGGAACGTTTCTCGAGGGGTACCTCTCTATTTGAGTTCCGCTCCTCCGAACGGCGCTGGAAGTGTTTTCCGCTCAATCTATAGACATGCCACCCCTGACGGGGTGAAGCCCTTCTCCTCCTGAAGGAAGTTGAATAAGAGCCTTATGGCGAGATGGTGCTTAGTCCATTCAACAAATAAGGCCACCTTAAAAGGTGGCCTTACTCGTCGGGGAATATTCTAAGTTTTTGTAATTTCGGCTTAGTGTCCCTGCGAGAGTTTGCCAATTAGGGTGAAGAGCGGCAGGTACATGGCGATGACAATAGAACCAATTGTCACACCGAGAAATGCTATTAATACTGGTTCGATCAAAGTTAAGAGATTAGAGATTGCGGCGTCCACTTCCTGCTCGTAAAAATCGGCGATCTTTCCTAGCATCGCATCAAGTGCGCCCGTTTGTTCTCCAATCCCGATCATCTGCGCCACCATGTGGGGAAAGACCTCAGTCGCTTTTAGTGGCTCGACAAAGCTCTCACCACGTTCAACCCCAGCACGCACTTTGGTAATGGCTGCCTCGATGATCACATTGCCGGAAGTCTTGGCGGTAATGTCGAGCGATTGCAGAATTGGCACGCCCGAAGATAACAGTGTCGAGAGTGTGCGAGAGAACCTGGCAACGGCGATCTTACGCAAAATGCTGCCAAAGATGGGCAGTCTTAACAGTAATCGATCAATATTCCTTCTGCCGCTGGTCGTCTTGTAGTAGGACCTTGTGAAGATAACGCCGGCTATGATTGTGGCAAGAATAACCAAACCGCCCCAGCCCGCCAGGAAGTCGCTAATGCCCACGACGATGCGCGTGGGCAGTGGCAGTTGCTCTCCCGGACCGAGCAGGCCCAGGAAAATGTTCTGGAATTGCGGGATCACTACAATCATGATTACCGCCACGGCGACTATAGCTAACAAGACTACTGCAGTGGGATAGATCATCGCCGACAGTACATCACGCTTCAGCTTTACTATCTTTTCAATGAAGGTAGATAACCGCTGCAGGATCAGGTCAAGAATACCACCGGTTTCACCGGCTTCGACCATGTTTGAGTAGAGTTGATCAAAGACTCGAGGGTGTCGAGCCATCGCTCCCGCCAGCGTTGATCCTTCTTCCACGTCCTGACGCACCTGCATCAGAACCTGCTGAAAATATTTGTTCTCTTGTTGCTGGGCCAGAATCTCCAGACACTGCACCAGTGGCAGACCGGCGTCGATCATTACTGAGAACTGACGAGTAAAAACAGAAAGATCTTTCGATTTAACTTTTTTGCGGCCACCGATTCGCGGGATCCCTATCTCGCGTCCCTTTTCTTTGACCGAAGTAAGGGTGACCTGCTCGCGGCGCAGGATCTGTCGCAAGGAATCGCGATTATCTGCGACACGTTCGCCGACGACGATCTCATTTAATCTGTTTCGGCCTTTGAAGACGTAAGTAGGCATATTGGGAGGCTCCAGGGGATATTTCTATTTGGGGATTGCCGGGCGGACGCCAATGGGACGTGACTGAGCATAAGGGCTTGGATGCTTCGCGCCGTTACCATTATTTAGACCCGACCCACGGTCTATTAACTCCCTTAACTCATCCACATTAGATGAACGCTGCAGGGCAGTATCGAGAGTAATGAGTCGTTTGTGATAAAGCGTCGCCAGGGCCTGATTGAAAGTTTGCATTCCGTACTTGTCCTGGCCGGTCTGCATCATCGAATAGATCTGGTGGACCTTATCCTCCCGAATCAAGTTTCTAATGGCTGAGTTAGGTACCATGATTTCCATGGCCATGGCTCGCCCTTTTCCCTCGGCGCGTGGCAGCAACGCCTGGCAAAGGATGCCTTCCAGCACGAGTGAGAGCTGTGCGCGAATCTGAGCCTGCTGGTCAGAAGGGAAGACGTCTATGATGCGGTTGATGGTGGAGGCTGCGGAGTTTGTATGCAATGTTGCCAGCGTCAGATGGCCTGTTTCAGCAATGCGAAGTGCTGATTCGATAGTCTCGAGATCACGCATTTCACCGACCAGCACGATGTCAGGATCCTGACGGAGGGCAGTACGCAGCGCCTCTGCGAAACCGTGAGTGTCGGCGTTAACCTCTCGCTGATTAACGAGACAGCTCTTGTGGTTGTGTAAGAATTCGATCGGATCTTCTATAGTCAGAATATGTTCCCGGCGATCCCGGTTTATCTTATCAACCATCGCCGCCAGGGTAGTCGATTTGCCCGAGCCGGTTGGGCCAGTAACCAAAATGAGACCTCTTGGTTTATCGCACATCTGCTTGATAATTGGGGGTAGGCCCAATTCCTCGAAGGCCTTGATCTCATAAGGAATTGCGCGGAAAACGGCACCTACCGCTCCGCGCTGGTTGAACAGGTTAGCTCGGAAACGGGAGAGTCCCTTCACGCCGAAAGAAAAATCCAGCTCGAGATTTTCCTCAAAACGATGCTTCTGAGCGTCTGTCAGTACTGAGTAGGCTAATTGCTTGGTATCCGCAGAGGTGAGCGTGCGATAGCCCTCCAACGGACGCAAGTGTCCATCCACCCGAACCTGGGGCCCGGACCCGGTAGTAATGTGCAGAAAGTTTCCTGAGAAGCTCTGAAAGGGAAATTTGTGGAATACTCTCGTTCAAGGCCATTGAGATGTGCTCCTAAAAGGCTTCGGGGCTCCTAAGCCGGCGGTCGTGTGACCAGCGACGCATTGGCCCAGGTCCAAGCGTCACTAGTTCGTGGCAGACTGAAGCGACCCAATAAAGCTTTCGGCCTCACCCGCCATGCGGTCCGAAGACGGAAGTGGAGTGTTTGTGGTCAGGCTGTAGATCCGGCCATTAATTTCAGTAAAGTAAAAGTTCCAGGACTTCTCTGGTGAACGCCCATCGGCTGGTGTTTGCGCGATTACTACGAAAACCCGCTTGCCGACAACGTCGCGCTGATAATCGTTTATTACCCAGCCACCCGCGGCCACCATCTTATCGATCACAATCCGCCGCAAATCCGAAAAGGAAACGCCACCTAGGATTCGGCTCTGTTCACGACTAGTAAGATATGCTGGATTTGGACGGCTCAGGGCCACCACGGCGAGCGAAGCCTGGCCCGGAGCAGCAGCATTGCCGGTATTCGTCTTAAATTTCATTTCCCTGTTGCTGGCAACTGTCAGATTGTCCCAACCTGTCGGCAATTGCGGAAGCACCACTGAGGCACTCTCTTTAGCAGCAACGGGACTGGGTAGTACCGCATTCAGGGGGGCGCTTCGATGTGCCAATGCAGCTGCGCGCCGTCGCCGCAACAGGGCCCGATGATGCCGCCACCAGGCGCGCGAATGGCGCCTATGCCGGCGGTGATGGTTCGCTATGGAGCTCTGGCGAAGCCCATGTGCGGTCGAACTGGCAAAGGGAAGCATGATTCCAACCGAAATTAACAACATCAGCGATAGTGCAATTGTACGTAACATGTTAGTCCTTCCTAGTTAAGCAACAGTCTCGCGAACCACTTCCTCCAGCGTTGTTACTTTAGCGCGAATTTTTTGCAGCCCGGATTCGCGCAGGGTAATCATGCCATCCTCGATTGCCTTCTTTCTTAGTTCAAGCGCCGAGGCTCCGATGAGAATTAGTTCGCGGATCTCATCGTTCACTTCCATCACTTCATAGAGTCCGATTCGTCCCTTGTAACCAGTGTTATTACAGGTCGAGCAGCCTTTGCCCTTATAGGTTTTGAGTGTCTTTACGTCTTCGGATGAGAAGCCTACCTCCAGCAGGGCTTCCGCAGGCGTTGGTTGCTCGCGCTTGCAGTCCTTGCAGATACGGCGAATGAGTCGCTGTGCCTGAATGAGATTGACACTTGTGGCCACCAAAAATGGTTCGATACCCATATTCATTAGACGTGAGATCGTTGAGGGGGCATCATTGGTGTGGAGAGTGGAGAGAACCAGGTGACCGGTCAGCGCTGCCTTGATGGCAATCTCTGCCGTCTCAAAATCACGAATCTCACCCACGAGAATGATGTTCGGATCTTGTCGCAGGAAGGCTCTTAAAGCGGCGGCGAAATTTAAGCCGATCTGCTCCTTCATCTGGACCTGATTGATACCCATCAGGTTGAACTCGACAGGATCCTCTGCCGTCATGATGTTGGTTTCGACTGTGTTCAGAGATTGCAGAGCGGAATAGAGCGTGTTCGTTTTACCGCTTCCCGTGGGGCCGGTTACCAGAACCATTCCGTAGGGTCGAAAGATGTTTCGCTGAAACTTGACGAGCGACTCTGGCTCGAAACCGAGTTTGGTCATGTCAAGCATCAGATTCTCTTTGTCCAGCAGACGAAGTACTACTTTTTCGCCAAAAAGCGTGGGCAAAGTCGAAACACGAAAATCCAATTCGCGTGAACGCGCGTCGATCTTCACTTTTATTTTGATCCTGCCGTCTTGAGGCAGACGCTTTTCGGAGATATCCAGCTTGGACATGATCTTGACGCGAGAGATCAGGGCGTCGCGGAGCTTCAGCGGGGGGCGCATGACATCGTAAAGAACTCCATCTATGCGAAAGCGGATGCGAAGCTCTTTTTCATATGGCTCGATGTGGATGTCCGAAGCGCCGCGACGAAGAGCATCGACCAGCAGGACATTCACCAGACGCACTACCGGTGCGTCTTCGCTCATTCTGGAAAGAGTGGTGAGGTCTATCTCCTCGTTATCTTCGACAACTTCAATGTATTCGCTATGGTCAGTATCAAAGTCGATACTATCCAGGGAAACGAGGTCAGCGTGGGTGATACCGCCACCGTTGGAAGCTTTGCTGGCAGCACTCTCAAGAACAGCCTCGTCCACCGAAATAGCCGCCAACTCGATTTCTCTCGAATTTCCGTAATATTTGGAGATTGCTTGCTGAATGCTGGCTTCAGCCACCACAACCGGTTCCACATTGAGGCCGGTCATGAACTTTATGTCGTCCATCGCGAAGACATTGGTGGGATCAACCATAGCAAGCGTGAGGGTGGCACCCACGCGGGAAAGCGGCAATACGGAATATTTCTGTGCCACCTCTTGAGGAATAAGGCGCAGTACGGGCTCGTCGATTTGGAAGAGGTCCAGATTGACTGAGGGTATGCCGTACTGACGAGAGAGCACGGCAGTGATCATGTCATCAGTAACCAATCCCAGCTTTACCAGATTAAATCCGAGCCTGCCTCCGTGTTCACGTTGATAATCAAGCGCTTCACGTAGATGCTGCGGACTGATGAGATTTTCGCGAACGAGGATTTCGCCTAATTTGGCTGACATTTGTTCCCGGTTTCAGACGAACAAGAATTGCGACACCAGAGAGGGGCAGAAGATCGTGCTGAGAATACTGCGGACTCGTAGCTGGACGTTCAACGGCAAGCGGCGTACAACGCCGTTGCGCAACGATAGTAACGGTTAAACATAATTCCTGTCAAGGGGAATTTGGCTAAAAACCGGGCAAAAATACACAAATTGAAGGAGGGAAGTGAAGACTCTTTCTTTTTGAGCCATCTAAGCTCTTATGAGGCTAGGATGCGCGTCCGACTCTTTAAAGGTGAGCACTAACTACGGAACCGAGCGCTACCGAGGTTGTGTGAAAACTGCCGTGGATGCCCCCGGCTTGTCCGGGGGAGATTCACGCTCGCCGCTAAAACGTCGAACGTCAACTTTTGTGGATGCCACCGCCTTGCGCGGTGGAGGCTCACGTTCGCCGCTAAAACGTCGAGCGTAAACTTTTGTGGATGCGACCGCCTCGCGCGGTGGAGGCTCACGTTCCTTGCTATCTGCTTCGGGTGCTAGCAGCAAACGTGAACCTCCACGGGGCGAGCCCGTGGCATCCGAAGCAGCTTCGTCAGCTCTGTAGTAGCAACCAACGTGAGACTCCCCCGGACAAGCCGGGGGCATCCAGCAGAAGTTCTCTTAGGGTCCGTATCATTGCAATCCCACCCCTGCGGATATCGCCTAAGTTTTCCGTCTCCGAGCTGGCGTTGCCACTTTTTCGGCTTTAACGTTCTGCTGGTTTTTTAACTCTTCAAGAATGCCTTTCGCGTCATTCTTTAGCGCATGAGTGTCAGGAGCTTTATCCACGAACTGCTGCAGATAGTTAGCTGCTTCCTGGTAAGTAGCTTTGGCTTCTTGCTGTTTGCCTTCTCCATCCTTAACCGCGCCTTGGTTAAAGAGAATCATCCCCATATTGACAAGGGCATCTACATCTCCAGGATTTGCTGCCAGAATCTTCTTGTATTCAGCCTGGGCCTTATCCAGAGCGCCAGCATCAAAGAGCATTTGGGCCATATCACGTTCGGCCTTAGCTTTCTTTGCGGCATCGGTCTCCGCTGCAACGTACTCTTGGTAAGCGGCGACACCCGCATCAGCTTGGGATGGATCCACTTTGGTCACAACAAATCGCATGGCTTCTGCGCGTGCAACCAACGCAAAATACTTGTTAGACTGTGCATTATTGGCCTGTGCTGGATCGCTTGGGGTTGCGGGCGCCGCCGGCTGTGCCTTTAGCATTTCGACCGCTTTACCAGCGGCTTCAGCTGAGTCCTTCCAATCTTTTTTAGCAGCTTCTATGCCAGCTGTTTTTGCGGCATCATCTTTCGACTGAATAGCAGCGTTATAGCGGTCGACGGCGCGGGACCTCAGGGCTATTGATTTGTTGGTTAAAAGCGACGGCGCACCGGGATGCTCCGGGTCAGCTGCCAAACCCTCATCATATTGTTTGATCGCCTCGTCGTAATTCTTAGCTTTTATAGCATCGTTCCCGGCCTTGAAGGTCCGGCTGACGGTCGTGTTGGACTCTTCAACTTTTTTGTTTTTAGCTTCGTTCTCAGCATTCTTCTTAAGCAATTCCTCGCGTTTGGCTTTATCTACTGAGCTTCCGCCGGCGGGAGAGGTGCCGCCGCCTCCGCTTCCAGCCATAGCTGTCTTGATTTGGTCAAGTGTTAGTGTCCCTCCCTTGCCCGGGTCCATAACGACTTCATAATCAATGTCTCTGCCTGCCTTCACATTAGGAAGAAAGGTCGGCTGGGCACTGGGGTGGCTCACTGCAATAATGTAGGTACCCACATACGGCAGGCCAGCGAACACAAACTGCCCCTTCTTGTTAGCCTTGGTCGGGTATTTGCCCGCAAGATCAGTGCGATAGACCTCTACCACTGCTTCGCTGGCGGGTACGATATTCCCGTCAGCCTGTTTGATATTTATATGTCCGCGGAGTTCTCCGGTTTGTGCAGAAGTCAGCAAGCTGGCTGAGAGCAGGAGCACACTACAGGTCAGGGTCATGAAAAAGTATTTGCGAAACATCGATTTGCCTCCAAGAGATCTTTCAGCGCAATTCAGGATACAAGAGAGATCGTATGATGCCGCGGCGCTGTTGCTGGTTGTAGTTATCAGACGAAGAAGCACCTTAACACTAATAAGCAAACCGCTTACTGTCAAGCAGATAGGGAATTGGATCAGGTATCCCAACCTCACGAAATGCTCTCAGTCTTAGCGCACAAGAATCGCACCGGCCGCAAGCGCGCTCGGACTCTTGATAACAAGACCAGGTGAGGTTGAGCGGTGCGCCAAGTTCCTGTCCACGCAGCACGATTTCGACTTTCCTCATTCCTATAATTGGCGTTCTGATTTGAATTGACGTTTCGGGTTTTGTGCCCCGATCGATCACTAATTGAAAGGCTTTGTAAAACTCGGGGCGACAGTCAGGGTACCCAGATGAATCTTCCGCTACCGCACCAATGTAAATAGCGCTCGCGTTAATAACCTCGGCCCAACTCGTAGCGATTGAGAGTAAATGTGCATTGCGAAAGGGAACGTAACTCGTGGGTATGACGGCAGCATGGAGATCGGCCTCTGCTACTGGAATATTCCTATCGGTCAGCGATGATCCGCCGATGCGCGAAAGATGTTCGAGCGAAACGGCCAGTCTTTGTTCAACCCGATAGTGGTCAGCAATCTCGGAAAACGCTTGCAGCTCGCGTTCCTCGGTAAGTTGACCGTAGGAAACATGTAAGAACGCCAGGCGCGAGTGCTCTTCATTGGCGATAGCCGCAGTGACGCAGGAGTCCATGCCGCCTGAAACAAGACAGACCGCCAGCTTTGGCCCATGAGCATTTCTACCCTGATCATTAGAATAAGACCTTTCGTCCGAACCGCCCATTAAACCCCGTGCACATCTGGTCCCCAGACGTATTTGTGCAACTGCAATTGCAGGCGAACATTTAATCCGCTGCTGGTGATCCAATCAGCCACTTGGGTGAGATCAACCTTGCCCCAGGCCGGTGAAATAAGGACTGCTCTAGTCCGCTCTTCAAGCCCGTATTCCCGGATTACCTCACGCGCAAAATCCCAATCGCCGCGGTCAGCAATTACAAATTTTACTTCGTCTCGCTCGGGATGCAAACGCCTAAGGTTGGGCCAGTGATTGCGAGACTGTTCGCTAGATGCCGGACATTTTACATCGAGAATTACTTTTGCGCGTTGGTCCAGGTTCTGCGTCGAGATATAGTTTCCTGTCTCCACCAGAACTTCGTAGCTTTCGTCGCAGAGTTGTTGGATGAGTCGAAATGCGCTTTGTTGCGCGAGCGGCTCGCCACCGGTAACTTCAACCAGTTTGCAGCCAAACAATCTTAGCTTTTCCATCACCTGCTCGATGGGCACGTGCTCGCCACCGGTGAATGTATATTCGCTATCACACCAGACGCACCTCATAGGGCACCCAGTCAGACGGACGAACGTACACGGCCGGCCTGCGTGTGTCGATTCACCCTGAATCGAATGGAAAATTTCGGTAATTCTCAGCATCGAAACGTAACGATCTTTTTGCCGCTGAATCTACAAGTCAACTCGAAAACGCGGCAACTTGGAATTTTGAATCTAGCCTACGCTTCTGAAGGTGTCAAAGTCGACACCCCATTCTCACGAGAATCGTTTGAGTCTGGCATATTTAACCCGATTAGCCGCTGCATTGCGGCAACGTGGAACGCTGGAAAACATCAAAACATCGCTGGAACCTGAACTTTGCGTGGTAGCATAAGCTGTCCTGCGTCAGAGAAATCCCCTGTGACTAAAAGACTCCAGGAAATTGAAAGGCTCCTCGTTGACGGCACTAAACGGCTGGTCGAGCGCGCTTCTGAGCGTCGCAATTTGGACGCAGAGACGCTTACGCCACGGATCAGGGCTGTCGTTGATAAATATCTGCTTCGAGATAATGAGAACCCCGGAGAATCATCGATTGCGGCATTTATCGATGCATTGCAAATAGACGACCTCTGTTTAATTGTGGCTTGCGAAGCTGGGAACCAATCCGCCTGGAACGAGCTGGTAGAACGATTTTCAGCCACGGTTCGATCCGCTGCTCGATCGGCAAGTTCGAATGAAGAGGCGGCAGAGGATTTGGCGCAATCCATTTGGGCGGAATTGTACGGTCTGCGAGTTCGCGAGGACGGAAAACCTGCAGGCAAGCTGGCGTATTACTCAGGACGTGGCTCATTGGCGGGCTGGCTGCGAGCGGTTGTCGCTCAACTTGCTGTGGATCAACACCGCAAACAGTCCCGGCTGGTACAGACGGAAGAAGACGCGGACTTCGACCGGCTGGTGGCTGTAAATGATGGCAAACAGCAGTTCGCCTCCTTTTCCCCCAGTAATCCGGAGGAATCCCTTTCCAGGAAGATGGCCGGAGCAGAGATGCAAGAGGCACTTGCACGAGCAATAAAGGAGTTGCCAGCAGAGGATCGCCTACTGGTCAAACTGTAC
>WNFU01004340.1_pt1 | contig 18178 bp, 23 predicted proteins | sample 5400121 | NCBI WGS metagenome assembly WNFU01 (sample SAMN13153360, study PRJNA577476) | soil metagenome | isolation source: 100 cm soil or saprolite under grassland replicate 1 | place: USA:California | collected 2016-06-15 | reverse complement strand
GCTTGAAACCAACGAGGGGGTGTCGCCCACCGTCAGGCTCTCGTGACGGGCGTTTACGAACTGATCCGCGCGGCGACGCTCGCCAGGCGGCAGGTCGTGGCGACTTACAACGGCCACCGCCGCGAGCTCTGCCCCCACGTGCTCGGCACGAAGGAGGGGCGCCGGCAGGCGCTCTTCTTCCAGTTCGGCGGCGGCAGCTCGTCAGGGCTACCGCCCGGCGGCGAGTGGCGCTGCATTCGCGTAGACGAGCTCGAGGATGTTGTCGTCCGCGACGGGCCGTGGCATACGGGCGTCGGCCACCAGCAGCTCGAGACGTGCGTGGACACGATCGATGTCGAGGCGCCTCGCAAGTGACGACGACGGGCCGCCTCCACTATTTCGGCGCGGCGAGGCGATAGGTGGCAGGACTTCAGCGAGCGGATGTCGCGCTGAGGAGAACGTCGACGGTGAGGTCGAGGTCCATCGGGTCGCCCGCGCCGCTTGCGCACGTGCTGGGGCCGATCGTGCCTCTCTGGTCTTTCTGTAGGAGGTCGTCGACATTTCCGGGTGGAGCTCGCCAGACGCGCGGAATGCGTCGACCCCAGGGGTCGTAGAAGCGCAGCTCCTCGTCGATGCCGTAGCCGCCCTCGTGGACGAGCCGGTGGTGGCGGCGGCAGAGGAGCACCAGGTTGGCGAGCGTCGTCTCGCCGCCGCGCGCCCAATGCCGGACGTGGTGGGCGTCGACGAAGCGGTGGTTCTGGCAGCCGGGGAAGCGGCAGCCGCGATCGCGCACGCTCAGCGCTCGGCGCAGCGCGGGCGGGATCGTGCGCGTCTTGCGGCCGACGCGCAGCGTGCTGCCGTTGCGTTCGCTGATCTGCACGACGGAGGCGTCGCAGGCGAGCCGGCGGGCCGTTTCCGCTGCGAGCGCCGGGCCGTCCGCAAGGGCGCAGCCGGGGGCCTCGCCATCGCTCGCGAGCGCCTCCGCCTCGACGTGGACGACCATCTGGTAGCGCTCGCCGCCCGAGCGGCCGGACTCGGAGGCGAGTGCGTTCTCCGCCAGCGCCAGCAGCACCTCCGCGCTCGTCGGCCGCGGCCGCGGTTCCGCGGAACCGCGCTCCCGCTTCTGCCCTTGCTGCCAGAGCGCGTCGCGCGTCGCCTCGAGCGCGCGCAGAAGCAGCGCCCCGTCCTCGGGCGCGAGCCGCCCGCGGATCACAAGCGCGCCGTCGTCGTCCCAGAAGGTGAACACGTGTGCGTCCGCGTGTAAGACATTGGCCTCGGCGCTTGTCACCCGCCGGTAGGCGGAAACGGCGCGCTCCAGCTGCGCCGCCGTCAACACGCGCGCTAGCTCCAGCAGCTCCTGCTCGCACTCCGGCTCGGCGACCCGCGTCAGCGCCCGCACCTTCGCGTACGAGAGCTCGCCGCACGCGAACGCCGCCCGCACCTGCGGCAGCTCCGGCAGCCGCCGCGCCACCCGCACGTGCTCGCGCGCGGTCCGCGGCAAGAGCGCACACCGCCACGCCAGCCACTCCGCACACGAGCCGGAGCCCCACTCTGCCCACTCGCCGCGCTGGTCGAGCTCGCCGACAAGCTCCAGCCAGCGGCACATGCCCGCGGACAGGTGCGAGGCCAGCGTCGCCAGCTCCGCCTCGAGCGCCTCCACGCTCAGCGCGGCCAGACAGGACACGTCTCTTGTTGCCATATCTGTCAACAGAGAGACGATAGCGGTCGGCCCGGACGGAGCGGCGCCCGATTGGTTCACTGAGATTCGCTTCGCCAGAGCCACCGGAGTGCATCTGGCAGGATCGCGCCGCCGTGGTTCGGGTCGTGGCCGCCGTCTCCGAGGACGAAACGGAGGTCGTATCCACGTTCCGCGAGGGCGGCGGCGACACGCAAGTTGGCGCTGAACCAGTTGCGCTCGGCGGCATCCCAGTTGAGATCGCGAGTGGCTGCCTGGAGGAAGACTTGCAACGGTTTCTTCGGTGTGTCCTGGATCAGCTCGGGGTAGCGGTTGCCGCCCCGGATCTGGGCGAAGCTGCCGAGGAAGCTCAGGACGCGCCGGAACCGATCAGGCCGCGTCCAAGCGACGGTGAACGCACAGCTCCCGCCGCTGCTCCCGCCGCCGATAGCCCAGTGATCCGGGTCGTCTGTGATGAGGTAGCTGTCCCGAACGTTCGGGAGGATCTCCGTCAGCAGAAACGTCGCGTAGGCATCGCTGAACGTGTCATATTCCGCATTCCGGTTCTCGGGCTCTCCGGGGTCGACGAAAACACCGACGGTGACGGGCATCTCACCTCGGTGGATCAGGTTGTCGAAGACGATAGAGGCGCGCATCTCACCCTCGGGATCGAGGTACAGGTGCCCGTCCTGGAAGACCATGAGCGACGCCGGCTCCGAAGCTGTGTACTGCGCCGGGACGTATACCCAGTAGCGGCGGCTCGCGGTCCACTCGTAGTCGACGATCGCCCCCCCAGGAACGCCCGGTTGGAAAAAGGAGTCAGGGCCGTGCGCATAGCGAACGGGCTTGGAGAAGTCGGCAGGCTGACGAACGTACGGGAGATCGGTCATCGCCTCGCCGCTGGACACTAGAGGCTCGTCTGCGCGAGTGTGCGGGAATGTCGCTTGACGGAAGCGGCTTCTGTCGGCCGCCGATTCGTGCCCATGACCGTTGGGGTCGCTCGCCTGTGCGGAGGAACCCGTGAGGTGCTTTTCCAGGCGAGCCTATAGCCTGCGCCGACCAGCGAGTGCGTGCCGGAACAGGCGAGGGGGAGTGTCATGAGTCAGGACGAGAAGACGTTCGAGGGGCAGTGCTTTTGCGGTGCTGTCAGGATCGTCGTGACGGGTGACCCGGTCGGCGCCGGTTACTGTCATTGCGCGAACTGCAGGAGCTGGTCCGCCGGCCCGGTCAACGCGTTCACGTTGTGGAAGCCCGAGGCGGTCAAGGTGACCCAAGGTGAGGAGCACATCGGGGAGTACCACAAGACGGAGCAGAGCTATCGGCAATGGTGCAAAGTCTGCGGCGGCCATCTGCTGACGCGGCACCCGACGTGGGATCTGGTCGATGTCTACGCGGCGACGATCCCCACGTTCCCGTTCACCCCCGGTATCCACGTCAACTACGCCTCAACGGTCCTACCCATGAAAGATGGCCTCCCGAAGCTCAAGGACTTCCCCACAGAGCTCGGTGGTTCCGGAGAACCGATCGCGGAATAGCTGAACACCCCGAGCCAGCGGTTAGCGGCGTACACAAAACCCGTGATGCCGCACGTACAGATGATCTCGCTCCTCGACCGAGAACGTGGGCGCTCCTTCGACATCCGCGGCGGGTGAGAATGCGACATGACCTCATCGTCACGGATCGCGGCGCTGCCCGCTGTTGCGATGACGACCATTGCGCTCGCCGGTTGTGGCGGCGACAAAGCGACGCTGGCCACCTTTGCCGGAGGCTGGCAGGCCCACGCGCGCTCACTCACGATCACGCGGACGGGTAACGCTAAGGAGTGGTTCTCCGTGGGCCTCGGCCACTTCGTCATCGCCCTGCGGTTCCACCTTTCGCGGCCGAGGGGGACGCCGCACGATGCGACGGCGACAGAGACGGTTACGGCCGTTCGCCTCGGGGAAAGGAGCGCCTTCACCGCGGCGCATCCGCCACCGCGCGTCGGCGAGTCCCGCAGGATTCGCCGCCGAGACGGCGTCATCACCGAGACGCTGACTGGAGCGAACTACTGCAGTCCCACCGCCAGGCACTGGACCTCTGCGCAGTGGTTAGACGCGGGCTGTGGCGCATAGGTCAGCGTGAACGAACTGGGCTGGGCCAGCGTACGCATGTCCCCCGAGCGGAGGCTTAACGATGGCCTTCGTCGTAGCGCGGGAGGCCATCATCCGGAATTTCGTCCCAGGGCGCCCGCGACGCGACGAAGGTGCGAAACTGGGGACGGATACCAGGGTCGGCGTCGAGCGAGCCAAGGCGGATCGCTACTTCCTCGCCCTCCGGCCACTCCGCCCCGAACAGGCTGGAGCCGCAGACCGAACAGAAGGCTTTCACGCGTCCATCGTCTGGCCTGAAGACGCGGATCAGCTCCTCCCCGGCGAGCAGACGAAACCCGTCGCGCGGGACGCGACCCTGGGTTCCGCCGAAGGCGCCCGAGTGCTTTCTGCACCGCGAGCAGTGGCAGTGATTCGCCCAGCGAAACGGCGCCGTCACCTCGAAGCGGACGCCGCCACAGAGGCACGAGCCGTGAAGCGGGTTGTCGGGGCTCGGCTCTGCGGCCACGTCAGGGCGACCGTACCAGGAGCCGAGAACACGCAGACTCGCTTGCGCCAGTGATCAGAAATGTCCCTTAACCGACGCCTGCCGAAGGTGCGGACGGCTGCTGCGAGTGCAGATCAGGCACTGGGAGCGACGGCCACGGCGGGCTCGCGCGTTTCTGCTGTTCGACCCCGAGTCACGAGGCTGACGCCGAACAGAATCCAGCCCACCCCGAAGAGGACGTTCGCAACGACACCGTAGATCCTGTAGCCGTGGATCTGGTCAAGCACATGCGGCCTTACCGACGCCAGCCACAGGAATGACCAGAGCAGCACAATCCCCAGCCCCCACAGAACGAGCTGACTGAATCTCGTCAGCGAGGAGCTGCGTCGATTGGCCAGGGCGATCAGGATCACGCCGGCCCCGAAGATGGGCGCCAGCAGCGGTGGCATGACCGCGAGGATCGCCACGTTGATGAGTGCCGGGATCAGCACGCCGATCATCGTCAGCACGTAGCCGACGCGAGCCATCCAGCGGCCCCTTGCGGTCAGCCGGCTGTACGAACCGGCCAAACCCAGCGCGATCAACAGGCCCGGCGGCCCTTCCATCATGCTTCCCCAGAACAGCGTGCCCATGCCCAGGAATTGCCCTTCCTGGTCCACGGAGCCGGGGCCGTGCATGGTTGTGTAGATCGGCCACAGCGCGATGTTCAGCGCCCCTCCTGCGATCATCGCGACACTCGGCCACAACGCAGGCGCCGGCGACGAGCCGGCTGGGACGACGTGGGACATCGGCGGAGTCTAGTTAGGACAACGAGGGAGAACGACCCCAGCGACGATCCATCCCCGGCGACAACTCCCCCTGGTGGGCGAGCGCGCTCTCGTCAGATCCCCTACGGCAGGCTCAGCGGCGCAGCCGCGGCGACATGGTTTGCGGAATGTCTAGTCGGCAGTTGACGCCGCTGCATGAAGCTGCGAACGGCTCGCTGACTCGATCGAAGAGGCGTAGGGCATCGGGACGCGGGTTCGATGCCCGCGCCTCCATGCTCCTTACCTCGTTGACAACCTTGGTCCCCGTCCGACGCTGGCAATCGGTGCCCCACCAACGGATCCGTAGAGTGCTCACCGTGGCGGTGGGAGCGCAGCTCACCGGCCTTCTTCGGCCGGCGCTCTCGCGTTGGGGGATCCTGTTCGCACTCGCAGCACTTGCCGGGATCGCACTGCGTGTCTGGACGTACCGCTTGGTGATGGGGACGCCGAACGCGGACGAGGCCGTGGTCGGATTGATGGCCCGTCACATCCTCGACGGTCAGCTCACGACGTTCTATTGGGGTCAGGCCTTTGGCGGATCCCAAGAAGCTCTGCTCACCGCACCGGTGTTCTTCGTCGCCGGCAGCAGCTGGCTGGCTTTGCGCTTGATTCCCGTCGCACTCACCGCCCTGGCGGCGCTCCTCATCTGGCGCGTCGGGCGCAGGACGATCGGAGAGCCGGCCGGCGCCGTTGCGGCGGCCGTATTCTGGATCTGGCCACCCTTCAACATCTTTCAACTCACTCACCAGCAGGGCTTCTACGCGAGCAACGTCGTTTACTGCGCAGGTCTCCTCCTGCTTGCGCTCCGCGTCGTCGAACGGCCCGATCGCAGCCGAGCAGGCCTCTTCGGGTTCGTGCTGGGACTTGCTTTCTGGCAGACAGCGCAGATCGTTCCCGTCGCCGCCGGCGTGATCTGCTGGACGCTCTGGAAGCGGCCGCGCGCTCTTCGTCAGCTCTGGGTGGCACTGCCGCTCGCCGCGCTCGGCGCTCTTCCCTGGATCATCTGGAACGCGGGGCACGACTGGGAATCGCTGGCGTTGCCTGATTACGGGGACAAAGCGCACAGCCTTCGACTCCTTGCCTCTCCGGTCCTGCCGATGATGGTTGGACTCCGTGCTCCGTTCTCGGCGAAGCTGCTCTTGCCGGCGGCTCTCACGTACCTCTTGTACGTCGGCTTGGTCGCGCTCTTCGTCTATGCCGCGTTCAAGGCGCGCCGTCGAAACGCATCGATTCTCTTTTTCGTCGTCGCCCTGTTCCCGTTTGTCTATGTGATCTCGCCAAAGACGTCGTTCGCTCTGGGCACGCCTCGGTTCATCGTCGTCTTGACCCCCATACTCGCTCTCCTGCTCGCCGCGCTAGCGACGAACTATGTCCGCGCAGTCGCGATCCTCGCTCTCGCCTGCGTGCTTTCCGTCGTCACGTTGCACCGGATGGATGTCTGGTTCCGAGCTCCGCCGGCGCCGGTCACTCACGCGCAAGGACTCGGGCCGCGCCATATCGTCCAGTGGGTCCCCCGTGACCTCGGCAGGCTGATCTCAACCCTGGAGGCGCTGGGTCTGGATCACGTGTACGCCGATTACTGGCTTGCATACCGGCTCGATTTCGACACACGAGAGCGCATCATCGCCGTCGAGAACCGATTCACCCAGGTGACCTTCGACGGGGGACAGGCAGTCCCGTCGCCCCAGCCGGACGTTCGCTATCCGCCCTATGCCCGTGAGGTGCGGCGCGCCCGTTACGGTTTCATCTTCTACCGGCAGACGGTTCGTTCCGTACCGATCATCAAGCGACTCGAGCAATCTGCCTACCGCCGGTATCTCGTCGGCTCCTACGTCGTCTACGCACCGGCCTAACCCGAAACCGTGAGCCGACGCAGCAGCTCGATGCTCTCTAGATCCTTGGCACGAAGCGGCTTGCCGGACCACTGCTCGTGGTGCAGCTTCTCGTAGAGGAGCTGGTCGAGTGACACGACGCACGCGCTCACGCCCCGGAGCGTCTTGCGCGCCACGGGAAAGCCGCCGGGGCGAAAGGGCCACCGTTCGTAACCCGGCACGACGATGTCGCCCTCGTGGCGCGCGATGAAGAGAAAGCTCGCCTCCTGACCGCGCTTCTCGAGGACGAGCTGAGGCTCCGGATAGCCGGGAACGACGGAGAAACCGCGCGTCGTGAGCAGCGACCGGACTCGCCCGCGATGGCGCAGCCACGTGACGAGATCGATGTCTTCGTGCTCCCGCGTCGTCCGGCCGAGATGGAAGTCGATCGCCCAGCCGCCTCGAACCCAGAAACGGATTGCCGCCCGCTCGAACACGCGTGCCATCTCGGCGATCAGCTCGAGCTGAACGTCATTCGAGTTCATGTTTCAGTATTCCAGCGGTCAAAAACCGCTTGCGGACGTTCCCCGTATGCGTAGTTTGGGAGGGTCTTGCCCTCCCTTGCTGCCGTCCAAAAGAGGGGGACAGATGAAGGAGAGCTTCAGACGATCCCGCATCTCGATCGCGATCGCTGGATTGCTGGTTGCGATCTTCACAGCTTCGGCGTTTGCCGCCGGAGCGAGATCAACGTCGGAAAACGTATTCGTCGTCCACAATCTCGTCTCCGACCAGGCCGGCGTCGCCGATCGCGTCGATCCGAACCTCGTCAACGCCTGGGGGCTGACGTCTCTGCCGACCTCACCGTGGTGGGTCGCCGACAACGAAACCGACGTCTCCACGCTCTACCGCGCCGACGGCAGCATCGTTCCGCTGGTGGTCGAGGTACCGAACGGCCCGACCGGAGACGCTGCCAACACGGGGACGAACTTCGTGATCCACGAAGGGACGGCGTCCGCAGCTGCGCGCTTCTTGTTCGACACCGAGGAGGGGAAGATCCTCGGCTGGAATCCGGCCGTGTCTTCTTCGCACGCCGTGGTCGCGGTCGACCGCTCGAACGTCGGCGCGATCTACAAGGGCCTGGCGATCGAGCTCAGCCCGACCGGGACGGCCGACTTCCTCTACGCGGCCGATTTCCACAACGCCCGCGTCGACGTCTTCGACGGGAGCTTCGGCCTCGTCACCGCGCCGGGAGCCTTCGTCGATCCGAAGCTTCCGTCCGGCTATGCGCCCTTCGGAATCGCGAACATCGACGGGCAGATCTTCGTCGCGTACGCGAAGCAGGATGCTGAGCAGAGCGACGAGATCGCGGGCCAGGGCCTCGGCGTCGTCGACAGGTTCACGACGACGGGGGCCTTCCTCGGTCGCGTCGCCACCCACGGCCAGCTCAACGCTCCGTGGGGCCTCGCTCGCGCTCCCGCGAGCTTCGGACCGTTCGGCGGCGACCTCCTCGTCGGCAACTTCGGCGACGGCGAGATCAACGCGTACGAGCCGCAAGCCGACGGGACGTACGAGCGCGTCGGCGCGCTGCGGGACGAGAACCACCAGCCGATCCTGATCGACGGCCTGTGGGCGCTCGCCTTCGGCAAGGGTGCGCCCTCCAACGGACCGATCGACACGCTGTTCTTCACCGCCGGTCCGGATGAAGAGGAGCACGGGCTCTTCGGAACGATCAGAGCGAAATAGGTCAGTACGGCTCGCGGTCCTGCCCTCTTGTGGGCGGGACCGCGGGCTCCCGTTTACGACGCGAAGTCGTCCGAGAAGTCCCAGGCCCGAAGCTCGCCTGGTTCGATCCGAACGAGCACGTCGTCCGTTGCGCCCTCGGCGTACGCGCTACCCGCTGGCTCGCCGAGGTAGCGGATTGCGATTCGGAGCACCGCTTCCTCCGCCGCCTCGGAGACGAGTTGCCCCCGGCCGCGGACTTCGACCCCTCGGTACGGCGGCTCGTGCTCGTAGACGACGATGCTCGCCCGCGGGTCCCGGCGCAGGTGGCGGGCCTTCACGCCCTCGCTTCCGGTCGCGACGTTGAAGGCGCCGTCTCGCCATTCGTGCCAGACGGGAGAAAGCAGCACGCTTCCGTCGCGCCGATACGTCGCGAGCGTGGCGACCAGGGGCAGGTCGACGAGATCGCCGAGATCCTCGACGGCGAGGTTGCGGCGCATGACGAGGGGACGCTACTAGCTACGAGCTCTGCTGACCGCAGTGGCGGAGCGCGTTCAGGCAGCCGTCGACGAGCGACGCGAGCGTCGGCTGGTTCCACGCATTGAAGAAGTCGCCGTGGGCCGAGTACTGGCCGCCCGACGCGAGGGAGACACCCGCGCCGCCGGCGATCGGATAGCGGAAGATCAGGGAGACGGCGGGAACCGCGACGGGGTGTGTGGCCGGGCAGCGCCCTCGCAGCGAGTAGGCCATGTGACTCTGGTGGTCGGCGCTGTCGAGTCTCCTCCGGTCCCAGCAGTTCGGGAAGTTGACGTGGAGACGCAGAGAGGTGGCCCGCGCCGCCGGGCACGTGGGAACCTGCACGCTCGGCCGAACGCCCGCTGCCGCACCGCAGTTCCAGAAAGTGACGTGCAGGTCTTGAGGCTCTGTGGCATGGCTGCTCCCGGCGATCATCTTGAACCCGGCCGGGAAGGGCCGCACAGGCGCCAACGTGCGTCGCCGGTAGTAGATCGTCGCACCGCGTGGCTCGACCGACTGCCCGTTGAGCAGCAGCGTCGGCATCCAGTAGGCGGCGGTCTCGCCTGCGCGCCTGCACGTGCTCGCGGCTGCGAGCAGGGAGCGGAGCGTCGAGAACGCGTTCGTCGTCGTATTGCCGACGAACGTATGGTGATGCGAGGCACCCGGCTGCTTCGGAAAGACGATCGGATCGTCCATCAGCATGTGGCTGAAGCGACAGGACCCGACGAAGTTCACGCCCTGCAGCGCTCTCATGGTGGTTACGCCGCCCGGTCGCGCCGCGGTGCCGCTTCCGGCGGCGAGTCCCGTGAGAACCGCTAGTCCGGTGGCGACGAGCACTGCACCTGCCCGCATGGGCCGACCTTACCGCCGGATTGTTTGGGGAGTGTTCGGCTTAAGACGTGACCAGCGTTCGCTCGGCGAACACGACCGCCGCGAGAATGCCCGCGAGCGCACCGGCCAGAGCGACGGGCGGAATGACGCTCTGCACGAGCAGCAGAACGATCATGACCGCGACGGCGCCGAGCTTCAGCGAGACGCCGAGGATTCGCGATCCGCTGACCGTCACGGTTCGGGTGCCGATCAGCGTCGAAGAAGAGCTCCAGCCAGCTCGCATGCCGCTCGCCCTCTTCGCTCAGCGTTCGGAGCCGCGGTGGCTGGAGCCAGCGCGCCTCCGGGCGCGCGTGCCTACCGACGCGAATACCCGTCATGTCGACGCGCGAGTCTTTCACGCAGCGGCGGTGATCGCTTTTCGCGCGGCCTCGAACTGCTCCGGTGTGAGACGGATGTACGAGTGGCGTCCGAGGCTGCGCGGGAAGACGCCGGCGGCCTCCACCGGAGGTGCGTCGCTGAGCCGCTCGACCGCGACGAGTGGCCGGATCGGGATCCGCCAGCGCCAGCGTTCGCGGCTCGGGTCGTTCTCCGGGTCGCCGACGATCTCGACCACCGCGAAGATGTTCTGCCAGCCCGACGCGTAGCAAATCGCCAGATCGCCGCGCTGCAGGCTCGGGCACTTGGTTGACGAATGCGTGCGGAGAGAGGCGGCGTCCACCTGGTCGGGAAGGAGCCGCCCCGCAGACCCTCGAACGAGGAGCCAATGCTGCACCACGCGCGAGGTTTCTTAACAAGCCGGACGTACGCTCCGCAGATCCGCGCGTACGTTGCCCTCGGTCTACTCCTGGCGGCTCTCGCCGCGGTCTCCGGCTGCGGCGGATCGGACGAGCAGGCGACCCCCGCCGGCGAGCCTTCGACGACGACCGGCACCACGACGGCGCCCACGACGACCGCCGGCATCGACGTTCTGGAGGGAGCGGCCACCACTCCCGTCGAAGCCCCCGGCTCAGGGAGCGACACGGCGCTGCTCGAGCGGATTGCCGTCGGGCGGCATGAGGGCTACGACCGCGTCGTCTTCCAGTTCCGAGATGACCTGCCCGGCTACCGCGTCCAGTACGTCCAGCGCCCGCTCAAGGAGGATGGCTCGGGAAATCCGGTCGAGGTCCAGGGCGGCGCGGTTGTGCTCGTACGGATGTACCCCGCATCCGGCTTCGACCTCGGGACCGACGAAGGCGTGATGGTCTACAAGGGGCCGAAGCGCATCGCCGGCTCGAGCGCCGGGACGTCGATCGTGCAAGAGCTTGTTCGCACCGGCGATTTCGAGGCAGTCCTCAGCTGGGCGATCGGAGTCGAGGACAAGGTCGACTTCCGCGTCCGGACGGCGACCTCGCCGGCGCGCCTGATCGTCGATTTCCGTAACCATTAGGCGGTGGTCAGGACCGCCGAACGCGAGCGCGTCCTCGCGAGGCTCCGCACGATCTGCCTCGCTCTACCGGAGACGAGCGAGCGCCTGAGCCACGGGGCTCCCACGTTCTTCGTTCGCGGCAAGCGCGCCTTCGTGATGGTGCTGACGAATTTCCACGGCGACGGGCGGTTCGCGCTCTGGTGCGCCGCCCCGGAAGGGATGCAGCAGATGCTCGTGGAGGCCGATCCGGAGCGCTTCTTCGTGCCGCCGTACGTCGGCCATCGCGGTTGGCTCGGCGTGCGGCTCGACCGCGGGCTCCACTGGGACGAGATCGCCGGGATCGCGGAAGACGCCTACGCGGAGGTGGCACCCGCGAAGCTCGTCGAAGCGGCGCAGCTCGACCATGGCTAGACCGGTCATCGGCATCACGACGTACGTCACGCCGGCCCGCTGGAGCTACTGGGACGCGGAGGTGGCGCTCGTACCCGCTGCGTACGTCCGCGCGGTGGACCGGGCCGGTGGCCGGCCGCTGCTCGTTCCGCCGAGCGAGGACGGGATCGAGGAGACGCTCGACTCCGTGGCCGGCTTGCTCTTCTCCGGCGGTTCCGACCTCGATCCCGACCTGTACGACCAGGAGTCGCACGAGGAGACGTTCGGCGTTGCCCCCGAGCGCGACCGGGCCGAGCTCGCACTCCTCGAGGCGGCGCTGGCACGGGATATGCCCGTGCTCGCCGTCTGCCGCGGCAGCCAGGTGTTGAACGTCGCGCGCGGGGGCGACCTGGTGCAGCACCTGCCGGACGTCGTCGGCGACGAGAAGCACAAGCACACACCCGGCACGTTCGCGGATCACGACGTCACCCTCGAGCAAGGAACGCGGCTCGCCGCGCTGCTCGGCGAGCACGCGCCGGTGAAGTCCCATCACCACCAGGGCTTCGGCCGCGTGGGACGGGGGCTACGGGTCGCCGCTCATGCCGAGGACGGGACGATCGAGGCCGTCGAAGATCCTTCCCAGCGATTCGCCCTTGGCGTGCTCTGGCATCCCGAGGCCGGGGAGGACCTGAAGCTGTTCGAAGAGCTCGTGCGCCAGGCGCGCGAGTACCGCTCGAGCCGCTAGCTCGAGCCCCAGATCGTGGGGTCGAAGCCGAAGGTCTCGACGAGATCCTTGCGCGCAGCGTTGGCCGCGGCTGCGCGGGTCTCGCTGTAGGTCCAGACGGTCTCGCGGTCGTCCCCCTGGGACCGCTCGATCTCGAGTGCTTCCGGCTCGTGCTCCTGGACGAACTCCATCGCGAAGTCGGCGGCCTCGAGGAAGTTTGCGCTGTCGGAGAGGCACGTACGCTCCTGGAAGCCTTGCCGGTGCGTGACGGCGTAGACCCGGTACACGGGCTCTTCCGCTCGGTGCGGCTCGATGGCGGTTTCCAGCTCGGTGCCCCGCTCGCTCAACCAGCCGAGATCGATCCCGTGCTGCTCCGCGAGCGCGCGGGCCAACGCGGGGCCGGAGAGCGCACCGCGCTCGACGAGGATCTCTCCCAGGCGCCGATCTGCGTGCTGGTCTGCAAGCGCCTCGTCGAGCTCGGCCTGCGTCACGAAGCCGTGCTCCACCAGGACCTTGCCGAGCGGTCGCCACGGGCCTTCCGGCGTCGTGGTCGGTTCCGCTGCAACCTCGTGTTGCGGCTCGTCGGCCGGCCCAAGGTGGACGCCGTGCTGCTCGGAGAGCACGCGGGCGAGCGAGTAGGCAGAGACGTAGCCGCGCTCGACGAGGATCTGACCGAGCAGGCGGCCCGTGCGACGCTGCTCGTCGAGCGCCTGCTCGAGCTCGTCGGGCGTCAGCAGCTGTTCGTCGACGAGCAGCGTTCCGAGCTGGCGCCACGGGAATGAGATCGAAGCCTCCACGCCGGTCCTTATCGGCAAGGAGCCCCTAGTAGCTCAACCCCTCTCCGCGTGCAATCACGCCGACGGTTCTCCAAAGAATTCCCAGGTCGTAACGGAGAAGAGACAGGTTTCCGAGCGTGCGCAGCCGCTGCACGTAGGTCAAGTCGAGATCGGCATAGCGAAGCTTCGACCCCTTCGTCACCTGGGCGGGGCCGGTGAGCCCCGCCGGAACCTCGTTTCGGTAGCTCAGTCCCTGAGCGAGCTGCTGCGCGACCATCTTCGGCGGCCAGGGCCTCGGGCCGACGAGGCTGATCTCCCCGGCCACGACGTTCCAGAGCTGCGGGATCTCGTCGAGGTACCACGGCTTGAGGATGTGGCGACCGGCCCAGGTGAGATTCGCCGGATCGGCTTCGTACAGCCGCGCGTGCGCGCCCGCGCGTTGCATCTCCGCCAGGACGTCGCGGCGGAGCGTGCGGAACTTGAGCAGCCCGAACGTCCGGCCGCGCGAGATGCGCGGCTCGCGATAGAAGACGCTGCCGCGGTCGCGCACCGAGAGCACCATGTTCAGCGCGAAGGCCGTGAGGATGACCAGGATGATCGGCGCGAGCAGGAACAGGAGCGCGCCGGAGACCACGAGATCGAGGAGCCGCTTCGACTGCACGCGGCCGATCTTCGCCGTTTTGGCGGAGCTAGGTGCCGGGCTTGTACGTCGGGACGACCGAGACCATCGCGGAGGCCGCCTTGTAAAACGGAATCGGTCGCATCCCGCTCGAGATCTTGAGGAACATCCGCGCTGCCGGCGGGAGAGAGGCGACGCCGAACCCGTTGCCGCCGCCGATGATGTTGCCGCCCGCGTCGAAAACGACTGCAGAGAGCTCGACCCAGCTGATCGTCCGGCTTCGATGGTCGTTCTGAACCTCGCCCTCGACCGAACCGCACCACGCCGGCTCGATCGGGTTGGGCATCACGCGGATCGACGAGAGGCCCGGCTTCGTGTGGGTCGCCGGTCCGGTCTTCCCGATCTCGACGACCACCTCGATGCGCGCGATCGGCGCGCCGCCCGGGAACTGAAGCTCGCCTCCGGTCGCGTGCTGCGTATCCGCGGCGATGTTGGAGATGCGGTTCGTCGCCGACCCGATCAGACGGTTGTCCGCCATCACGAAGTTGACGAGCACCTTGACCTCGAGCGCGTCCTGGGTCTTCGACCGGTTGGCAAGGATCACGCCGTAGCTGACCCCGCTGCCGCCGTATGGATAGTTGCGCACCGACCAGCCGGTCTGCACGACGTCGATCTTCGGCGGGATCACCTGGCCGATGACCGTGAACGTCTTGGACGCGCGTCCGGCGCCCGAGCACGAGGCGGTGGCACGTGCCACGCCCGGCTGGACGAGGCGGGGGATCTTCCACGTCCAGGTCGCGCGTCCGGCGGCTGCGGCGACGACCGGCAGCCCGCGCTGCTTGGCGCCGCTCTTGTAGCGGACGGCCAGCGAACAGCGTGCGCCCGTTGGAGAGACCGCCACGCTCATCGTCGCCTCGTTCCCCTGAACGACGCGCGACGGGCCGGCGACGAAGTGCACTCCGGCGGCGCGACCGCTGGCGGAGCCGGCAAAGGCGCCCACGACGACGAGGGTCGCCAGGGCGAGAAGGTAGAAGCGCTTTCGGGGGGCGGTGGCAGTCATGACCTGGCGGCGTGCCGCGGCGCCTCTTCCTACTTCGCTCCTACACAGGTGAGCCTCTACCCCTCGGAAGGGGGATCTCCGCGCCGGAGCACGGCACGGGCCGCGTGGTAGCCGCACATGCCGTGGACGCCGCCGCCGGGCGGGGTCGACGCGGAGCAGAGGTAGAGCCACGGCAGGGGTGTTGCGTACGGCACACGCCGCGCTGAGGGACGTGCGATCACCTGGCCGAGCAGGTTGGCCCCGCCTCCGATGTCGCCGCCGACGAGGTTCGCGTTCTCGCGCTCGAGCTCGGGGGTCGTCCGCGCGCTACAGGCGAGGACGCGGTCCCGGAAGCCCGGCGCGAAACGCTCGATCTGCCGCTCAATCTGCTCGCGGACGTCGACGGTCGAGCCGTTCGGGACGTGGCAGTAGGCCCAAGCGGTGTGCTTGCCCGCAGGAGCGCGCGTGTCGTCGAAGAGGCTCTGCTGCGCGAGAAGGACGAACGGGCGGTCTGCGGGCCGGCCCTGCCAGGGGGCACGTTCGGCCTCGGCGATCTCGACAAGCGACCCGCCGAGGTGGACCGTGGCGGCTTGTGCGACCTCCGGTGCGAGCCACGGGATCGGGCCGTCGAGCGCGTAGTCCAGCTTGAAAACGCCCGGCCCGTATTGCCATGCCTGCAGCCGCCGGCGGTAGCGGTGCGGGAGGAGATCGTGGGCGAGCGCGATGAGCTGGCGCGGCGTGACGTCGCAGAGGACGACCTTGCTCGGCGGCAGCTCGCGCAGGGAGGTCACCTGTCGGCCGGTCTCGATCTCGCCTCCCAAAGCGCGTAGGCGTGCGGCGAGAGCGTCGCCGATCGCCTGCGAGCCGCCGCGCGGTAACGGCCACCCGGTTACGTGCGCGAGGAGGAGCAGCATCAGTCCGAACGCAGCGGTTCCGCGCCGTTCGAGAGGGACGATGGAATGCGCGGAGGCGCCGCCGAAGAGCGCACGAGCTCCCTCCGTCGCGAAGCGCGCCTCGGCGAGCGAGCGCCCGGAGCGGATTCCCGACCTGCCGAAGCGCGCGAGCGCAACCGGATGGCGCGGCACGTGGACGAGCGGGCCGAGCAACTCTCGCGCGAGCCGCGGCCACTCGCGGACGAGCGGCGCGAACAGTCGGCGATAGGCCTCTTCGTCGCGGCCGAGCGCACGCGCGGTGTCGTCGATCGACCGCCGGACGAGGACGGCCGAGCCGCCGTCGAGCGGATGGGCGACCGCAGCGGGCGACTCCACGAGGTCGAGGTCCAGGTCGAGCGCGGAGAAGAACGGCGAGGCTGCGACGAGTGGATGGATCGCAGAGCAGACGTCGTGGCGAAACCCGGGCAGCGTCAGCTCGGCGGTGCGCGTTCCGCCGCCGATCGTGTCCTGCGCCTCCAGGACGACAACCGACCGGCCCGCCTGGGCGAGCGTGACCGCGGCGGCGAGGCCGTTCGGCCCTGCGCCGACGACGACGGCGTCTAGTTTCCGACTACCTGAACTAGCCAGCGCCGGTCGCGCTCGCGGTCCAGCTCGATGAACATCACGCGCTGCCAGGTTCCGAGACAGAGCTCGCCTTCACGTACGGGAACGGATTCCCCCGCCGTGCCGAGCAACATCGCCATGCAGTGCGAGTGACCGTTGCCGAAAGCCATGTCCTCCGGGCAGATGTTCTCGGTGCGTTTGTCCCAGTCGTCATGCGCGTAGTAGGTCTCGCGGGGGACGAGGCGCTGGAGCAGCTCCGCGAAGTCCTCGATGAACCCCCTCTCGAATTCGTTCACCCGCACGCAGCAGGTCGTATGCGGGGAGTAGATGCAGGCGATGCCTTCAGTGATTCCGCTTTCGCGAACCGCTTCGCTGACCTCGTCCGTGATGTCCCGGATCGCAAGCCCACCTTCGGTTCGCAGTTCTGTCTCGCGCTGGAAGACCTTCACGGCGGCTTCATTCCTCCTGGTTCGGACGTGCCACTGGCAGCCCCCTATTCTGAGGGTTCGGCGGCCCTACGTCACCTGGGAACCGTCAGTATCCGGGAGCGGTGGCGGTCTGGCCCGTCGTCGTCCCGCCGCCGGAGCCGGCCGTCCCGCCGACCACGACCGAGCCACTCATGCCCTGGCCCTTGTGGCCGTCGATCGGGCAGTACATCTCGTAGGAGCCCTCCTGCGAGAATGTGACCCGAAGAGTGGTCTTGGCGCCGGGGTCGATGTCGCCGCTCTTCTCCTCGACCCCGTTCCCCTCGATCTCGAGCGCATGCGTGACGGTGCCGTCGTTGGTGGCCTCGAACTCGTACGTGCCGGGCTTCGAGACGTTGACCGTGCTCGGATTGAGGGAGAACTCCTTCTCCGAGATCTGGATCGTCTGGACGACCGCGCCGCCCTTCGACCCGCTCGAGCCGCCCCCACCACAGGCGGCGAGCATCAGAGTTGCGGGTAGGAGGACGAGGAGGCGGCGCATCGTGGAGTCCTACGGGGCCGAACGCCGTTCGGATTCCCCGGTACCGTGTTCCTCCAAACGGGCCCGTAGCTCAGCTGGTCAGAGCAGCGGACTCATAATCCGTTGGTCCCAGGTTCGAGTCCTGGCGGGCCCATCGCTAGCGGACACGCACCGCCGCGCTGGTTCGCGTCCCTGCGCGTACGCGGTACGTCCCGCCGGAGCGCGCCGCGAGCGAGTACGTGCCGCCCGCGCTGGTGCGCGCGGACGTGACGGTTCTCCACGAGCGGCCGGTTCGCCGCTGGAGCTGCACGCCGAGCCCTGCGATCGGATGTGCGTTGCAATCGGCGACCCGCCCGGAGACGCGACGGCCTCGGGCGGCCGCGGTCACGCGCTCAGCCGGGAGATTCCCCTCGAGGCGAACGCCGCGGATCGCCTGCATCGCCTTCTCCGCGTTCCAATCGGTCGGGCGCATGCCGTTGATGCGGTACTCGCCGTAGCCCGTAGCCCCGCCGGCAGAGTTGCCCGAGGGGAGCAGGAGGGAGATCTTCGTGTAGGCGGTGTTGCCGTCGCAGAGCGGGAATCCGACAGCGGCTTCCATCTGGGCGTCGTCGGCACCGTAGAACGTCGATCGCGTCAACAGCCAGTGTCCCCCGATCGTCCCGACGGCGCGTCCGCTCACGCGGTGCTCGACCTGCTGCTCACCCTCGGACACCACCGGCCAGCCATGGGTCAGGTTCGCGATCAGCGCCGCACGCGTGTCACCTGCCCGAACCGCGACGCCGACGGTCCAGTCGTACTTGCTGTCGCCGCCGAGGCTTGCCCGCCCGGTGGCCTGGTAGCGGGGCCCCGTCCACTCGCCGCCGTTGCTGTCGTAACAGCAGCCCCGCGCATACT
>WNFU01016850.1_pt1 | contig 18179 bp, 12 predicted proteins | sample 5400121 | NCBI WGS metagenome assembly WNFU01 (sample SAMN13153360, study PRJNA577476) | soil metagenome | isolation source: 100 cm soil or saprolite under grassland replicate 1 | place: USA:California | collected 2016-06-15 | reverse complement strand
TATGGATCGACGAGCAACTTGTGCGGATTGAAACGAAACCCGCGCTCGGGCTCATAGGGTCCGTAGACGCGGTATCCGTAGGGCTGTCCGGGCGCAACATCGTTCAGATAGCCGTGCCAGACGTCCTCGGTCCGTTCGGGCAGCGCGAGGCGCTCGATCTCGCGGCGGCCCTGGCGGTCGAAAAGGCAAAGCTCGACTTTTTCGGCGTTCGCCGAAAACAACGCGAAATTCGTTCCGCGCCCATCCCAAGTGGCCCCGAGCGGATGCGGCGCGCCGGCCGAAAGGCGCGTATTACCGCTCCGGGACGAGAAAAATTGCAGCAAGGGGCGGAATGACAAGGCTGACCTCGGGAATCATGCCTTCGTCCAACGTGCGGACGGCGCCGGCGTTCCCGACATTGCCGCCGCCATAGAGGCCGGAATCGGTGTTGAGAACCTCGCGCCAGACTCCGGAGAATGGAACCTTGATCCGGTAATCCCGGTAGAGCTCGGGCGTGAAATTGATCACCACCAGGCAGCGCTCATGGGTCCGGCGTCCCTTGCGCAGCCAGGCGAAAACGCTGCGCGCGGCATCGTGCATGACCAGCCACTCGAATCCGGCGGCGTCACAGTCGAGCTCGTGCAGCGCCGGCAAGGTCCGGTAGAGATGGTTGAGGTCGCGGATCAAGGCCTGAATGCCCGCATGCCGCGGGCGCTCGGTGAGATGCCAATCGAGCGAGTGGTCGTGACGCCATTCGTTCTCCTGGCCGAACTCGCCGCCCATGAACAGAAGCTTCTTGCCGGGATGGCCGAACAGGAAACCGTAATAGGCGCGCAGGTTCGCGAAGCGCTGCCATTCGTCGCCCGGCATGCGGCCGAGGATGGAGCGCTTGCCGTGCACGACCTCGTCGTGCGAGAGCGGCAGGATGAAATTTTCGGAGAACGCGTAATGCAGGCCGAACAGGATTTGACCGTGATGATGCCTGCGGTAGATCGAGTCCTTGGCGATGTATTCGAGCGTGTCGTGCATCCATCCCATGTTCCACTTGTAGCCGAATCCCAGCCCGCCCCAATCGACCGGCTTCGAGACCATGGGAAAGGCCGTCGATTCCTCGGCCGCCGTGGTGGCGTTGGGAAAGCGCGAAAACAGCTCGGTATTGAAGCGGCGAAGCAGGCTGATGGCCTCGAGGTTCTCTCGGCCACCATATTTGTTCGGGACCCAGCCGCCCTCCGGCCGGCTGTAGTCGAGGTAGAGCATCGAAGCGACGGCATCGACACGCAACCCGTCGATGCGATATCGATCGAGCCAGAACAAACCATTGGCGAGGAGGAAGTTGGCGACCTCGGTGCGTCCGTAATTGTAGACCAGCGTGTCCCAATCGAGATGGCGTCCCTGCATCGGATTGGCATGCTCGTACAGCGCGGTCCCGTCGAATTGACTGAGCCCGTGCGGGTCGTCCGGAAAATGTCCGGGCACCCAATCGAGAATGACGCCCAAGTCGGCGCGGTGGCAGGCATCCACCAAAGCAGCAAAGTCGGCCGGGGTGCCGAATCGGCTGGTGGGAGCGAATAGACCGGTGGGCTGGTAGCCCCAGGAGCCGTCGAACGGATGCTCATTGACGGGCAGCAATTCGACATGGGTGAAGCCCAGGTCGCGCGCATAGGCCGGCAATTCCTCCGCCAGCTCACGGTATGTCAGCCAGCGACCCGCCTCTTGCGGCCGGCGCCGCCATGAGCCGAGATGCACCTCGTAGATCGACATCGGCGCATTCAGCGCATTGATGTTGGCGGGCGCGGGCTGCGGACGCGGGATCGCCTCCTGGTCCACCACGATCGACGCCGTTTGCGGCCGCAGCTCCGCCGCGAATGCCAGCGGATCTGATTTCAACGGCAGCATGCGGCCATCCGGCCCGATGATCTCGTATTTGTATCTGTCGCCGGGCCCGGCTCCGGGAACGAAGATTTCCCAGAACCCGTTGCCGCGCACCCGCATGGCGTGGCGCCGTCCGTCCCAGGCATTGAAGTCGCCCACCACGCTGACGCGCCGGGCCGACGGTGCGAACACCGCGAAGGCGACGCCCGACACCTCGTCCAGCACCATCGGATGGGCGCCGAGCGTGTCGTAGAGATGCATGTGCGTCCCTTCCCCGAGGAGATAGAGATCGAAATCGGACAGGATCGGAGGGAAGCGATAGGGGTCTTCGATCTCGAGCCGCCGTTCGCCGTATCGCGCGCGCACGCGATAGCGTCGCGAGCCGTTGGCGACCCGGCCCTCGAACAAGCCGGCGTCATGGATGCGCTCGAGATCGCGTTCGTGTCCCAGATCGTCGACGATGGCGACGCCCTCGGCGTCCGGAAGAAAGATGCGGACCAGTGACACGTCGCCCTCGACGTGCGGGCCGAGATAGTGGAAGGGATCGGAATGGCGACCCTCGATGACGGCATAAGCTTCAGGCGAGAGCGAGCTCATTCCGGCGTAGCCTCCGAACGGGTGAGGATGCGCCAGGTGCCGGCCAGCGGCACCCGCAGCCAATCGGGCCGATGCGCAAGCTCGTATTCGATTTCGTAGAACGCCTTCTCCAACAGGAAGAAATCGAGAAGGCGGTCGGCGTCCTTCGGCGATCGCGGCCAAAGCCTGGCATCGCCCATCGATTGCCGATAGGCGGCAAGAAAGGCGGCGACCGAGTGCTCGCGCCATCCGTCGAGCGCGCGGGCGAGCCTGCCCTGCTCGTCGGGCGCTGACTTGAGCGCGCGCTCCAGCGCGGCGGTCGCGGAATAATCGATCGAGCGGATGAGGCCGGCGACGTCGCGCGCGGCCGGCGCCTTGCGCCGGCGATCCTCAAGGCTTCGCCGGGGCTCGCCTTCGAAGTCGATGATGAAGATGTCGTCCTTGACGATCAGCATCTGTCCGAGATGAAAGTCTCCATGATGCCGAATCTTCAAGGTGTCGAGGCTCGCGGGCAACAGTTCGCCCAATCGATCGGGCAACTTCCGGCGCCGGGACAGGAGCTCGTCGACGAGCTGGCCGTCATTGTCCTTCAGTTCCGATCGGCGACGCGCCAGCTCGTCGAGCGTCCGGTTGGCGCGTTGCAGGACGCGATTGGTCCAGCTGCGGACGTCGGCGGCGGTGATCGGCTCAGGCGCGAAATCGATCACGTCGTCCCGGCTCGCGAGCGCGAGCTGCAGCTCGGCCACGCGCCGTCCCACCTGCTCCATGCGCCGTGCGTAGGCCGCCTCCTCGTCGCTATGTTCCGCCGCTTCGGCGGTCAGCAGGCGTTGCTCTTCGACGAAACGGTCCAGATAGGCGCTCGTCACCGTCCAGGCATCACCTTGGTTCTGGATGAAGCGATGCACGACGGCAACGGCGCTGCGAACGCCTTTGTCCTCCAGCTCGATCGCTCCCAGGAGCGGTGGCATGTTCGGGAACGCGACCGTATCGGTCAGAAACCGGCCGAGCTCGATTTCCGGATTGACGCCGGCTTCGAGCCGACGAAACAGCTTCACGACGTAATCGCTGCCGACGAGTGCGGTCGTGTTCGACTGCTCGGTGTCCACCGCGCGCACGTTCTGGATCGTGACCCGATCGCTCCCCGAAAACCTGTCCGTCGGCCGGAATTCGAGACGGCGTTGCTCGTCCTCGATCGTCCGGGAGGCGCGCAGGTTCTCTAGGACAAACGAGATGAAGCCCGCATCGGCGGCGGCGTCGAGCAAAGTCCCTTGCCGCGGGCCCCGGCGCACGGCGGCAAGCGCGGTTGGATTCGGCCGCATCGGATCGAAGCGGGTCCATTTGATGGTCAGCGGCAATAGGTAGTTTGCAGCCTCGTGCCGGCCTTTGGCTTCGACGATCGCGACCCCGAGATCCTGGTCGGCGGCGTCGAGCGGAAAGGCGCCGACGATATGGGTATTGATCGACGCATTACCGCGCTCCGCGAACCAGCGCCGGCCGGCCAGAAAGGCGGGAAGCACGTCGCGCTCGAGGGTCGATCTCGAACGGCCATGCAACAGCGACCGCCAGCCGTGGGTGACGACCAGCGTCTCGAATTCCGCGGAGGTGCTCTGGGCTTCGATCGCCGATCCGACCGTCTCGCGGAGCTGGAACCAATAGAAGCCATAGGGGGCGAGCGTGACGATATAGGGGCCTTCGCCGATCGGCGGGAAGCTCGTGCGCCCAAGCATCTCGAAGGGAGTGCGTCCGCGCCAGGGCGAGAGGTCGATCTCGGCGGCCTGTGCCGAGCGCGACATATTGGCGACGCAGAGCAATACCTCGTTCTGGTACTGCCGCACGTAGACGAACACCGAGCGGTTCGCCGGCCGGATGAAGCTGAGCGAGCCCCGCCCGAAAATCTTGCTGGACTTGCGCACCGATATCAGTCGCTTGGTCCAGCTCAACAGCGAAGCGAGACTGCGGGATTGCGCTTCGACATTGACCGCCTCGTAGCCGTAGACCGGGTCCATGATCATCGGCAGGAAGAGGCGCGCCGGATCGCAGCGGGAGAAGCCGCCGTTGCGATCGGGCGTCCATTGCATGGGCGTGCGCACACCGTTGCGATCGCCGAGATAGATGTTGTCGCCCATGCCGATCTCATCGCCGTAATAGATGATCGGCGTGCCCGGGAACGACATCAGAAGGGAGTTCATGAGCTCGATCTTGCGCCGGTCACTGTCCATCAGCGAGGCCAGCCGGCGCCGGATCCCGAGGTTGATGCGAGCCCGCGGGTCGGTGGCGTAAGTGGACCAGAGATAATCGCGCTCGACGTCGGTCACCATTTCGAGCGTGAGCTCGTCGTGGTTGCGCAGGAACATGGCCCATTGGCAGTTCTCCGGAATGTCCGGGGTGGTCTTCCTGGGCGATCGCCATGTAAATCCGCGGCATCAGCGGAAAGTGGTAGGCCATGTGGCACTCGTCGCCGTCGCCGAAATAGGCGCTGACGTCCTCGGGCCACTGATTGGCTTCGGCGAGCAGCACCTTGCCCGGCGCATAGGAATCGAGCGCGGCCCTGATCTTCTTGATGGCGGCATGGGTTTCAGGAAGATTCTCGCTGTTGGTTCCTTCGCGCTCGCAGAGATACGGAATCGCATCCAGTCGGAAGCCGTCGACGCCCAGATCGAGCCAGCGCCGCATGACCTGGATCATCGCCATGAGCACGCGCGGATTGTCGAAGTTGAGGTCCGGCTGGTGCGAGAAGAAGCGGTGCCAGTAATAGGCCTCCGCTTGGGGGTCCCAGGTCCAGTTCGATTTCTCGGTGTCGTTGAAGATGACGCGGGTTCCCGCGTATTTCTGATCGCTGTCGCTCCAGACGTACCAGTTGCGGGCATCGGACGTCGGTTTGCTACGCCGAGCCCGCTCGAACCAAGGGTGTCGATCCGAGGTGTGGTTGATCACGAGCTCGATGATCACCCGAAGCTTTCGGCGTCTGGCTTCCTGCATGAAACGCCGGAAATCCTGCATGGTGCCGAAATCGGGATTGATGTGGTGATAGTCCGAGATGTCGTAACCGTCGTCGCGGCCGGGGGACGGATAGAACGGCAGCAACCAGAGCGCGGTGACGCCGAGGTCCTGCAGGTAGTCGAGCTTTTCGGTCAGGCCGGCGAAGTCGCCGATACCGTCATTGTTGCTGTCGGCAAACGCCTTGACGTGCAGCTGATAAACGATCGCGTCCTTGAACCATAGCTCGTCGCCCTCGAGCTTGGCATCGACCCTGATGTCGGGTGCCACGTTCACGACACGACCTTCACGCCAAGCAGCGAAACAACAGCGCAGGATCCTGCTGCTGGTCGATGCGCAAGCGGGCTCCGCCCCATTCGAGGATGTGCCGCTCGCCGGTGATCAGGTTTTCGATTGCCTTGACGCGCTGCCGCAGGTCCCGAGCACCGATCTCGATGTCGCCGAAATGGAACCAGAACTCGCGCGGGCCCGCATTCGCCAGCGCCACCGCGACCGCCACCGCGTTGGCGCCGTCGCTCGACTCCTTGACGAAGCCGATGACGCCCTTGTCGTCGACTTGCGCGAAGCGCAGCTTGCTGGTCTGCAGCAAAGCAGGATTGCGCCGCCGGATTCGATTAAGGCGGCCGATATAGTTCTTGATATTGCCCGGCTTGTTCCAGTCGCGGACCTTCAGCTCGTATTTTTCGGAGTTGAGGTATTCCTCCTTACCCGGGATCGGCTCGTGCTCGAGCAACTCGAATCCATTGTAGACGCCGTAGTTTCCCGACAAAGTGGCGGCGAGCGCAACGCGTGCCTTGAACATCCACGGCTCGCCGGTCTGCAGATGGAAGGGCAGGATGTCGGGCGTGTTGACGAAGAAATTGGGCCGGAAATATTCGCGTTCCGGATAACCCGTGAGCTCGCTCAAATAGGCTTGCAGCTCCTCCTTGCCGGTGCGCCACGTGAAGTAGGTATAGGACTGGGAGAAGCCGAGCTTGGCGAGCGCCTTCATGACCTTCGGTCGGGTAAAGGCTTCCGACAGGAAGATGACGTTCGGATCGACCGACTGGACGTCTCGGATCAGCCATTCCCAGAACGGAAACGGCTTGGTGTGCGGATTGTCGACCCGAAAGATGCGGACACCTTGCCGGACCCAGAACAGCACGACATCGCGCAAGGCTCGCCAAAGTCCTTCGCTGTCGACGCCGTAGAAGTCCGGATTGACGATGTCCTCGTATTTCTTCGGGGGGTTTTCCGCATATTGGATCGAGCCGTCGGGCCTGCGCTTGAACCATTCCGGATGCTCGCTGAGCCACGGATGGTCCGGTGCGCATTGGATGGCGAAATCGAGCGCGACTTCCATTCCTCGGTTCGCGCACGCCTTCACCAGCCGGTGAAAGTCCTCGATCGTGCCGAGCTCGGGGTGCACGGCGTCGTGGCCGCCCTCGGCGGAGCCGATGGCATAGGGGCTGCCGGGGTCGCCGGCCGCGGCCGTGAGCGCATTGTTGCGCCCCTTGCGGTTGGTGCGGCCGATCGGGTGGATAGGCGGGAGATAAAGAACATCGAAGCCCAGCGCAGCGATTTCGGGCAGCCGAGCGATACAGTCGTCGAATGTGCCATGGCGGTTGCGGATGCGCCCTTGGCTGCGCGGCATCATTTCGTACCAGGCGCCGGCCCGTGCGATTGCCCGGTCGGCCACCAGCGGATAACTCGCACTGCGTGTAAGATCGGCCTGCAGGCCCTTGGTCGCCGCGGCCGCCAACTGCTCCGATAACAATGGAGCTGCATCGTCGGCCGACGTGGAGGCGCGACATATCTCACGGACCACGCGAGCCTGTGCCTCGTCGCGCGGCTTCAGGACCGCCAGCAGATGACGGCCCTCCGCGAGCTCCAGCTTGACGTCCATACCGGCTTGGCGTTTGGCGAGAAAATCACGGCGCCAGGTCCCGAACAGGTCGGTCCAGGCCTCGATGGCGTAGAGGTAGCGGCCCGCTGACGGAGGCGTGAAGCTCGCCGTCCAGCGGTCGTTCTCGGACGGCCGCATGGGACTGCGCGACCATTTGTCGGATGCTTCCGGCCGCCATAACAACTCCGCCGCCAGCACGGCGTGGCCGTCGCGAAAGATGTCCGCCCACACCTCCACCGGCTCGCCGATGATGCGTTTGACCGGAAAACGTCCGGCGTCGACGAGCGGATAGACGTCCTCGATATGGATGCGGCGGCCGGAAAGGCTATCGACGGACGGGATGCTCACTTTCGCCGTTGCGGCTCGGTCGTGCATTACCATCCTGTCAGACCGCTGGACGACAGACGAGCACATGCTATGGAACCGATACCTCCCGGCTTTGGTTCCGAATCGCCCGACGGCTGAGAGCACGCCTGCACGGCAGAAATGCGCGAAATCCCCTCGATCAGACTTCCTGCGTGAGGAACAAACCGTAATCGGCCCGGTTGTCGCTCTGGAAATCGGTATGGGGACGATTTTGCACTGCACGCAGGCTCGGATTCCGTTGACCATAGAGCGCGTTTCGCGATGGACCGGATTTTTGAACGCGCGGCACTTTGGGGCATCGAGACGCAATATCAGGACGGTTTCGGGCGTGTGCGGAGCGTCGAGCCGGAGGTTCTTTCGCGACTGCTCGGCGCCGTCGCGCCCGACCTCGAATGCGCCGCGCGGTTCTTGCCACGGACGGTCGTCATCCGTGCGCATGGCGATCGCGGCGTTCGTGTTGCCGCCCGCGAGGGACTGGCGCTTCGATGGGAAATCTTCGCGGAGCAAAAAATCGCAGAGGGCAGCGCCGTTTCGCCCCGGGTGATGCTACCGCAAGCGCTGCCGATCGGCCTGTTTCGCCTGCGTGTAACGACCGGTGACCTGACCGAGGACGCATCTCTCATCGTCTGCCCAGATCGGGCCTATCAAGGCGGCGAATCCGCGCCGCGGCGGACGTGGATGCTGGCGGTGCAGCTGTACAGCGTCCGCTCGGCCCGCAATTGGGGCCATGGCGACTTCACCGATTTGCTGGCGCTCGTCGACCTTGCGGCCGATCTCGGCGCCTCCGGCGTCGGGCTCAACCCGCTGCACGCTTTGTTCGATAACCGGCCGTCGGAGCCAAGTCCTTATTTCCCGAACAGCCGTCTATTTCTCAACCCACTGTACGTCGACCTGGACGCGGTGCCGGAATTTCCCGGCCTGCGGGCGGCCGGATTGGAGGCGAGCATCGAGCGGCTCCGAAACGAGGGCATGGTCAACTACGGCGCTGTGGCGGACGTGAAGCTGCGGGCGCTCAAGCTCGCGCACGCCAACTTTCGCCGGGCAGGCAGCGCGGAACGGCGCGACACCTTTGATCGGTTTCGGCGCGATCGTTCCGCATTGGCGAAATTTGCGTGCTTCGAGGTGATACGCCGCAGATTCGATCGCCCGTGGTGGGAATGGCCCCCGCCATGGCGAAGCGCGGATGACGAAGCGGTCGACAGGCTTCGGCGAACCGAGGAGGCCGACGTCGGGTTCTTCGAGTTCGTCCAATGGTTGGCGCACGAGCAGCTCGATCGTTGTCGCGCGCGCGCGCGAGAGCGGGGGCTGGCGATCGGGCTTTATCTCGACGTCGCCGTAGGAGTTCGCCGCGACGGCTTCGATGCCTGGTGCGACCAGGATGTCATCGTCCCCGGGATGGCGATTGGGGCGCCACCGGACGCGCTCAATAGGTCGGGCCAGGATTGGGGTTTGGCCGCATTCAATCCCGTCGCGCTCGAGGACAGGCAATTCGAGCCGTTTCGCCGCATGCTGCAGGCGTCGATGCACTATGCTGGCGCAATTCGATTGGACCACGTCCTGGGCTTGAACCGTCTTTTCCTGGTTCCCGACGGCATGTCGGCCGAGAAAGGTGTCTACATTCGCTGTCCGTTCGAGGCGCTGCTGGCCGTGACGGCATTATCGAGCGCCGAGTCCAAGTGCATCGTCATCGGCGAAGACCTCGGCACAGTCCCGGAAAATTTTCGCGAAACGCTCGCCGACTGGGGCCTATGGTCGTATCAGGTCATGCTGTTCGAGCGCTCGCCGGACGGGGAGTTTTCCGCTCCCGAAAGCTATCGAGAGAACGCCTTGGTCACGTTCGCGACGCACGATCTGCCGACTTATGCGGGTTGGCGGGAGAAGCGCGACATGGCGCTCAAGCAGACGCTCGGCATCGATCCCGGCGAGAGCGACGACGAGCGGGCCGGCGCCTTCGATGCGCTGAGCCGGGCGCTGACGCAGCGCGGATTGGAAGCGAGCGGCTTTGCGTCGGTGGCCCGCTATCTGGCCGATGCGCCATCGCGGCTGCTGATCGTATCGATCGAGGACCTTTTGGGCCTGAAGGAGCAGGTCAATCTGCCGGGAACGATCGACGAGCATCCAAATTGGCGCTATCGCCTCCCAATCACCTTGGAAGATTTGAGGACGCAGGAAGGCGTCATCGCCGTGGCGGACACCATGAGGTCAGCGGGACGGAGCCGCGCTCGCGGCTGATCGCGCCATGGTAAACAACGACATACTCCTCCTATTTCTCGACTGGGCGGTCTGCTCGCCCTGCACGTGAAACCGTTCTGGCGGCCGATCGTTGATGATCTGCCCCTGACCTTGGTCGACTGCGCATGCCGCCCCGCCCCGCCCAACCCCGGCTCGACAATCTCATGTCGTGGTTCGCCGCTTCCGTGCTGGTGACCGCCGGCGTCATCTACGCGCTCAAGCTCCAGAACGGTAGCCGCAAGCCCGAGCCCGCCTGCGTTCCCCCGCGCGCAACGCCCGCGCAGGAGCCGCTGACCTTGCAGGAATTGCGCGCCGCCGAGCACGGCCGTGGCCGGCGGGCGCATGCGCCGGTGCAGATTCCCTGGCGCGGCTGGAAGGACGTTCTCGTCCGCACCTATCACGAAATCCAGAACGACCGCCTGCTGGCGCTTGCCGCCGGGGTGGCGTTCTATTCGCTGGTCGCCTTGTTTCCGGCGATCGCCGCGGGGGTTTCCTCATATGCGCTGTTCGCCGATGCCGGCACCATCGCCAAGCATCTGTCGATCGCCGCCGACGTCGTCCCGGCCGGAACGCTCGACTTGTTGAGCGAGGAGATCACGCGCATCGCGGCGAAAAGCGATGGCAGGCTCACGTTCGGCTTTGTCTTCGGGCTCGGCGTGGCGCTGTGGAGCGCCAATGCCGGCATGAAGTCGATCTTCGATGCGCTCAACATCATCTACGACGAAGACGAAAAGCGCAGCCTCATCTGGCTCAACCTGGTGTCGCTGTTTTTCACCGTCTGCGCTATTGCCGCAGCCGGACTGGCCATCGCGCTGGTGGTGGTGTTTCCGCTGCTGCTAGCCGCTTTCGGCCTCACGAGCTTGGACTATCCGCTGGTCGGCTATTTGCGGTGGCCGGTGATGTTCGTGCTGATCATTCTCGGGCTGGCGGTGCTCTCCCGCTATGGACCGAGCCGGCGGTCGGCGAAGTGGCGCTGGATCAGTGTCGGCAGCGTCTTTGCCGCGCTTGCATGGCTGGCGGTCTCCTCGCTGTTCTCCTGGTATCTTGCCAGTTTCGCCAATTACAATGCGACTTACGGCGCGCTCGGCGCAGTGGTTGGCCTGATGATGTGGATGTGGCTTTCGACCATCGTGGTGCTGGTCGGGGCCGAGCTCAATTCCGAAATCGAGCACCAGACCGCGCAGGATTCGACTGTCGGCCCGCCTAAGCCGCTCGGCACCCGCGGCGCGGTCATGGCCGATACCGTCGGTCCCGCCGTGGGGTGATCGCCGCAGCCTACTCCGCCTTGATGTTGGCCGCCCGGATCACCTTGCCCCACTTCTCGGTTTCATCCGCGACGAGCTTGCCGAAGTCGGCGGGCGAGCCCGTAAGCGTCATGCCGCCCAGATCGGCGAGCCGCGCCTTCATCTTGGGGTCGGCGAGCGCGGCGTTGATCTCTTTGTTGAGCTGGTCGACGATTGCGGCGGGCGTGCTCTTGGGCGCGCCGACGCCCCACCAGTTGCTCGCCTCGTAGCCCGGCACGAAATCGGCCACGGTCGGCAGCTCCGGCAGCGCCTCCGAGCGCGTCGCCGTGGTGACCGCGAGCGCGCGCACCTTGCCGGCCTTGATGTACTCGATCGACGAGGTGATGGCGGAGAACAGCACCTGCACCTGTCCGGCGATGAGATCGGTCAGCGCCGGCGCGGCGCCGCGATAGGGGACGTGCACCATCCGCACCCCGGTCATCATCTTGAACAGCTCGCCGGAAACATGATTCGAGGAGCCGGTGCCGGCCGAGCCCATGTTGATCTTGTCCGGATTGGCCTTGGCGTAGGCGATGAACTCGGGAACCGTTTTTACCGGAACCGATGGGTTCATCTGCATGACGTTCGGCACCCGGATGATGCCGGCAACCGGCGCAACGTCGCGGACGAAATCGTAATTGAGCTTGTCGTAGAGCCACGCGTTGATCGCTGCCCCCGGATCGCGCGCTGATGTCGGCCGCGCCGCCGGCCGGAAAGCCGACGATGATGCGTACCGGCCGCGCCGGATAGGTCTGCGCGCGCGCGGTTCGGGAGAGCACCGGGAGCGCGGCAGCACACGCTGCCAGCTGCAGAAATCGACGGCGCGGAAGCTTCATGGCGTTCCCCTCTCCGAATGCCGGGCGGCACGGCTGAGCACCGCGCCCATGTGCAGACCGATCCCACCCGCAAAACAGATGAAGGATTTTCAGAGCGCTCGCCGGCCGGCGGCATTGGCGCTGCCGCAAAAAAACAGGACCTCAGCACGCCTTGCCGGCAGCTCGCGCAACTCAATGTCCGGGTGTAGAGAATACAAGGTTGGTCAGGCTGTCGGAAAGGATGCACCGCCGACTCCTAACCATCAGCTTTATTGACAAGTCGTAGAGCGCCGCGTTCTGCGGCGCTGCGACCGAGCCGCAACATGGACCGAGAAGCAGAGCTCGCCGTAATATGTCGCGCGTGCTCAACAATCCAGGAAGGACATTGAGGTGCCAAACCTAAACAGGCGTTCCCAAGTCATCACCGCGGGCGTCGCCCGCTCGCCCAACCGTGCGATGTTGCGGGCCGTGGGCTTCAAAGACGGCGACTTCGAAAAGCCCATCGTCGGCGTGGCGAATGGTCACTCGACGATGAACCCCTGCAACGCCGGCATCCAGACGCTCGTCGACCGCGTGATGGCGGCCCTCAAGGAAACCGGAGCAATGCCACAAGTCTTCGGTTTCCCGACGGTGACCGACGGCATCGGCATGGGCACCGAAGGCATGAAGTATTCGCTGGTATCGCGCGAGGTCATTGCCGATTCGATCGAAGTCGCGGTCAACGGGCAACGCATGGACGGCGTGGTTGCGGTCGGCGGCTGCGACAAGAACATGCCGGGAAGCGTGATGGCGATGGCGCGCATGAACGTGCCGGGAATCTTCGTGTATGCCGGCACCATCAAGCCGGGCTTCTGGAAAGGAGAGAAGCTCACCATCGTGAGCCCGTTCGAGGCCGTGGGCGCGTTCATCGCCGGCAAGATGTCGCAGGAAGACTTCGACGGCATCGAGAAAAACGCCTGCCCGTCGGTGGGCGCCTGCGGCGGCCAGTACACCGCAAACACGATGTCGTCCTCGTTCGAAGCGCTCGGCATGAGCCTGCTCGGCTCATCGCAGATGGCATCGCCTGACGGCGAGAAGGCCGACTCCGCGGCCGAGTCTGCTCGCGTGCTGGTCGAGGCGATCCGCACGAACCTCAAGCCGCGCGACATCATCACCAGAAAGTCGATCGAGAATGCGGTCGCGCTCGTCATGGCGACCGGCGGCTCGACCAATGCGGTGCTCCATTATCTTGCCATCGCCAGCGCGGCGGGCGTCAAATGGGGCATCGACGACTTCGAGCGCATGCGGCGCAAAGTGCCGGTGCTATGCAATCTCAAACCCTCGGGCCTGTACGTGGCGACGGATTTCCATGCCGCCGGAGGCGTACCGCAGGTGCTGAAGATCCTGCTGGTCAATGGCGTCCTGCATGGTGATTGCATGACCATCCACGGCAAGACCATGGCCGAGATGCTCAGCGACGTTCCTGGGGAACCGCGGAAGGACCAGGACGTGATCCGTCCCTGGTCGAATCCGATGTACAAGCAAGGGCATCTCACGATTCTGAAGGGCAATCTCTCGCCCGAAGGCTGCGTCGCCAAGATCACCGGGTTGAAGCAAACGTCGATCACCGGCCCTGCACGCGTGTTCGATTCCGAGCCCAAATGCATGCAAGCGATCCTGGCCAAGAAGATCAAGTCGGGCGACGTGGTGGTGATCCGCTACGAGGGCCCAAAGGGCGGACCCGGCATGCAGGAAATGCTGGCGCCGACCTCCGCCCTCATCGGACAGGGGCTCGGCGCATCGGTCGGCCTGCTCACGGACGGGCGCTTTTCCGGCGGCACCTGGGGCATGGTCGTCGGTCACGTCGCACCGGAAGCCTACGAGGGCGGGTTGATCGCACTGGTGCGGGAAGGCGATTCGATCACCATCGACGCCAAGAAGCGTCTCATCCAGCTGAACGTCCCGGCGAAGGAGCTCGCCAAACGAAGGAGACTATGGAAGGCGCCCAAGCCTCGCCACACCACCGGCGTGCTCGCCAAGTACATCAAGCTCGTGTCGACCGCCAGCCGTGGGGCAATTACCGACTGATTGGTCGTCGCCCCACCTTGTCCCGGCACCAGCTTCTCGGGTGTCGGTCAAGGCCCGCGCACGCAGTCGAGCTTGCGCAGACGGCATGAACTTGTCTGCGGGTGCGCGCCTCAGGGAACCGAACCAAGTGCGAGGATCACCTTGAGACCGTCGAGGTCTTCCGACATCAGGACCTGGCAAGCGAGCCGGGAAGTGGCTCGCAGAGGCCAGGCGACCGCCCGAAAATGTTGTTGGAACAAGCGCTTGAGCGGCAATGGCCACCCGCGTACCGCCGTTGCGGCGGCGCGCGAAAGCTGCCCGGATCGCGCCGCGGCGTCGGTCAATTAGTTGCTAGTGGGGAATTGCTGCGATCTGGCACGCTTCCCGCATGACCGGCAGCGAGGCTTTGCGCAGGGACGTGCCGTGAATCCAACCGAGATCCGCCTCGATCGCAACCGCACCCGGCTCCGGGTGACCTGGGAAAATGGTGCGACCGCTTCTTACGCGGCGGCGCTGCTGCGCGATCGGGCACGCGATGCGACCTCCGTACGCATTGCGGTTGATGATTGGGCGGTGCCGGCGGCCTCCGATCTGACCATCACAAAGGTCGAGCCGGTCGGCAATTATGGCATTCGGCTCGCGTTTTCCGATGGCCATGATCGCGCAATCTTTCCCTGGGCCTACCTCGCCGAGATCGCCGCGTCCGGCTCCAACACGTCCGCCGACGCAATGACCAGCTGACGCCGGCGAGGAAGGAATAGAAGATGGACGAGATTCGCGGCGGCTTGTCGGAAGTTCAATGCGACGTGCTGGTGATCGGTGGCGGCACCGCCGGCCCGATGGCGGCGATCAGGGCGCGCAAGAAGGACCCGACCGCGAACGTCGTCCTGCTCGAAAAAGCCAATGTGAAGCGGTCCGGCGCGATCTCCATGGGCATGGACGGGCTCAACAACACGGTCATTCCCGGATACGCGACACCCGAGCAGTACACCAAGGAAATCACCATCGCCAACGACGGCATCGTCGATCAGGCGCCGGTCTACAAGTACGCGCGGAGCTGCTTCGGCATCATCGAGGAGCTCGATCGCTTCGGCATCCGCTTCCAGAAGAACCAGAACGGCGATTTTGCCGTGAAGAAGGTGCACCACCTCGGCACCTACGTCCTGCCGATGCCCAATGGCGACACCGTCAAGAAAGCGCTCTACCGGCAATTGCGCCGCGAGCGGGTGCTGATCTCCAACCGTTTCATGGCGACCCGCCTTCTCACCGGCAAGGACGGCCGGGTCGCCGGCGCGATCTGCGTCAACACCAGGTCGGCGGAATTCCTGGTGATCCGCGCCAAGGCGGTAATTCTGTGCATGGGCGCCGCCGGCCGCCTCGGCCTGCCGACATCGGGCTATCTGTTCGGCACGTATGAAAATGCCGCCAATGCCGGCGACGGCTATGCGATGGCGTACCACGCCGGCGCCGGGCTTGCGAACCTCGAGTGCTTTCAGATCAATCCGCTGATCAAGGATTACAACGGCCCATCCTGTGCCTACGTTGCCGGCCCGTTCGGCGGCTACACCGCCAACAACGAAGGCCGCCGTTTCATCGAATGCGACTACTGGTCGGGCCAGATGATGCAGGAATTCTACAACGAGCTGCAGTCCGGCAAGGGCCCGGTGTTCCTCAAGCTCGACCATCTCGCGCCCGAAACGGTCGCCGAGATCGAGCGCGTCCTGCACGTCGTCGAGCGGCCGACGCGCGGCCGGTTCCATGCCAATCGCGGCACCGACTACCGGGAGACGATGATCGAGATGCACATCTCGGAAATCGGATTCTGCTCGGGCCATTCGGCCTCCGGCGTCTATGTCGACGAATTTGCCCGCACCACGGTCGAGGGCCTCTATGCCGCCGGCGACATGGCGAGCGTGCCGCACAATTACATGCTCGGCGCCTTCACCAACGGCGCGGTTGCCGGCGAGCACGCGGTCGATTTCGTCAAGGAGGTGGATTTCGCCGACTATGATCCGGGCGCCATCGTCGCCGAGCAGGAACGGGTGACGGCACCGACCAGGCGCGAGGACGGCATTCCGCCGAACCAGATCGAATACAAGACCAGGCGGCTCGTGAACGACTATCTGCAGCCGCCCAAGGTCACGCGCAAGATGGAGCTGGCGCAGCAGCGCTTCGCCGAGGTGCGCGAAGACATGAGCACGGCCATGTATGCTCGCGACAGCCACGAGCTGATGCGGGCTTTGGAAGCATACTCCATCATCGATTGCGCCGACATGGCGGCTGCGGCCTCGCTGTTGACGAAAGGGGCCGCTGGCGCACCGTCGCTGACCAAGAAGCCAGTCGCCCCGTACATCATCGAGATCGCGGAGCACGAGCGCGACGCCTACGCCAAGCAGCGCATTCGCGCCATCGAAGCGGCCGAGTGATCGTTACCAGCAACACGATATCAGGAGACGATTATGCCCTTGGCCAATACCTCGACCATGGTTCCCGTCGTCGTCGACGAAGAAAAATGCATCGCCGACAAGGGTTGCACGGTTTGCGTCGAAGTCTGCCCGCTCGATGTGCTGCGCATCTCCGAGCTGACCGGCAAGGCCTACATGAAATACGACGAGTGCTGGTACTGTATGCCGTGCGAAGCGGACTGCCCGACCGGCGCCGTCACCGTCAATATTCCATACCTCCTGAAGTAAGGGCAAAAGATGGGCGCATTCGAGCCGTTCGAGAAATTCGGCGACGTCGACAGCATTGCCGCCGGTCTCGATGATCCCGATCGGGGGACCCGCCGGGTCACGGTGATGGATTTGGCGGATACCGCGACGCCCGAAGCGATCCTGTACCTTGCCCGCGCGATTGCCGACCCAGCGCCCGAAGTCCGGCTGCAGGCGGCGATTGCGTTGAGCGGTTTCGACGGTCCGGATGTGGCGGCGGCACTGGCGGGCGCGTTGTCCGACACCGACGATGCGGTGGCGCGCGCCGCGTCCGATAGCCTGACCGAATTGAAGGACCCGAAAGCGGCCGACCCCCTGTTCGCATTTCTCACGCACGAGAAACCGTTCGTGCGCATGTCGGGGTTTCGCGGCATCAAGGAATTGCGCCGGCCGGAATCGCTCAAGCCTGCCGTGGCGGCATTGCAAGATGCCGATGCGTCGGTGCGCGAGCAGGCGGTAGCCGTGATCGGCTGGCTGAAGCTGGAGGAATCCCTGCCGGCCTTGATCAGCGCCAGCCGCGACCCGGAACCGGTGGTGCGCCGCTCGGCGGTGTCGGCGCTCGGCTTTTCGGTGAGCGCGCATGCCGCCAATGCGGTGATCGCAGCGCTCGATGATGCCGACTGGATGGTGCGAGAGATCGCCGCCGAGACGCTTGCCCGCACCAAAGGCGCGGATGCCGGCAGGCGCCTGATCGCCGCGCTCGCCGATGAATACTGGCAAGTGACGCTGAAGGCGGCCCACAGCCTAGGCAAGCTCCGCGTCACGGAATCCGTTGCGACGATGGGCCCGTTGCTCGATCATGAAGTCAGCAATCTGCGCAAGGAGGTTGCCGCCGCATTGGGCGAGATCGGGCATCCTTCCGCGCTCGCTTATCTGCAGAAACACGTCGATGATCCGGATCCGGATGTCCGCAAGAACGTCCGTTGGGCGATCGGCCGGTTGCGCGCCGACTGAAACGGCAAGCCTGACACGGGAAGACTGCAAGGTTCGCACCGAGGAGACCGCCGGATGATGCCGCTGCCGCGTTCCGGACCTGCCCTGCGCTTCATTGAACCGGCGCCGACGGCCGACGGTGCCGTCGCCAGGTCGCCGGTGCCGAAATACATCCGCATCCGCGATTGGCTGATGGACCGCATCCTGTCGGCGGGATTTGCGCACGGCGACAAGCTGCCCTCGGAAAGCGATCTGGTCCGCCAGTTCGACGTCAGCCGCGTCACCGTGCGCCAGGCGTTGGCAGCCTTGCGTGCCGATGGCATCATCGAGAGCCGTCAGGGCAAGGGCTGGTTTCTGCGCCGCGTCCGCGCCGTACAAAATCTCGGTCGCCTCCAGGGCTTCGGCGAAATGCTGGCGCCGATGGGGGTCGATGCGCGCTCCGAGGTGCTGGATTTGACCGAGCGCGCGGCGCCTGCGGCGGTGT
>WNFU01004337.1_pt1 | contig 18188 bp, 27 predicted proteins | sample 5400121 | NCBI WGS metagenome assembly WNFU01 (sample SAMN13153360, study PRJNA577476) | soil metagenome | isolation source: 100 cm soil or saprolite under grassland replicate 1 | place: USA:California | collected 2016-06-15 | reverse complement strand
ATGTTGATTTCCGTATTGCGGTCGAACCTGGACACATCGACAGATGGACAAGCCCTGACTGGCAACACTATCTGCCCATTCGTCCATGCGGTAGTTTGTTGATGCGCTTTGGGGAGCAGGCGCTGCTGCATCATTTGGTACTGGCAGACGGAACCATTGTCGATTTCTACGTACAAGATACGACCGGGCAGAATCCTGAGCCGAAACAGATCATCCTCGCCTGTCGCAACGCAGCGTTCAGAGAGAGGTTGGAAGAGTTTGCGCGCCCTGCTGCCGTGCTTATTCGAGAGATTCATGGCGAGGTGGTCAGGCAATTCTTTGTTGATTACTGGATCACAACCCACAAGCAAATGAAGGCGCTTGCCAGGAAATACGATCACTTTTCGTTCGTCGGGCTGTATTTGGAGCGTATGGCGCTGCTACGAGTGTGGTACATGCAAGCGGTGGGAAAAGTTATCGATTCACGAGTAACACTTCACATGCTCGGGGCACTGCACAAGGACTTGGATGACAAGCTCACTGCTGATCAGCACACCATCCTTGGCTTGCCGTCCCGGACACCTGAGGAAACCGTAACGGTAATAGACGCCATCCGCGCAGAGATGGCTTGCGTCGGTCGTTGGCTTGCCGATAGGCACGAGTTTGCGTATCCGCACGAACTTGAAGATGTTGTACGGCGAGTCTGGAATGAGCACAAGGAATCGCTCACAAGGCTTTGAACTGCTAACGTGTTGTCTCGCGGGCGAACATTGCGCTGCTGCCGACCGGCTGAATCAGGGCGTTCTTATCGCCTATTTCGTGCCTACGGCTCCGTAGATTGATGAGGTCGTGCGCACAACGCACATTATTGAGAGTGAGCCTTTGGGGTGCGGGAAGATTGAGGGTTTCCATCAATCTTCCCGCACTGCGAGCAATGATGTTGGCCGGGCCAGGCTGGTAGCTCTTCGACCAGGACTTCGTACAGCGCTGGATAGGCGACAAAGTGGTCAGACACGCGCGGCGTAAGGTCAGTTGATAGATTTCAAGCAGCGTATTGGTGGTGTGCAGACAAGGATAGACTTCCACCACGGGGTGGCTGACCACATCGAGCATATTGACCAGCCAGTCCTCCCCGATGCCGTCTCCACCGGCACACCTACTCCGATCAGATCATTATCGGATATGGCCTTGGCAACTACTAGCCCACCGCCGCGCGGCTTTCGGCGCTCCAGCGCAGCCACCGAAAGCACCCAGAGTTGCCGGCGCTACGGCGTCCAGCCCGGCGTCGCGCAGCTATCCAGATCGCCCGACTGCAGCCCATCCTTCAGTGCCATCTGGCGTTGCTCGGATGAGCCATGCGTCCATGACTCGGGCGAGACGTAGCCCTGGCTCTGTTGCTGAATTCGATCATCGCCCACAGCAGCCGCGGCGTCCAGGCTCTGAGCAATTTCCGCGTCCGTCACCTCCGTCAGGTAGCCAGTCTCGGTGGCGTGGTTGGCCCAGACGCCCGCCAGGCAGTCGGCCTGAAGCTCAGTCAGCACTGCGCCACTTGTCGGCCCGGTGTCGCGCGCGCCAGCCGGCGTCTCCAGCGCACCGGTCAGATTTTGGACATGGTGGCCATACTCGTGCGCCAGCACGTACGCCTCGGCGAACGAGCCGCCCTGAGCGCCAAAGCGCGTGCGTAGCTCCTCGAAGAAGCTCAGGTCTAGGTAGACCTGCTGGTCGTTCGGGCAGTAGAATGGTCCCACCGCAGCGCTGGCGTAGCCGCAAGCGGCTTCGGTTGCGTCGGTGAAGAGCACGAGCTGGGCGGGAGTGTAGCTGGCGCCTCGACGAGTAAACTCATCGGCCCAAAACGACTGGATGCTATTGACGAAGCCCACAATGCGGCAATCCTCACGGGTGTTGGCATCAGCACCCGTCTGGCACTGCTGCTGCAGGCTACTGGTTGAGCCGGGGCTCTGCGTCGATACAGCAGATGTCGGCGGCTCCGCCGGGCTTCCGAGAATGGACGGGTCGACGCCCAGCAGCAGCGCTACCACCAGAACCACCAGACCGAGGCCACCGCCGCCAATGGCCACTGCGGGGCCGACTCTCCGGCCACGCCGGTCCTCGACCTGGGATGGGTCCAAGCGCGATCGATCGTTAAATGGCATTCGTCTGTCCTCCCCATCTCACGGCAAACTGGATTGTGCGCAGCTGACTGCCTGGATGATGCAGCTGAGCCTCGCTCACCGATTAAGCGTGTATATGTTCGGCGCCCACAGGTCTCACGATCGTGGTGCGCCGCTGTGGAGCTCGGGCTCGTTCGGGCAAGCCTTGAGGATCTCAACCTCTGGCTACACGGCACGATGTGCAGCTTGCCCACCGCATTAAATGCAATCCTTATGCCACGAATAACGAGGCCGCGCTCAGTCGCCAGTGCTTCCACGGAGAGCGGCTGGAGTTGGAGGGGGAGGTTGTGCAGGCCACGGTTCACTGTAGACTCAATAACGACTCACGCCAGACGATGCCTGAGGAGATCTGGGTCAAGGTACTTGAGGCAGCGCACAAACTTGGGCTATCAGCCCTACGCGCCAGCAGGCTCGCTTATATTGCCAGGCGTGAACGAGGTTTAGGTCATCACAGAGCGCACGAGCTTTTGGGCATGGCACCATGACATCCGGGATTTGCTGCTCTCTTGTGTGCCTTCCTTGTCCTCGCGAATGGTAATGTGCGTTACAGCGACTCAAATTATCCTAGTGCAAAACCAGACGAGGTGGTCGGGCATCCCTCACCCCCCACTGCTGCGGCGTGGGTGAGGGCCAATTCGCATCATGCCCGTTCCCGAAGTGGCACTGGCGCAAAAACTGACACAGCAATTCAGAGCTCTGATGCGAGAACAGGCTGTGGATGCGTTGTCCCCCTGGTTGGAGGCTTGTCAGTCAAGCGGCGTCAGCGAAATGGTTACCTTTGCGGATGGGCTCCAGCGGGAAGAGCCGATTATACGGGCTGCCATAGAATCGCCCCACAGCCATGGGATCACCGAGGGTCATGTGAATCGACTGAAAATGATCAAGCGCACCGCCTATGGGCGGGCAAGCTTCGAGCTCTTGCGACGTCGCGTACTTGCCGATGTTTGAGCCATCTTATCCAAGCACGAAAGATGATGGAGAGCCCAACCCATTGACAAACCCGCCAATAAAAAACTACGGCTCATAGGGAACCGTAGCATCGTACTCAATCAGCCTCATCTTATGCGGTGCGTTCTCGCTCGTTCAATCGAACGATTCGCACTGTCGAACCTCAACCGCCATGCCGATGTGCTCCCCGTAATTTGCGGCGGCGTGCTTGGATGCCACAGCGGTTGCTTCATCAATCGTGTCCGCCTCAATGATAATGAATGCGCCAGCCAGTTGTGGGACATCCAACAACGGGCCATCACTGACCACTGGTGTACCATTGACCGGCCGTATCGTCTTCCATTCTTGATAGGGTGCCAAAGATCCCTGTACCACGACCTTGCCTGTGGCACGCAATGCCGCATCATGGGGCTTACAAGCTGGCCCAATCGCCTCAAGCTCCTCCTGCGAAAGCTGCGCCTCCTTCTCGGCGTCGTAGTAGCAGAGACAAAGATACTTCATGTGCCCAGGCTCCTTTCGCTGTGCGTGACAAGAGAACAAATGTGCGGTTAGTGCGATTATATGCGGGCATTATATTCGTGTCAAACTCCTGTTTCACAGGGCGCGAAATGAGTCCGTAGTGTTCCATCTGGAACAAATTGAGGAATGACGAGGCGACCAAGCTGAACGGGGAAGCGTGACGACAGGCTATGCCTGTCTGTTGCGCTTCCCTCACGTAACTACTGCACTTTGTTACCATACAAAGGGCACGAGACGCTTGGTACGCTTTTGGTATTCTGGATAGTGCTCGGGAAAGAGTTCGAGCATGATCTTCTCCTCCTTGTTCAGGCGCAACGCGAAGGTGATAGAGATGAAGATGAACATGCCAATACCGAAGATACTGCTCGTGAGCGCGGTTCCAAGTGCTGCAAGCATGATGCCAGAATAGATAGGATGGCGCACGTAGGCATATGGGCCGGTCGTCACGAGTTCGTGATGTTCTTTCATCGCCGGACGCGAGCTCCAATTCCGTCCGAGATTCACGCGCGCCCAAATCGCAAAGCCGATACCGATTGCGGTAAGTGCAGCACCGAACCAACCGAGGGCCAGGGGTGGTGTAAAGCCAGGATGAGAGAAGAGAACTGCTCCTGGAGAGCCAGCGCGTCGGCCGAGGCGCACGGCGACAAAGATAATGAGGGCTGCAACAGCCAGGCGCAGCACCCAGAATCGCTGCCATGCAGCGTAGCCCCCGCCGCGCACATCCTGCTTTACAAAGAAGGCGCTTATACCCCACACCAAAAGAAATGCCGCCCAGCTCACGAAGATGATAGTATCGTAGGTAATCATTGTCGTCGCCGCGAGCCTCCAACTCACTACAGCATCTCGATATGATGAGGTACTACGAAACCGGCGGGAGAATTATTGCTCCAAGTTGCTTGAGATGGCCGAGTTCGTCAAAGTTGAACAGTGACGCGCATCTCTCCATGTCACTATTCCAACGTCTGAAAGCATTGTTCCATAATTGCTGTGGCCTTTTGAATTGGCTCAGCGCGAATTGTATCAACCTCGTTCCAGCTGCGCTGAATCCCAAACAGATAGTAGCGAATTCCTAACTCGCCATCTTCGCGCAAACCTCTCTCAAGTGAAATCATGGGTGCGCCGCTCATTCCCACTGGACTCTTAGGCTGACCTCCCGCTTGTTCTACAAACGGCATAATTTTGCCGTAGAAGCCTTGCGGGTCTTTCCAAAAATTACCGCCATCTGCTTTAAATGGCACTCGCTGTATCGGCAAGCAAGACAGGTTAAGAGTTGCACTCCACGTTGTCCGTCCATTGGCTTCCTGCTTATGAATCTCTATCCATTCTTTGGGATACCCGATGATATAAAAGCCCTCCGGTTTAGCGCGGTCAATATCTCGCCAATGACGCTCAGACAGTATTTGTACCTGATCGCTCTTTCTGATATTTGCCTCGTCCAAACCAGTGATATGGGCAAAGCCGAAGTCAATCTCATCCGACCAAAACAACTTCAGAGCTCTGTTGTGTACGGGAAATGTCTCTGCGCCTGGAATGGTACAGTTATCCATCCAACGCAATTGCATGATGTCATCACGGTGATTGAGGAGTATGTCGTGAAGCTCTTTGACCCCATGACCTACCGTAATCCATAGCAGATTTTGCTTGTACTCAAGCAGAAATCCTGTGAACACGTCGGGTTTGATTTCATTGCCAACTTTGGCAGCCAAGAATAGTCCTAGTGTGTGCTGCTTAAACCAGCCGCTCAGGGTTTGCGCGGAAATCTGCCAGCGCCACCATTCATCTGGTACCTGGTCGAGCGTCAATTCCTCACCAGCATCCATGCCTGCCTCCTTCACGCTTGGCCGCGACGATCAGAGTACGAGCGTAGTAGTATACGCAGAAGCCAGCGACTTGTCGAGGAAAAAGCGCTCACGGCCGGTCAAATCCAAGACCTCGTTCGCGAAGCGATACCCATTTACCAGGACTCAGAATCAAGCGATCAAGCACATCTATTTCAAGCATCTTGCCAGCCGCTACCAAGTCATGAGTAACCATTACGTCTTCTGGGCTTGGAGTGGGATCGGTACTTGGATGCTGGTGGGCGAAAATCACGGCTGCACTGTTCAGTTTTGGCTCATGAGGTCTCAGTGTGCATGGTATACTACCGGCTATGATTGACTTTCCGATGACCGACCTGCTCGATGATAGTGCGTGTGTGGCCTGGCTCGAGCAGCACCTCCATCCGACTAGCCTGGTCTGCCCGCGCTGTCAGAGCACCCAGAGGCGGCTCTTCCGAGAACATCCTTTCTTCCCGACCTACCGCTGTCGGCTCTGTCAGCGCACCTACACCATCCTGACTGGTACTGTGTTTGCCAAAACCCGCCAGCGTCCCGCGACGATCGTCATGCTACTGCGTGGGATTGCCAAAGGCGAAAGTACTGCGCGGCTCTCCCGCGAGCTCGACCTCGACCGCAAGCGCCTCGGCGAACTCCGCCAGCAGAGAGAGACCAATCTTTACGACACCCTCCCTGGCGAGGTGATGACTGGAACTGCGTTCGAAGCCGATGAGCTGTATCAGAACGCGGGGGAAAAAAAGTACGCCCCATCCCGACCCTGCCGACCCACCGCGCCGACGCGCCGGGTACCCTCTGGGTGAAACGCAAGGGCAAAGGCACCTACGCCAATGACCGGCCGCCGATCTTGAGCCTGATCAGTCGGAGCACCCACGAGGTGCGCTATTGGGTGCTTGAGCACGCCGGGTACCCTCTGGGTGAAGCTGACCACCCAGACCATTATTGAAGGCAACGTGCCGCGTGGTAGCACGATCCTCTATACAGATGAGGCGTCCACTATGGGGGCGTGCATCCGCGCCACGCCAGCGTCTGCCACAGCGTAAAGGAATGGGCACGCGATGACGATGGGGATGGAGTACGCGAAGTCCATTGCAACAGTTGTGAAGGTGCGGGGACTGGTCTGCGCACCTTCCTGCGCACCTTCCGCGGCGTCCACAAGTACTATCTGGCCGACTATGTCGCGACCTACGAAACGATGGCGAATGCCAAACGCATGAGCCCGGCGGTCGTTCGGCGGATGTGTTTCGGCGACCGTTTGTACACTCATTTCTCATGAGCCACTACGGAGCAAAATCATGACATTCATCGCTGAAGGCCGATTATCGGACTCGCCCTATGTCGATTCGATTTGGCATGGTCGAGCTGACGCCGATCACACCCTCATGTGTCCGGCGGATGGTCGCTGGAATCTCTGCTTCACCACAGTGAAGGGCAGGGTGCAGGTTTCTGTGGAAGGTCCGATGTCAAAAGCGGTACCTAAAACGCATGTCGAAGGTGTTGATTGGCTGGTAATCAAGTTTAAACTGGGCGTTTATCTGCCCGGTGTGTCTGCCAGAAACTATCTCGATGGCGCGGCGTTGCTGCCCCAAGCAGCCAAGCGCTCCTTCTGGCTGCATCGTTCGACCTGGCAAATGCCGGACTATGAAAATGCCGATACGTTTGTCGACTGGCTGGTGCTCGATGATGCGGTGCAGTTCAATCCCGTGGTCAGCGCTGCGCTGCAAGACCAGCCGCTCCCTGCTGCTGCGCGCACGCTGAGGCATCATTTTCTGCAAACGACCGGCTTAAGTCAGAGCCGCATCCGTCAGATTGAGCGCGCCCGCGATGCCATGACCCTTTTGCAGCAGGATGTGTCGATCCTCGACGTCGTGGATCGGCTCGGCTATGCCGACCAGCCGCATCTGACACGCTCGCTCAAGCGCTTCATGGGCTACACGCCCACACAGGTGATCGGTTGGCGGTTGCCGATATAACTTGCCGTTTTGTTCAAGACGTGCCGTTTCACCGCCGTTATCATGGAGTCGTTCATTTCCATTTCTAAGGAGAAAAACACCATGAACGAGCGTCTGAAACCGAACGTCACCGACTACGCCCCGGTCAACGACCTGCACATGTACTACGAAATGTATGGCAGTGGACAGCCATTGGTGCTGTTGCATGGTGGCATGACCACACTGGAGGATTTCAGCCTGGTGCTGCCATCTTTTTCTCGGACAAGACAGGTGATCGCCTTCGAGCGGCAGGGACACGGACACACCGCCGACATTGACCGGCCCTTCAGTCTGGAGCAGTGGGCGGACGATGTCGCTGCACTCCTCAAGTATCTCAACATTGAGCAGTCCGATATTTTCGGCTACAGTACAGGCGGTACGGTTGCACTTGCTTTCGCCCTGCGCCATCCAACGATGGTGCGAAAACTTGTGCTTGCTTCAGCCATCTACAACAGCGAAGGGTATTATCCTGGTGTTTTGGAAGGACTTAGGCATATGAAAGCTGAAAACCTGCCGCCGATCATGCGTGAGATGTATATGAAAGTTGCGCCGCGTCCTCAGGATTGGGAGGCATTGGTCGAGAAGTCAGTAAAGTTAGCAGCGACCTTTACAGGTTGGCAGAAAAAAGAGATTCGGACGATAAGCGCACCGACACTGGTGATGGTGGGCGACAGCGATACTATCCGCACCGAACACGCCGTTGAGCTGTATCGCCTGATACCGCACGCGAAGCTTGCTGTCTTACCTGCTACCGATCATATCGCCATTCTATCCCAGCGTGCGGAGTGGGTCGTGGAGATGATTAACGAATTTCTCAATGCACCCGAGTCAGAAGAAACACAACCAGGGCAAACACTGAGTCAAGCTGATGGACAGGAAAGCGACTTGCCGAAAAGCATTGGTCGCCCTGCGACGAATGCGTTGTTGGCAGCGGGTTATACCCGCCTTGAGCGGTTAACCCAAGTCAGAGAGGTGGATATCAAACAGCTGCATGGTGTTGGCCCAAAGGCGATCACTATCCTGCGTGCAGCGCTCGCCGAAAAGGGATTATCGTTTGCCGATAAGGGTTAGAGGAAAACAATAAGCGATCTTAGCACAGATAGTGCTCTCTCGCGCGGGACAGGCCTGTCACGATTTGGTGAATCGTCTCCGGCCACATCGGGATCATCAGCGACGCGCTCGCTATCAGCAAGCTGCAGCGCTGTCGACCCGCCGCGCCAATAAACGCAAAGGCAAGGGTACTTATGCCAACGACCGGCCACCGATCCTGAGTTTGGTCAGCCGGACCAGCCACGAGGTACGCTATTGGGTGCTGGAGCATGCCGGGTACCCTCTGGGTAAAGCTGACGACGCGCACCATTGTCGAAGGGAATGTGCTGCCAGAGAGCACCATCCTGTATACCGATAAGGCGGCGAACTATCCGGAGGTGCATCCCCTGCACGCGAGCGTCTGCCACAGTGCCAAGGAATGGGCCCGAGATGATGATGATGGCGATGGCGTATGCGAAGTCCATTGCAACAGTTGTGAAGGTGCGGGTGCCGGTCTACGCACGTTCCTGCGACTGTTCCTGGGCGTCCACAAATACGAGCTGACCGACTGCGTGCCAACCTACGAAACAATCGTGAATGCCAAGCGCATCACCCCGGCCGTGATCCAGCGGATGTGTTTCGGCGACCGTCTGCACAGTCAGGCCTCATGAGCCAACTTCATCTTATTCCTTCGCCTTTTCGTACCCTTTACAGCGCGCCGGAACGAAGCGAGCTCAGTGTCAATTGGATGCAGGGCAATCAAGGGAATTGTGCGGTCAGTCCGGGCCTGATAGCATGCGTAGGGCGGATAGAGTTGCAGCAACAGCGGCCAGAACCGCCGGCGATCGGCCGGCGATACCGGGCCGGCCCACACCCAACCGCGGGCGGACCCAATTTGAACGAGCGCTTCCGGGTGCGCTTGGAGATTAAACCACCAGGTCGGGTGGTGCAGCGCACCGCCATTCGACGCCACAAGGACCAACACGTCATCGACCGGAAGGTAGAGCAGCGACGTCGTCTGCAGTTTGCCACTTCGCCGGCCCCAGGTGGTGAGCAGCAACATCGGCATGCCCAGAAGTGTCGTCCCAAGCCGGCCGCCGCTCAGGCGATACACCAGCGCATGGGTTTTGGTTAGCAGTCCCTGGCGCCAGGCAACATGCCACGGATACGGACGACCAAACGTGGCAGGCTGGGCAGTCATCGGGATACGCTCCGCGATAGAAGGCTCAGAAGTGTGAGCCTGGCTACCAGGCTCGATCATGACGGTTGCATCATGATAGCCCTTCATCCTTCATCCTTCCGCTCTCTGCCCTCATCCTGCATCCTTTGCACGAAGCCTGCGCACCTCCGCCTCGAGCTCGCGGATGCGCGTCTCGGCTGTGTGTGCCCGTCGTTCTGCCTCCAGCCGTGCCTGCGTCTCGGCCATGAGCGCCTCGGCGAGTGTCCGGTAGTCGCCAAGTGGCTGGCCCGACTGGTCGTAGCACACGATCTCGTTCTGCTCAACGCCGAGCCAGGTACACACCGGCGCCAGCCAGAGCCAGCCGCGCTCGTTGGGCGGCAGGACTTGATAGCCGTTTGGCGTCTGGGTGTAGCCTAGCAGGCGCAGCGCCGGCTCCTTGCGGAGCATGATTGTATCCACAATCACATAGAGCGGAACGCCGGCGAGATCGTACTCTTCCAACTTGTTTGAGCGGTCGATGCTCGCGGTTTCCGGTGAGGTAATCTCGATGATCAGGGCCGGGCGAACACTCTCGGATACCACATCGAAGGTGCTCCAATTCTTGCGCGCCTGCACGCCGAGGATGACCGAGATATCGGGGCCGTGCGGCTTGAGGTCGGGATGGTCTCACGCAATCCGCACGTCGTCGAGCACGACCGCCGTCGGATCATGGGCCAGCTGTGCCTCCAGCACGTTCACGAGGTAGCGGCGGTGGCCATCGGCATCACTGTGGCTCACCTGATCATCCTCCTGAGGATGGAGTACATCTTCGAGCGTCAATGGCACCTGCTCCATGACCTGGGCACCATGCGCCAGGTCGTGGCGCAGATAGCGCCACCCGTAGCGGTACGGGTCCACGGCGTCATCGGCGTCGTGGGTGCCAGAGGCAGGAGTGACCAATACCTTGATCCTGGTCATAGTCGGGGTGGGCTTTGTGTTGGTATGGAGTATAGCACGGGCGCTAGCGGGGATGCAACCGGCTTGAAGACGGAGGGCGGAGCCAATTCATCCTTCAGCCTTCATCCTTCCGTGGGCGGCCACCAACCCGCCTCGACCCAGAACCGCCGCGCGACGACAATATACTCGTTGTTCAGCCGCAGCGCCACAGCCGTGGCGCGGCAAACCGGCGTCACGCCGATGATCAACGTCCCATCTGGCGACCAGGCGAAATGCTCCATCCAGACCTGGGTGCGCGGATTGAACAGCAGCACGGTTTCGCCCGTCTCGGGGTCAACGGCATCTGTTCGATCGCCCTTGAAGTCGTTGCAGCGGATGCAGGCGAGCCAGAGGTTCTCCCGCACAGTCGCGCCGCCGTGTGCTTCTGGATGCAGATGCTCGAACTCCAGTGGCATCCCGATCAGCGCTTCTGGCGTATGGCAGTAGCCACAGCGCCCGCCTGCGTCAGCGCGAACCTGGCGGCGCAGTTCGATGGGGATATAGGCTGGAGTCATGGCTGGGCTTCGAGGTCAGCGAGGGTCGGGAGCCGATGGCCGCGCCATTTCAGCAGCACTGCGGCGTAGGCCTTGCGCAGCGTCCGGAGGTCGGCATCCTGGGTGAGGCGGTCGAGGGTCGCCTGCTCGTCGGGCGCGATCGTGCCCGCGCGGTGCTTCGCTCGCAGCTCGGTGAACTGCTCGTACTCCACTTCAGGCATGCCGCTGCGCACCATCTGCCACAGGTCGTCATCGCTCAGGCCCTCGAGGGACGTCAGCGCGTCGCGCGTGGGCGGTGGTAGGTCGTCGGGGAGCGGCGGGATGCTTGAGGAGAGGGTCTGCACGACCAGGCTTTCTACCGGCCGGTGGGTCAGCGCGGCAAGACGTTCCAACCGACGGTACAGGGCCTCAGGAACCTGAATAGGTATAGTCTCGGTGGTCATTTCGTTCATCCCCCGAACTCGCTAGCGAAGTGCTTGCGTGCATTCACCGTATTGTACCACCGATGTAAGGATGGGGGATGAAGGCGGAGGGCAGAATCGGTTTATCCTTCTGCCTTCATCCCTCATCCTTTGTCTCATCATCTCCATTATGGTAAGTTATTATTTTCGGGCTGTATGATACTCATAAGCACAAAGTGACTGCGGTCAGTGCCTGAGGGACCGGGGCCAATTACCAGCCTACCCCGTGGTTTAGGAAGGATGAAGGATGCGGGATGAAGGATGAACATTCCGCCGTCATCCCGCATCCCTCATCCTTACGTTGGGAACCGATCCTGGAAACGGATCGCCAGCTGGTTGAGCATCGTGGCACAGTTCAGCATCGGTTTCGTCCAGGTGCGGGTGATGTTCCGGTTGGCGAGAAATACCAGCTTTCGCACCGCCTCGGCGCTCGGGAACGCGCCTTTGCTCCGGATAACCTGTCTAATCAGCCCGTTGTAGCCCTCGACCAGATTGATCGTGTAGATCAAGCGGCGGATGTCGGGCGCATAGTCGAACATCGTCGCCAGGTCCTCCCAGCTGTTCTCCCACGACCGCACCGCGATCGCGTAGGTCTTGCCCTACTTCTCGGAAAGCCGATACAGCTTGGTCTCGGCCGCCTCGCGCGTCGGCGCCCCGTAGATCGCCTGGAGATCCGCGGCAAACGCCTTGCGGTTCTTCCAGGCGACGTAGGCCACGCTGTGCCACACCTGGTGGATGACACAGCGCTGAACATATGTACAGGGAAAGATCGCCTGGATGGCGGCCTTAAAGCCCGCCAGGCCGCCGACGCAGCGATCAAAGATGTTGTGTACTCGCGCGCCTGCAGGTCACTTACGACCAACAGCTAGAAGTTGGCGCCCTCGGCGCGGCGCTAGGCGGCAGAAGTGCGCGGCGAGCACCGCTTCAGCATGCGTCACATCGATAACGAGTTCTTGTGATCTTTGATTGCCGCTGGGCCAGCTCATCAGCTCGCCTGAATCAGACGCTCATCTTGTGAATCGGAGCCGCGCTCTTTTTGCGCCCAAACTCCCCGATGAGAGTAATGTAGCGAGCAAAAAGAGCGCGGCCAAACTAGCTCGTCTTGCCCCATCCCTCGGGCGGCGCGTCACGGTCGTAGATCGTGATCGCGTAGCCATCCGGATCGACGAACGTAAACTGCCGGCCGAAGCGCCCATCTGATGGTGGGCGCAGGATGGTCACGCCCTGCGCGACCAAGGCATCGTGGACGAGCTGGCTGTTGGCGGTCTTGAACCAGATCGCCGGCGCGAGGATTGGACGGGGCATGCTGTCCAAGTTGACGCCCACAGGCGCTTGTCTGACCGCGAAGGGGATGGGATAGCTCAAAAACGCGGCTGCCTGGTTTGCGGATCCGAAGGTTTCTGGATCGCGCCGGAAGCCGAGCGTATGCTCATAGAACTCGGCTGCAGCTGCCACGTCACGGACGAGCAGACCGATGAAGGCTGGACCGCTAAGCTCAAACTGCTTTGGCATGGGATTGTCTGCTTAGTTTCAACGCCGGACTGCCACGCTGGCGTGGCGCTCGGTTGTACTCTTATCAGCAGTATACCCCGCCCGAGTGACAACAGTATGTCAGCAGCGCAACATAGGCATAGCAAATCGTAGCAACCTCTTGACAGGCACGTTGTACTAGCTACACGATTACGTATATTCTAAGAGCCAGTAAGAGAGGGAAGAGTGATCGATTCTTCACCTACGCGTCTCGGCTACTAGCTCCATACAGCGTTACCAGACCATTCGCTGTTTTCCGAAAGAGCTCGATCAGTTCGTTCGGTTCTAAAACCTCACATGCTGTGCCATAGCGTAGCAGCACCTGCCGAACCTGCCAAAGATTTGTAACGGTCGCACTTACGGTCGCGCTGCCATCATCCTGGTACTCGATCTGGGTGTTTGGGAAGTAGACTGCAATATCGCGCCGCCGCGCAACCACAGGCAGCAACCGGTAGCGCAACCGGTAAGCCGGGGGCGCGATGCGCTGCGGTGGGAGCATTTGCGGGAGCACCCGGGCGCTCCCCGGTACGATTCGATCTAACCGATAGTGAATAGCCGAGTGGATAATCTCATTACCTAACGGTGTCACCTCTAGCACTGTGGCGTCGAGATAGCCATGCCCTTCAGGACGGAAGAAGATCAGGTAGGGTGCCACGCGGTGACGCCGGGGTGTGTCAGCATCGAAAGCACCCAGATACTCGAATACCAGCTCCTGGCGCCTTGTAACAGCGCGGCGGATGGTTGCCAACGTCGCTGCGTCGATGCGCTCGGATGGACTTTCGGGAAGTTGAAGTCGAATAGCCCCGCGCTGTCGGGATGGCGCATCTCGGCGATTTGACGGAAGCAGAGCAATCACACGTTCAAGTAACTCACGGATGTAGGCATGCTCAGGCAGTGCCGCTCCTGCTGGAAAACTCGCTTCCAGGAATGCCAACGCTTCCATGCAATGGTCGGGTAGGTCGAGCAGTGCTAGATCGCCAAGATCCTCTAGCACATATTGCTGGGTGCTGCGGCGGTAACGTATTTGACAACCATACTCGCTTTTGAGTGCATCGAAATCATGCTTGAGCGCGCTCTCGGCGGCGTCTGGATACCCTTCGTCGCCAAGCTCTCCTTGGACGGCGGCTATCAGATCGGCAGCAGTCAGCGGGCTCCGCAGTAGAAGTCGAATCAGCAGCAATCGCCGCCGGAAGGTCAGTCGTGAGCTGCGTTTCGTCCCGCCGGTTTGTCGTGTCATGCCAGGTAACTCCGGTTGCGCAAGTGCTCTCTCCATAATACCGCACGCGCGAGTGTCGCGCTATCGGTCTCTGCCAGGTCGCATGCCGCAGCGAGAATGAGCGCTTCAAGCTCAGCAGGTGTGTAGGTCGCGCCAAGATCCTGCATCACCTGCTGCGCGAGCGGCAACCAGCACTCCAGCAATCGCTGGCGTCTGGCCTCATCCATTGGTTCTTCTTGCATCGTCTGTACCCGTGCAACTCTTCGCGGCAACCCTACAATGATCCTATGGGCACCTGTGAGGGTGCCCACGTTCCATCAGCGTCTTTATCACTCGCCCTTCAGATCAAGATCAACCAGTGAAGACCCGTCGCCAATCATCTTCAGGTCGGTCACTTGGGCTTTGAGGCCGGCCGCATTCGCAGGCACTTCGTAGATTGCCGTACAGCTCTTGGCGACGTTCGGGTTCAGGTTCTCGAGGACACACGCCTCTTCGCTGGGAATAAACTGGAACGCATCGCTCGACGGCTTGAACGTGCGCCCTTGGTCGTCGAGCAGGTCGAGCCCGGTAAAGGTTAGCATGTCCTTGCTGAGGTTCTCCAGTTCGAAGCGGAGTTGCACGAAGCGCCCGGATGTAGTCTTGTCCTTCACGAACTGGTTCTTGCTCTTCAGCGTCTTGCCGAGATCGCTTGCCTCCAGGATCTTCCAGCGAACCTCGTCGACCTGAACGTCTTCGCCGACAGCGTGCTGTTTGGGAGCCTCGGCGGCCGGAGCGGCGGTGGCGGCGGTGGCGGCTGCGGGCTGCGCGACCGCGTTGATCGCGGCTGCAGTTGGCTGCGCGGCACTTCCTCCGTTGGACTGGCCGCCACGCCCCATGACTGCGCCAATAATGCCCAGGATTAGTACGACACCGACGATGATCAGACATCCCTTGCCAAGCTTCTTCATGATTGTGCCCTTTCTGGCTTTGTTGCGATGAGCCTGTGTGCTTGTGCGCTTGCGCCATCGCGATTGCTTGCCTGGCTTGAGTATATCGATGTTGTCGTCCACAAATATGCACTTCAACAACTACCGTCGTCGATAGCAGGGCAGCCAGGCTCAATAGCACCTTGCTATGTCGTCACGGCCAGCATAGCGGTAGGAGCATGGCCTTATGTATTGAATGAAGAAGCATCTATGCACATTTGTGCCCTCCTACTTCCATATACTGATAGTGACTATCGACAATCAAGCAATCATCGGAGATTACGACAAATGATTGATATCAGCACAGCGCGTGAAAAGCTGCTCGAACAAGATCGTCTGCGGCCCAGTCCCGGGCAGTTCTCGGCCCTGTGGGAGCGCGGTGAATCATGGCAGCAGGCATTAAGCGAACTTGTTGGGGCTGAACGGGCGCGCGATACGCTTTTCGAACAGCTCGTCGATGCCGCCTCGGGCCTTGAAGCGCGGCGCGGGCGCCTCCAGCAGTGGTCGAGCGCCCTGCAAGAGAGTCAGTTGTGGCACGACCAGCTCGCGAGCACGCTTCGCATGCATCAGCGACTCTGGAATGTCGACGAATACGGGCGATTGCTCGCGCCGAACGAGCTGTTCACCCACCAAGCCTTAATCGATCTCCATACCACGGCATGCGCGGCGCGGCGTGCGTTCGTCGAATTAGAATACCTTGAGTACCGGCGGCGCGGCTTGGGCCGGATCGATGAGAGCCAGTGGCAGGCAGCCTGGTCCGAGGTGCTTCAGGCATTCCGGCAGCAGGCCAGCCGCCACCGGCATTGGTTTAATGCCGACCTTACCGAAGACCTCTATGCCCAACGACTCGACTGGTGCTTACGCCTGCAGCGGCTCCAGATCACCACGCAACAATGGTGGGCCGATCGCCACGATGTCGATCAGGCTGGCCTGCGCGCGGATGCGGCGACTGTGGATCGCATGGTCGAGTCGTTGCGCCCAGGTCGTATTTCGAATGGCAGCCCAGTGGCTGTGATTATTGGGGTCATCGTTGTTCTGGCAATTCTCGGATTTGTGTTCGCGAGCGCGGGCAGTGCGGGCAATACTTCGAGCGTTACTCCGACAACGAAGACTGTCGTGGCAGCTGAACCCACAACTATACAGGCAGCCGCAGCTATAGTGGGCGATCAAAATACGCTCAACGAGGAAGGTAAGCACTTGCTGCAGCAGGGGCGCTGCGAAGAGGCGATGCAGCGCTTTCAGGAGGCGTTTGATGCGAACCCGACCGCGCACGAGGCATACGAGCCGCTGGACAACATGGCCTTCTGTCTCTACGAGCTTGGACGGTCAGACGAGGCAATCGCCGAATGGCAGCAGGCATTGGCGATTGAGCCAAACAGCCCGGATGCCAATGCCGGGCTGGGCATGGCGTTGTATGTTGCAGGTCACCAGGACGATGGTATCGCTTATTATCGCAACGCACTGGGTCTCAAAGCCGAGTATGCCGACGAAACCTGGCTGCGCACCGTTGCCTTGTGGAGCGAGCGAGCCATTACCGACTCACGCCCGCTACGCGCCGCAACATCACCATAACGGCTTAGCAAGCATGCGTCTCAACAATTGTTGCCATGTCACCACGTACATTACAGTCCTGCAATATAATCATCTATCGTATTTATACAGTTCTGGCGACGATTCGCTTCTAGACGGCATGGTTATAGCCGAGCGCAGATGATCGTTCGTTATTATTCGCTTGACAATGATCGTATGCTTTTGGTAGGGTTTGATACCGGCACGCGATCACTGCTAGCAAAAGGCCGTGCGATGAAGCTCCAAGATTACCTGCAGATCAAAGCTGCGGCGGCATTTCTGGGCGTTTCGGTCAATACGTTACGCAACTGGGAGCGAAGTGGAAAACTTATCGCGCATCGTCACCCTATGAATGGATACCGACTGTATCTGAAAACTGATCTTGAGGCTATCCTCGCCGGCATTGCGAAGCCTGAATTGAAGGTACCCTTCAATAAAGATGATGACTAGGGTGATTGATGCGGATGTATGAGGAGTGTCGTAGAGTAGATTGTGAGTTGGAATGATGGCAACTGCCGAACCGATGCTTCGTGAATGGCGTGCGACTGGCCCGTATCTGCCGACAGCGGCCTCGAAGAATGGTCTGATCGCTGAGACACGGCTCTTCCTTCAGGCGTACAGCACATCGCACTCGATTCAGCAGGCGCGCGATGATCTGATCAATAGCCTATTGCAGCAACGGTCGCGTACAACCCGCGCAGTCGTTACGCGGAACATTCTATCACGGCTCACGCGCTGGAATCCGCCGGCATGGGTACTCGACGATCTGGTGCTTGCCAGCCAGCAAGAAGACCTGAGCCGCCTGCGATCGCTTCTGCTGCTGCACCATGCCAGGCAGGAGACATTGCTCTACGATGTTGTTCAGCAGCTGATCGTGCCGCGCTGGCAAGGTGGTGAGCTGCAAGTGGGCCGTGATGACGCTTTGGCATTTCTTTCAGAGGCTGCGACTCGCCAGCCAGAAGTTGGGTCGTGGAGCTACGAAACCCGCATCAAAATCGCGGGGAATCTTCTCACAACTCTTCGTGATTACGGCCTGCTCTTGGGAAAGCAGACGAAGCGAATCGTCGAGCCGGCCGTCGATCAGCAGGCAGTTGGGCATCTTATTCGTTTGCTCGAAGAAGAAGGAATACCAGAAGTGCGCATTGCGGAGCATTCCGACTGGCGGATCTGGTTGATATTATCCGATCGTGTACGACTGTATCTCATGACCAATGAAGGTCGTTTAGGTAACAATGGAACAGCTTGAACAGCGTCTTTCACATCTGCGCTCGCGTATCCAGACGGCATATGAGGGCTTAGGCCAGACCAGCGGCCGGCCATACGTGTACT
>WNFU01004336.1_pt1 | contig 18193 bp, 15 predicted proteins | sample 5400121 | NCBI WGS metagenome assembly WNFU01 (sample SAMN13153360, study PRJNA577476) | soil metagenome | isolation source: 100 cm soil or saprolite under grassland replicate 1 | place: USA:California | collected 2016-06-15 | reverse complement strand
CCTTGCAGTGCTACGACGCGAAGTTCCTCTCCGAGGGTGGCACCGACGTCGAAGGTCACTACACCGCGTTGTTCTTCATCCCCTTCGAGGAAGCCAGCCGGAACAAGTCGGTGGCCGCGTACCTGAAGAACGTCGGCGGCAAGGGCAATGCGGACGGCTTCGGGGCGCAAGCTTGGACCGCCGGGCTGTTCTTCCGTGACGTCGTCGACAACGTCGTGAAGGCCGACGGCAAGAACGGCCTCACCCGGGCCCGCTTCCTCGAGGAGGCGGCGAAGGTCCACGACTTCACCGCCAGCGTCGACGGCGACGCGATGCTCGGCCCCAGCGACGTCGGCGGCCACAAGATCAACGGTTGCTTCTTGCTGATGCAGGTGAAGGGCGGCAAGTACGTGCGCGTGTTCCCCAAGCAGGCGAATACGTTCGATTGCAACCCGAAGAACGTGTTCACGATCAAGTTGGACCAGTCGTAGGCGTACCGCGCTTCACATGCAATCCTTGACGCCGTCAGCGCCGTAGTACCTGCGGATCGCAAAGACACGAAAGGGACAGGCATGCAGTACGGAACAGCCAGCACCGGCACGGGGTTGGCGCGCCGTTCCCGTATCCGCGCTCCGAAGGCCCGCGTCTCGGGGTTCGTCGTCCTGGGCGCGGCCGCGGTGATCGCGCTCGCGGCGTGCGGGGGCTCCGACAACTCGAGCTCGTCGAAGAAGACGACGACCACGAAGAAGAGCTCTGGCGCCGCGGCAACGGCCGTCGTCAAGACCGCCAAGACCCCGCTCGGCACAATCGTGGTCACGAGCGCCGGGAAGACCGTCTACACGCTGACGAGCGGCGGGCAGCAAGTTCCGTGCTCGGGCGCGTGCCTGCAGGTCTGGCCGGCCGTGACGCTGCCCGCGGGGACGACCAAGGCCACCGGGACGGGGGTCAAGAACGTCGGGACGACGTCCGGCGGGACGGTCACGGTGAACGGCGCGCCCGTCTACACGTTCTCCGGTGACGCGAAGGCCGGCGACACCGCCGGTCAGGGCATCAACAGCTTCGGCGGGACCTGGAACGTGGTGAAGGTCGGCGGCGGCACGACCGGTGGCGGCTCGACGTCCACGACCGCGAAGAGCGGCTCCGGGTACTGACGCGCGTCGGTCGCGACCTACGCGGCTCGGACCCCGGTCCTCAGGTCAGCGCTTCAGGCAGCACTGCATCGAGTCGAGCGTCGCGGCCAACGGCGAGTTCCGGAGGTCCACGGGAGCCCCGGCCGCCTGTGTCGAGAGCCCGGCGGCGAATTGCGCGTCCATGCCGTCGCGGAACTGCTGGGCGGTGTAGTCGCCGGGGAGGAGCGGCGTCCCGCGATAGACGAACGTGCCGCTGAAGCGGAACAGGCGCGTACCGTCGGGCGCGTACTCCGCGATCTGGGGCGTGCCGCCCCAGCCGGTGACGATGTCGCCGCCCGGGAGCAAGCGAGCGGAGCCACAGCAGCCCGAGCTGCCCACCTCGGAATCGGTGAGCGCGCCGGCGAAGGTCGCCGTCTTCGCCTGCGTGTCGAGGATGTAGCGCACGGCGCGGGGCTGACGGGGCGGCCCCTGCCCGTTCGTGCCGTTGTCGAAGATCGTCAACGTCCCGTCGGGCAGCAGCCGGGCGTCGTGCTGGCTGTCGATGCCGTCGAGCGGGTCGTTGACGATCGACAGGCTCTCGGGCCGGGGCTTGCCACCCAGCTTCCACTGGATGGTGCCGGCGACGGTGTTGTCGACCCGGTAGACCGCGTCGAGATGGCGGAAGCTGAGGATGAACCCGTCGCCGGTGCTCTCGATGGAGTTGTAGTGCCACGGGTCGTACACGGTCCGCGGCTGACTCGTCTGCATCGCGATCCACGCAGCCGCCGTCTCGGTCACCGGGATGTGCGCCGCGGTGTCCCACGTCCAGACGGGAACAGCCGGATTCGCCGGGTCGAGCTCCTGGAAGACGTGGTCGACGCAGTTCTTCGGCGTTGCGTCGAGCCCCCACGACGTCAGGACGCACGGCACGTTCTGCGCCGTGGCCATCACGTAGTGGCCGTTGGGCAACTGGATCACTTCATGGAAATCGGTGGGACCGCCGACCGCGTTGAGTGACCGCACGAGGTTGCCGTCGAGGTCGTACTCCTGCATGCCACTGTCGAGGTTCATGACGGCGAAGTTCTTGTCGGGGAGCGGCTGGAGCAGGAACGTCGGAAGGCGCGGGAGCCACCAGACCGGCACGCCGTTGGAGTCGAAGATCACCGGGTAGTTCGGCGGGCCGAAGCCCTGGACCAACGCGGTGACGTAGAACGCGGCCTGCGTTGGCCCGTTCTTCTGCACCGTGAAGTTCGGGAAGTCCGTGGGGAGACACCGGACGTGGTGCGTCGTCGCGGCGCCGCCGGACGTCACTTCGATCGTGAACGCCTGGCCGACGTCCTGGGCCACCTGCACGGAGAACTGCCCCGACGCCGCCGGCGAGCCGTTCACCGAGACGCTGGTGCCGGCGGGCGCGTCGACCTGCACGTCGGTGGGGGTGTTCGGGTCGCACCGGATGACGTAGTCCGGGACGTTCGTCTGGAACCCCGGGAACAGCGCCGGGGTCGTAGTGATGACCGGCGGCGAGCTCGGTTCCTTGACGGGCAAGCACGCGGCGAGCCCCAACGCGAGGAGCGTGACGGCGAGGCAAGCGCCCGCGGCGCGCAAGCGCTTCGGTCGAGCCACCGGGCCTACCCAGTTCACGGTGCCCCCCTCCCCCGAACGGGGTCCTGGGACCGTACGACCAGGCCGCCGTCAGGTCAACGACTGGGCCGCGACGCCTTGCGGACCGGGGGTTTCCTGGCGCGGCCCGCCTTCGTCGTGGTGCGCGATCTCGGGCCGGACGATTTCTTGGCGGGGCGCGTCTTCGCGGCGGTGGTCCGCCTCTTCGCGCCGGTGGTCCGCTTCTTCACGGTCGGCTTCTTGGCCGTGGGCCTCTTGGCCGTGGTCTTCGTCGCGCCGGCCTTCTTCGCGGGCGCCTTCTTCTGCGCCGGTGCCTTCTTCGCGGGCGCCTTCTTCCTGGCCGGCGCCTTCTTCTTCGCCGGCGCCCTCTTCTTGGCCGGAGCCTTCTTCTTCGCGGGCGTCTTCTTCCTGGCCGGCGCCTTCTTCCTGGCCGGAGCCTTCTTCCTGGCCGGCGTCTTCTTCCTGGCCGGCGCCCTCTTCTTCGCCGGCGCCTTCTTCTTCGCGGGCGCCTTCTTCCTGGCCGTGGCCGTCGTCCCCGTCGCCTTCCGTGGGCTCGACGCCGCGGCGGCGACGGCGGGCTCGGTGGGCGCGTCGGACGGCGCGAACGGTGGCGCGGCGGCGAGCGCGGGCGTGGGAGGCGCGCCCGGGACACCGACCGGCATGCGGTGCGCGGCGCGCCACCCCGCGATCGCGAGCGCACCCAGGCCGTAGGTGGCGAACACGAACCCGACGAGGAACCCGATGCCGGGCACGAGGGCGGCGAAGCGCAAGATCCCGAAGCCGGCGAAGAACGCGCCGATCCGCGCGCCCGTCGTCGGCCCCTTGACCAAGAGGCGTCCGAAGCTGAGCGCGCCGGCGACGTACCCGAGCGGTCCGAGGACCGCGACGGTCCCGAGGAGCGCACCGCCGAGCGGGATGCCCACGATCGTCGTCATGATGAGGATCCCGAGGATCGGGCCGAGGATCCCGATGACGAGCCCCCAGAAGAACGACACCCAGACGCGTTTGCCGGCGATCACGGTGGCGTCGGCGGCACGCGGGAACAGCCCGACGAAGAGGAACCCCAAGATCGCGATCGAGAGGGTGACTGCGACCCACAGCAACGCCAGGATGACGACGAGGAAGCCGGTGAACGCGCTCTCCAGGTCGAACTTCTTCACGTGGCCCTCGACCGTGCCCCGGGCCGCGGTCGGCGTGGTGCGCGAGGTCACGTCACCCTTCACGTCCGCGCCCGCCCGCACGGTCGCCTTCCCGTTGATGACCGTGACGTCGCCGTCGACGCGACCGGAGATGACGGCGTCGCCGTCGAGCACGAGCGCGTCGCCGGTCACGCGTCCGGTGACCGCGAGGTCACCCCGACCGACGTAGACGGCGCCGTTCACGCGCCCGTCGATGCGGGCATTCCCGTCGGCCGCCACGGCCGGCCCGTCGACGGTCTCGCCGTCGGCGACGACCAGCCCGCCCGTGATGTTGATCCGGCGGCTGTGATCGTCACCCAGGCCCGCGCTCCCGCCGCCGCCGTCCTGGGCGCCGGCCGGGAGCGCGGCAAACACGACGAAAGCGGACGCGACGGCAGCGGCAGCAAGGAGTCGGCAGAAGCGCATGACGTTCCCTACCTCGATGAGCGGGTCGAGCGATGCAGGTCAACCGTACGCCGCGCACCAACGACATGGGTTGACCCTGCCGACGAGCCGAGGCCGCGGGAAATGCCAGGGCACCATCCACCAATTCGTCGAAGCCGCTCGGTACCTTCGCCTTCGTCGAAACGCCACTCGATCCCCGGGGCGGCCGCCGTAGGTCCCGGCAACGGCGACACGCCGATCTCCTGCAGCGTGTCCCGCTGCGCGCCGTCGCCATCGTGGCGAGCGCCGTCATCATCGTGTCGGTCGTCACGGGCATCGTCACCGGAGTCATGACCGGCGGGATCGTGCGACCGTTCGCGCTGACCGCGCTCGTCCTCGCCTCGGTCGCGCTCCTGGGAGTGGGCATCGTCTCCTTCCAGTCGGTGGTCGACGAGCTCGACGAATCGGACCCGCTGGCGACGAAGCAAGGCGGCGCGCTCGGTCCCACGATCAAGCGAGCGCTGCGGAAAGCCCGCTCGTCCGCCGCACGCGTGGCCCGGGAATGGCACGCGACGCTTCGACGGAACATCACGCGTGAATCGCTCGCACGGCTCGCCCGCGCCTGCGCCGACGCGTTGAGCGGTGTCCCTCCGGCCGAGGTGTCACCGCCACCGAGCGCCGGGCCGCTCGCCCGACCCGCCGGTGCACCGCGGCCCAAGCCGCGCCGGCGCGTCGAGCGGCATCCCGCCCTCCGCCGCCGACCCGCGACGTCGCAGGCGCGGTCGCGGCGACGGCGCGTCCCTGCCTGAGTAGTCTCCACGGCGAGACGCCCGGCAGGGGGGAGAGACGCCGGTGGAGAGATTCTGGCGGTTGATCGCCGTCGAGCTCGGCAAGCACGCCGGGATCGTGTCGGTGGTTGGTCTGCTCGTCACGCTGACACTCGGCTTCGGGATCACGAAGCTCCAGTTCTCGACCGGCCAGGACAGCTACCTCAACAAGAGCGACACCGTCTACAAGGACAACGTCAAGTACCAGCGGCTCTTCGGCGGCCAGGCGATGCTGACCCTGGTCACCATGGACAAGGGCCACACGGTGAACGAGCTCTTCACGCCGGCGAACCAGGCCAAGTGGCAGGCGCTCGAGGGGAAGCTCGCCAAGGGCAAGGGCGTCGTCGGCGTCATCAGCCCCCGCACGATCATGGAGTTCAGCGACCGGCTCGTGCAGAGCCCGTCGGGCAACCCGACCGACAGCGTCGCCGGCAAGGCGCTCGTCGACGCCACCGCGCAAGACCCGTCACCGGAAGGTCAGGCGGCGCGCAGCGCTGACGCCGCCACCACGCTGCAGCGGCTCAATGCCGTCCCGGCGGGGCAGCGCACGCTCGAGAACCCGCAGTGGGTCGACTTCCTCCTGCACAACAACGAGGGCAAGATCCGCAAGGCGCTCGGTACCTTCATCATCGACGACCGGCACGCGCAGGTGGTGACGCGGCTCGTCGGCAACGCGTCGATCACGCGCGAGGGCGCTGCCTCCGACTACGTCGTCGCCACCGCGAAGAGCCTGAAGTTCGACAACGCGTCGATCATCACAACCGGTGCGCCGATCCTGCTGAAGGACATCAACGACTACCTGACCGGCGGCATGCTGACGCTCGGCGCGATCGCGGTCGCCATCATGATCGTCATCCTGCTCGTCCTCTTCGACGTGCGATGGCGCCTGCTGCCCCTGGCCGTGATCCTCATCGGCATCGTCTGGGCCTTCGGCCTCGCCGGCTACCTGGGCATCCCGCTGACGATCGTCACCATCGCCGGTCTGCCCGTCATGCTCGGGATCGGTATCGACTACGCGATCCAGATGCACGCGCGCGTCGAGGAAGAGGTGGTGATCGACCGCGAGGCGCACCCGATCCAGGAGACCGCGCGCAACCTGTGCCCTGCGCTGCTCGTCGTCACCTTCGACGCCATCTTCGCCTTCGCCGCCTTGCGGTTCGCCAAGGTGCCGATGCTCCGCCAGTTCGGCCTCCTCCTGGCGGTCGGTATTGCGGTGATCTGCCTCTGCAGCATCGTCGTCCCGCTCGCCGCACTCGGCATCCGTGAGTACAAGTCGCCCACCAAGGGCAAGGACTTCCGTACCGGCCCGCTCGGCCGGATCGTGGTGTGGCTCGGCGGGTTGCCCGGGCGCGTCGCCATCCCGCTCACGGTCATCGCCGTGATCGTGTTCGCCGGCGGGATCCTGGTCGAAGGGAAGCTGGAGCTGCAGACCGACCCGATCAAGTGGGTCAACCAGAAGTCGCAGGTGATCCACGACCTCCACACGCTCGACCGCGAGACCGGATCGTCGAGCGAGCTCGGACTGTTCGTGCAGTCGAAGGACGTGTTCGACGACCAGACCGTCGGGTTCATGGACAGCTTCACGACGCAGCAGCTCGCCAAACATCCCGCCACGCTGCTCACCGCGGCGGGCATCGTGACCACAGTGAGCGACATCGTGAACGACGTGCCCGGCGCGTCGCACGTGGCCCCGACGGGTGAGGAGGTGCGAGCCGCCAACACCATCGCACCGGCGGACATCCAGAAGTCAGCGGTAAATCCTGGCGGGAACGCGCTGAACGTCGTCTTCCGGACCGGTCCCAGCGAGCTTCAGCGACGGGCGACGGTCGTGCGCGAGATCCGCGACACCGTGAAGCCGCCCGAGGGTGTCAGCGCGACGCCCTCGGGGCTCGCAGTGGTGGGCGTCGGCCTGCTCGACAACCTCGAGGCCAACCGCGTCCTGCTCACGTACCTCGCCATCCTGTTCGTGTTCCTGTTCCTGAGCGTGCGGCTCCGGAGCGTGATCCGCTCGCTGCTGTCGCTCGTCCCCGTGCTGATCGCGGTGGGCACGGCCTCGCTCGTCGCGTTCGCCTTCAGCCTCAAGCTGAGCCCGGTCACCGCGGTAGGTGGACCGTTGGTGGTGGCGGCGTGCACCGAGTTCACGTCCCTGATCCTGCTCCGATTCGTGGAGGAGCGCCGCCGTGGATTGACACCCGAGGAGGCCGTCGAGGTGGCCGCGTCGCGCACGGGCCGGGCGTTCATCGTGTCGGCGCTCACGGCGATCGCCGGAGTAGCGGTGATCGCGACGTCGTCGCTGCCGCTCCTGCGCGACTTCGGGATCATCGTGGCGATGAACGTGGCCGTCGCGCTGCTCAGCGCGCTCGTCGTGCTCCCGCCGATGCTCGTGTGGGCCGACCGGCGCAACTGGGTGTCCCGTGGCCTGGTGAAGCCGGAGGTCCTGAAGCGCACGGCGGCGAAGGGAACGCCCCAGCCGGCGCCCGTGCCGTCGTAGGCGATCAAGCGGTACCGCGAGCTGACCAGCGCGGACAGACGCGGCGCGCAGGCGTCGATGTCGGACTCTGAGACGACCCGTCGGGTGCCACGACTGCCGCGTCTACGAGGTTGTCGTGAAATAGGCTGAATGGCGTGAAACGAGTGGCAGGGCTCGTCCAGCCCGAGTTTCTGCGGGGCACGGCGGCGACGGGACGCGCCGAGCCGGCGCCGGTCCCGTCGTAGCCGCCCGACCACGATGGCCAAACGGCCCAAGATCGCAAGGCTCGAGAAGAAGCGCGACGTGGCGGGTCTAATCGACGCTCTCGAGTCCGACGAGAACGGCGTCGCGGAGGCGGCCACCGCGGCGCTGGCCCGCCTCAAGGGTTCCGAGGCGACAGCAGGGCTCGTCCTCGCGTCGACGCACGGGCGCCCCGAAGTCCGGATCGAAGCCGCGAAGGGTCTGACAGGGAACGGTCGAACACGATACGTCGCGCCGCTCGCGAGAATGGCGAAGCGTGACCAGTACGAATCGGCTCAGATCGAGGCGATCGCCGGTCTGCGCCGCGTCGGCAACCCGGACGCTCTCGATGCCCTCGCGGACGTCGCCACCGCCGCGCCGGGAGGCGCGCAGGCGAAGGAGGCCGCGAGGCGAGCGCTGCTCGACTTCGGCGATGCCGGCGTGCCGTTCCTCATTGTCCGGCTCGACCAAACCCGCGAGCAGGCGACCGCGGCTGCGCTCTTGCTCGGGGAGATCGGCGACCCGTCGGCGGTCGAAGCGATCACCCGCGCGCTCGAGATCGGTACCGCGGACCCGGACGCATGCGTCGCGTCGCTGAGCATCATCGGGTCCGACTTGGCGATCGACACGCTGATCGTCCTTCTCCATTGGGGTGGCGATGATCTGAGCCGGTCTGCCGCAGTCGGTCTCGAACGGCATGCGGCACTGCCGCGTGTCACCGAGGCCCTGATCAAGGGCGTCAGCGCCCCGGTCGATTCGACACGGGCGGCCGCGATCATCGGACTCAGGTCCGCAGCCGACGAAGCAAACGACGCCGTGGTCGAGGCGCTCCGAGGCGCCCTCCGCGACCCGGTGTACGGCGTGCGACAGGAGGCGGCCGCCGCGCTCATCGACCGCGGCTACCTCGGGTCCGACGTCGTCGAGACTCTGGTCGCGCTACTCAACACGGCGACGTCGTGGGCCCAGGAGACGCGCGCCGCTCACCTGTTGGGCGAAGCAGGTGATGTACGAGCGCTTGATGTCCTGACGCGCATGCTCGAGCACCCGATGCAGCTGGACGACCACTCCTACCCGGTGCGCGACGCGGCTCGAGTCGCGATCGCGCGCATCAAGATCAGCTCGGGGAACGGGAGCCGCTGAACCTCACCGCCGGGACTCCTGGCGGCCGTCGACCGAGAAGCCCTGACAGGCGCGGCGCTCGTCGACCAGATTCGGGTGCGCGCGTCGGACGGCGTGCACTTCGGCTTCTCGACGCCCGCGTACTCGGCTGGCGCGTTTCGGTTCGCCGCCGCGATGGCGATGTAGCAGGTCAGCCCGGTCGCACCGCGCCCGACGGGCTGCCGTACACCGCGGCGACTCGCACGACGTCCCCGGTGTGCGGCGCGTGGATCATCTGGCCGCCACCGATGTAGAGGCCGACGTGGTCGCTGCCGCCCGGGCCCCAGAACACGAGGTCGCCCGGCTGCAACGCGCTGAGAGAGACGTGGGGGAAGCTGCTGTACTGCGCGCCCGAGTAGTGAGGCATCGTCACGCCCGCCGACCCCCATGCCCGCATCGTGAGGCCCGAGCAGTCGAAGCAGGCCGGTCCGGTGCCGGCATAGCAGTACGGCTTGCCGAGCTGCGCCTGCGCGTACGCGATCGCCTGACCCGCACCGCCGCTCCCCGGGCCGGGGGCGTCGGCCACGCCACCACCGCCGCCACCGCCGCCACCGCCGCCATCACTCTTCGGCGCCGTGTACTTGGCGGCAGCCGCGGCCTGGGCCGCAGCCTCACGCCGGGCAGCCTCCTGCGCCACGAGCTCTGAGATCTCGCCGTTGACCTGGTCGAGGAGCTGTTGCTGCGTCGCGTTGGCCGCCTGCACCTGACTCAGCGACGAATTGACCGCATCCCGTTCCTTCGCCGCGTCGGCCTCGGCCTCCTGCGATTTCGTTTTCTGAACCTGGAGATCCTTGTCGGCAGCGCGGAGCTGCTTCACGAGAGTGTCGTCGTGCTCCGACACGATGGCCGAGTACTTCGAGGCGTCCGAGAGCTGCTTGGCGCTCGATGTGTCGAACCCGACGACCGGACTCCCCGAGCCGGCATCCTTGTACAGGGCCGCGGCGCGCTCGCCCAGCTTGCTCTTCAGATCGGCGACCTGCTGGGCGATCTCGTCCTGACGCTGCTGCGCCGACGCGATCGCCGCCTCGGCCTGGTCGAGTCGGTACTGCGCGCCGTTGAGCTGCTCGGACAGCGCGTCCGCCTTGGCGCCGTTGGCCTCGATCTGGTCCTGGAGCTGCGCCGCCTCGGCGCGCTTGTCGTCGATCGGGTCCGCGTGCGCCGCCGTGGGAATCAGCGCGACGAACGACGTCGCGGCGAGGACGAACGCCGCAACCAGGGACGCAGGTCGAAAACGCGACGAAACGCGACGAGATGCACCTGTCGGGAGGATGCGCAACTGTAGAACGCAGGGGCCCCGCTGACAACATCATGCAATCAGGGCCCAGACGTGGTGCGGAATCACGCCTCTGACGAGATAGCGTTCTCCTACTTCCCCGTTTCTGTATCCCCAGTGGTTGTCGCGCACCCAGTCCCCAAAGCGGTGCAATGACGAGTTCCGCCGTCGAAGGCAGGTCAGGTTCGCCTACGTCGTCCGACGACACGCGGTCGAAGCGCGGCGCGAAGACGGACGCGACGTCGCACGAGCCGCGCCTGGGCTACATGCCGGCGCTCGACGGCGTGCGCGCGATCGCGGTCTCGGCGGTCCTGCTCTACCACGGGAACCTGGGCTGGTTCAGCGGCGGCTTCCTCGGCGTCGACGTGTTCTTCGTGCTCAGCGGCTACCTGATCACGTCGGTGCTCCTCGACGCCCGGCGAGCGAACGGCGGTCCGCTCGGCCTTCCCCGCTTCTACCTCCACCGAGCTCGACGCCTGCTCCCGGCGTTGTTCCTCATGCTCGCCGGCACGGTCGCGTACACGGTGATCTTCCTGCCCCACGAGGCGGCGAAGCTGCGCGGCGATCTCTTCGCGGCGCTCGGCTACGTGCAGAACTGGTACCTCATCCTGCATCAGCAGTCCTACTTCGCGGCCGCCGGGCGCCCGCCGATGCTCCAGCACCTGTGGTCACTCGCGATCGAGGAGCAGTTCTATCTCGTGTGGCCGTTGCTCTTGGGCTTGCTGCTGAAGTACTGGAGGCCCACCCGTTTGAAGCTCGCGCTCGGCATCCTGGCCGCGGCCGCGGCGTCGTCACTGCTCATGGCGGTGCTGTACCGGAGCGGCGCCGACCCGTCGCGCGTGTACTACGGCGCCGACACCCACTCCAGCGGCCTGCTCATCGGCGCGGCGCTCGCGATCCTGGCGCCTCCGTGGCGACTCCGTGGCAAGACCGGACGAATGGCGCCCATCGCGCTCGAGGTCGCCGGCGTCGTTGGGCTCTTCGCGATCGTGTGGTCTTTCGTGAGCATCACCGAGTTCGACGACGCGCTCTACCGCGGTGGCTATTTCCTCTTCTCGTTCGTCGCCGCGTTGGTCATCGTCGTCGCCGTCCATCCGGCGGCCAGGCTCAGCCACGGCATCCTCGCCAGCCCGCCGATGATCTGGATCGGGAAACGCTCCTACGGGATCTATCTGTGGCACTGGCCCGTCTACCTCGTGACACGCCCGGGACAGGACATTCCGCTGACCGGTATCCCGCTCTTCGTGCTGCGGGTCGCGATCACGCTCGGGATCGCGGCGTTCTCGTACCGCTTCGTCGAGATGCCGATCCGAAACGGCGCGCTCGGGCGGCGCATCCAGGCGATCCGGCAGAGCTCCACGCATGAGCGTCGACAGTCGCTCAGGCGCCTCGGGCTCGTCGGCACGGGGGTCATCGCCACCACGGTCCTGCTCGGCCTGGGCCTGGCCGCTGCACAGCCGGCCGGGCCTCCGCCCGGGTTTCCCACCAAGGCGGCGCGCATCCCGATCACCACCGCCCCGAAGGCATCCAACCAACCGACGTCTCCGCCGACGCCTCCACCGACGTCGGCCGGGCCGGCCACGACCCTGGCGCCGCTCGACCCGAACGGGCGCGTCACGGCCATCGGCGACTCGGTCATGCTCGGAGCTCGGAACGCGCTGCAGCGCGACATCGGTCCGCGCCTCCAGATCGACGCCGACGTCAGCCGCCACTTCGGCAACGGCCTCGATGTCGTCCGCGCGTTGCGCGACGCCGGACAGCTGGGCGACGAGGTGATCATCCACCTCGGCACCAACGGCACGATCCCCGAGGACCAGTTCGACGAGATGATGCAGCTTCTCAGCGGCGTCAAACGCGTCGTCGTCGTGAACCTCAAGGTGGACCAGCCTTGGGAAGGGCCAGACAACGAGACGCTCGCCGCCGCTGTGCCGCGCCACCCGAACGCGGTCCTGTTCGACTGGAATGCGGTCGCGCGTGAGCATCCCGAGTTCTTCGTCGCCGACGGCGTCCACCTCACGAACGAAGGGCAGGCGTATTACGCGCTCGTGATCGCGAGCAAGCTGTAGCGCACGCGGCGTCGGCTACTTCCCGCGCAACGGGTGCGCCTGGAAGAAGGACCACATCACCTCGTCGGCGTTGATCGAGAACGTGGTCGGACCCACGGCGGACTCGATCGCTCTCGAGAACTCGCTGCCGGGCCACGTGTGACCGCCGCCCTCGATCCGGTAGAGCGCGACATCGGCGTGGTTCGGACACCGGTAGCGCACCAGCATCACGTCCGGCGCGACGCTCGTCTCGGACGGCTTGCCAGTGCAGTGATTGCGCTTCGCCCATGCCACCGCGACCTTCGGGGTCGGCGCGCTCCGCGCGACCGCCTTGCCGCCCGACGTGTCGCCGAGCATGCGGCCCGTCCCGTCGTTGGCCGAGGTCACCTGGGCCTGCGCGCCAAGGCCACCCGTGAACGCGACGAACTGGTCGCCGGTGCCTTGGAACGCGACGATCGGGACGGCGCGGGCCGGTTTGCAGCCGGCGGGGTTCATCAGGCCGGCCACGGTCGCGACCGCGGCGACCCGCTTGGCGTCGGTGCACGCCAGCGTCGAGGCGAGGAACGCACCGTTCGAGTACCCGGCGAGGAACACGCGGTGCTCGTCGACGCACAGCGTGCGCTCGGCCTCGTCGAGGAGGTCGTTGACGTAGCGCACGTCGGGCGAGTCGAGCTCGACCTCCCAGCCGGGGACGACATCGCCCGAGCCCTGCGGCGTGAGGGTGACGAATCCGTGCTCGTCGCCGAAGGCGCCGAGTCGCGAGTTGGTCTCGTGGAGCCGCGCCCCCTCGAGGTAGCCGTGCAGGTCGACGACGAGCGGGACCGGTGTCATCCCGTCGTACGACGGCGGGACGTTGCGGAGGTAGGAGCGCGCCGCGCCGCCCGACGTGGTCGTGACGTCCTCCTCCCCGGGTGTCACAGCGGCGGCCTTGCAGCCGGGGGACGGCTTGGCGCGGGCGGCGTCGGGCTGCCTTGCGGCTGCGGTGCGACCCGTGAGCCCGGCTGCGAGCAGCGCGAGGCCGAGCGCGAAGGAGAGGGCAACGCGCCGCACGCGCATCGCCGGATCGTAGCGACGACGTCGTAGGACCGCTCGACGAGCGCGACTCGGTCCGCAAGTACCGTTGGCGGCTCCGCAACGAAGATCGGGGTTGCGCCGTGCGAATCGGGGTTGTGTTCCCGCAGACCGAGCTCGGAGGAGATGTCGGCGCCGCACGCGCGTACGGCGAGAGGGTGGAGGAGCTCGGCTTCACCCACGTTCTGGCGTACGACCACGTCGTGGGCGCCGACCCGGACGTCCATCGCGGCTGGAACGGCCCCTACGACGTCCGGACGACGTTTCACGAGCCGTTCGTGCTCTTCGGGTACCTGGCCGCGGTCACGCCGCTCGAGCTCGTCACCGGCATCGTCATCCTCCCCCAGCGCCAGACCGTCCTGGTGGCCAAGCAGGCCGCCGAGGTCGATCTGCTGACCGGGGGTCGGTTTCGCCTCGGCGTCGGCCTCGGATGGAACGCGGTCGAGTACGAGGCGCTCGGCAAGGACTTCTCGAACCGAGGCAAGCGGATCGAGGAGCAGGTTGTGCTGCTCCGACGCTTGTGGACGGAGCGGAGCGTCACCCACACGGGGAACTCTGAACGTGTCACCGGCGCGGGTCTGGCTCCGCTTCCGGTGCAACGCCCGATCCCGGTGTGGCTCGGCGCGGTCGCCGAGCGTGCGCTGGACCGCGTGGGTCGCCTGGCCGACGGTTGGTTTCCTCAGGTGCCGCCGGGCCCGCGGCTGGACGAGGCCCGTGCGATCGTCAGCCGCGCGGCCGTCGAGGCCGGCCGCAATCCCGACGCGCTCGGCATGGAGGGGCGGATCAGTTGGGACCAGGGCGACATCGACAAGCTGATCCGCCAGGCGGGTCGGTGGCGCGACGCGCGGGCGACGCATCTTTCCGTCAACACGATGGGCGCGGGTTTCGGTTCTGTGGACGACCACCTCGCCGCCCTGGCAGTGGCGGCGGACGCCCTCGCACCCCTCGACACCTGATCCGCGCAGCGTCCTGCCGGTGGTGTCAACCGACGGTCACGGGGACGCGTTGGACCGCGTTGTTGGCGTAGCCCTTGACGTTCCAGTCGGGGGTGTCCGGCTGCTCGGTGCCGGCGGCGTCGCGCGCCCGGCACCACAGCTCGTAGTCACCGGGTCCGGGAGGGTCCCAGGTCCACGACCACGAGCGCCACGCGTACGGACCGAGGTCGGCGTCGTCGAGGTCCGCGTCGTGCCAGCTCCGACCTCCGTCCGCGCTCACCTGCACGCCGGTGAGCGGCGCGTCGCCGGACCAGGCTCGACCCCGCACCGCGCACGGGCCGAGGGCGACGAAGCGGCGGCGCGTCATGAAGTCGGGGTACCCGGGCGGAGCCATCAGCGCCCGCGGCGCCATCCGGGTCACGGGGTCGCCGTCGTCGTCGGGGTCGCGGAGAAAACGGTACCCCTCGGCCTGCTGGTAGCCGGCGAAGGGCTCGGCCACCGCCGCCACGCGCGCGAGCCACTTCACGTTGGTCATGCCGTACCAGCCCGGCACGACGAGCCGCAGCGGGAACCCGTGCTGCGGGAGCAACGGCTGCCCGTTCATGTCGTAGGCGAGGATCACCTCGTCGCGTGAAGCCTCGTCGACGGACAGGCTGCGCGCGTAGTCCTGCTCCACGCCACCCTCGATGCCGTGGTCCAGGCCGGTGAACACGATCTCGATCGCGTCGTCGAGCAGGCCCGCGTCCTCGAGCAACGGTCGCAGCGGCGTGCCCGTCCACTCCGCCGTCCCCACCGCCTCGACGAGCCACGGTTGGCTCAGCGGTCGCGGCTCGAGGTGCGCGCGCCCGTTGCCGGCGCACTCCATCGTGACCGCAACCGTCCGCGCCGGGCGCGACCGCAGCTCGTCGAGCGACAGGGTGAGCGGCCGCTGGACGCGTCCATCGACGTGCAGCGCCCACGTTGCGGCGTCGACGCGCGGGATGTCGTAGTGGATGAGGAGGTAGTGGAGGCCGACGGGCGTGACCGCCCAGTCGAGCGCTTCGAGTGGCATTCCACTGTTGCGGGTCGCGAGCTGGAGCTCGGCGACGCTGATGTCGCCGTCGCCGTTGCGGGCCGTGCCTGCCGTCTCCTGCCTGCCCATGACGCGACCCTACGCTCGCGGCAAGGGCGTCATCTAGCGTGGCGCCCGATGAGCCCAGGAGATCCGCCGCGTCCGGCGACCCCTCGCATCCCGCCGCTCCCCGACGAGGAACGGGACGAGGAGGCGCGCGAGCTTCTCGGGGCGATGGACCAGCTCCCCGACGCGGTGGCGGTCAACATCTTCGCCACGATCGTCCGCTACCCGGGGTTGTACCGGCGGTGGATGCCGTTCGCGGGCAAGCTCCTGGCGGGGAAGCTGCCGGCGCGGGACCGCGAGCTCCTCATCTTGCGGACGGCGTGGCTCTGCCGGTCGCCGTACGAGTGGGGACAGCACGTCCGGCTGTCGAAGACGGCGGGCATCACGGACCACGAGATCGAGCGTGTGATCGCGGGTCCCGGCGCCGCGGGCTGGTCGGCGTTCGACCGCACGCTGCTCCAGGCGGCCGACGACCTCCACGACGACGCGTGCATCTCCGACGCCACTTGGGAAGCGCTCGCGAAGGAGTACGACGAACGCCAGCTGATCGAGGTGCCGATGCTCGTCGGGCACTACCACATGGTCGCGTTCGCCCTGAACTCCTTCGGCGTGCAACGCGAGCCCGGTGTCGACGGGTTCCCCGACACGCGCGACTGAGGGCATGGCGACGGACCTGCCCGACGAGGCTTCCGGCCGGGCGCCGGGGCGGGGTCGGCTCGAAGGACGGCGGATCCTGGTCATCGGCGCGGGAACGCGACCCAGCGACGACCCCGACGCACCGATGGGCAACGGGCGCGCCATCGCCACACTCGCCGCCCGCGAGGGCGCCGTCGTCGGCTGCGCGGACCGGGACGAGGCGGCGGCGCGGGAGACGACCGACCTCATCGCCGGCGAAGGCGGTCGCGCCGAGGTGCTCGTCGCCGACGTGGCGAGGGCCGAGGACTGCGCCGCGGTGGTCACCGACGCGGAGGCGCGCCTCGGTGGTCTCGACGGCCTGGTGCTGAACGTCGGCATCGCGCAGGGCGCGCGGCTCTCGGGGACGAGTGTCGAGCAATGGGACACCACCTTCGCCGTCAACCTGCGCGCGCACTTCCTCGTCTGCCAGGCGGCCGTCCCCCGGCTCGCCGACGGGGCGTCGGTGGTGTTCATCGGATCGATCGCCGGCATCACCCCGGGCAGCGGACTCCCGGCGTACGACACGTCGAAGGCTGCGCTCGGCGGGTTGTGCCGGCACGTCGCGCACGAAGGCGCGCGCCGCCTGATCCGGGCCAACGTCGTCGCCCCCGGCCTGATCGACACGCCGCTCGGCCGGCTGGCGTCGGCGGGACGGCCGTCGCGCGAGCGCACCCCGGTGCCGCTCCAGCGCCAGGGGACGGCGTGGGAGATCGCGTACGCGACGGTGTTCCTGCTCTCCGACGAGTCGAGCTACGTGACCGGCCAGACGCTCGTCGTCGACGGCGGCCTCACCGCGCTGCGGTGACGCCGAGAGGCGCACAGCTTTCGGCCGCTTTGTGCGCTTCGGTTTGCACGCGTGTCAGCAAGGGCAGGGACCCTCCGACAGTTCGAGACCTCAACGAAACGGAGCTGACGTGAACTTCATCCTGTGGCTCATCGCGGTCGTGCTCGTTGTTTCCGGAGTCGTCGCGCTGTTGCGGCGCGAGCTCGTCTGGGGGGTCGTGCTCATCGTCGTCGGTATGTTGGTCGGGCCGGGAGGCGTCAGCGTCTTCGCTTGACCTCCGTTCAACGGCCGAGCACCGAGCGCGGAAGGTGCAGCTGCGTTTACGGGTGAGTCTTCGCGAGGGGCGCGTGCTCGCCGTCTCCGGACGCCTCGACCGCGGCGCCGAACGCATCCGGCGCGGGTGACTCATCCCCCGTGGTGTCGTTCTGCTTCCGCGAGCGCCACGCCGCGTACAACGCCGCCGCGATGGCGGCGACGAGACTCAGCCGGACGATCCATACGACGCGTCCGGCCGTCCTCGACCGGCGGCGGCGGTCGATCGGCGTGTCGACCGGCAGGCGCTGCGCCGCCGAGGCGAGGCGCCGCTCGATCTTCTGCGCCCGCCGCCGGCGTCGATACCGCCGGAATCCCTCCTCGACGGCGTCCTGCGTCGTCGACGCGACCTTCTTGGCCACTTTCTTGCCCGCCTGCTCGGCGAGCTCCTCGGCACTGTGCACGTCCAACATGACCTACCCCGATCAGCTCCTAGAAGTATGGAGACGCATAAGGGGTACCCGGATCGAGCCCGAAGCATTCGCCGCGTCGTCGGCAGTCACACGGACCCGCCCGTTCCGGCGGTACGCGGGGGCTGGTGGGCGAGCTCGCGCAGGTGGTCGATGCGCTCGTCGAGCACGAGCTCGTGGGCGAGGCGTCGTGTCGCCCGCGACGGGAAGTTCCCGAGCACGTGGGCGGGAAACTCGAGCCACAACGGCGCGGTCGCTCGGCTGACTCGCCCGATCTGGCTCGAGTCGGCATCGAGCTTCTCGAGCGCCCGGATCAGCGCCGCCGGGTTGCGCGTGAACTGGATTGCGACGCGGTCACGCTCGACGCCCTGGTCGCGCAACGCCCACACCTGCAGCGCCTCGGCGAGCCGGCGGGGCACGAACCCGAGGACGGCGCGCAGGATGCTGTCGTCGGAGGAATCGACGGCCGAGATCGCACCGCTGGTCAGCGCCACCGTCCAACTCGACAGAGCGACGTCCCAGCTGCGGATGCGGCTCACTTCGTAGGCAAGGACCGCCTCGAGCTCGTCGCGGCTCAGACGTTCGCTGAGACCGGTCGTGATCCCG
>WNFU01017979.1_pt1 | contig 18199 bp, 13 predicted proteins | sample 5400121 | NCBI WGS metagenome assembly WNFU01 (sample SAMN13153360, study PRJNA577476) | soil metagenome | isolation source: 100 cm soil or saprolite under grassland replicate 1 | place: USA:California | collected 2016-06-15 | reverse complement strand
GCTGGCCAACGAATAGCCCCGCATGTCAGCTAGGTGACAGCGCAGGACCCGCGTCGCAATTTGGATGGCGCGCTGGGTGAGCCTGGACGCGGGCGGCAGGCGTCGACGGACGAGGTGTTGGGAGGTCGACCGGGTGGGCGCAAAGGTTCGTGATGGCGCAGGAAGCCGCGCGAGTGGGCTTCGGGGCGGGGAATGCGGCTGCGGTCACGCCCATGCCGACGCAGGCCCGTCGCCCTTGGTGCTCCCCGATGATCTACGGGGTCGACCTGCCGTGGTGACCGGCGCGGCCCGCGGCATCGGCGAGGCGATCGCCAGGTGGCTGATCATGGCCCGCGCCGACGTGACCGTCGTCGACAAGGACGAGGAGACCCTGAAGCGCGCCTTCCGGACCGAGCGTTGTCAGACGCTGTTCGGCGACCTCAGCGACGAGGAGGACGGACGTCGCCAGGGTCGCGATCTTCCTGCTCAGCGACGCCTGGTCCGGCTACATCACCGGCCAGAACATCCCCGTCGACGGCGGCCTGTCGCTGCACAGCTGGGCTGCATGAGCGGGCCGCGCCGTCGAGATCCTCCAGCCCTGGCAGACACCCTGACTGTCAGGTGCGTGACGATCCACGGTAGCTGTCAGCCACCTGACAGCCCGTGCACCGCCTCGGCGGTTGGATACCGCTGGGCGATGACCCCGCCCTTCGCCGGAATGCGCGCACAACGAGGGCCCCTGTGAGGCGGAACGGGGTACAACGACGATGCCCGTGACCACGATCGCGGTCATCGTCGCGTTGCCCACGTACCTGGCCTTCGCACCCACCTACTCGTGGCTGCAGCGACGCTACGCCCGTCTCGGGCGGGGCCGCCGACCGATCCCATCGCCGGAGCCGTACCTGCCTGACGTGGACGTGATCGTTCCCTGCTACAACGAGGAGCCGGCGCTGCTGGCGGCGTGCCTGCGGTCGCTCGCTCGGCAGGACTACAAAGGCGAGATGCGGGTCTGGGTCGTGGACGACGGGTCCCGGAACCTCGAGGACCTGCGCCCCGTTCTCGAGGAGGAAACCGATCTGGACCGGCGGGTCGTGCTGCTGGACGGCAACCGTGGCAAGCGGGAGGCGCAGGCCGCCGCGCTCCTCCAAGGCCGCGGCGAGGTCGTGGTGACGGTCGACTCCGACACCAGCATCGAGCCGGACGGCATCCGTCAGCTCGTCGCGTGGCTGCGCGACTCGGAGGTCGGTGCCGTGACCGGGAACCTGCGGGCGTCCAATGCCGACGCCACCTGGCTCACCCGCCTGATCGACACCCGCTACCGGCTGCTGTTCGAGCGCGAACGCGCGGCCCAGGGATTCTTCGGCGCCGTGCTCTGCTGCGCGGGGCCGTTCTCCGCCTACCGTCGGGCGGCCGTCGAAGGGGTCCTGGATGAGTACCTCGGCCAGCGGTTCTGGGGTCGCCGGCGGGTGTGCGGCGACGACCTCAAGCTCACCAACCTGATACTGGCCGACGGCTACCGTTCCGAGTTCGCGCCCGCCGCCATGGCGACCACCGACGTGCCGACGACCCCGCGGCGCTTCGTCCGCCAGCAGCTCCGCTGGAACCGGAGCTTCTATCGCGAGCTTCCGGGAATGCTGAGGCTGCTGCCGGGCCGCAGCCGTTACCTGGCCCTCGACCTGGTGAGCCGGACGCTGCTGCCGGCCCTGTCGTTCGTCGCCGTCGCCGCGACCGCGGTGGACGCGCTGTTCGCCCCCTCGGGCGTGCCGGATGGCCTCGGGGCGCTGGCCCTCATGGCGCTGGCCACCCTGCCTCTCGGACAGTCGCTGGCGAGTGCGGCGGGGCGCCAGTTCGCCCTCGGGTACGGCCTGGTGTTCCTCGTGCTCTTGCTGCCTACTCGTCTCTGGGCGGCGAGCACCCTGTTCCGGAACTGCTGGGGCACCCGCGGCCCGAGGGGCTAACGGCGCACGCTTGCGAGCAGCCTGCGGGCGCTCGCTTCCGCGATCTCGTTGCCCTTCTCGTTGTAGAGGTGGATCGCGCGGTCCAGCTCGCGGCCCGCCTCACCGTGACGACCGCCGAGGCGGAGCACCTCCGCCAGGTCGACGCGCGCCTCGGCGCGAGAGTCGAGCTGGTCGGTCTTGTCGACCTGGTAGACCGCCTCCCTCGCGAGGCGTTCAGCCTCCTCCGGGTCTCCGCGGCGGGCGAAGGCGATGGCCCTGATCGACCGCCACTTGACCTGGGCATCGAGTTGGTCGGGGGCGGCGATCCGCTCGCAAGTTCGGGTGAGCTCTTCGGCCTCGTCGCCGCGGCCCTCCAGCAACACCACCCGTGCCAGCATGGCCGCCACCGACGCGAGCGGGCCGGTCGCGCCCATCTGCTCGAGCCGCAGGTAGCCCGTTCGGAGCATGTCCTCGGCGGCGCCGAGGTCGTCGTCGAGCAACTCGATGAGCGCCTGCGAGATGCAGTCGGTCGCCTGGGTGAGCGACTCGCCGAGGTCAGACGTGATCGCGTTGGCGATCCCCACGAGCTGCCTGGCCTCGTCCAGGTTGGTCCGCAGGGCGGCGACCCTCGCCAGCACCGTGAGCGCGGTCGCCTCCAGGCCACGCATTCCGCTGCGCTGGGCCTCCGCCAGCGCCTCCCGGTTGGCCCGCTCGACCTGGTCGAGCGGGGTCGAGCCCCAGTAGAGGATCAGGCAATGCTGGCCGAGGATCGCCGCCTCCCAGTAGCGGTCGCCCGCCTGCCTGGCGAAGGTCCTCGCCTTCTCGGCATTGGACCCGGCGATGCTCAAGCGTCCCCGGGTCCAGTCCAGGTACGCCAGGAGATGCCAGGCCTTGGCGAGCCCCAGCGGGTCGTCGAGACGTTCGAAGACCGGGATGGCCAGCTCGACCTGGTCGCGGCCTTCACGGAGGAACCGCTCCGGGTCGTGGAGCGCCGTCAGGCGCAGGCGGCCGATGGTCGCGTGCGTGGCGAGCCCTTCGTGGCCAACCCCCTTCGCCGACGTGGCCAGATCCTGGTAGGCGCGGGCGGCCTCGGTGAGCTTCCCGCTCGCCTGCTGGGCCTCGGCGAGCCGCGGCAGCGCCTCCAGTCGATCCGGGTGGTCCTCGGGCAGCAGCCTGACGGCCCGTCCCAGCCACGCCTGGACCAGGCGGCTGTCGCCGCGGATCACGGCCCGGTTCCCCGCCAACGCGTACCGCTCGCCGGCCCGGCAGGCCACCTTACGGGTGCGGTCGTCGCCCGGGTCCAGCTTCCTCGCGTAGCGGTACGACTCGTGGAAGTGATGCGCGACCAGCTCGTCGAACTGGTCGGGGTTGTCCTTGGTCTGCTCGGCGAGCCAGTCGGCGTAGCGCTCGTGCAGCTCGGAACGACGGTCCTCGGGCATCCGCTCGTAGGCCACCGACTGGATCATCGGATGCCGGAACCGGTAGCCGGCCCCACTGCCTGGCGGGAGGGGGACCGAGGCGGGGCTGTGGTCGGGCCGGATCAGGTCCACGCGGGCCAGCTCCTGCATGACGGCGTCCACCTCCGCCAGGTCGCTGACCCCGGTGAGCGCCTGGACATCGCCCTCGTGGAACTGCTCGCCGACCACCGAGGCCGCCTCGATGATCGCCCGCCCTCGCGCTTCCCTGGCCTCCAACCGCTCCAGCCGCACCTGCAGCAGCGCGTGGATGGATGTCGGGATGGCCCATCGGTCCCGGCCGGCATCGGTCGGCTCCAACCGGAGCACCCAACGATCGCCAAGGTCCTGGAGCCGCCCCTCGTCGCGAAGGTTGGCCACCAGCTCCTCGACGATCAGCGGATACCCTTGGGCGCGCTCGGTGACGAGCGCGTGCACCGCCGGGTCCACCCTGCCGCCGAGCAGGTGACCGACGAGCTGCTCGCCCTCGCGCTCGCCGAGCGGCGACAACCGCAGCGACAGCGCGTTGACCTTCGCGACTGGCCAGCTCTCGCGGCGCGACGCGAGCTCGTCCGGGCGGGCGATGCACACCAGGAGCATCGGGGTGTCCTGCGACAGGTCGATGAGGTGCTCGACCGCATCGAGCAGGATCGAGTCGGCCCACTGGAGGTCGTCGATGACGACGACCAGCGGTCGGCGGCGCGCACGGGCCTGCAGCAGGCGCTGAACCGCCCAGAGCGTGTCCTCCGGGCGCTCGGCTTGGGGGACGACGCCGAGCATCTGCGCCACCCGCTCGGTCACCAGCTCGCTTCGCTCCTCGCCGTGGACCAGCTCGGCGACACGCGTGAGCGCGAGCTCCGGCGAGTCGGCCGAGGAGATGTCCGCCGCCTGCCGGATGATCTCGACCAGCGGCCACACGGTGACGCTGCCTCCGAGCTGCAGGCAGTGTGCGCGCAGGACGGCGGCGCGCGCGCCCAGCCCGCCCACGAACTCGTCCACCAGCCGCGACTTGCCGACGCCACCCGGGCCGAGGACGCTGGCCAGGTGGCAGCTCCGCTCGGCGACGACCCGTTCGAACAGACGCCGCAGCAGCTCCTCCTCGAGCTCGCGCCCGACCATGGGCGCGCGGAAGCGGCGGATCCTGCCGGGACGTTGGGGGAGGATCTCCAGCAGGCGCCAGGTGTCCTGCGGTTCGGGGAACCCGTCGACGGTCAGCCGTTTCGCCGGCTCGGCCGCGACGTCGTCCGCAACCAGCCGGTAGGTCCCCTCACCGAGGATGATCTCCCCGGCGCCGGCGGTCTCCTCGAATCGCTTGGCGAGGTTGATGGCGTCGCCGGTGAGGTCCTCCTCGATCGTGCCGGCCTCGCTCACCAGCAGGTTACCGGTGTTGATCCCGATCCGGACCTCGAGCTCGACGCCCCGCTCGCGACGAAGCTCCTCGGACTGCTCCGCGATGGCCGCACGCAGCTCGACGGCCGCCCGGACCGCGCGCAAGGCGTCGTCCTCGTGCAACTCGACGATGCCGAACGCGGCCATGAAGTCGTCGCCGTGCCGCTTGCCGACGCGGGCGCCGCCGCCGCCGAGAATCCGGCGGACGGTCTCACCATAGCGGGCGAGAATCCGCCTCGTGACCACCGGCTCGAACCGCCTGTTCAGGACCGTCGAGTCGACCACATCACAGAACAGGACGGTGACGATTCTGAACTCCCCCGACGAGACAGAAGCCGCAAGCCTCGCTTCGCAGCGCGGGCACGCCTCACCCGGCTGGGTGATCTCCGCGTCGCAAGTCGGGCATGTCGGCATACCGACGAGTATATGGGCCCCCTCGCCAGCGGGAAGTCCTCTACGCGACAGCTCACGCAACAGCCAGACATGCTGTCGGAACGCCTAGACGCGACGATTATCCTGATGAGGAACTGAGACGACCGGGCGGCAGTTGGAGGTCAGCAACGGTGTCTGTGCACGCGATCGAAGACCAGCGGCCCGAGCCGGGCGGCTCGAGGAACCCGGAGTGTGGGCACACCCACACCAGCCCGACCCCCCTGCTGCTCCCTGAGGACCTGCGAGATCGCCGTGCCGTGGTGACCGGAGCGGCCCGTGGCATCGGCGAGGCGATCGCCAAGTGGCTGATCATGGCCGGCGCCGACGTGACCGTCGTCGACAAGGACCAGAAGAGCCTCAAGCTGGCGTTCGGTGACGAGCCCTGCCAGATCCTCGAAGGCGACCTTGGGGCGGACGACGTCGTCGGCCTCGCCGACGACCTGGCCAGGCAAGCGCCCGTCGAGCTCATCGTCAACAACGTCGGGGTCAGCACGCGGCACGGGTTCCTGGACATCGGAATGCCCGAGTTCGACGAGGTGCTGCAGACCAACCTGCGAGGACCGTGGTTCTTCACCCGCAGGCTCGTCGACGCGTTCCTCGACTCCCAGCGGCGCGAGGCCCGGCGGCGCCGGCACCGGCACGGCTCGATCGTCTTCATCTCCTCGCTGCACGACCGCTTCGTCGGCGGGCAGGCCCACTACAGCGCCAGCAAAGCCGCCGTCGCGATGCTCAGCCGGGAGCTCGCCAAGCAGCTCGCGCCACACCGGATCCGGGTGAACGCGATCTCACCCGGGTGGGTGCGGACGGCCGAGGACACCACCACCCGGGAGCAGATCGAGAAGCACGCCCGCCTGTGGCCCCGGATCCCGCTTGGGATGGCTGGCGTCCCGGCCGACGTCGCCAGGGTCGCGATCTTCCTGCTCAGCGACGCATGGGCGGGCTACATCACCGGCCAGAACATCGCCGTCGACGGCGGCCTGTCGCTGCACAGCTTCTTGGACGAGTAGTCGCACGACCTGCACGGCGAGCACGAAGGCCATGTAGAGCAGCAGCCCGTCATTCCGACGGCATCTCCGCCTCCCGTCAGACTCCAGCCGGGCGAGCATGCCAGGCCCGGCGGGGGGCCGCCGTCACGCGGCGACGGCCGGACTGTCAGCTTGCGGACAACCCGGCCCGAGAGCGTTCGGCGTGGTGCGGCGAGGTGGGCGAGGAGCCGGCGCACGCGCGCCGCCGCGACGAGGTTGCCCTTGCGCTCGTACAGGGCCAGCGCGCGCTCGGCATGCTGGACCGCCTCCTGGACCGCGGCGGGGTGCGCGTGGAGTTCCTGCTGCTGGTGGAAACCGGGTACTCGAACCGCCGCCGGCTGGCTAGTCTGTGCGCTGGCGAGGAACTCGCCGCATCGGATCAACCGGGAGGGTGGGTGGCGTGGCGCCGGAACGCAGGCGGAGCGCGAGCGACTTCGAACAGGCGCTGCGCCGCCAGGAGCTGGCCGCCGGACGGGCGCTGGTGCAGGCGCTGCCGGCGGACGGGACGCCAGGAGCCCGCGAGCTGGCCGCGGCTCGCCGCGTGCTCACCCAGGCGCTGTTCGACCTGCGCCGCCTCTGCCGCGACCTCGACCACGAGATCGAGCAGCTCCAGGCCAGGCAGCGCTCGGGGGAGCCGCGGGGCCGCGCCCGCGGGGCCGCGGGACCGGGGGAGCTAGACCGCTACGAGGCCGCCCGCAACGCGATCGACGAGGTGATCGAGCGCTGGGAGGGCCGCCGCGACCAGCTCAGCACCGAGCTGGACCGCCGCCAGCCGAGGCGGCAGGGCGGCGGGAAGAGCGCCGGCGGGATCAGCGGTCGCCGGGGCGGTGCTCCCGCTCGGCCAGGACCACCTCGATCCCGCCGGTCACGTCGTTCACCAGGTTGAACAGTAGGGTCAGCAGCACCGTGACCACGCTCCAGACCACCACGCCGAGCAAGCCGGCGAACACGTACCAGCGGAACACCGTGCCGGCGGGAAAGGTGACCTCGAGGTTGACCTTCCCGGCGAAGCTGGTGACGTCCTCGAACACGCCCATGTTGACCAGCACGAACCAGATCACCGCGAAGATCAGCAGGCTGATCAGCATGAGGCAGAAGTAGAACACCACCGAGAACTTCAGCACCGACCAGGGATCGAGCCTTCGCAGGATCAGCCGCGCCCGGCGGTCGACGGCCGGCGACATGGTGGCGGCCGGGCGGGCCAGCGGCCGCGTCGTCACCTGCGGGTACTGGCTGGTCATGAGTTACTCCTCGTCCTTGACGACCGGTGCGACGGCGACGACCCGGGCGCTGGTCGCTCCGAGCCGCATGATGCGCACCCCCTGGGTGGCCCGACCGGCCCGCCGGACCTCGTTCACTCGCGTACGGATGATCTGCGCGGCGTCGGTGATGAGGAAGATGTCGTCCTCGTCCTGGACCACGTGGGCGCCGGCGAGGTAGCCGCGTGCCTCGGTGAGCTCGGCGGTCTTGACACCCTGGATGCCGCGGCCCTTGCGCGCGTACTGCTCCAGCGGGGTGCGCTTGCCGTAGCCGGCGTCGGTGACGACCAGCAGGTCGGCGTTCGGGCGCACCACCTCCATGGCGAGCACCTGGTCGTTGCGGCGCAGCCGCATGGCGGTCACGCCGCTCGTCTGCCTTCCCATGGGGCGCACGTGCGCCTCGCTGAACCGGACGGCCATGGCCTTCCGCGAGATGAACAGCAGGTCGTCCTCGCCGGTGGTGAGCTTGACCCCGATGAGCTCATCGTCGCCTCGCAGGTTGATGGCTGCAAGACCGACCCGCGGCGAGTCGTACTCGGCGAGCGCGGTCTTCTTGACCATCCCGTCCTTGGTTCCCAGGACCAGGAACTTACCATCGTCATAGTCGTCCAGGTCGAGGACTGCGGCGATCTTCTCGTCGGGCTGGAAGGTCGCCCCCGGCACATTCGCCACATAGGTTCCACGCGAGTTCCGCGCCGCCTCGGGCAGCTCGTGGACCTTGACGCGGTAGACCCGGCCCTTGTTGGTGAAGAACAGCACCCAGTGATGGGTGTTGGTGATGGCCAGGAACTGGACGATGTCGTCCTCTTTGAGGTTGGCGCCGCGCACACCCCGGCCGCCGCGGTTCTGGGCGCGGTAGTCGCCGAGCGGCACCCGCTTCACGTACCCCGTCCTGGTGACGGTGACGACCACCGGTTCGGCCGCGATCAGGTCCTCGATCGACAGCTCGCCCTCGTCGGGACGGATCTCGGTGCGCCGCGGGTCGGCGAAGCGCCGCTTGATGTCGAGCAGCTCCCCCTTGACGATGCCGCGCACCTTGGAGGGGTCGTCGAGGATCGCCTGCAGCTCGGCGATCCGCGCCTGCAGCTCCGCGTACTCCTCCTGGAGCTTGCGGCGCTCGAGGGCGGCCAGCCGGCGGAGCTGCATGTCCAGGATGGCGGTCGCCTGCGCCTCGCTGAGCTCGAAGCGCTCCATGAGCTGCTGGCGGGCCACGTCGGCCGACTCGGCGTTGCGGATCAGGTTGATGACCTCGTCCAGATGGTCGAGGGCGACCAGCAGGCCCTCCAGGATGTGCGCCCGCTCCCGGGCCTTGCGCAGCTCGTAGCGGGTGCGGCGCACCACCACGGTGACCTGGTGAGCGACGTAGTGGGACAGCACCTCGGCGAGGTTGAGCACCCGGGGCACGCCGTCGACCAGCGCCAGCATGATCACGCCGAAGCTGTCCTGGAGCTGGGTGTGCTTGTAGAGCTGGTTGAGGACGACCTGGGGGACGGCGTCGCGGCGGCACTCGATGACCAGCCGGGTGCCTTCCTTGTTGGACTCGTTGGCGATGTCGACGATGCCGTTGAGCTTGCCCTCGCGGACCAGGTCGCGGATGCGGATCAGCAGGCGGTCGCCGGACACCTGGTAGGGCAGCTCGGTGACGACCAGGCGCTGGCCGCCGCGGTTGTTCTCCTCGATGCGGACCTTGGACCGGACGCGGATCGAGCCACGCCCGGTGGTGTAGGCGTCCCGGATCCCGGCCATGCCCATGATCGACGCCCCGGTCGGGAAGTCGGGCCCCTTGACCCAGCGCAGCAGGTCCTCGCTGGTCAGCTCCGGGTTGTCGATCAGCGCCACGGTGGCGTCGATCACCTCGCCCAGGTTGTGCGGCGGGATCTTGGTCGCCATGCCGACGGCGATGCCCTCCGAGCCGTTGGCCAGCAGGTTGGGGAAGCGGGCTGGCAGGACGACCGGCTCCTGCGACTCGTTGTCGTAGTTGGGTGCGAAGTCGACGGTCTCCTTGTCGATGTCGCGCAGCAGCTCCATCGCGAGCGGGTTCAGGCGTGCCTCGGTGTAGCGCATCGCCGCCGGCTCGTCCCCGTCGGCCGTGCCGAAGTTGCCCTGGCCGTCGATCAGCGGGTAGCGGGAGGCGAAGTCCTGGCCGAGCCGAACCATCGCGTCGTAGACGGCGGAGTCGCTGTGCGGGTGGTACTTGCCGAGCACCGAGCCGACGATGTAGGCGGACTTGCGGCGGCCGTTGGGCGGGCGCACGCCTTCCTCGTGGGCGCCCCAGAGGATGCGGCGGTGTACCGGCTTGAGCCCGTCGCGGACGTCAGGCAGCGCCCGTGCCACGATCACGCTCATGGCGTAGTCGAGGAACGAGCGCTGCATCTCCTCTTCGATCTCGATCGGCTCGATGCGGCGGGCGTCGGGCATTTAGTTCCTTCCCGGTCTTCCGGTCTGCTTGAGTTGGTCGACCACTTCCGCGCCCGTGAGCGCCTGTGCCATGGTCTGGGTGGTCATCTAGATATCCAGGAAACGGACGTCCTTGGCGTTGCGCTGGATGAAGTTGCGGCGGTGCTCGACGTTCTCGCCCATCAGGATGGTGAAGATCTCGTCCGCGATGGCGGCGTCCTCGAGGCCGACCTGGAGCAGCGTTCGCCGCTCCGGGTCCATGGTCGTCTCCCACAGCTCGTCGGCGTTCATCTCACCGAGACCCTTGTACCGCTGAGGTTTGACGTTCTTGCCGCGGCTGGGGTTCCGCTTGAACCATTGCTCGCGCTCGGCCTCGGTGTAGGCGTAGAAGACGTCGTCGTCGCCCCTGCCGTACTTGATCTTGTAGAGCGGCGGCTGCGCGATGTAGACGAAGCCGGACTCGACCAGGCCGCGCAGGAACCGGAACAGGAAGGTGAGCAGCAGAGTCCGGATGTGCGAGCCGTCCACGTCGGCGTCGGCCATGATCACGATCTTGTTGTAGCGGGCCTTGGTGAGGTCGAAGTCCTCGCCGATGCCGGTGCCCATCGCCGTGATGATGGACTGGATCTCGACGTTCTTGAGCGCCTGGTCGAGGCGTGCCTTCTCGACGTTCAGGATCTTTCCCCGGATCGGCAGGATCGCCTGGAAGGTGCGGTTGCGCGCCTCCTTGGCGGAGCCGCCGGCGGAGTTGCCCTCCACGATGAACAGCTCGGCCTGGCGCGGGTCACGGGAGGAGCAGTCGGCCAGCTTGCCGGGGAGCGAGGAGGACTCGAGCAGCGACTTGCGCCTGGTCAGCTCCCGGGCGTTGCGGGCCGCCATGCGGGCCCGTGCGGCCTGGATGCACTTGACCACGATCGCCTTGGCCTGCGGGCCGTGCTCCTCGAACCACTCGCCCAGGAACTTGTTGGTGGTCCGCTGCACGAACCCCTTGACGTCGGTGTTGCCGAGCTTGGTCTTGGTCTGGCCCTCGAACTGGGGCTCGCGCAGCTTGACCGAGACGATCGCGGTCAGGCCCTCGCGGACGTCGTCGCCGGAGAGGTTCGGGTCCTTCTCCTTGAGCAGCGCACTGGCCCGCGCGTAGGCGTTGATCGTGGAGGTGAGGGCCGCCCGGAAGCCCTCCTCGTGGGTGCCTCCCTCGTGGGTGTTGATGGTGTTGGCGAAGGTCGAGACGGCGTCGTTGTAGCTCGAGTTCCATTGCATGGCGACCTCCACGTAGTGGGAGTTCGCCTGGTCCTCGAAATAGATGATCTGCTGGTGGACGGGCTCTTTGGCGGCGTTGATGTGGGCGACGAAGTCGCGGATGCCGCCCGCGAACTCGTAGACCTCGGACTTCTGCTCGCCGCGCTCGTCGGTGAGGGTGATGCGCAGGCCGGCGTTGAGGAAGGCCATCTCGCGCATCCGGTTGGAGAGGGTCTCGAAGCGGAGCTCGGTGTCCTCGAAGACGTCCGGGTCCGGCCAGAAGGCGACCGTCGAGCCGTGGCCCCTGGCCTTGCCGACCCGCTCGAGCGGGCCGATGGGCACACCGCGTTCGTACGACTGACGGTGGCGCCAGCCGTCGCGGACCACCTCGACGTCGAGGCGCTTGGAGAGCGCGTTCACCACCGAGACGCCGACCCCATGCAGGCCCCCGGAGACGGCGTAGGAGTCGCCGCCGAACTTGCCGCCGGCATGCAGGGTGGTCATCACCACCTCGAGGGCCGAGCGGTGCTCGATCGGGTGCTCGTCCACGGGGATGCCGCGACCGTTGTCGACCACCCGGACGCCGCCGTCGGCGGTCAGGGTGATGTCGATCCTGGTGCAGTAGCCGGCCAGGGCCTCGTCGACCGCGTTGTCGACCACCTCGTAGACCAGGTGGTGCAGCCCCTTCGGCCCGGTCGACCCGATGTACATGCTGGGCCGCTTGCGGACGGCCTCCAGCCCTTCGAGCACGGTGATCGATTCGGCGGTATAGCTCGTGACCATTGGACTCCTCATCAGCCCCGGATCAGGCACGGCGTGGGAAGGCACACCGTCCGTCGTGGTCGGACGGGCGCAGAACGCGGTGCGCGGAGAGGGGGAAGATCCCTCGCGAGTATACCACGGATTCAGCCTTCCACTGCGTCGTTCGTGCAGGTCAGAGGGTACATCGAGGCCGTGACAGCGGCCTCGGCCGGTCAGGCGCGGCGGCGGCCGTCGTCGGTGCGCACCTGGATGTCGCGGACGAGTCCCGGTCCGCAGACGGCCGCGAGCCGATCGAGCAGCGTCCCCTTGAGGTAGGCGAGTTGCGTCGCCCACGCGGCGGAGTCGGCCACCACCTGCAGCGTTCCGTCGTCGTCGAGCCGGCTTGGCCGGCAGTGGACGGCGACCGCGTCGCCGACGACCTCGGGCCAGCGGGCAACGACCCGCGCGGCCGCCAGCCGCCCCTCCCATCCGCGAGCGCGCAGCACCGCGGCCAGCTCCGCCCCGATCGGCCGCGGGTCATGGCCGCGGCTCATCGCGCGCTCCTCGGTGCTCGACGGTGCCTGGTTCCACGTGAAACACGGCCGCCTGGAACCCGCGGGGTAGCTCCTCGGCAACCGCCGCGGTCACGAGCGCCTGCTCGGCCGCGGTGGCCACCTCGGCCACCCGGCCCCGCCTGTGCTGGTCGAGCTCGGCGAACACGTCGTCCAGCAGCAGGACCGGCTCCTCGCCCTCGTCCGCCAGCAGCCAGTGGGCCCCGAGCCGGAGGGCGAGCGCCAATGACCACGCCTCTCCATGGGAGGCGTGGGTGCGGGCGGGCAACGCACGCAGGGTGAGGGCGAGGTCGTCCCGATGGGGGCCGGAGAGGGTGATCCCGCGCTCGACCTCGCGTGGACGGTCGGCGAGCAGCCGCTCACGAAGCGCCTGCCCGAGCTTGGCTGGATCGGGGTCGAGCTCGGCGGAACCCCCGAGGGACGCGACGTAGGTCGCTTCCACGAGGTCGTCGCGGGCCGCGAGCTGCTGGTACGCCCGCGTCACCAGCGGCGTCAGCGCGGCGACCAGGCGGAGCCGCTCGGCCCAGATCTCGGCGCCCGCGGTTGCCAGCTTCTCGTCCCAGACGTCGAGGGTGGCCAGCGCGGCCGCGGGCAAGCGGCCGCCGGCGCTCCGCAGCAGGGTGTTGCGCTGCCGCAGGACCCGGTCGTAGTCCTGCCGGCTGCCCAGATACCGGGGGAGGCGCTGGGTCGCGAGGAGGTCGAGGAAGCGTCGTCGTTCCTCGGGATCACCGCGGACGAGGCCGAGGTCCTCGGGGGCGAACATGGTCGCTGGCGGATCTCGACGTCGACCTGGACCCGGCGGCCCTCCCGGATCGCGACGGCTCGAATCAGCGCCGCGTCGGCGCCGGCTCGCACGAGGCTTGTGTCCTGGCCCACCCGGTGGGAGCCCAGCGTCGCCAGGTAGCCGATAGCCTCCAGCAGGTTGGTCTTGCCCACGCCGTTCGCCCCGACCAGCACCGAGACACCAGCCGGCAGGTCGACCGCCATCGTCGGGTGGTTCCTGAAGTCGATGAGCTCCACGCGTTCGACCCGCATGCCCAGCCGCCCTCACGTCCACCTGTGGCCGGCTGGTGAGCGCACCGAGCCCGGCACATGACCTGGGCGGCCGGACCTTGGGGGGATTCGGGGGGGAGCGAGCTCCCCCCCGAATGAACCGAGGCCCGCATGGAGCACAGCTGACCTAGCCTGGAAGCCGCACCGGCATGAGGAGATACAGAAATCCCTTTCGGTCGTTGCCGTGGATCAGGGCTGGCTTGAGCCCGTCGCGGACCTCGATGACCACCTCGTTGTCCTCGACCGCACCCACCCCGTCGCTGAGGTACACGGGGTTGAAGGCGACCGTGAGGCCCTCGCCCTCGTACTTTGCGTCGACGGCGGCCGCACCCCTGCCGACGTCCTGGAGGCTGCCGTCGACCTGGAGCCGCTCACGCTCGAGGGTCAGCCGCACCGGGTTGTTGTTCTGCCCGTACGGGGTGACCTGCTTGAGCGCGTCCAGGAGGGTCTGCCGGTCGATGGTGACCACGCTCTCGTAGCCGGACGGGATGAGGCTGCGGAACTTGGGAAACTCGCCCTCGACCAGCCGCGACGTGAGCCGCCGCCCACCGCCGGCGAAGGTCACCTGGTGGGACTCGATGCCGATCTCGACGGTTGGCTCGCCGGCCAGCGCCCGGGCGGCCTCCGTGAGCGCTCGTGCGGCGACCAGCGCGGTCATGGCGGGGTGCTGCCAGCTCCAGTCGAGCTCGCGGACGGCGAGCCGGTAGGAGTCGGTCGCCGCGAGGGTCAGGTGCTCGGGCCCAGCCTCGAACAGCACGGCGGTCAGCATCGGCCGGGACTCGTCGTGGGAGGCGGCGCGCCCGACCTGGGCGGCTGCGCCGGCCAGCGCCTCGCCGGGGAGCGTGCCGACGTGCTCGAGGGAAGGCTGGGTGACCGCCGGGAAGTCCTCCGCGTCGAGCAGCCGCAGCTCGTGGGTGATCTGGCCGCGTCGCACCTCGAGCCCTCCAGCGCCGGCCTCGACCTCGACCAGGCCGGACGGGAGGTTGCGGATCACGTCGCCGAAGATGCGGCCGGGGACGACGACGCGCCCGTCCGCCTCGCCGCGTACCTCGATGACCGCCTCGCCGGTGTTCTCGAGATCGGTCGAGACGAGGCGGAGCCGCTGCCCCTCGAGCTCGAGGAGGGTCCCGCCGAGGACCGGCAGGGTGGGCCGGGTGGAGACCGTTCGGCTGACCCACGCCACCGCGTCGGCGAAGTTGTCGCGCTCAGTCGTGAACTTCAAGACAGTCGACCTCCCGAGCTATCCCCAGGGACTTGGTAGTTGCAGAACGTAGAGCAAGAGATCCTTGGAGGAACCGTAGGGCCTGTGGGCATGTGGATGGAGGGCCGATCGTCCAGCGTGCTCGGCCCGGCGGCGTCCCCGTCGGGGTGGGGAACCACCCCCGGGCCGTCCCCAGGCGCACCGGCCGCCAGGGCCGGTCGCCGGTCGTCCACCGGCCGTCGACAGGCTGTCCCCACCTCGTCCCCAGCCCAAGGCCATCGCGCTCACGGCCCCTGCTGGGCCCGGACCTTGACCCGGTTGGTCAGCTCCTGGACCTGGTTGTAGATGCTGCGACGCTCCCGCATGAGGCCGCGGATCTTCTGGGTGGCATGCATCACCGTGGTGTGGTCGCGGCCGCCGAAGGCCTGGCCGATCTTGGGCAGCGACAGGTCGGTCAGCTCGCGGGTCAGGTACATGGCCATCTGGCGCGCGGTGACCAGCAGCCTGGAGCGGTTGGAGCCGGTCAGGTCCTCGATGGTCAGGCCGAAGTAGGTGGCCGTCTCGGCCATGATGAGCGGGACGGAGACCTCGCGGCCCCCCTCGTCGGGGAAGAGGTCCTTGAGGACGATCTCGGCCAGGGCGAGCTCGATCGGGCTGCCGTTCAGGGACGCGAACGCCGTGACCCGGATCAGCGCGCCCTCCAGCTCGCGGATGTTCGACTGCACCTTGGAAGCGATGAACGACAGCACGTCGTCGGGCACGTTGAGCCCGTCCGCGCTGGACTTCTTGCGCAGGATGGCGATGCGGGTCTCGAGGTCGGGCGGCTGGATGTCGGTGATGAGACCCCATTCGAAGCGGCTCCGCAGGCGGTCCTCGAGGGTGGCGATCTGCTTGGGCGGCCGGTCCGAGGAGATCACGATCTGCTTGTCGGCGTTGTGGAGGGCGTTGAAGGTGTGGAAGAACTCCTCCTGCGTGCGTTCCTTGCCCTCCAGGAACTGGATGTCGTCGATCAGGAGGATGTCGTTGTCCCGGTACCGGCGCTGGAACCCACCGGTGCGGTCGTCGCGGATGGCGTTGATGAACTCGTTGGTGAACTGCTCGCTCGACACGTAGCGGATGCGGGCCTGTGGGTAGAGGTTGCCCGTGTAGTGGCCGATTGCGTGGAGCAGGTGGGTCTTGCCGAGCCCAGCCCCCCCGTAGATGAACAACGGGTTGTAGGACTTGGCCGGCGCCTCGGCCACTGCCACGGCCGCGGCGTGGGCGAAGCGGTTGGACGAGCCGATCACGAACCGCTCGAAGGTGTACTTGGGGGTGAGCTGGGGGCGTTCGGCGGCCGGGCGGTGGACGACCACCGGCCGAGGCTGCTCCTCGTCACCCGTGTCCTCCAGCGGCCGCACGGTGACCCGCACCTGCAGCGGCCGACCGGCCACCTTGGCGAGGGCGGCCGCCACCGCCGGCGCGTACCGCTGCTCGACCCATTCCTTGACGAACTCGTCGGGTACGGCCAGGACCAGCGTGTCGCCGGCGAGGGTCACCGGCCGGGTCTGCGCCAGCCAGGCCTTGTGGGACCCGGCGTGGTCGAGCGAATCGAGGCAGGCAGTCCAGATCGCCGCCGCGTCGTCATGGAGCTCCTCGGCCAAGCCCGCTCGCCCCTTTCCGGCACCCGGGATCCCTGGCTACCCCACAGTGTGCGACGTCGCTGCGACACACTTTGTGCAACCACCGGGCCAGTCGCAACCTACATATCCACACCCCCATCCACAGGTGTGGAGAAACCTCAACCCTGCGGACGCGGTAGCCCGACCGGGCCGGTACCGGGAGGGACGGCAGACCCTCGTCGAGAGGGTAGATGGCCGTGACGGGGAAGCCGGGCCAGACGTGCGGGCCGCCGACTGAAGGCGGCCGGAGAATAGCATCGCCGCCCGTGGCCGCTCAAGGGCCAGCCTTGCGATCCAACGGTGCCAAGGGGCTCGCGTTGACGACGTTCGCGCAGGGACCGTACCATCGTTCTTTCGGCGCGTTCTTGCGTCCTTACTCTTGCCTGCCCTCTGCCTCGACCGGGTTAGGAGCCGTCGTCGTGAAGCGTACATTCCAGCCGAACACCCGTAAACGCGCAAAGACCCACGGCTTCCGGGTTCGCATGCGCACGCGCGCCGGACGCGCGATCATCGCTCGCCGGCGCGCCAAGGGCCGCGCGCGGCTCACCGCCTAGGCCCTGGGGGCAGGGACATGGCAGCCGTCAACCGCCTGAGCTCCCCGGCGGCGTTCCGCTCGGTGTTCTCGACGGGACGTTCCTACGCCCACGGCGTGGTGGTCCTGTACGTCGCCAAGCGCGCGACCGGAGGAGGTCCGGCCCGGGCGGGCTTCGTCGTCAGCCGCAAGGTTGGCGGCGCCGTGGCCCGCAACCGCGCCAAGCGGCTGCTGCGAGAGGCGCTGCGGCTGGAGGGGCGGGAGCTACCCGACGGTCTGGACGTGGTCGTCGTGGCGCGGCCCAGCGTAGCCGGCGTCTCCTACCGGGAGGTGGCCGGCGACCTGCGAGACGTGCTGAGCGCAGCCGGCCTGCGTGGAGGGGATGGCGGTTGAGCGACCGGGTCGCGGAGGACGCACGGCCGAGCAGGCCGGCGATCCTGCTGGCCGCGCTCATCGGCGGATACCAGCGCTGGATCAGCCCCTTCCTCGGGGACCGGTGCCGCTTCCACCCTTCGTGCTCCGTCTACGCGAAGACGGCGATCGAGGTGCACGGCGCCGCCCGAGGTTCCTGGTTGGCGTTCCGGCGCCTCCTCAAGTGCCAGCCGTTCCATCCTGGAGGATTCGACGACGTTCCACCGGCCACCGGGCGGGTCAAGTCCGGCCGCAGGGGGTACGGTGAGATGGCGAGCACTGGCCCGCCGCAGAGAGGTTCTTCGTGATCGAGCTCTTCAACAACTTCCGCGACGTCCTGTACCACATCCTCAAGTTCTTCCAGGACCTCACCGAGCCGGTGCTGGGCGGCCAGAGCTACTGGTTCTCGATCGTGCTGCTCACGATCTCCGTGCGGATCCTTTTGATCCCGCTGACCGTCAAGCAGGTCCGTTCCACCCGGGTCATGTCGGAGCTCGCTCCGGAGATCAAGAAGCTCCAGGCCAAGCACAAGAACGACCGGCAGAAGCTGAACGAGGAGATGATGGCGCTCTACAAGGAGCGCGGCTTCAACCCCATGGCCGGCTGCTGGCCGCTCCTCGCCCAGATGCCGTTCTTCTTCGCCCTCTACCAGGTGATCATTGCCCCCGTGGTCGCTGGGGAGAGCAACATCCTCCGAAATCAGACATTTTTCGGCGTGCCACTCCAGCAGCACTGGCTGGCACTTCAGGGTGCAGACAAGATCTTCTCGGCGGCCGGGCTGACGATCCTGCTCCTGACGATCACCATGTCGCTCACGACCTACATCTCGCAGCGGCAGCTCATGAGCAGGCAGGCGGCCCAGGTGAACCCGCAGCAGCAGATGCTCATGCGGATCATGCCGCTGATGTTCTTCGTGTTCG
>WNFU01007383.1_pt1 | contig 18200 bp, 16 predicted proteins | sample 5400121 | NCBI WGS metagenome assembly WNFU01 (sample SAMN13153360, study PRJNA577476) | soil metagenome | isolation source: 100 cm soil or saprolite under grassland replicate 1 | place: USA:California | collected 2016-06-15 | reverse complement strand
GAGGCTATCCCAAGATCGCGACCGTCATCTCGGCGGACCTGCCGGCGCTCGGTCGGCTGCCGATCGGCGGAAAAATCGCCTTCGAGCCCGTCACCGTCGAGGCCGCGCAAGCGCTGCGCCGTGCGCTCATCGCCGAGATCGATGCAATCTATGACCGGATCGTGCCGGTCGCGCGGACCGATGCAGAGGTCGCTCCAAGGCTCTTGGATTGCAATCTCGTCAGCGGGGTCGTCGACGCGCATAGCTGGATCATGTAGCCGAACCGCCGCCGCTCCTTCGACCCGAACGGCACAAGCTCCCCGTGTCAGGAGAGCTCATGAAGACCGATCTCGCTGCAACCGGCGCCATGCAACAGAGCACCCGGACCGTGACAGCTGCGACGCACAAGGACGACGTGCCGCGCGGCATTCTTTTCATGATCGGAGCGACCGTGCTGTTCGCGCTGTCGAGCGCGATCGCGAAGTGGCAGGTCGCGATCTATCCGGTTGGCGAGGTGATGTTCTTCCGCTCGTTTTCTTCGCTCGCGGTCTGCGCCGCGGTCGTTCTGCCGTTCACCGGCCTGTCGGTGTTCGCCACGCGACGGCCGCGCGACCATATCGCGCGTGGTCTGTCGCAGTCGATCTCGCAGACCTTCACGGTCATCGCTTTCTGGCTGATGCCGCTCGCAGGCGCCATCGCCATCAATTTCTCGGCGCCGCTGTTCGCCGCGCTGCTGTCGGTGATCTGGCTCAAGGAGCGCGCCGGCCCCGCCCGCTGGACCGCGCTGCTGGCCGGTTTCATCGGGGTTCTGATCGTGACCAATCCCGGCTGGGACTCGCTCACGGTCGGCGCGCTGTTCGCGCTCGGCAATGCGGTGATGTACGGCAGCGTCACCGTCGCGGTGCGCGGCATGACGAAAACGGAGTCGGCGAACACGCTGCTAATGTGGCAGATGGTCACGGTCGCGGTGTGCCACTCGTTCCTGCTGCTGTTCGGCTTCCGTTGGCCGACGCCGAGCGACGCCACGATGCTTCTCCTCTGCGGCATCACCTGGGCGATCGGGCAGTATCTGTGGACGCAGGCGCTTCTGTTGGCGCCGACCACGGCGGTGTCGCCGTTCTACTATCTCATGCTGGTGTGGGCGCTGGCGCTCGGCTTCTTCGTCTGGGGCGACGTGCCGACGATCGGGCTCCTCGTCGGATCGGCCATCGTCGTGGCATCCGGACTGTTCCTGCTCTGGCACGAGGCCAAGCGCCGGCGGCCGGCGCAACCTGCGTCCACCGCCGCCGAAGATGCTACGGAGCCAAGCAAGGGCGGGGAGCTGGACCGCTCGCCGGCGAGAGAATGGCCTTCGGACTCTAGGCCGCCAGCGTTTTCCGTACCGTCGTCCACTCGGCAATGAGCTCGGGGACTTTGTCGATCGGGACCGGCGCGCTGAACAGGTAGCCTTGCGCCTCGTCGCAGCCGAGTGCCGTGAGGAACTCCTGCTGGCCGATGGTTTCGACGCCTTCGGCGGTCGTCGTCATCCCGAGCGCGCGAGCGATGCTGACCACGGCTTGCACGATCACCACGTGTTCGGTGCCCTCGACCAGATCCGAGACGAAGGCGCGGTCCACTTTGATCTTGTCGTAAGGGAAGCTCCGGAGATAGCTCAGCGACGAGTAGCCGGTGCCGAAGTCGTCCATCGAAATGCGAACGCCGAGGTGCTTCAGCTGATGCAAGGTCGAGAGCGTCTTCTCGCTATCCTCCATGAAAATCCGCTCGGTGATTTCGAGCTCGAGGCGGTGCGGCGCCAGCCCGGTCTTGGCGAGTATCGCTTCGATCGCGTTGAACAGGTTGGGAGTCGAAAACTGCACGGGCGAGAGGTTGACGGCGATCTTGAGATCGTCGGGCCATTGCGCCGCCCTGCGGCACGCTTCCGTCAGCGCCCATGCGCCAAGCGGCAGGATCAGCCCGCTGTCTTCGGCCACCGGGATGAACACTGCCGGCGGCACCATCCCTTTGGCCGGGTGGCGCCACCTTGCCAAGGCCTCGAAGCCGGTTATGACCTTGCGCCGCAAATCTATGATCGGTTGATAGTATAGCTCGAGCTCATTCCTTTCGATCGCCTCACGCAGATCCATCTCGATTTGCCGCCGGTCGTTGATCTCCTCGTTCATTGACCTTTGATAGAAACGATAGGTGCCCCGTGCGCCTGCCTTGACCGCGTAAAGCGCCAAATCGGCGGCCATGAGGAGGTCGTCGGCGTTGTCGCCGTCGAGCGGCCCGACCGCGATGCCGATGCTGACACTGGAGCGGATTCGGTGGCCGTCGATCTCATAGGGATGACTGATCGTCTCGGTGAGGCAATTCGCCAGCGCCTCGAGCGCGGAACGGGATTCGACGCAAGGCACCACGACTGCGAATTCGTCGCCGCCGAGTCGGGCCAGAACGTCGGTCGCCTGCAGTACTGTCTTCAGCCGCCTCGCGACTTCCTGCAGCAGCAGATCGCCGACCCGATGGCCGAGCGTGTCGTTGACGACTTTGAAACGATCGAGGTCGAGAAACAGGACGGCAAATTCCACTCGCTGCCGGGTATCATCCGTTGCCGGGCGCTGTCGTCGGCTCAACTGATCGAGCGTGGATCGGAACACGCGCCGGTTCGGGAGACCGGTCAGGGGGTCTTCGGACGCCAGCCGAGCCACATGGTCTTCCGCCTCGCATCGTTTCGTGACGTCAGTGAAAGTCTGCACGAAGCTGCCGTCGGGGAGGTGTCCGCTGCGAATCTCGATGACGTTTCCGTTCGGCATCTTGCGTTCACAGATCGTGAACTGCACCGACCCGGCATTCGCCTCGGCGTGTTCAATGGGCGCGCGCTCGGTCGCGATCGCGGAATCGCGAAATTCACCCATGCGACTCTGGAATTCCGCGAGTTGGTCGAACCGCGGCGGGTGCTCGATGAATTTGGCAGGTAGATCCAGGAGCTCGCCGCATCTGCCGTTGATGATCGGAATTTGCAGGTCTTTGGTGACCAGCATGATGCCCTGGCTCATGTTCTCCAGTGTGAGCTGGAGCTGCTCCGCCTTTTGCCTGGCCTTTGCCTCGGTGCGCAGGATTTGCTCCATGGCGGCGAGGATCAGCAGGGTCAAGATTATTCCCGCGATCGCATGCAGCCTCAGATTGCTCGAGGAGCGCTTGAATATGTCGCTCTGCTTGACGCTGACGCTCACCCACAATGGGTGGCTGCGAACCTTGCGGAGGGTCACCAACAAGGGTTCGCCGGTACCGGCTTCGGTGTCTTCGAACGTCGCATCGCCTGCGTTCTGCATGTGACGAGATAATGTGGTGCCGCTGATATCCTGACCCAGCTTGAAGCGTTCGGTGGCGTTGCCGCCGCTCGATCGGATCACGCCGTCGCTGCCGATCATGGAGATCGAGCCGGACGAGCCGAGGTCGATCTTGTCGTAGAACGCCGTAAAGTGTGCGGGATTGAGCGAAGCCACCACGACGCCGCCGATGGTGCCGTCCCTGTTCAAGAAGCGCCGTGTGAACTGCACCGACCAGTGGCCGCTGGCGCGGCCGACGACGGGCTTGCTGATGAAGAGGTTGTCCTCGTTGCTGTTGAGTTGAACCTTGATGTGCTCCCTGTCGGCGACGCTGATCGCCGGACTGGACTCCGAACGGGCGTTGGACCAGCGGATGATGCCCTTGTTATCGACGATGGCGGCCTGGACGATGATCTCGCTCAGCACGTCCGTTGATTGCACCATGCTATGGTAGTCAGCCGACGCGTTGCGCGTCTCGACGGTTCGCCGCAGGTAGAGCAGAGCCTTATCGATCTCGCCGATCGAGCGAAGCACGTTCTCCTCGAACAGCATCGCGAAATTATGATTCGTTCGTTCGGCCTCTCTACGGTCGTTGCCGGTGCTCTCGAAATATTTCATGATGATGCCCGCCCAGAGCATGACGATGATCGTCATGCCCAAGATAGCGGTGCTTCGCGGCTCCGCTATGAGCTTCGGCAACCGGAGGATGTGCAAATTCATCGCCGCACATTTCATTGTTAATACCCCGTGTGCAGCGTACCGATCGGCGGTTTGGATCACCTTAAATTCGTCAGCAAGCTCCTGTTCTGGTTAATAAAAGACCGACATTATCCGTTAAAATGGATGCGACCCGCGGTCCGGATGGAGCCGGCTACCGCGACCGTTCCGAAGGGTGCGCAGTGGGCCTCGGCTGCGCCGCGATCGACAACGATGGGGAGCCAGAGCGTGAAGGTCCTGATCACCGGCGGGATGGGTGTCATCGGCGCCGAGACGAGCCGCAAATTCGTCGAGGAGGGCCACCGGCCGGTCATCTTCGCGCGCCACCGGGACGAAAGCCTAATCGGCGATATCGTCGACAAGGTCGATATCGAATTGGGCGACGTGCTCGACATGCCGCGCCTGCTGCAGGCCATCAAGGCGCATCGGGTGACCCATGTGGTGCACACGGCCGCCTTCGTCGGTGCGGTCTCCGCCGCCAATCCGGCGCTCAGCGTCCAGGTCAACGTGATGGGCGTCGTGAACGTGCTGGAGGCGGCGCGCGCCTTCGACGTGACGCGGGTGGTGTTCACCAGCGCCAAGGGCGTCTACGGCCCGGTTCTCGGCGAATATGGTCATCCGACCTACAAGCCCATGCCCGAGGACATGCCGAAGAATCCGAAGCGGATCTACGACTCGGCGAAGCTCATGGGCGAGAACGTCGGCATCTACTACGACGCCAATATGGGGATCGAGGTGGTGGTGCTCCGGTTCGCGTCCACCTACGGCCCCGGCAAGACGGCGCGGCACGGCGCCATGGGCGTCACCAGCCGCATCGTCGAGAATCCGGCGCGCGGTCTGCCGTTCCGCATCGAGCAGGGCGGCGACGAGCAGGACGACTTCATCTACAACAAGGATTCGGCGAACGGCATCTATCTTGCGACCGTCGCCGGAAAGCTCAAGCACCGGGTCTTCAATATCGGGACCGGCGTCGGCGCCACGTTGCGCGACTTCGAGGCCGTCATTCGGCGCCACATTCCCAATGCGGTGATGGAGATCGGCCCGGGCTTGAACTTTTTCAACTTTCCTTATCCGGCGACCGGCATCTACGACATTTCGCGCGCCCGCGAGGAGCTCGGATACCGGCCCGAATACGACCTCGAGCGGGGGATCGCCGACTATCTCCAGTCTCTCAAGCGAATGGGCTTCTGACACAACCGGAATAGAGGACGTGGGCCATGCGCAAGCTGGTGGAGTATCCGACGCCGTCGCGCAACGAGCGCGACCGGCGCTGGGCCGCGGTCCGCAAGGAGATGGCGGCGAGGGGCCTCGATTGCCTCATCCTGTGCGGCTGGCCGGCGATGTGGGACTTCAACATCGCCAACGCCCGCTACCTCTGCCCGATCGGCGGCAATGCGGAGTTCAACGTCCTGGTCTTTCCAGCAGAGGGTGAACCGACCTCCTTCATCTATTCGCCGGTGTTCACCAACTACTGGCGCGGCGCGCAGGATTGGGTCGCCGACGTCCGACCCAAGCGTGGGACCTTCGCCGACAGCGTTGCCGACCGGCTCACGGAGCTGAAGTTGACCGGCGCCAAGGTCGGGATCGACGGGCTCGCCGGCCCCCTCGATCCGGACGGCTGGGTGCCGCACAGCATGTACGTCCGGCTGCAACAGCGCCTGCCGGGCCTGAAGATCGTCAATCTCGAAGACATGTTGGAAAAGATCCGCACCGTGAAGAGCCCAGAGGAGATCGCGATTCTCGACAAGGCCGCGGCGCTCGGCGATCTGATGTTGCAGGCCTGCCGCGACACGGCTCGCCCGGGCGTCAAGGAGTGCGAGGTCTATGCGCGGATGATGGAAGCCATGGTGGCCAACGGCGGCGAGGAGCCGACGCTGTTTCTCTGGGCGGCCGACAAGCACCCCTATCCGCATCCGTTTCGCGTGCCGACCACCCGTCGCCTGGAGAAGGGCGACATGATCATCTGCGAGATGCATCCGAAATTCGGCGGTTACTTCACGCATGTCGAGCGGACGTTCTGCCTCGGCAAGCCGGAGGCGCGCTATCTCGACATCTATGACGCCTGTCTCGCCGCCTATCGGCGCGGGCTCGACCTGTTCCGCCCCGGCCGCAAAATTTCCGAAGCCATGGACGCCGTCCGCGACACGATCGAGGGGAGCGGCTTCGGCATCTGCGAAGCCGGCATCCATGGCCACGGCCTCGCGTCGTTGGAATATCCGCGCTACCGCCACCACGCCTTGCGTGCCGACGAGGGGGCGCTCAAGGCGATCGGCGACGAGTTCCGCGCGGGCATGGTGTTCGCGATGAATATCGACCTGTTCGATCCGAAATGGCACAACGGCGAAACCGGCTGCGTCTTCGCCGAGACCATCGTCATCACCGACGACGGCGCGCGCCGGATGCACTCCTTCTCCACCGATTTTCAAGAGCTCCCGGTGTAAGGTCCTGCCGAAACCCCGCGCGCTACGGAGCCTGCGCTGCCCGGGCGCGCAACGGCTTCAAGCTGCCCCCCTTCATAATCGAGCCGGGCAACGGGTGGCCGACGATGTCCTCGGCAAGCCGCGCGCAATCGATCAGGGCTTCCAGATCGATGCCGGTCTCGACGCCCATTTCGTTGCACATGAACACGAGATCCTCGGTGCAGACGTTGCCGGCGGCCGCAGCATGGCCGGCAAAAGGACATCCGCCGAGGCCGGCGACCGCGGCGTCGAACCGCGTGATTCCCATCTCGATTCCCGCGTAAGCATTCGCCACCCCCATGCCGCGCGTGTCATGGAGATGAAGCGCCAGCTCGAGCTCGGGAAACTTTTCCCGCACGGCGCCGACCACGCGCTTGATCGCCTCCGGAGTGGCCCAGGCCATGGTATCGGCCAGCGTCAGATAATCGAGCTCGACCCCGTGTCGGTCGGCGACATCGAGGATTTGGCCGGTGAGCTCGACGATCCGCGCAGCGGGAACATCGCCTTCGAAATTGCAGCCGAAGGCCGCCATGATCGTCCCGCGCTCGACCTTGTAGCCAAGCACCCGATAGCGTTCCACGAGCAGACGCTGCGCTTCGAGTTGCTCGGCGTTGGTGCGGTTCTGGTTGCGTTTGAGAAACGTCTCCGAGCCGCAGAGGACGATGGTGCCTTTGATGTCGAGGCGCTTGGTCGCGACGGCGCGCTCGAAGCCGCGGTCGTTCAGCCACAGACCGGTATAGACCACCCCCGGCTCCGGCGTGATGCCGCGCACGACGTCTTCCGCGTCGGCCATCCCCGGGACGCGCCTCGGATCGACGAATGAAACGATTTGAATATGATCGAGGCCGGTCCTGGACAGCGCATCGATCAACTCGATCTTGCGCGCGGTGGGAATCGGCCCCTTCTCGATCTGGAAGCCCTCGCGCGGGCCTTCCTCGAAAATGTGAATCCGCTTCGGCAAGCCAGTCACGTTGAGCTCCGGTCGGACAAGGTCAGTCTTGTCGTTGGCAGCGGCCTTTGCAACGGTCTCGTCGACCGCATCCGGGAAGCCGACGGGTGGGGTGGCGGGGCGCTCAAACGTAGCTTCGCGTGCGACTCTTCGCCACCACGAACGCCGCCGGTCTTCACGGCGCTACTGCTGCCGAAGCCCCAGCGATTTGACCAGCTGATTGGTGCTTTCCACTTCCTCGGCGAGCAGCTTGGCCATCTCCTCCGAGGTGCTGGTGTGGATGAGAGTCCCGTTGTCCAGCAGTCGCCGCTTCAGCTCGGGATCGCGTGATGCCTTGATGAACTCATCGCGCAGTTTTTGCACCATATTGGCCGGTGTCCCGGCCGGAGCCGCCAGCGCGAACCAGCTCGCCACTTTCGCCTGACCGAGTCCCGCTTCGGTCAAGGTCGGTACCTCCGGCAAGACGCTCAGGCGGGCGGCCGCGTCGACCGCGAGAGCCTTCAGTCTCTTCTCGATGAAGAAGCCCTTGGCGACCGTGTAGGAGGCGAGCGCAAAATCGACGCGTTCGGTGACCAGGTCAGCCATCATCGGAGCGCCGCCCCGATAGTGCACGTATTGCATCGGGGTCTTGGTGGCGTCGCTGATCTTGGCTGCCAGCAGATGCGAGGGGGTGCCGACGCCCGGAGAGCCGAACAGCAGGCCGCCCGGCTTTTTCTTTCCGTAGTCGAGCAACTCTGCGACCGTATTCGCCGGACTGGTGACCGGCACGGCGAGCAACGCCGCGAGATCGAACAGCAAGGTGATCGACTGAAATCCTTTGATCGGATCATAGGGCGCCGATTGCACCGCCGGCACGGCCGCATGCTGCGATCCGGAGAACACCAGCAACGTATAGCCGTCCGGCGCCGCATTCTGCACCGCCGCCGCGGCCACCGCCCCACCGGCGCCTTGGCGGTTCTCGATGATGATCCGCTGGCCGATGCTGGTCGAAACCGCTTCTGCGTAGAGGCGCGCGGTCACGTCGGTGATGCCGCCCGGGGCCAAGCCCACCATGATGGTGATCGGCCGGCTTGGAAAATCCTGCGCCCGCGCCACGGTGAGACACGGCAAGGCCAGGGTCGCCGCCAAGCCAAATCGAATGAAAACATGCCGGATCATGTATCCTCCAGGGGTTAGTTGCCGGCGACCGCCAGGCGTTGGTTGAGCCGCGTCGGACGGACCGAACGTGCGAGGACGGAGCACAGCGGCGTCGGAATCGGTGTCTTCTCCAGTTGGGGTTGCTCCGCGCCGGGCGAGACATCGATCCAGACCAGCCAGCTCTCGTCGTCGCGGTGCGGGTGATCTTCGCGGAAGTGACTGAGCCGCGATTCGGTTCTGAATAGCGAAGCCTCAAGAATGAAGCGCGCGGCGAGCAGCATCGCTTCGGTCTCTTTGAGGCGCACGAGCTCGTGCGTGTGCGGCGCCGCAAGCTCCCGGAATTGCTGCTCCAGCGCCTCGACGTTCTGCAACGCATGCCGGAGCCGATCGGCGCTCTTGAGAATGCCGACGTCATAGGAGAACATCACCGCCTGCAAGTCACGCAAGATCCGGTCCGACTCGGCCGCGGCCGCCGCCTTCAACGGTTGCATCGTGTCGTCATGCAGGAGCTGGATCGCCCCCGCGTCGAGATGCGGCGGCGGCAGCTGGTCGAGATCCTCGATCGCGCTGCATCCGGCCATCCAGCCGTTGCCGTTGCACAGTCCGATGTGGAAGCCGGCGAAATGATTGGCGCAGCCGGCCTGCGCCAGCCCGGCCGCGAGCAGGCCCGGAACATCGGCCCGGCAATCCGGACCGGTGCGGATTCCCATCTTGGTCATCTGATTGAGCGCATAGTAGGGCGTCTTGCCGAACATGTCGGTGCGCGCTTCCGATCCGAGCTTGCGGAAGAAATAGTCCATCCATTTCACTTTGCTCTGGATGAAGTCCTCCCGCATGCCCGCGGGAATTGCCGACATGTCGAGATAGAGCGGATCGTTGCCCTTGTACTTCTCCAGCGCCATGGCGCGGGCGATGCGCGGGACATCGGCCTCGTCCGCCCAATCCGGCTCATATTCGCGCATGAACGCCTCGCCTTTGGCATTGACGAAATGCGCGCCTTCCTGGATCGCGAAGGTGATGCCTTCGAAATAGAATTTGGGCGTGCCCGGCCGCACATAGCTGAACTCGGCGTTGCGCAGCGCCGCACCCGCCCGATAGGCCAGCAGCGTTCCGGTGCCGGTGATGTCGCGCACGAAGCCCGATCGGAACGTCATTGCGTTGGTGCACACGATGGTGGCGCGTGCCTTGATGACGTGGAAGGCGCCGGTCCGGCTGTGAATGCCGGCGGCGCCGACGATGCGGTTGTCGCTGCCGCGAAGGAGCCCGGTCACGAAGATGCGGTCGAGCAGTTGCACCCCTTCGGCTTCGAGCGCGAGGCGCAGGCGCCAGCAATATTCGAGCCCGCCACCCTCCGGATACATGACGCGGGCGAGATCGAGCCCGCGCGTCGGCCGTCGCGCGTAGTCGCCGTCATCGGCGCGGTGGAACTTCATGCCGATGGCTTCGAAGTCCTTGAGCCGCGCGTGGGACTGCTCGAGCACGTAGCGCACCAGCAACTGGTCGGCGATCCCGTCATTGCCGGCCACGATCTCGCGCGTGATGCCGTCGATGTCGTCGTCGGGCAAGGCGACGATCATCCAGGCATTCGAGAAGGCGGTGTGGCCGGTGCGGCCGATCATCCATGAATCGAGCAGGGTGACCCGGGTCCCCGAGCGGCCATGGCGTTTGGCGCTCAGCGCCGCGATCAGCCCGCCGGCGCCGGCGCCGACCACCAGCACATCCGTTTCGATCAGGACCCCGTTGAGCTTCGCCATCGCTTCTCACCAGGGCCGCGGCCGGTTCTTGACCGAGGGGTGCACGTCCACGATCTGCTCGGGACAAAAGATTTCGCAGCTGAAGCAGGTGATGCAGTGCTCGCGGAACTTGATCACCGGCAACAGCTTGGTGCGCGTCAGGCCGGCGATTTCCGACGCCACCGGAACGGCCTCCATGTGAATCACGTCGGCCGGACAAACGGCGTCGCAGATCCCGCAGCCGGTGCAGCGTTCGATGTCGATTTTTTCGATCATGACCCGTTCAACGACGCGGCTCAGCCTTGTCCGACCACGATTCCCATCCCGGTGATCCATTCCGGCACCAGGTGGTAGTAGCGAAGCTCGGTGCGCAGATTGCCCATCTTGCGCGCAACCGCGGCGGCCGCAACCCAGGTTCGCACCTCGTGGGCGCCGAAACCGGCGATACGGTCGATCTCCGCATCCGTCATGGCGTCGAAATCTTCGAGCTTGTGGCTGAGAAACGAGCCGAGGAAGTCACGGTCCCATTGCTCGCTCGGCGGCAGGCACGGCCCCTTGCCGGCCACCAGGTCGCGCGCCGCCTTGATCACCCTGCTTTCGCGCGTGTCATATTCCTCCTGGGTGGGCGTGTGCCGCACGATCAGCCGCCGCGCCACCTCGGGTGGACTGGCGTCGAGGCGTGGCGTCGGCGGGTCATGCGAGAGACCGCCGGAGCCGATCACCGTGATCCGCAGATCCTGATCGGCCAGGAACTCGCCGATGGCTTCGCCAAAAGCGCGGACGCGCCGGAACGAAGGCCGCGGGTCGGCCGCGCAATTCACGAAGATCGGCAGCACGCTGTAGCGCGCCAGCGCGCCGGTGAGCTTGAACAGCGGAATGGTGGTGCCGTGATCGACCTTCATCCGGTGCGAGATCGCCACGTCGAAATCGCGCGACTGCAAATACCGTATGCAGGACAGCGCGAGCTCGCGGGGCACCCGCAGCGGACCGCCGTCCAAACGCCAATCCTTGGTTCCCTCGGCGGCGGTGCCGATGCAGAACGCGGGCATCAGCTCGTAGAAGAAGCCGTTGAAATGATCCGGCCCGAACACCACCACCAGATCGGGATTGAAACCGCGTAGCGCGGCGGCGCAAGACTCGAGCTCGCGGAAGAACTCCGCATGCACGTTTTCCTCCGACTCCTCGACGTCGGTCGTCATCAGCGGACTGTGCGAGCAACAGATCAGCTGAACGCTCATGGTCGTCTCCCTATACCCGAAGCTCTCCCAACGTACCCGGCGCGAACATCTCCTCGACCGGGACCAGTCGGACGGCGAGACCCTGCTCGTAGGAATAGCGTGCCATCAACTGTAAGCACTTGCGATTGGCCTCCACGCCGTAGGACCAGAAATCGTCGCCCATCACTTCGCGCGTTGCATCATACTCCGCGGTCACCCATGGTAGCCCGATCTTGAGCGCCGTTGTCTCGGTGAAATCCGCTTCCGCAAGCCGCTTCGCCTGCACGAAGGCCTTGTAGACGCTGGCTGCCAGCCATGGATGCTTTTCGAGCAAATCCGGCCGGACGCCGACGGCGTGCATGATCGGGAACACCCCCGACCGTCGATAGTAATCCCGCTCGGCCGCGCGGTAATCGGGAAATAGCCGCCGCACCAGGCGGTGGCCGGCGACGAAGCAGGACGGCCGTCGCGCCGAGATGACCGCATCGAGCTCGCCCTCCGCGAGCATCGATGAGAGGGTCTTGCCGTTTGGCGCCGATGCGAGCGGAAAGCCGTCGGGCAGATTGAGCGGAAACTTGTCGCGGCGGCCGGGGGTCTCGAGGCCCCCTTGCACCCAGTTGATATCCTGCGCGGCAATCCCGCATTCGTCCGCCAGGAAGCCGCGCACCCACAGGGCCGCCGACATCTGATATTCGGGGACGCCGATGCGCTTGCCGCGCAGGTCGGCCGGACCGTCGATACCGCGGTCGGAGCGGACATAGATGGCGGAGTGCCGAAACATCCGCGACAGAAACGCCGGGATCGCCACATAGGGAGCGATACCGCGCGACAAGCCGATCAAATAGGGGCTCAACCCGATCTCGGCGACGTCGAATTCGCGATGGAAAAAGGCCCGTTCCAGGATTTCTTCCACCTGCATGGTGACGTAATTGACGTCGCAGCCTTCGATCGCAACGCGGCTGTCCACCAGAGCCCGCACCCGATCATAGTCCCATGTCGCTATGGTTATCGGCAGCCGGGTCATGGCAGTTCCTGAACATGGAGACGACTACCGCCTCCAACGGTGCGAGTCCATTCCGCCTGCGGCTCAGTCGATGCGGCCGCCGGAGAACCGCCGACCGGGAACGGAAAGGAAATAGCCGACCGCCTGGCCGCCATCGGCGCCGACGACGCTGCCGGTCACGATCGCCCCTTTGTCCTTCAGCCGCATTTTTTCACCCCGTGAGATTTGCGTTTCCCGGCACCAACGCGAGTGCGCGTGGACGAAGCATCTGATAGAACGGCTTCGCACGCAAATGGGGGAGTGAATGGGCAAGGGGCATCGCGATAAGGTTGCGGTCATTACCGGTGCGGCGAACGGCCTCGGGCAGGCCTTTGCGCGGCGGCTCGCGGAAGACGGCGTGCACATCGTCATCGCCGATATCGAGCCCGCGGACGCGGGGGGCCGCGCTCGCGAGCCAAGTCGAGCAGCGCTTCGGTCGCTGCGACATCCTCATCAACTGCGCGGGCATCTTTCCGCAACAGCCGTTCGAGCAGATGACCTTCGCCGATTGGCGTCGAGTGCTGTCGATCAACCTCGACGGCCTGTTCCTGGTCACCGCGGCCTTCGTTCCCGGCATGAAGCGGCGCGGCTGGGGGCGCGTCGTCAACATGGCGTCGAGCACGTTGGGCTCGGTGGTGACCGGCTTCGTGCATTACGTCGCCAGCAAGGGCGGGATCGTCGGCTTCACGCGGGCATTGGCATCCGAGCTCGGCCCGCACGGCATCACCGTCAACGCCGTCTCGCCGGGCCTGACGCGAACGCCGGGCACGCTGGCGCGCAGCCCACGCGCGGGCCTGGCGAGCATGGAGGAGGAATTCGCCTCGGTCGCCACCATGCAGGCGATCAAGCGCGGCGAGGTGCCCGACGATCTGGTCGGGACGGTCTCGTTTCTCACCAGCGACGATGCCGCTTTCATCACCGGCCAAACGCTCAACGTGGACGGCGGCAGGGTTCGCAGCTGACGCGGTGTCAGCCCGTGAGCGCAGGCTGCTTATGCATCCGATGGTTGCGTACCCCTCCTTGGCAGCCGTCGACCACCCTAGCGGACTACCAAATTGGGCCGCGTTAACCCTTCATTAACCGCGGAGCGCGCTAATCGGATTAACCGACTGGTAAGAATCGAAACCTCTCCGAGGTCCGCCGTGACAAGCGCGCATCCCGTTCGATCGCAGCAAGCGATCCGTTTCCGTGGCCGCTCCTTCATCGCGTTCGTGCTGGGACCGGTGCCGCCGCTCGGCGACTGGCTCGACGAGCTGGACAAGTGGACCAAGACCTCTCCGGACTTCTTTGTCGCCCGCCCCATCATTCTCGACCTCGCCGCGCTGAGCCTCGATCAGCCCGAGATCACGCGTCTGATCGCGGTCCTGGGCGAGCGTGGGATCCGGATCATCGGGCTCGAAGGCGTCGACCCCGACCTCACCGGCCCCTCGCTGCCGCCGTGTCTCAAAGGCGGGCGTCCGACCGCTGGGGACGCGGCGATCGAGCCGGGTTCCCGCCAGACGCCCGAGGAGGCTGCGGGGGCCGGGCCGCCGGCGCGCCACGAGCCGACCTCGCTGCTGCTCGAGAGCCCGATCCGCTCGGGCCAATCGGTGATCTTCCCTTACGGCGACGTGACCGTGCTCGGCTCGGTTGCGTCGGGTGCCGAAGTCGTCGCCGGCGGATCGATTCACGTCTACGGCGCGCTGCGCGGGCGCGCCATGGCGGGCTCCATGGGCAACGCGCGGGCGCGGATTTTCTGCAGCAGGAACGAAGCCGAGCTGATTGCGATCGACGGCTACTACCGGACCGCCGAGGACATGGACGCAAGCCTCCGCAGCCGGCCGGCGCAGTGCTGGCTCGAAGATCGCGTCTTGTCGATAGCAGCCTTGGATTGAAAGGGGCAAGAGATGGCAAACATGGCCAAGGTGCTCGTGGTCACGTCCGGCAAGGGCGGCGTCGGCAAGACGACCTCGACCGCTGCGCTCGGCGCGGCGCTGGCGCAAGCCGGCAAGAAGGTCGCGGTGGTCGATTTCGACGTCGGCCTGCGCAACCTCGATCTGGTGATGGGAGCGGAACGCCGGGTGGTGTTCGACTTGATCAACGTAGTGCAAGGCGTTGCCAAGCTCTCGCAAGCGCTCATCCGCGACAAGCGCATCGAGACCTTGTGGCTGCTGCCGGCCTCGCAGACCCGCGACAAGGATGCGCTGACCGAGGTGGGCGTCGCCAGCGTCATCAAGGAGCTGCGCGGCAAATTCGACTGGGTGATCTGCGACAGTCCGGCCGGAATCGAGCGCGGCGCCACGCTTGCCATGCGCTATGCCGACGAGGCCGTCATCGTCACCAATCCGGAAGTGTCGTCGGTGCGCGATTCCGATCGCATCATCGGGCTCCTCGATTCCAAGACCGAGAGGGCCGAGAAGGGCCAGCGCGTCGAGAAACACATCCTGATCACGCGGTACGACGCGCAACGCGCGGCGCGCGGCGAGATGCTCAATATCGAGGACGTGCTCGACATCTTGTCGACGCCGCTTCTGGGCATCATTCCCGAAAGCCAGGAGGTGCTGCGTGCCTCGAATATCGGCTCGCCGGTTACGGTGAGCGGTGCAACGAGCGCTCCGGGTCGCGCCTATCTCGACGCCGCGCGCAGGCTTTGCGGTGAAGACCTGCCGATGACCATCCCGAGCGACCGGAAAGGCTTGCTCGACAAGCTGTTCGGACGGAGAGCGGCATGAGCATGTTCAATCTGTTCCGGCGCCGGGGCTCCGCCCCCGTTGCGCGCGAGCGGCTGCAGATCCTGTTGGCCCACGAACGGGCGGCGCGGGGCCAATCCGACCTGCTCGCCATTCTGCGCGAGGAGATCCTGGCGGTGATCGCCAAGCACGTCACGGTCGAGCACGACAACGTCCACGTCCGGATGGATCGCGGCGCCACCGTCTCGACGCTCGAGATCGACGTCGAGATCCCGAATGCGGCGGGTGTTCTGATCAAGGTCGCGTCGTAGGCCAGTGCCGTAACTCGCGAACGTCAGAATCCAGGCTGCGATCGGCCGCCAGTGCCGGCGGCGGTGACGGCCTTGAACGCGTTGACAAGACCTGCGCCGAAGCCCGGATCGTGGCCCTTGGGACCGAGGTCCTTGGCGGTGCTCGTGAGGATCCGGCGGACGTCGGCGGGCTTGAGTGAAGGATTGCGCTCGATCAGCAAGGCCGCAACGCCGCTCACCTCCGCGGCCGCCACCGACGTGCCGGTGGTGAATTGATAGGCGCCATCCGGCGCCGGCACCAGGACCTCGACGCCGGGCGCCGCGACGGCGATGTGCTTTCCACGATTGGCGCCCGAGAACAGCCCGTCGTCGATGTCGGTGGCCGTCACCGCGATCACGTTCGGATCGGCAGCGGGAAACAGCGGCTTAGAATTCGGACCGGCATTGCCGGCGGCCGCGATCAGCACGATTCCCTTCCTGTTGGCCTTGAGCAGCGCGTCCTGCAGACGAGGATCGGCCGGGCCCGCAAAGCTCATGTTGACGACGCGCGCGCCCTGTGTGGCGGCCCAATCGAGCCCTTTGAGGATGTGGAACGTGGTCCCTTCCGTCTCGTTCGCGCGGGTCGTGAACGCATTCACCGTCAGCAGCCCGACTTGCGGGGCCGTCCCCAGCACGGTGCGCCGTCCCGCGATCGCGCCCGCCATGCCGGTGCCGTGTGCGTGTGGTTTCTCCTTGTCTGTCGCATCGAACTTGGCGGTGATGGCGCCGGCGAGGTCGGGGTGCGACGCATCGACCTCGGAATCGATCACCGCGATCAGGACCCTGTTGCCGGTCGCCAGCCGATGCGCCTCGGGAAGATTGAGCTTCTGCGGCGCGTATTGATCGCCGTTGATCTGCGTCGGCGGGGTTTGCGACAGCTTGAAGATGAACTGCGCCTGCATGCCTGCGACCGACGGCTCGCTGCGAGCAAACGTGCGAATCATGTCGGCGACCGATGCGCCGCCGTTGAGGCGCCAGCGGTGCAACGTACGGCCGGTCAGGCGAAGGGTGATGCTTTCGAGACGCGTCATCCCGTGACGCGCCGCGATGGCGTCGAGGGTTGCGGTCGAGATGTTGGCCGGGATGTCGAGTATGCACTCGTTGTCCAGATGGGGTGCGCCGGGCGGCGGCAGATCGAAACCCCGGCGGAGCGCCTGAACGGTCGTGCCGCCGCCGGTTCCGCCGCCGCCAGTTCCCCCGGCACCTTGGCGAGGCGGCGAGGGCGGATCGATGGAAAGCTGCGTCAGGGGCGGCGTGCCGCCCGGGGGCAGTGGAGGCAGGGTAGGCGGGTTGGGTGGCCCCGGATCGCCGAACACTTGCTTGGCGACCACCACTCCGAGCAGGCCAACGACCACCCCGCCGACGATCCACCACGGATTGAAACGGTTCGAGTCCGAGGGCGCACCAGGCGTGGGCTGGGTGGGCACGCAAGCGGTGATAATGTTCGGGTTGCATGGCCCCCGCCCTTGGGCACGGGCCTCATGAACGCCCGTCGCGGTGGCAAGCGCCACAGCCAGCAGCAAGCGAATGAGCGCCGCCCTGGTCATTTCTCGACTGAGCCCCCGACCGCGACAAATCCCCGTACGGCCATTTTCGCTGCAAGATTGCAGACGACCGTAGGCTTGCTGAAGCAAAGCCGTGGCGGAATTTTGTTAGGCGCCCAGTGCAGCTCGACTTTTCAATGGGTTAGCCAGGACACGCAGGCTATTTATTCCGAGTGTGACCTCACGGCCACGCGGGCCGTGTTTGCTGTTAACCATATGAGTCCCGCGATTCCGAGGCCAATCACCTGCCGGTGGCACCCGGAGGTGTGAGGACACCTCCGGCGGCGGCACGGATCCGCAGCGACGAAGCCTTGGCTTCCCTCACCACTTTCTCCACGTCGTAGGCGACGAGCTTGCCGTGACGCTTCACGATGCGGCCGTCCGCCAGGACGGTGTCGACGTTGGCGGGCGTCGCCGACTGCACGACCGTGGTTTCGATGTTTGCCATCGGCGCCACGTTGATGTCGTTGGTCCGGATCAGGATGATATCGGCGCGCTTGCCCACGGTGAGCGAGCCGGTCACGTCGCCGAGACCGACCGCCGGCAGGCCCTCCGACGGCGTGCCCCGCCAGGGGATGCCCATGTTCCAGGTGAACCGCATGGTCTCGAACATGTTGGGCGGTGCGATCGAGGTGGCATCAAACGACAGCGAGACCAGGACGCCGGCCTTGCGCATGCGCAGCAGCGCAACGCGCGGATCGCCGGCGGCGCCCAGGCGGAACTCGGAATGGGTCGCCCAGGACAGCGGCGTCTTCGTCCGCGCCATGATCGCGGCATCGATGTCGCGCGCCGGAACGTAATGGCAGAGCAGAATATTGGGACCGAGCCAGCCCCGTCGGTCGAAATCCTCGGCGTCGATGACGTTCGGCGGCGCTTGCCCGGCGTGCAGCGCAATGGGGAGGCCGCGCTGCAGAGCGAGCCGCATGTCCTCGTGGAAGGTGGCCGCCTCGCTCTGCGAGGTACCCCGCAGGTTCAGCCCGAACGTGACCAGGCCTTCGAATGCGGAGCCGCTGCCGAAATAGTCCCGCTTCACCCGGTCGACGTCGGTGAAATCGAGCACCTGGTTGCGCGGCATCTGGTCGATATGCCCGTAGGCGTAGCGGGCACGCAGCATCGCCTC
>WNFU01015887.1_pt1 | contig 18207 bp, 19 predicted proteins | sample 5400121 | NCBI WGS metagenome assembly WNFU01 (sample SAMN13153360, study PRJNA577476) | soil metagenome | isolation source: 100 cm soil or saprolite under grassland replicate 1 | place: USA:California | collected 2016-06-15 | reverse complement strand
GCCCCTTGGACACCGGAAGGCTCTCGCCCGTGACCACCGACTCGTCCACCTCGCTGTGGCCTTCCTCGACCACGCCGTCGACGCCGATCTTGTCGCCGGGCCGGATGAGCATGATGTCGCCGACCGCGACCTCGGCCGTGGGGATCTCGACGGTCTCGCCGTTTCGGATGACGGTGGCCCTGGGCGGCGCCAGATCGAGCAGGGTCCGGATGGCATCGTTCGCCCCGCCCCGGGCCCGCATCTCGAACCAGTGGCCGAGCAGGACGAAGGTCGCGAGCACGGTGGCGGCCTCGTAGAACGTGTCGCCACCACCGGTGAGCGTCACCGCCAGCGAGTACAGCCAGCCGGTCCCGATGGCCACCGCCACCAGCACCATCATGTCGAGCGTGCGGGCACGAAGGGCTCGGACCGCCCCGTCGAAGAAGATCCAGGAGGAGAAGAACACCACCGGCAGGCTGAGCAGCAGCAGCCAGACGTCGTCGCGCAAGCCGAACGGCGCGGCAACCTCGAAGCCGAGGACGTCCCGGCCGATGGGGGACCAGAGCAGGATGGGGACCGAGAGCAGTGCGGCCACCAGGAAGCGGTTCCGCATGTCCCGGACCATCGCGTCCATGGACATCCCGGCGTGGCCGCCGTGGCCCATGGCCTCGTGTGGGGACGGCAGGGGCTCTTCCGCGGCCATCTCGTGCGCCGCGTGCTCCGGGAGCGGTACGGCCACCGCGGTATCCGGCGGGTCGGGCTCCATGAGCGGATCGCAGATGTGCTCGGGGACCGACTGGCCCGCGCAGTGGAACCCGCACTCCTCCACCCACCGCCGGAGCTCAGCGACCGAAGTCTTCGCCGTGTCGAAGGTGACGGTCGCGGTCTGGGCCACGGGATTGGCCTCCACCCTGAGGACCCCGGGACGGCGCGCCAGGACCCGCTCCACGACGGAGCTCTCCGTGGCGCGATACATGCCCCCCACGTGCAGCACGGTCGTGGCGACCTTCCCACGCGTCTCGGATGGACCGCCGCCGTCCGCGGCCTCACGGACTCCGTGCCGGCCATGGTCGCGAGGTTCGCTCGGGGTGCCCCCGGTCACACCGGCATCTTGCTCGACTTCGTCGTCCTCTGCAGACCGAGCTGGACGGCTCTTGAACCTCGCTGACCTGCGCAAACAGCTGGGGCGCCACTCCGAGCGCGTCCGTCGAGGGACACGGCGAGCTGACCTTCGAGCCGTTCCGGGACTTCGCGGGAAATCAAACGGTGCTCGCGACTCGGCATTCGGGATGATCCCGCAGATCGAGATGGGTCGGGGGGCCGGGCATGTGGAGTTCTTCGGGATCAGCTTCGACTCGACCTGGGGGGAAGCCGCGAGGCCGAGTTCGCCAGCTGATCACCCGACACCCCGGTGCACGTCCGACTTGGCGGAGGCCGGACGGGCAGGCTTTACGACCGTGTGAACCTGGGCAGACAGCTCGAGTTCGTGGACGGCGGCGAGGAGTCGGTGATCGTGGTTGCGCATCCCGCGGCCATCGGCGACGAGGAGTGGCCGGACGAGACGGCGACCGTGATCACCCTCCGGGAGGGCAAGGTAGTGGACCTGCCAGGACCACCGGACGAGAGCGGACGCGCTGGCCGGCGTCGGCTAACCACCCGCCGTCAGCTCCCTGACGAAGCGTTCACGAGGGGCCGCCACTCCCCGGCCGCGAGCTCGGTGCCTTCGTCGACGGATACGACCGTGCCGGCGAGCTCCCGCTCCCTCGCCCACCGTTCGGCAGACGGGAGGTCCTCGAACAGGTTGACGTTCGGACACCACTCGTCGATGAAGGAGTCGCAGCAGGAGACGTCGGCCAGGAACAGGGCTGCGCCGCTCTGTTCGGGCTTCCCGCCGTTGAAGGCGATGCGGATCGTGACCCCGGAGAACGGGGATGTGGTGATCACCTCGCCCTGTCCGGTCGCCGCCACGATGCCGAGGGCGTCATAGGCGCAGTTGGTCCACCTCGCTCCGCGGTCGGTCATGATCCGGTGCGGCGTCTGCTCCAGGCTGATCCCGCCCGCGGTGACGATCTCGCCCGAGTCGTTCCGTCGCAGCCGGCCCGTCCGTTCCAGGCTTTCGACGGCCTCAGCGAGTGCCATGGGATCGGCGCCCAGCGTCACCTCGAGCTCGGCCACGGGCACGGGCGTGCCCGTCTCGTACAGACGCCGGAAGGCCACCGCTCGCACTTCCCACTCGAGGCCATCCAGCCTCCGCTTGCCACGGGGTAGAAGGGGGGGAGTCGGTGCAGTCCCGGTGTCGTGGTCGTTCATGTTCTGGGCACCTCCAATTCCAGCTTCCAGATCTCCTGTGGCCGAAGGGTGCCGACTCGATGGGCTTCGGGCAGTCGCCGTCCCCCCGCAAGCGCGTCATGGAGTGCTCGGTTCCATCGCGGACGGACCTGGCCGGCCAGAGGTCGGTCGCCGGTCATCCTCGAGCGACCTCGAGGGCGTTCTCGGCGTCCTCGCGATACAGGATCCCGACCAGCCGCCCCTTCAGATCGGAAACGATGATGGTCGCCACGCCTCGCTTCCGCATCCGCTCGACCAGGGGCTCGAGCGGCTCGCAGGGACGAATGGTCGTCGGCCCGATCTCCATGGCCTGCTCCGTAGTCGCCTCGGGGGTCTCGTCCAGGGCTCTACCTCTCAGGCGGCCCTCCACGATGCCCTCGGGGTTGACCACGATGCAGACGTTGCGGCCCACGGCCAGCACCTCCTCCCGCACCTCAGCCACCCTGTCATCCAGGGCGCAGGTCGGCGTGCCTCGCCTCGCGATCTCCCCGGCGTTGGGGACGGCAGCGGCGGTTCCCTCCCGGGGCCACCCCATGGCCAGCCAGGCCATCTTGCCGGGGACGAAGTCGTAGACCCGCTTGAACCCGATCTCCTCGAGCCGCCACGCGGCCCGTGGGCTCATGTCTCACTGGTAGTCCCAGCAGTACACGATGACCGGCCGATCCCTGTCCAGCGAGGCCGTGGCCTCCTCGGTCATCTGCTTCAGTGGCACGTTGATCGCCCCAGGGAGGTGCTCTTCCTCGAATTCCGCGGCCGGCAGGACCTCGACCAGCTGAGCCCCGTCATCGAGGAGTGGACGGATCTCATCGATTTCGATTGCTCTCGGCATGTGCTGTCCTCCTTGGTCCTCGTCGATCGCCGGGGGGCGCTTGGCGACCACGGGGATGCCGACGTTGGATACGCAGAACGGAACCATGTAGGTAAGGCCGATCTTGAACCAGACAAGCGCGTCGGCCCCGTGTTCCAGGACGACGTTGAGCTGGTTCCACGGGGGAACTCATCGGAACCGGCGCGCCTTACCCATGACCCTCATGCCGCGCAGCAGGAGAGCTTCTCCACGTCGGTCGTGAACGACTGAGCGGTCAGCTTGAGCCCCTCGGCCATGGTGAGGTACGGGGCCCAGGTGTCGGCCAAGTCCTCCACCCGGAGGCCGAACTTCACCGCGTAGATGGCACCGATGATCACGTCGCCGGCGTTCGCGGCGATGATGTGAACACCCAGGATCCGGCCGGTCCCCCGCTCGGCCACGATCTTGAAGGCGCCGCGGGTGTCCCGGTTCACGAGCGGTCTGGGGATGTACTCGAGCTCGACCACCCGGCACTCACAGTCGAAGCCCTGGCGGTTGGCCTCCTCGTCGGTGAGTCCCACCGCCGCGATCTGGGGTTCGGTGAAGGTGACCCGGGGCATCGCGGTGTAGTCCATCCTGCGGTGGCCCCCCGCGATGGCGTTGTCTGCGGCGAGCGTCCCGTGGGCCGCGGCCACGTACACGAACTGGGGAGCGCCGGTGACATCGCCCCCCGCGAACACCCTGGGGTTTGTCGTCCGGAGCTCGTCGTCCACCCTGATGGCCCCCCGGTCGGTCAACTCGACCCCGGCGAGCTCCAGGCCCAGGCCCTCGACATTCGGCCGCCGGCCGGTGGCCACCAAGACCTCGTCGGCCTCGAACTGCCGTCCGCCCTCCAGGTAGATGATCTTTCGCTCACCTGACCGCTCGACATCCGTGATCCGGGCGGAGGTGACGGTGTCGATCCCCTCGTCCTGGAAGACCTTGGTGATCCATGAGGAGATCTCCGGCTCCTCGAGCGGAGCCAGCCTGTCCAGGACCTCGATGATCGTCACCTTCACCCCGAGCCGGGAGAACAGCTGCCCCATCTCCAGGCCGATGTAGTTGCCCCCGATCACCACGAGCCTCTCCGGCAACTCCTTGAGGTCCATGGCGGTCGTGGAGGTGAGACAGCCTGCCTCCGCGAGGCCCGGGATGGGCGGGGCCCACGGCGACGCCCCGGTGGCGATGAGGTAGTGAGCCGCTCGGATCTCCCGGCCGTCCGCAGTCACGGTGTCGGGGCCGGTGAACCGGGCCTCGCCTCCGATGATCTCGAAGCCGTACTCCTTCGCCAGGTCCTCGTACTTCCAGCCCCGAAGGAACGCGACGACGTCGTCCTTCATCCCGACGAGACGGACGAGGTCCACGCCCTCCTGCCGCATGGCGATGCCCTCGAATGGATGGCCACCCGCGGTGTGGTAGGCCTCCGCAGCGGCGAGGAGCGTCTTGGAGGGCACACAGCCCGTGTTCACGCACGTGCCGCCGACCGTGTTCCGTTCCACCAGCGCGACCCGGGCCCCGAGCGTGGTGGCCCGGATGGCGGCGGCGAACGCGGCGCCCCCCGAGCCGATCGCCACGAGGTCGTACCGCTCGGCGGCGGTACCTTTCGTGACCGAACCGGCGGGGCGAAGCGATTCCACCGCCCCCGGCCGGTAACCCGCGTCGCGGACCGCGGAGGCCAGGGCTGATTCCTCCCCCTCGAACGAGAAGACCGCCTCCGACCGCCGGAAGTCCGCCTTCGGATCCATGGCCCCGGCCGACACCAGCGCCCTCTCGACCGCGCGTTCGCAGTGATCGCAGGTCATGCCGTCGATGCGCATCCGCTTCACGGTGTCCATTGCTCCGTCGCTCCTTGGTCTTGGCTACGTCCAGTCGGGTCCGATGCGGCGGCAGGTCGCGAGGTGCTCGCAGTGCTCCGCCGCCAGCCGTCCGGTGAGCACCAGAACCTCCTCCACCCGGGGGTCGGCGATCCGGTAGACAACCTCTCGGCCCCGACGCTCGGCTTCGGCCACCCGGCACCACTTCAGACAGGCCAGGTGGTTCGACACCCGGCTCTGAGGCGCGCCCGTCAGCGCCACCAGCTCGGAGACGGTTCGCTCCCGCGCCAGCAGCGCCTCCACGATGCGGAGGCGGGTGGGATCGCCCAGGACCCGGAAATACCGAGCCAGCGCCTCGGGCGGACAGCTCACTCCGGCCGCCGGCTCGCCCCGGCGACGCTCGAGTACGGTTCCCCGCCCGGCCATCAGCGTGGACCTCCGAGCGCAGTCGGGAACTGGCGCCGGTTGACGAGCGCTCCGAGCTCGAAGGCCTCCTCCAGCGACAGCAGGAACGTGGCCGGGTGCTCCGCCACCCAGGTTTCCCCGGCTTCCCTCGTGGCGAAGAAATGGACGAAGTGACAGAACCGCTGGATGACGTCGGCCTCGAACCCACCCTCCGGGAGCAGGAAGGAGACGACAGCCTGGGGATGGGAGCTCCGGACCACGCCATCGGGTCCGACCACGAGCTCGATCACCTCGCGCGTGGTGGGACAGGTTGATGTCACTCGCCCCGGCCGCTCGAGGATTCCGGGCAGGAACAGGGTGTCCCAGGCGCACCATCCGTACAGGGCCCGCTCGTCGACCTCGATCCGGTGCGTCGGGGTGAGCTCTGCGATGGTCAGCCCCCAGAACCCGACAACCCCGCCCTCGGAGTCCCTGAAGACACCGGGCCACCGGTCCAGCAGAGCGGCCACCTGGGGGAGCGGGACCCCGGCGACCGCGGCTGCCTCCTCCGGGGCCACCGGCATCCCGTCGGCGAGCAGGCGGTATACGGCGATGGCGATCCGCTCCTGGGTGGGGTCGAGATCGGGCTCGGCACCGGCGATCGCCCCGGCGAGATCGGCGAGCTCCAGTCGGCTGGCCTGCATCGATCCTCCTCGGGTGAGTGTTCGGCAACAAAGCATCAGGTTTCCCTGTTTCGATCGCACGGTACCACAGCAAGGCGAATGGCGATGTGCATCCCCGGGCGATGTGGAGGACTGGATGAGGCAGTTGCTCAGAGACGCGGCGGTGGCCGGCGTGGGCGGCTACGTCGGGACCAGGGTGATGGAGCGGGTCTCCACGTGGTTGTACGAGCTCGAGTCAGAGGAACCCATGTGCTCGCCCTGGGGAGATGACCTCGCGTCTCACAGCAGCGAGAATCATATTGGTGTAATTCGTAGGGCTAGCGATATGAACCGGCGACCTGCCGGCCCAGGAGCTTGGCCAGTGCTTGCTGAACCGTCGCAGCGGAGGGGTTCTTCCACTACCTCCTGAGGGGAACCACGTTCGAATGTAACGCTTGGAGCCCGCCGAGGCATTCTCCTTTACGAGATGGAAAGAGAGGACACCGACCGAGACCGGTCCGACGGGCAGCTGCTCGGCAGCGGCCACGCCGAGGACTTCGGTCGCTTCTACGACCGCCATGCCAGGGCCGTCCTGGCCTTCGCGTATCGGCGGACCACCGACCCGGAGACGGCCGCAGACGTCACGGCGGAGACCTTCGCGGCGGCCTACCTGGTCCGGCGCAAGTACCGGGAGACCGGTGCCGGCGCCCGTGCGTGGCTGTTCGGCATCGCCCGGCACGAGCTGAGCCGGATGGTGCGGCGCCGCACCGTGAGCGATCGGGCGCGGCGGCGCCTCGGTATCGACCGAGTGGCGATGGACGAGGTCTCCTACGAACGGATCGAGGAGCTGGCTGACCTGTCCGAACTGCGCGCCGCCGTGCGCGAAGCGCTTCGTTCCATGTCGCCGAAGGTCAGGGCCGCCGTCACGTTGCGGATCGCCGACGAGTTGCCGTACTCGGAGGTCGCCAGGAGGCTGCGATGCTCGGAAGGAGCGGCGCGAGTCCGCGTGACCCGAGGCCTCAGTCAGCTCGCAGACATGTTGGAGGTGGCTCGATGAGCAGGCAGGACATCCCGGTCTTGGATCGCATTCGAAACGAGGTGGTGCAGGCCGTGGCACGCTCCGCGGTTCACGGGGAAAGGCCGCCGCGCCGCCGGCTCCTGGTGGCACTGGCGGGGGCCGGCGCCGTCGCGGCTGCTGCGGTCGCCGTGATCGTGTTCGCGCTCCCGACCCGAAGCCCAACACAGAGCTCGGGCCCACTCGGACGGCCACAGCACGCGCTGGGGTCGGCGGCCTCATGCGTCGAGACCTACAGCCTCTCGCGCCTGGGCGGTCGGGACTTTGCGTTCGACGGCACCGTCACGGCCATCGAGGAGCCTCCGCTCGAGAGCAACGAACCCACGCTGGTCACCTTCGCGGTGAGCCACTGGTACAAGGGCGGGTCCGGTGATCAGGTGCAGCTGAATCTCGAGGTGGGCGAAAGCATCCTGGCCTCGGGCGACGAAGACTTCCTGTGGGACTGCGGTTTCTCGATGCTCTATTCAGCCCACAACGAGGCCATCTTCAAGGCCGCGTTCGAGAGCTGAGGCCCCCGCTACTCGATGGGGCAGTTCGGGCAGCAGGGCTCGTAGGGAAGCTTCTCCGGTCCCATGCACTCGCCTCCTTTCCGGCCTCAGCGATCGTCCACGGAGCGCCATCTGCTCGGCCTTGCTCACGATCGCGAGATCTCGTCGAGATCCTCGAGTGTAACCTCGCGCTGCAAGCCCCACGACAGCCACGCGAGGCCTATTCGCTGATGCTCCTCAGACTGCATCGAGATGTGCTCGGCAAGCCAGGCGCGCCCCACTGGGTCCTGAACGATTTCCTCCACCGGCCTGCCCCTGTACGGGCCTTCGTGCGGCCGAAAGCTCTGCTCGGGCTTCGAATTGCTCACGTTGGCGCCCGATTGGCCGCGGCGGCAGGCTGATTCAGGCCGGTCTCGTAGGCGAACATCACGACCTGGACGCGATCGCGGAGCTCCAGCTTCATCAGGATCCGCTTGACATGGGTCCTGATCGTGGACTCCTCGACGACGAGCTCCGAGGCGATCTCCCGGTTGGAGAGGCCGCGGGCGACCAGGCCGAGGACCTCGCGCTCGCGCGGGGTCAGCTCGCGGAGCTTGGCCTGACCGGCGAGGTCGGGTGTTGGCTGCCGGGCCATGCGGTCGATCACGCGGCGGGTGACCGACGGCGAGAGCAGGGAGTCGCCGGTGCCGATCGTGTGCACCGCCGCGATCAGCTCCTCGGGTCGCGTCCGCTTGAGCAGGAAGCCCGATGCCCCCGCGCGCAGGGCACCGAAGATGTAATCGTCCTGTTCGAAGGTGGTGAGGATCAGGACCTTGGCGCGTTGGGCCACGCGTGTGAGCTCCCGTGTCGCCTCGATCCCGTCCAGGTCTGGCATGCGGACATCCATCAACACCACGTCCGGGTCGAGCCGGCGTGTTCGCTCGACCGCTTGGCGACCGGTCGAGGCTTCACCGACGATCTCGATGGAGGAATCGGCCGACAGGAGCTCGACGAGCCCCGCACGCATGAGATCGTCGTCATCGGCGATCAGCACCCGCGTCACGCGAGATGACCTCCATATGGAAGGTCGGCCCGGAGTCGAAATGTGCCGTTGGCGCGGCCCGCGTCCAGGCTTCCGCCGAGCAGGGACGCCCGCTCGCTCATTCCGATCAGCCCGTGACCACCGCCACCGCTCGTCCCTTCCCGGCCGGCAGCCGGCACGGGGTTGGTGACAGTGAGTCGGAGCGCCGCTTCGCCGAACGCCAGCTCGACCTGCGCCGCACCCGTGCCGTGGCGCGCGGCGTTGGTGAGCGCTTCCTGGAGGATTCTGTAGGCGGCCAGGTCGGCGGCGGCCCCGAGTGGACGTGGCGAACCCGCGGTGGCGACCGACACGTCGAGCCCCCCAGCCGAATGATGCGCGACGAGCGTCTGAAGCGACGCGAGCCCCGGCGGGGGCACCATCTCTCCGTCCTCGGAGCCCCGGTCCCGGAGCGTTCCCACGATCTGGTCTATGTCACCCACGGTCTGTCGCGCCAGCTCCTCGATCGCCTCCAGCGCCGCCCGGGAGCGCTCGGGATCCTGGTCGTGCCGCATCCGCGCAGCGCCCGCCCGGACGGCGATCACGTTGATCGCGTGCCCGGCGGAGTCATGGAGGTCGCGGGCGATCCTGGCCCGCTCCTCGGCCACGGCCAGACGGCGCTCGCGTTCCGCCTCGCGCTCGGTGCGGAGGGCGCGCTCCTTCAGCTCGGCGATCTGATCGCGTCGCAGGCGCGTTCGCTCGCCGGCGAACCACGCGGCCGCCCAGGCCAGTCCGGTGTGAAGGAGCTCGCTCCCGGGGAAGCCTCGGTCGCCGAGGGCGCTCGCGCCGAGGTATGCGGCGAGCAGTGCGACCACCATACCGGTGCTGCGCCGGGACCAGGGATCGGCCTCGTCGCGGCTCGCCGCGAGCAGGTAGAGGGCGGCGGTGGGACCGAGGGGCAGCCCGATCGAATAGCCGAGGCCGCCCAGGAGCACGCTCGCCGACGCGGTCAGCGCGAAGACGGAACGGGGGGCGCGGCGCCAGGCGACGAGCGGCACCGTCGAGCACGCGCTCAGCGCGCCGCCCACCCAGTCGAGCTCCCCCGGCCCCGGCTGCAAGGAGCCGATGCCGTGACGGGAGAGGAGCGCCAGCGAGCCGACGAGCGCCGTGGCCGCGATCGCCACGTCGACGAGCGATCCCGATCTCGGCCGGGTCGCGAAGAGCCGGGGCGCCGTGGCCACTGACGACACAGTCAGCCGAGTCTAGCGGCGCGAGCGCGGCCCCGAGTCCTCCGCGGGGATGATCTTCCTCCACGCAGTGTGGACGACGAAGTTCCCCCGACGCGTGGTTTTCGTTCCGGGGCCACCTCCGTAGGGTGGCGGCATGACTGCTGAACTCATGTGCTCCGCCTGGAGCTCCTGATGGAGAACGGGCTCATCGTTGCCTCCATCGACCGGGCTGGCGGTCACGTCGTGGTGCTCTTGATCGCCGCCGGTGGTGGGCTCCTCTACGGGTTGATCCACCTCGTCGTCAAGAGGCGACGCGACCAGGCGCGCCGCGATCATGGTCCCGAGGGCGGTCGGGGCCCCGAGGCATGAGCGAGACTGACCCCCCGGCTGCGAGGAGGGTTGATGATCGGGCCAGACCCCCCCTCGTCCGTGCCGACGCCGGCATTCGGGATCAGGTGGTCACGGTCAACGCGCTGACGAAGAACTACGGCGAGATCGTCGCCGTCGACGAGCTCACGTTCTCGCTCCAGGCGGGCACCATCACCGGTTTCCTCGGCCCGAACGGCGCCGGCAAAACCACCACCCTTCGGCTGCTCCTCGGGCTCGCAGAGCCCACGTCGGGAGAGGCGCTCGTCTTCGGCCGCCGCTACCGCGACCTCGACGACACGGCGCGACGGGTCGGCGCGGTGCTCGAGTCGAACGACTTCCATCCCGGGCGCTCCGGGCGCAACCATCTGCGCGCGCTCGCGCTCGCCGCGGAGATCCCGTCGAGCCGCGTCGAGGAGGTGCTGGCGTTGGTCGAGATCGACGCCGTCGCCGAGCGGCGGGTGAAGACGTATTCGCTCGGAATGCGGCAGCGGCTCGGGCTGGCCGGGGCGCTGCTCGGCGATCCCGAGCTGCTCGTCCTCGACGAGCCGGCCAACGGGCTCGATCCCGCGGGCGTCCACTGGCTGCGGCGCTTCCTGCGCCGGTTCGCGGAGCAGGGCCGGACGGTGCTCGTCTCGAGCCACATGCTCGCCGAGGCGGCGCAGACCGTCGATCAAGTGGTCATCATCGACCACGGCCGCCGGGTCGCGAGCGGGCGGCTCGACGAGCTCACCGAGGGCGGACAGTCGCTCGAGGACGTCTTCCTCGAGCTGACAGGAGGGGCGTCGTGAGAGCTCAGCTTCGCGCCGAGCTGCTGAAGCAGCGCTCGACCCGGACCGTCCTCGGCCTCTTCACCGCCATGCTCGGCCTTGTCCTGTTGGCCGAGCTCCTGCACGGCTTCGGCCTCGCCGCCGAGAACCTCGACAGCACCTCGGAGCAGCTGATGGTGTTCGGCCGGGGTGAGTTCCTCGCCGCGCTCTTCGCCGCCCTCCTCGGGGCGCTGTCCATCGCGAGCGAGATCCGCCACGGGACGATCCGGGCGACGTTCCTGGTGACGCCGCAGCGTGGCCGGGTCCTCGCGGCGAAAGTCTGCGTGAGCGCGCTCATCGGGGCCGGGTTCGGCCTCGCGGCCTGTGCGCTCGCGGCGGGGGTCGGCACCGCGGCGCTCCGGGCTCGCGGGATCGACGTGCAGCTCGACGGCGGCGACTACGTGCTCCTGGTCGCGGGTGGCGCGGGGGCGGCCGCCCTGTGGGCGGCGATCGGGGTCGGTGTCGGCGCCGTCGTTCGCAACCAGGTACCGACGCTCATCGGCATCTGCGCGTGGCTGCTGTTCGTCGAGGGGCTGCTGGTCGGCGATTTCGCCGGCCTCGGCGACGTCGGCCGGTTCCTGCCCGGCGCGGCCGCAGCGGCGATCACCGGGCAGAATCCGGACACGCTGCTCGCGCCGGCGGTCAGTCTCGTCCTGCTCGTCCTCTACGCCGCTGCCACGGCCCTGGCGGGCGCCATCGTCACCTCCCGCCGTGACGTCGCCTAGGTCAGCTTCAGCGGAAGAGCCGTGAGCCACTCGAACCTCTTCCACCCATCCTCGCGGCCCGCGGGCCACGGGATCACCATCGGCACGCCGCGCCGCTGCCATGGAGCTCGTCCCGACCGGGCGCGATCCTGAGCGGCAGGCGTCGAATATGACCCTGGGATCGAACGCAGAGCCAAGCCCCAATCCCCGGGCCCGGAGCGATGTCTGCCGATTCGGCCGGCGGCCCTACGCAACGGGAGTCCGGATGGACGGCCGGACGGGCGCCTCGACCCGGGGGAGCCGAACCACGACTTCCAGCCCGCCGGACGATCCGGGTCGGGCAGTCGCGTCCCCCCCATGCGCGCGGGCGACGGCTCGAACGATGGAGAGGCCGAGTCCGACGCTGCTCGAGGATGCGGTGCGGTCCCGTGTGAGACGTCGGAAGGGTTGGAACAGCGTATCGATCGATTCGGTGGGCACAACAGGCCCACTGTTGCTGACGACGAGCTCGGCAGCATCCTGGGTTTGGCGCGTCGAGACTTCGATCCAGCCAAGTTGGTGGTTGTATGCGACGGCGTTCTCGACGAGATTGCCCACCAAGCGGTCCAGGAGCGCGGCGTCGCCGGCGACTAGGGCCGGTGAAAGATCCTCCCGCAACGTAATGTCCTTCTTCTTCGCGGCGACCGCGAAGTGTGCGACAACGTCCCGGGCCACTGTGGCGAGGTCGATGGATTGTCGCTCCGGCAGTCCGGATTCGCTTCGCGCGAGGAACAGCAGACCCTCGATCAGCCGCTCGCTGCGAGCGATGGCCCCGCGGACAACATCGGCCATCTCATGCAGTTCCGCCTGAGTCACCTCCGGGTTGGAGAGGGTGACGTCGAGCTCGGTGCTGATGACGGACAGCGGTGTGCGGAGCTCGTGTGAGGCGTTGGCGACGAAGTGCTTCTGGCTCTCGAAGGCGGCGTCGAGCCGGGCGAGCATCCCGTCGAAGGTGTCGGCGAGATCCTTCCGGCGGCGGGGTTTCGCTGTGCCCGGGCGACGGGAGGGGCGTGGCCGTGCGGGCTTCGATGCGTTCACGGAGGTGTTCGGAGAGTCCCTGGTCGAGTCGCTGCTGCATGAGGAGGTAGTTGAAGCCGAGCAGCATCCCCCCCGCCAGGACGAAGAGGGCGGTATAGGCAAGCGTCAAGCGGAGCCGAGCGCTCGGTCGCGATGGGAGGGTCAGACGCATATTCGGTAGCCGGAGCCGACGACCGTCTCGATGATGTCGGGCTCTGCGACCTTCCGTCTGAGGGTCATGACCGTGACCCGAACGGTGTTGGTGAACGGATCGGCGTGCTCGTCCCAGACGCGCTCGAGAAGGTCTTCGGCGCTGACCACGGCGCCTGCTGCTTCGAGGAGCGTCTGCAGGACTCCGAACTCCTTTCGGGTCAGTGCGATGGGCCGCCCGGCGCGGGTCACGATGCGCCGCGCCGGATCCAGCGTGACGTCACCCGCCCTGAGTACCGGGGGCCGGGGGGGACCGCTTCGTCGCGACAGCGCTCGGATGCGAGCGACGAGTTCCCGGAACGCGAACGGCTTCGGGAGGTAGTCGTCCGCGCCGAGCGAGAGGCCTTCCACCCGATCCCCGATGTCGCCCGCTGCGGTCAGCATGATGATCCGGGTCTCCGGCTTCGCCGCGATGAGCGACCTGCAGACCTCGTCGCCGTGGACCGCGGGCAGATCACGATCCAGCACCACCACGTCGTAGGAGTTCACAGAACTCTTCTCCAGGGCCTGCTCGCCGTCGAGGGCGACGTCCACGGCGAAGCCCTCGCGACGCAGGCCGCGCGCGATCGTGGAGGCGAGACGCTCCTCGTCTTCCACCACTAGGACTCTCATCTCATCCTGCGGGCTCGCTCTCGAACGAGTGTACGTGGCGGGACATAAGGGCCGGATAAAGCCGGCACCTTACGGTGGCCTTATGCCGGGTTCGCTTCAATCCCTTCCATCAACCTGGTTGCCAAGGCTGCGCGCTTGTGGCGCCGCCGGCGGTAGGAGGACATCGATGGGGCATCCGAAGAAATCCCGGGATGGCACAGCGAGGTTCGCCGCCGACCAGAGCGAGGTCGGACCCCTGGTCCGCTTCGGCCTGCGCCTGCGACTGCTGGCGCTGGTAGCCACCGTCGGCATCGTCGCGGCCTCGTGCAGCTCCACCGGCGGCGCTGCCACCCCAAGCCCTGGGGCGTCGGTCGAGGCTGCGCTCCTCGCGTTCTCTCAGTGCATGCGCGACCAGGGCATCACCGACATGCCCGATCCCACGGTGGATTCGGAAGGAAACGTCCAAATCCAGCGGCCGCCGGGCGGGCACGGCTCCGGGGCACACGAGGCGTTCGAGGCGGCCCGGAACAAGTGCGACAAGTATCTGCGGGGGGTCACGCAGGGGTTCAGCCACGCCGACACCACCCAGACCCAGGACCAGCTCCTACAGCTCGCACAATGCATGCGCGGGCGCGGGGTGGACGTCCCCGACCCCGACTTCAGCGGGGGCGGCCATGATCCCGGGGCCCAGTTCTGGGATGCGATCAACCGGTCCGACCCATCCGTGCAGGAGGCCCTGCGGGCATGCCAGCAGCAAGTCTTCGGCTCTGAGGGCTTCGGTCACGGTGGAGGTCACTAGCGATGCCGAAGCTGAGAAGGCGATGGGGGCTGCTGATGGCGGTCTTGCTGGTCGGCGCGGGCGGCGGATGGCTCCTCGCGCCGCGCTCCTCGAACACGTCGGACGGCACCGGCGCCGCCCCGGCGACGTTCGGGGAGGTCGTGCGAACCGACGTCCAGGAAAGAACCGACCTCCCCGGCGGGCTCGCCTACGTGGCCGATCGAACCGTCGCCAACCGGCTGGCCGGACCGGACGGTGAGGCGACGCTGACCGGCCTGGCGGCCCAGGGAACCGTCGTTCGTCGAGGCGAAAGGTTGTTCTCGGTCGACGAGCGACCGGTCGTGCTGCTGCTGGGGCCGATCCCCGCCTGGCGACCCCTCGAAGCGGGCGTGGTCGGCGCCGACGTCAGGCAGCTCGAACGCAATCTCGAGGCGCTCGGCTACGGCGGGTTCACCGTCGATGACACCTTCACGTCCGCGAGCAGCGCTGCGGTCCGGCGATGGCAGCGCGACATGGGTGCCCAGATCGACGGCGTTGTGGACCTCGGCGAGGTGGTGTTCCTCCCGAGCGCCGTGCGGATCGATCAGCACCTGCTCGCGCCAGGGGATGCCGTGAGCTCGGGGGCCCAGGTTCTCGCGGTCGGACCGACCGCTCCGGTGGTGACGGTCGACCTCGAGCCCACCCAGCTCTCGCTGGTCTCGGTCGGAGACCCGGTGATCGTCGGGCTCGCCAACGGCGCGGAAACCCCGGGCACCGTTGTCTCCGTGGGAAAGGAGGGGGCCGCCGCCGGCGAGGAGCAGCCGGGCGGCGAGACTGAGACGGTTCCCGCGACCGTCTCGCTCAAGAGTCCCAGCGATGCTGCGGGTCTCGCCGGATCCTCGGCGACGGTCAGCGTGGTCACCGACACCAGCGAATTCGTGCTCGCGGTCCCGGTGACGGCGCTCTTGGCGGTCTCCGGCGGCTACGTGGTCGAGGTCGACCGGCGGGACCGGATCCAGGCGGTCTCGGTCACACCCGGCCTCTTCGACGCAGTCAAGGGCCTCGTGGAGATCACGGCGACGGGGCTCGAAGCGGGGGACCGCGTGGTCGTGGCAGAGGCCGGGGCATGAGCCTCTTCGCCCGCGACCGGACCGAGGAGCCGGCGGCCGAAAGGCCCGGCACCGAGGGGATCATCGCGCTTCGCGACGTGATCAAGGACTACGCCGGCCCCCCGGCGGTGCGGGCGCTGCACGGCGTTAGCCTGCACATCGCCGACAGGGAACTGGCAGCGATCGTGGGACCGTCGGGATCGGGGAAGTCGACCCTGCTGCACATCATGGGGACCCTCGACCGAGCCACCTCCGGCCAAGTGCGCATCGCCGGTCGCGACGTGGCGACGCTCTCCGACCCGGAACTGTCCGCGCTTCGGGCCCGGAGCATCGGGTTCGTCTTCCAGGAGTTCTTCCTCCTCGAAGCCGAGACCGCCCTCGACAACGTCGCCGACGGCCTGCTGTACACGGGCATCCCCGCCCGCGACCGCAGCCTGATGGGGCGCGACGCGCTCGAGCGCGTGGGACTCGGCCACCGGATCGACCATCCGGCCACCAAGCTCTCCGGCGGAGAGCGGCAGCGTGTCGCAGTCGCGCGCGCCATCGTCGGTCGGCCCGCGGTCGTGCTCGCCGACGAGCCCACCGGCAACCTCGATAGCCGCACGAGCGAGGAGATCGTCGAGCTGCTTGAGGTCCTCAATGGAGACGGGATCACCATCGTGGTGATCACCCACAACCTCGAGGTCGCCGAGCACTTCCCCAGGCGCATCGGCATCCGCGACGGAAGAGTCGAGCAAGACGACACGGCCGTCGGTCCCCACGTGCCCGCGCCGTCCCATCCTCCGGAACCTTCCACGGCCGAGGGGGGCGGGCTATGACCGGGGACCTCACCCCCAGCCGCCTCCACCCCGCCGACGCGGTTCGCACCTCCACCGTCGGCCTGCGGACCAGGCGTACCCGCTCTCTGCTGTCCGCGCTCGGCATCCTCATCGGGATCGCGGCGATGATCGCAGTGCTCGGCCTGTCGGAGTCCAGCAAGTCCGATCTTCTTGCCCAGCTCGATCGCCTCGGGACCAACCTCCTGCGGGTGCAGGCCAGCCAAGGCCTCGGCCTGGGCACCGCCCGGCTCCCCGAGACGGCCCTCGCCATGAGCGGCCGCCTCGACGGAGTCGAACGCGTCTCGGAGCAGGTGGACGGCGCGGCGAACGTGTTCCGGACTGACTACATCCCCACGACCAGGACCGGTGGCCTTACGGTCAAGGCCGTCGATACCGGCATCCTCGGCACCCTGAAGGGGACGGTCGCCGAGGGCCGGTTCCTCGACGACGCGACGGCCCGGTACCCCGTGGCCGTCCTCGGCTCCGTGACAGCAGAGCGCCTGGCCATCAGGGACCTCACCGAACAGCCCCGAGTCTGGATCGGCAACCAGTGGTTCTCGGTCATCGGGATCCTCCACACGCTCGACCTCAACCCAGATCTCGACCGGTCGGCGATCATCGGCGTCCCCGCAGCCGAGACATACCTCGGGTCGGACGGCGTGGCCGGCACGATCTTCGTCCGCACCGACCCCGGCTCGGTCGACGCCGTCCTGGGCCTGCTCGCCTCGGCCGTCAACCCGGAGCACCCCGACCAGGTCGAGGCCTCGCGCCCGACCGAGGCCATCGAGGCCCGCGCGGCAGCCGCGAGCGCCTTCACCGAGCTGCTGCTCGGCCTCGGCGCCGTGGCGCTCCTCGTCGGGGCCGTCGGCATCGCCAACATCATGGTCATCTCCGTGCTCGAGCGGCGCTCCGAGATCGGGCTGCGCCGCGCGCTCGGCGCGACCAAGAGGCACATCGCCGTCCAGTTCCTTACCGAGTCGCTGATTCTCGCCGCCATTGGCGGCGTCGCGGGTGTCGCCACCGGCGGCCTCATCACCATCGCGTACGCGCGCATCCGCGGCTGGGGCGTGATCCTGCCGGCTCGATATCTGGCTGCAGGGATGACCACGGCGCTGGTGATCGGCGCCGTCGCCGGCCTGTACCCGGCGCTCCGCGCCTCACGCATGGCCCCCACTGAGGCCCTTCGAACCGTCTGAGGGATCCAGGTCTTGGTGCTCACCGAGCTATCCGGGCCGGTCCATCCGGTCTCATGGCCCCGTTTGCAGGGGCTGGCCCGATCGACCTACATTCCTCGTGCGTCCCGGCACCTGGGGAGGTGGGGATATGCGCAGACTCCTACTGCTCGTCCTTCTGGCGTTGGCCATGGCGGCCTGGAACTCGCCTGCCGTCAACGCGATTCCGAAGGGGCGGGAAGGACCTCCGAACGACGGCTTCATCGACAACGCTCGGGAGTCCGATCCGCTCCAGCACGGCGGTCCGGGAGGGCATCTCCCGCCCACCCAGCTAAACGTGGACCTTGTGGGGAAGGTTCGTTTCCATGACGCCGAGAAGGGCATCGTCTCAGACGTTGGCGAGCTGGGGAACTACGCGTACCTAGGGCAGTTTTCTCCCGGCTGTGCCGCCGACGGGGCAGGAGGGGCATACGTCGTAGACATCTCGGACCCCACCAGCCCCAAGGAAGCCGGGTTCATCCCGGCGCATCCGGGCTCCTTCGTGGGTGAGGGCGTCCACGCGATCCACATCGACACGGCGTTCTTCACTGGCGACATCCTCGCCCTCAACAACGAGATCTGCGCGGACGGTGGGCTGGGGGGAGTGTCGCTGTGGGACATCACCAACCCACTGGCGCCGGTGGCCCTGGCCCAGAACTTCGGGGACGACACCGACGCCCAGGGGAACCCGGTGCCGGTTCGCCAGTACCACAGTGTGTTCGCCTGGCAGCAGGCAGGGCGGGCGTTCGTGGTGGCCTCCGACGACGAGGAGCAAGCCTTCAGCGACATCGACA
>WNFU01005997.1_pt1 | contig 18210 bp, 14 predicted proteins | sample 5400121 | NCBI WGS metagenome assembly WNFU01 (sample SAMN13153360, study PRJNA577476) | soil metagenome | isolation source: 100 cm soil or saprolite under grassland replicate 1 | place: USA:California | collected 2016-06-15 | reverse complement strand
GATGTGGAGAAACCGGCTGACGGTCTTGCCGGTCGATTGCTCCACCGCGAGCGCCAGGGGCGCGGCATCGGCGCGATGCGCCACGTCGTACGTCACCGCGATCGCGTTGATGCCCGGGGCGAGCAACGGCTCGTCCGCGGCGCAATCGATCCGACGCCCGTTCACGTGCCGCCCTCGGCCTGCTGGTCGCGGTGCGCATCCGGACCATCCAGTCCTTCATGGCGCTCGTGCAGATGCTGCTCATGGGCCTATTCTTCCTCTCGGGGGCGCTCTTCCCGGTGTCCGGCCTGCCCGCCTGGCTGACGGTCCTCACCCGCCTCGACCCGCTCACCTACGCAGTCGACCCGCTGAGGCGGCGGTGCTGGCAAATGCCGGGAGCGGCCTCGGCGCGGTGGCTCGCTGCGTCACCTGGCTTGGCTGGACGGTGCCGGCCCCGCTCGAGCTCGCGCTGGTCACGCTCTCCGCCATCGGCGCGTTCTTCACCCGAAGCGTTCCAGCTATAGGAGACCCGATTATTGGGTTCGATGACCAGGACTTCGCAGTCGGTAACACCATTCCAATGCGGCTGGGCGTGGCGCGGAAGTTGAACCGATGGCCTACGACCGGCTGGAAGTCGTTCTCATCAGCCTGTGCCTGCCGAAATTCCATCCGGCGGAAACCCCTTGAGCCACAACGCGTTCAGCGGGTGCGGTCGGACGTGTGTGGAGTCTTCGATCCGGGGAGTCGTCTCCGAGGCGGCGCACGTGTTCGTGGAGGAGCGGACGGGGATCCGGGCGGCGCAGCGCACACTCGCGGAAGGCGATCTGCTCGCACGCCTCGCGAAGCACCACGGCGCGAAGGCCGAGGCGCTCGCCGCCGCGTGGATCCGCACGTGGCTCTCCCCCTGGTTCGCGTCCGCTTCCGCGGTCACGACCCCCCGCTGAGCGCCTGGACGATCTGCACCTCGTCGCCGCGCTGCAGGGCATGCGCGAGGTCGAAGACCTGCTCGCCGTTGACGAAGAATCGGATGTGCGGCCGGATCCGGTCCTGCTCGTCGATCATGCGGAAGCGGATCCCCGGGTGGCGCCAATCGAGATCCATGAGCAGCGCGGCGAGAGTCGCGCCCTCGGCCTCCACGTCCCTCGACGTGGTGTACGAGCGCAGCGGCGTCGGAATGTGGACCTTCACCGGGCGGGCTCCGCGACCTCGAGCGCGTAGATCTCGGGAAGGTGGCGCGCCAGGCACGACCAGCGCTCGCCCTCGTCGCGGCTCGCCCACAGCTCGCCGCTCGTTGTCCCGAGGTACAGCCCGACCGGGTCGCGGGAATCGCCGGCCATGGCCTGGCGCTTGACGGTCCACCATGCCTGGCTCTGCGGCAGGCCGCCATCGACCCGCCGCCAGGTCCGTCCGCCGTCGCGCGTCACGTAGGCGGCCGCCTTGCCGCCAGGACAGGTCCGAGGCCACACGCTCGTGCCATCCATCGGGAAGACCCACGCGGTGTCGCGATCGCGCGGATGCACCACGAGCGGAAACCCGATGTCGCCGACGCGCCTGGGCATGTTCCTTCCGACGCGCACCCACTCGTCGGAAGGCTGGTCGAGCCGGTAGATGCCGCAGTGGTTCTGCTGGTAGAGCCGGTCCGGGTCCGCCGGGCAGAGCCGGATGACGTGCGGATCGTGGAACGTGACGTTGGCCGCGTCGAGGTTCTCCACCACCTCGAGCCCCTTCACCAGCGGTGCCCACGTCCTTCCGCCGTCTCGCGACCGGTGAACGCCGCCGCTCGACATGCCCACGAACAGGTGCGCCGGATCCCGCGGGTCGACGATGATCGAGTGCAGCTTCGGTCCGTCCGGCGTTCCGTCCTGCGGGCCGCCCATCCACGCCCTGTACCGAGGATCGTCGTTCAACCCGGAGACCGGCTGCCACGTGACGCCGCCATCGTCGGACCGGAAGAGGCCGTGGGGAGAGGTGCCCGCGTACCACGTCCCCGTCTCGCTCGCGTGGCCCGGGGTGAGCCAGAACGTGTGATCGACGGCGCGGCCCCTCTCGCTCTCCGGCGCCTTCGCGAACGCGGGCGGCCGCTTCGCCTCCTTCCAGCTCCGGCCCAGGTCGGTGGAACGGAATACCGTGGGCCCGAGGTGGCCCGTCTTCGCCGCCGCGAGGAGCGTCCGCCCATCGCGTGGGTCGAGGACGAGGTGGTTGATCACTTGGCCCAGGAAGTGGGGCCCATCTACCCGCCAGCTCCTCCGCGCGCCATCGCCGTGGAAGAGCCAAGCGCCCTTTCGCGTCGAAACGAGGAGGACGAGTCGGGCGGACCCCGCGGTCCGCGTCATCCGCGTTCCCGGTCTCTTCGTGGTCGGCATCGGTGGTCCTCCTTTGCGCTCGCGCAGTCGAGATGTCGGCCACCGGCCGCGGGCGCAGCGAACGCGTCGGAAGGACCCCATAGGGGGCGGGCCCCTACGGCGCAGAGCGAATGACCGCAACGCGGAGGCGGCCCGAATCATCGAACCATCAGCGGCACGTTATCTTCGGGAGCACAGCGTCGGCGCGAACGTGAGCAGGTCCGCTTTCGACCAACGCGCGCCCCCGCAACCAACTCCGGAGCCCCGATCCCCGCAACCAACTCCGGAGCCCCGATCGCCGCAAGGTGACCGGGGCTCCGACGTTCGGGCGCTTGAAGCGGGCGGACGAACCCGCTGCGGTTGATCGGCCGCGATGGAGATCGCGAGGCGACGCTACTTCGAGCGCGGTCATCAACCAGATCGCGTGCCCGGAGCGAGGAAGCGAAGCAGGTCAGGCGCCAGGCAATTCTGGGCGCGGCGCTGCGCCTCTGGGCCCGCTCGACCTTCGACGGCTTCACGATGTCCGCGGTCGCGCGGCGCGCGCGCCTCGCGAAGGGAACGCTCTACTTGTACTTTCCGACGAAGGAGGCGCTCCTCCTCGAGTTGCTCGAGGACCGGCTCCAGCGCTGGCTCTCGAAGCTCGAGGCGCGCCTCGAGGGCGGGGGGGCGCCCCGAGACCCGGACGGCGCGGCCCAGGTCATCGCGTCGACGCTACTCGCCGACGAGGAACTGGTCCGGCTCCTCATGATCCTTGGCACGATCCTCGAGCACAACGTCCCGGAGCAACGGATCCGCGAGTTCAAGACCTGGCTTCACGGCCGCCTCGCGCACGCGGGAGCGGTCGTGGAGCGGTGCCTCCCGTTCCTGAACGCTTTGAGCGGTGTGAAGCTCCTCCTGTACTTGCAGGCGCTGGTGTCCGGGCTCGGGCAGCTCGCCCGCCCGGCGCCCGCCGTCGTGCGGGTGCTCGCGGCATCCGAGTTCGAGGCGTTCCGTCTCGACTTCGAGACGGAGCTCCGGCTCGCCCTGGCGGCACTCATTCGCGGGTCCGCTGCTGCGCTCCCCACCAGTCGATCGAAACGTCCCACCGGGACCCCTGGAGGCTGTCATGACGACTGAAGCACGCAAACGCAGCAACGTCCTCATCACCGGCGCGTCGAGCGGGATCGGCGCCGATCTGGCGCGGGTGTTCGCCCGCGAGGGCCACGAGCTCGTCCTCGTCGCCCGGTCGCGCGAACGCTTGCACGAACTCGCGCGCGAGCTACGGGATGCTCACGGGGCCACCGCACGGGTGCTCCCGATCGACCTGTCCGTCTCCGGGGCGGCCAGCGCGCTCCACGACCTCGCCTTACGCGAGGGAGTCGAGGTGGACGTCCTCGTGAACGACGCCGGGTTCGGCATGCGCGGGCCGTTCGTGGAGCTCGATCCTGCGCGGCAGCTCGAGATGATCCAGGTGAACCTGGTCGCGCTCACCGAGCTCACCCGGCTCTTCGTGCCGGACATGCTGCGGCGGGGTGCGGGTCGGATCCTGAACGTGGCGTCGACCGCCGCGTTCCAGCCAGGCCCTCTCATGGCGGTGTACTGCGCGACGAAGGCCTACGTCCTGTCGTTCTCGGAGGCGCTGGCCGAGGAGCTGCGAGGCTCGGGCGTGACGGTCACGTGCGTCACACCGGGAGCCACGGAGACCGGGTTCGGCGAAATCGCGGGCGTCGCCGCGACGCGCCTCTTCCGCTCTGGAACGATGTCGTCCAGCTCAGTGGCCGAGGCCGCGTACGCCGCGACGAGCAAGGGGGTCCCGCTCGCCGTGCCAGGGTGCCGGAACCGGCTCCTCGCGGGCTCGGTACGGTTCCTGCCGATTCCGATGGCCGCCCGCGTCGCGCGGCTCTTCCTAGAGAACGCCTGAGGGGCACGCTGATGTACACGGTCGTCGCAGAATACCAGCCGCAGCCGCGCCGGCAGGCTCGTTTCACGCACGCGCCGACCTGACCGGACTCCCGCCACTCTCGCCCAGGCCGGTGGGTTTGTCGCACGCCGTGTCGGCTATGGCGCTCCCGGGAGGCCGAGCTGCTACCGCCACATCGCGAGTTCGCCACCGAGCGCGGCATCTCGTTCAGCAACCTGCGCAACTGGATCTATAGGCTGCGCAAGGAGTCTCGGCTGCTCGTCGCGGAGCCGACGAAGGTGTCTGGTCAAGCCGCCGAGCGAGGGGCCGCGCCGCGAGGATCCCGCTGCCCCGCGCGCGTCGTTGTGTTCCACGCGGGTGCCGCGGTAGCTTCCATCGCGAAGTCCACCCTAGGTAAGTGGGGCCCGATGGGAGCGCCGAAGGGACAGCGGCGGGGCTCAGGAGCCCAGAGCACCGTTCAGGGCGCCGGCACGTCGCCAGCCGGCGAGCGGCGCCGGAGCGAATCGTACCTGCGCGCCATGTTGTTCGAGCACACGTTCCAGTTCATCGGGTTGCTCGCGCCGGACGGCACCCTCCTGGACCTCAACCGGAGCGCCCTCGAGTTCGCGGGAGCGCGGCGCGAGGACGTCGTCGGCCGGCCGTTCTGGGAGACGCCCTGGTGGCAGGGGGATCCGGAGCTCCAGGAGCGGCTGAGGAACGCGATCCGCGAAGCGGCCCAGGGACGGTTCGCACGTTTCGAGGCGAGCCACCTCGGCACCGGCGGACGAACGGCGACGATCGACTTCTCGCTGACGCCGGTCGTGGACGAGAGCGGCGGGGTGATCCTGCTGGTTCCGGAGGGGCGGGACATCACCGAGCGGAAGCGCGCAGAAGAAGCTCTCCGCTCGCTGTACGAGAGCACGCCCGTGATGATGCACTCCATCGACCGGGACGGCCGCCTCGTGAGCGTGAGCGATTGCTGGCTCGAGACGCTGGGCTACGATCGAGCGGAGGTCATCGGCCGGGAATCGGTCGAGTTCCTCACCCCGGAGTCCCGCAGGTACGCGCTGGAGGTCGCGCTCCCGGAGTTCTTCAGGACGGGCGTCTGCAGGGACGTGCCTTATCAGTTCGTGAAGAAGGACCGCGACGTCATCGACGTCCTCCTGTCGGCGATCGCCGAGAAGGACGCCGGCGGACGCTTCGAGCGCTCCCTCTCCGTCCTCATCAACGTCACGCGGCGCAAGCGCGCCGAGGAAGCGCTCCGCGAAGCCGACCGTCGCAAGACCGAGTTCCTGGGCGTACTCTCACATGAGCTGCGCAATCCGCTCGCTCCCATCCAGAACGCCCTGTACATCCTCGACCGCGCCGAGCCCGGCGGCGAGCAGGCCGCACGCGCGAAGGTCGTCATCGGGCGCCAGGTGGGGCACCTGGCCCGCCTGGTGGACGATCTGCTCGACGTGACGCGCATCTCGCGAGGGAAGATCCAGCTCCAGCGCAGCCGGCTCGATCTCGGCAAGCTGGTGCTGCGCACCGTAGAGGATTACAGGGCGCTGTTCGCCGAGCGGGGGATCGCGCTCGAGGTTCGAATCGACACGGGTCCGCTCTGGGTCGACGCAGATGAGACGCGCATCGCCCAGGTCCTCGGAAACCTCTTGCTGAACAGCGCGAAGTTCACGGACGGCGGCGGTCGCGTCGTGGTCTCGGTGGAGCGCGACGAAGACGTGGCGACGATCAGCGTCCGGGACACGGGCGCCGGAATCGCCCCCGAGATGCTGGGTCGGCTCTTCGAGCCGTTCACGCAGGCCGACGACAGCTTGCACCGCAGTCGGGGCGGACTCGGGCTCGGGCTCTCGCTCGTGAAGGGGCTCGTCGAGCTCCACGGAGGCAGCGCGGTCGCGAGGAGCGAGGGCGTCGGCCGCGGCGCGGAGCTCATCGTGCGGCTCCGTCTCGTTGCCGCGCGGGAAGAAGCTCCACGTCCGCCAATTATCGGACCAGCTCGCCTCCCCCCGCGGCGGGTCCTCGTCATCGAGGACAATCCGGATGCCGCCACTACGCTGCGGGAGATGCTGGAGATCGGCGGGCACGAGGCCGAGATCACCCACGACGGTCGAGCGGGTATCGAGAAGGCGCGCGCGTTCCGACCGGAGATCATCCTGTGCGACATCGGGCTCCCCGACATGGACGGTTATGCCGTCGCTCGCGCGATCCGGTCCGACCCGACGCTCGACTTGACGCTCCTCGTCGCGCTGACCGGCTACGCGCTGCCGGAGGATCGGCGCCAGGCCGCTGAGGCAGGATTCGACCGCCACTTCGCGAAGCCGGTGTCCGTGGCGCAGATCGAGGAAGTGCTCTCCACGGCCGTACGAGCTGGGGGAGCTCGGAGCGATCAGCGCGCGCGTGGATCCGGCGTCGAGTGACTCCGCGCGTCGTCGCGGCCTCGGCGCTATGAGGTGAACTCAGGCGCCTAGGAATCCGCTGTTTCCCGAGGCAGCCATGTGCCCCACATGTGCCCCGCCGCCGCTCCGAGCGCTGGAACGCGGCGGGACCAGGTGGAACACGAGGGAACGGGAAACGCGAACGGTTCCGCGGCGATGAAGGGCAACGGCGCGTCCTGCTTAAAGATGTTCACGCACCGTCGAAACCGTTCAAATCCCTTTCCCAAAGAAGTTCCAGAGCCCACGCACGTCGGCCGGGCGCTCGCAGCACATCGCGCTCCAGCATGCAGGGATGTCGTCCGCGCTCCCGAAGAAAATGGTACCAGAATTGGACCACACCAGCGTTTGATCCTGTCAGATCATGTCGCCTTCCGTAGGTCCCGCGTTCGCGCCAAACAAGCTGCACTGCAACGAAGAGCGGTGATATGACGCCCGTCTGCCCGTACCCCTTTTAAGGGGCTCATAACCCGAAGGTCGCAGGTTCAAATCCTGCCCCCGCAACCAACCTTATCTAGGACCCGGTCGCCCGAGAGGGAGACCGGGTCTTCGATTTTCAGCGCTCCACGGGCCTCGTAGGAGCGCTTCCCGTTCTTCTCGACCGGGTGGAGCATCACCGGGGCGAGCACGCGCGCGAGGGCGGCCCTGGCGCTCTCGGGGGCCTCCTCGGCGAGCTTCTCGACGTGCCGGAGGTACTTCGCAAGCTTCTCCGGGTTCACGGTGATGGCCGTGGGTGCGGGCCTCGCGTCCTGTTCGGCAGCCGCAAGGCGGTTCCGGAGGTCCCGGAGCCTCGCTTCCTCCCTGCGAAGCTGTGCCACGAGCGCCTCGGACTGCCCAACCGTGGCGAACGCCTCGGTCACGCGGCGGAGTCGAGCTTCCTGCGAGTTCACCTCGGCCGCGAGGCTGGCCCGCTCCTCGGCTCCGGCCGGCTTCCGGGCCGCTACGCGCCGGGCGAACCGGTCCGCGAACCGCTGCCGGAAGTCGTGCGAGGCGAGAAGCTCGTGCAGGGCGGCGAAGATCGCGCGGGAGAGCTTCCCCTCGGAGATGGTGAGGGCGTTGCCGCAGATGGCCGAGCCCTTCGAGTGGCGAGCGGCACAGCCGTAGGTCGGGTACCGTCGCCCGTTCTTCACCTTGGCGCCGACGACGACCATGCTCGCGCCGCACGTGCCGCAGCGAAGCAGCCCGGAGAGAAGGAGCGGGTGCTTGCTCGCGCCGGCGGGGCGGCCTCCCGCCTTCCGGTTCGCCGAGACACGCGCCTGGACGCGAGCCCACAGCTCGTCGGAGACGATCGCGAGCTCCGGGAGCCGATGCTCGACGTGCTCCTCGGGCGGTCGAAGGCGATGCACTCGGTTCCCTGTACGTGCCGAGCGAACCCACTTCCGGCGGTTCCAGACGAATCGTCCGACATACCGCTCGTTCCGAAGCATCGCGCGGATCGTCGTGTGTCCCCAACCGCGACCCGCGGCCTTGGTGTAGTCGCCGTCGTAGGGTGCCCGGATGCCCTCGGTGTTGAGCTGCTCGGCGATGGGCTTCGTCGATGCGCCGTGAGCGTACTGCTCGAAGACGCGCCGCACGATCGCGGCCTCGGGCGGCTCGACGCGCAGGACCTTGCGCGGGTGCTCCGGATCCGGAGGATTGGGCTCGATCTCGGTGCGGTAGCCGAACACGCGGCCGCCGGTCCAGAAGCCGGCGAGCGCGCGTCCCTCCAGGCCGCGGTGCGTCTCGGTCTTCACGAGCTGCAGGAACGCATCGTTGACGAGCGCGAGGGCGCCGAACGTGAGCCGTGCGCCGGCTCCGTCTGACGCCATCCCGGTGTTGCAGTCGATGACCCGGACGTCGGCCGCGGCGAGATCCTCGAATACGATGCGCCAGGTGTTGCCGAGATCGCGCGAGAGGCGCGAGAGGTCATCGACGAGGACCGCTCGGAAGGGCGAGAGCCGGCCGCGGCGCGCCGCTGCGAGCATGCGCTGCATGTCCGCGCGCTCGAGATGGGCGCCGCTCTGGGCGGCGTCCTTGTACTCGGCCGCGACCTCGAGACTGCGGCTCGCGGCGAACGCGCGGCAGCGCCGGATCTGGTCGTCGATCGACCGCGCATCCTGCCGGTCGGTGGAGTAGCGCGCGTAGATCGCGACGGAGACGCGTTCGTCGGTCACGAGCTCCCTCCCTTGACCCAGCCAGGCAGTGGTCCGTCCCGGGTCGGGACCCGAGGCAACCTGCCATCGACGTGCAGGTCGGCCGCGACGTCTGCCATGCGGTCCACGAAGAACTCCAGCACGCTCCGCTCGCGCGAGATACGCGCCGCGCGCGAGAGGTAGAACGGGACCTCCTCACTCGGCGGGCCGCGCCGGCGAGGAGCCGAGGACTCGGATCGAGCGTCAGGGGCGGTGGTTTCCGGGCGAGGCGCTGTTTCGGGCGCGCGCTCGCCAGGCGATCTCGGTGCAGGGGCGGGTGGACGTCGGGGGGCGTCGAAGCCGGGCAGCATGGACTGCGTTGGTCTCTTGTCGCTCGGCACGCGCTGTCTCCATTCCGTTCGCGCCGCGAAGGACGCACCAAGCGTCAGTGCAGGTAGATGTAGGTCCGACGTCAACGGGGCGGGGCGGTCGGCATCGACGACGATCGCACGCCGCGTTTGACCGCGGCGGTCTTCGGGGCGCGGTGCTTGCTCTCCGCGTGCAAGGCGTCGCGTGCGTCGTTTCCGTCTTGACCCTGTCCGCGACGATGTCGGACCCTGTCTCGGACCATGTCTAGCGGAGTAGGCATCCGGACTGGCACCCGGCATGACGGAGTCGATGACAGGGTCGCCAACGCAAGTTCGCGGAATGGCTGCGTCCGGCCCCGCCGCGATGATGGCTGGTTGGGCGAGCGCACCGTGTCTCAGTTTCCCGACCCCTCTCCCCCAACGACTGGGTAGAGGGGTCGGGAAACTGAGACAAGAGGAGGGAGTAGTTGAGGGCGGGGCCGGTGAGGATGGTGGTTGGAAGGGAGAGGAGTAGAGGGACAAGGACAATGAGTGAAGGTTGGGGTGAGGTAATGGATTTCTGAAGAGAGAGAAGAGAGGAAGATCATGGGGGAGATGGAAGGAAAGGCGGGTAACGAAGAAGGAAGTGGAGAGGTCGAGGGTGGAGCGTCGTGAAGAGCACGATGCGCTGCGGGTCGATGCAGAGGCAGCAGGACGGTAGCGAGCACGCTGGTCGAGCCAGAACGGCGGGAAGCCGGGGCGGTTCGAGATAATCGGTGCGGGGCGAGTGGCACCCAAGTCCAGAGCGAACACCGGGACCATGGCGTCGCATCGGGGGTGGACGGAATGACTGCTCCTGGTTCGGTCCTCGGCAAGAGGGACGAGGATTTCCTCCAGTGGTCCGTGCTCGCGCAACTCGCCAGCATCGAGCACATGCGCAGCGCCGGTTACCGGGACCGGCATGGCACGGTCGCGCTGCGACGATTCGAAAAGCTCAAGAACCCAGGCGGTTCGCAGCGCGGATACTTGCACGAACCGTACGCTGGCCTCGGCCAGAAGGTCGTCGCGCTCACGGCGGAAGGGTACGCCCGCGCGGCGTCGCGGCTCGGCTGGCTCAAGGTTCCGAAATTCCGCGAACGCCCGGTGCCGCCGGCGGAGGTCCAACACCGGCTCAAGCTGAACGACGTTCTCTTCGGGATCGTCGGCCGGCTCGTCGATGCGAACGCGAGGAAGGCCGGCTCGCGGGATCGCCTCGACTACTCGAACGTATCGGTGTCGCCGAACGACGTCCCGATGCGCTGGCTTCCCGAGGAAGGGGACGGCTTCGCGTTCGCCATCCGGAGGCGAGTCAGGCCGGACGCGATCGCGGAGTTCCCGTCCCTGGCGCTGCGCGCGTTCATCGAGCAGGACATGGGGAACCATCCCGTGGACGGCGCCGACCGAGGCCGGTCGTTGATGGGCACCCTGCAGGACTACGGAAGGTTCATCTTCGACGTCATCGATGGCGATGGGCGCACCGCGTACCAGAAGGCGTTCTCGGACCACTGGTCGGCGGACGTCGTGTACGTCTTCGAGAACGCGCTGCGCCGAGAGAACACGAGGAAGGCGTTCGCCGCGCAGCTCCCGGACCTGGCCGCTTCTGGTCGGTTCCACATGTTCATTCCCGACGAGGCCATCGCGCACTTCGTCGACTCGATCGCGCGCTCGCGGCGCATGGCGGCCTCGACGAGCCGCTCGAGCGATAGGCCGCGCACGCCTTCGGCGATCGCGCGTGCGCGCAAGGCACCCGCGACTCCGGAGCCCTCGATCACCGTCGGACTAGAGGAGCTGCGGAGCTTCTTCAACTTCGACATCGAGCTCGAGAAGGCATTCAAGGGTATCCAGAGGAAGGTGCAGGCGGGCGAGCCGATTACCGAGGTGCCGCAGCTCCCAGCGGACTACGAGCGGGTCCGGGAGTTCAAGCGGCAGCTACGGGCACGCATCGTGGCGCTAATGGAGGACGCCTCACGAACTCCTCGTGAGGTCGCGCCCGACCGGGTCCGGGATGGCGGAGGTCGAGCGGGACCGACTTGATGCGCGCTGGCTCTGGCTTCTGCTTCCTGCGCCCGCACTTGCACGGGAGGTCCGTACCGCATATGTTACAGTCATGTCGCGCGCCAAGACAGGATTCGACAAGTACGTTCGGGCCCGCATGGAGGACCCGGAGTTCGCGTCCGCCTACAAGGAGGCCCTGGTCGAGATCGACGCGATCGACCGCCTCATGCGGCGGATCGACGTCGCCCGCGCGCGCGCTGGCCTGAGCAAGGCCGATCTGGCTCGCCGCGCTAGTGCCCCACAGGAGTCCGTTCGCCGGCTTCTTACCGCGAAGAAGAGCAATCCGACCCTACAGACGGTCGTTCGCCTGGCTCAGGCGGTCGGTCTGCGAGTCGAGCTCGTCGCGGAGTCCGCGCCGGGTCGTCGGCGCCGCGCAGCGGCTCACGCCTGATGGTCAGGTCAGGACGCTTCGCGGATTCCTCTCCTGGAACTCCCGAACGACGCCGAGGACTTCGTCGTATTCGGACTCGGACAGCTTCGTCTGGAACGGTTTGTCCTTGCCGGCGACCAAGATGAGGCTCGGGCCTCCGAGGCCGAGATCGGCGCCGCCCCTCTCGAGAACGCAGAAGAGCCTGTAGTGGTGACGGCTGGGACCGTCGACCCGCACCTCGTAAACCCCGCCCATCTTCCCGTGCATCGCTTCCCACTTGCCCCCGCCGCTGAACGCGGGTGGCGGGGCGTTCGCGACAGCGTGGACGACCGCGATCATCGTGGCGCTCACCTTCGTCGGACACGCGTCGAGGAAGTCGCGTGCTGGCACCGCTTCGGTCGGGTCATCGTCCCGGTGCCTGCGAAAGAAGTGGATCCGCCAGGGTCCAGTCGGTCGCTTGGCGAGGCTTCCACTTCTCGAGGCACTCCTCGATGACATGCTGCATACGTACCAGGTGCTTCTGACGGTGAAGCCGCACTGGATCGCGGCGACGGTGCGCCGCCGGGGCGCTCGTGGCCGAGTTTGTGCCCCGGACACGGTGCGGCTCGACCGGACGCTCGCGTACGTGCCGTTCCGCCTCGTCGCCGTCTGGTGCCGCGCCGCGAGGCGTGAGACGCCGCAGGGGGCGGCTCCGGCGGACTCACGCGCGGTCGGCGCGCTCGACGATCTCGACCTTGCCGTGCGTGCCGTCGACCCGGAGCAGGTCCCCGTCGCGCAGGCGCCAGGTCGCGCCCTCCACGTTCGAGACGCACGGGAGCCCGTACTCGCGCGCGACCGTGGCCGCGTGGCTCATGACGCCGCCCAGCTCGACCACCACGCCGGCCGCCCGCGCGAAGATCGGGGTCCAGCCGGGGTCGGTGGTGGGCGCCACGAGGATGCCGCCCGTGCGCATCTTCGCCTCGTCGTCCGGTGACCGCAGCACGCACGCCGGCCCGATCACCTCGCCGGGGCTCACCGCGGTGCCGTGGAGGACGGCGTCCGAGCCGGACGGCGGCGCTCCGCGGCGGGGGAACGAGGCGACGTCCTCGCTCCTGAACGTGACCGGCACCTCGATTCGGCGCCACGCCGCGACCCGGGCGCGCTCGCGAGCGACCGTCCCGCGGACGTCGAAGGCGGGCTCGCGCACCGCGCGCTGCAGCTCGTCGAGCGTGAGGTGGAAGACGTCGTCGGGCTCGTCGACCCGCCCGCGGGCGACGAGCCGGCGGCCGAGCTCTAGAACGACACGCCGCGCGAGCAGGGTATGGAGAATCATCGCGGAGCGCAGCTCTTCGCGCACGAGCATCAACCGACCGAGCCTCCTCACGGGGCCGCGGACGCGGAGCCGGACGAGGCGACCGTGCACCTCCGCGACCTCCCGCCACGCCGCGGCCGCATCCGCCCGGCGGCGCGCCCGCCGGGCCTCGGCCGTCGCGGGCTCCTCGGAGGCGCGAACGAGCGGCCGGAGCGCGGTCGCGAGGAGCCGGAGGTCGTCCGCGTACCGCGGCAGCGCGCCGTCCGACTCGTAGGGGCCGCGGTGGCCGTACCGCTCGAGCCAGACCTCGACGCTAGCCCAGAGCGCCGCCGGGAGGCGGGCTTGCCAGTGCCCGCGCCCCGCGTGCTCCGGACCGACCTCCGCCAGGAACGCCGCGCCTCCTTCCCACGCCCGGAGCGCGCGCGCGAGCTCGACCAGCTCCTCGAGCTGCCGCGTGCTCACGGACACCAGCTCGGGATCGAGCAGCCGCGCGAGCAGCGCCGCGGGGGCCGGGTGGGCCTCGAGCGCCGTCGCGCCCGCGGAGACCGCCTGCTGGAACGCGAACGCCACCCGCATCACCATCACGAGCGACTCGTCGATCTCGCTCGCGAGCGCCGAGCCGTGCGCCGTGCGGGCGACGAGCGCCTCGTCGTCGAGCGTCTCGAGCGGCACCGCGGCGCGCTCGTCGTAGCGGGCCCGGAGGCGCCGGATATGCGCGCGCGCCCTCCGCTCGGCGCCCATCGCGAAGACGACCATCCGGACGACGACATCGAGCCGGCGAAGGAGTCTTCGCGTGTCGGGCCGGACGTAGGCGTTCGACGCGGCGCCGGCGCCGCCCTGGATCACCTGGGCCCAGGAGCGGGGGATGCCGAGGACGTCGGCGGCGTGGCACAACGCCTTCTCGTTGAAGACCACCCGGCCGGCCACGGCCGCGGCGAGGGGCACCTCCGGCGGCAGCGGGAGGCCGATGCGCCGGTAGACGTTGTGCATCAGCCAGTCGAGCGCCGCGACGAATTTCGCGCGCGTGATCGCGCTCGTCACCTCGGGCACCGTGTCGCTCACGTTCGTGCGCGTCCAGGTCTCGCCAGGCTTAAGCGCCTCCTCCAGCGGGCGCGTCTGCGGCCGCGCCTGGAGGAACGCGACCCTGCCCGCCTTCGCTCCCCACTCCACGTCGAGCGGCACCCCCCGAGCGCGCTCTAGCGCGGCGACCCCCGCCGCGATGTCGACGGCGAGGCCCGCGGGCAGCTCCGGGCGCGCGCCCCGCAAGGGGAAGCGTGCGAGGCCTTCCGGCCCGGAGCGCAGCGCCTCCGCCTGGCGTCGCGGCCAGCGCCGCCCGATCCGCCACGACGTCCCGTCCCGCGACAGCTCGATGGCCTCGGGGGTCGCATCGCCGTTCACGGCGACCTCACCAAGCCCCTCCACCGCCTCGACGAGGATCCCGTCGCCCCGGCCGAACGCCACGCCGGCCCAGTCCGCGTCGAGCATCTCCTGCACGACGACCGCGCAGGATTCCGTGGGCGGCGGCAGCCCGCGCTGCCGTCGGTACGAGAGCGCGCGATCCGAGAGCGCGGACGCCGCCACGGCGGCCACCGCCTCGCCGAGCCGGTCCACGGGCACGCCCAGCGCGGTCTCGTGGATGCCCGCGAAGCTGTGGTGGCCGCCGTCCTCGTCGGATGCGGAGCTGCGCACCGCCACGCGAGCGATCCCGCGCTCCGCCAGCGACGCGGCGAGCGCGCGCAGCGCGTCGTGCGCGGCGCCCGGGAGGACCGCCCAGGCGGGCGGCACCGGCAGCCCGGCCCGGAGGATGTGGCGCAGCCCGTGCGCCTTGCCGCCCGCTGCCTCCGGCAGCTCGGTCAGCGCGTCGATCGGGAGCGTTGCGACATTCGATGGCTCGATCACGGTGCATTCCCCCTCTTGGCCCCGCTCACGGCGCGGAGGCCCGCTGCGGTGAACGCGACGAACTCCTCCACGAGCATCGCGGCGTCGAAGCTCGCGTCGTGCCCGAGATGACGCCGCGCGGACTGGAGCACGCGCTCCCATCCCGAGGCGAGGTGGGACGGGCCGCCCACGGCGAGGAGGAACCGCAGGAAGATCTGCTTCGGCGAGACGTGGGCGGGCATCCGCTTCACGACGGCGTCGGCGAGCCGGTGGAGCACGCCCCGGATCGCCTCTTCGCCGAGTGCGCGGATCTCCGGGTTCGGAGAGGAGTAGAGCTGCGCGAAAAGCCGGCCGGAGCTCGGCCGCTCGATGATCCAGCGGGCCGTCGGGGCGAAGTACGCGCGGAGCACGTCCTCGAGCGTCGCGTCGGGACCCCGCGCGTCCACCTCGTCGAGCCTCCGAAGCAGCTCCTGCATGAGCGGCCCCACGCGCATGCGGAGAAGCTCGGTGATGAGGCCTTCGCGGCTCCCGAAATGGTAGTGAGCGAGAGCTACGTTCACGCCGGCGTCGACCAGGATGGAGCGGACCGACACCGCCTCGATCCCGCGCTCCGCGAAGAGGCGCTCCGCCGCCTCGAGGATCCGTGTGCGGGTGTCTTCCGCGTCGGCGGGCTCCGCGCGCGCGCGGCGGCGACGGCTCGAGTGAATCACGCGATCAAGAGTATTGATCGGGCGATTACGCGGAGTCAACCGGGAGGAACTCTCCGTCCTGCTTGGCGGACGCACCGTGGACCTCGTGACCGAGCGGTTCCTCAATCCCCGCACCCGCGATCGCGTTCTGGCTGGGGTCGAGGTCCGGAATGGCAGCGCGATGACGAGGCGCACGTAGGGCACATGCTCGTGATGTCGACGAGGACGTCCGTCTGGAAGACGTCGGTCGAGGAGATTCCGCGGCTCGTCGCCACCTCGACCCGCTCGTCCCGCGGCTGATGCCGTCGACTCAGGTCCGCGCCACGAAACCTTCAGAAAAGGTCACCATCCCGCCCCCGCAACCAGTCTGAACGAACAGGCCGCCTCCCTCCGGAGCGCGGCCTGTTCCATTTCGGACGGTCAGCTTCGCCGTGTAGCCGTCCGCCCCCGGGGTCAGGACGATGCTCTCGACGACGGAGGCGAGCGCCTCCTTCGCCTCGGCCGGCTTCCGCGCGATGAGGCGGTCGAGCGCGTCCATCGCCTTCAGCACCTGGGCGCTCGAAACCACCCGGACCGGCGGCAGGTCCTTCGGCCCGACCGAAGCCGCGAGCCGCTGCCGGGCGTCGAGGAGCTTCTTCTCCTCCTCCCGGAACTTCGCCGCGTGCAGGTCGTTGGCCCCCAAGCTCGCGATGGACTCCATGACGTTCGTGACGCGCTTCTCGGCGGCGCGGACCTCGGCGTCCAGGGCTGCCCGCTCGTCGTCGCGGCCCAAGGACCTCCAGGCGTGGTGCGGGTACGAGGACGGGTACGAACTCGCTCGCGACAGGGTGTACGGCGACATCGCCCAGGTGGAACGCGACATCCTGGATGAGGCTCGCCGGATGGTTGGGGAGCAACACGAGCGCGCGTGAGGGCGGGGACCCCGATGCCCGAGCACCAGACCCGTGGCGAGGCGTTCGCGCTGGCCGACGCCTTCTTCGCCGAGTGCCAGGTCGTCGCCCGCTTCATCGACGAGAAAGTCCGGCTCCGGGTGGACGAGCGCGTCGGTGCCGTGCCGGGCGGCATCGTGTTCCAGGTGCAGATGCTCCGCGCCATCGCCTGGCTGCGGAGCCTCGCCAAGCTCAACCACCCGGGCGACTTCCAGGCGGTCACGGCAGCCGCGAGGGCGCTGTTCGAGGGCGCGGTGGACGTGACACTCCTCCACTACGACCCGGCGACCTTCCCGCCCGAGAGGATGGATGCCTGGCAGGACTCCGCGAAGCTGAAGCACGCCGAGACCGTCGCGCGCTACCTCGCGGAGACGGGTCGCGACGCCTCGGGCGAGCACCGCGAGGTCCTGGCCTACGCGAAGCGCGAGAAGGCGCGCATCGAAGCGCTCCGGTCGAGGTGGTGGCCGAACTACAACGGGAAGCACCCGTCCCGGTGGACCGGGCTCGACCTCGCGGCTGATGCGAAGGCTGCCGACGCGCTCCTCGACGAGGGCTTCCAGGAGTTCTACAGGCTGCGGTACCCGCAACTCTGCTGGAACGTCCACGGCTCCGGCGCTGCCGGCATCGCGAACATCGCGCCCGAGCACTTCCCGTTCATCGGGGGGATGGCTGCACCTGACGCTCGCGGCCGGCGCCGTCTACTTCAGCTATCAAGCGAAGCCGTAGCCGCCCACGGCGCGGTCGCTGACGGCCATCAACGCCAGCGGCGCCGCGACGTGCTACACCAACCCGTACTTCGTGAAGACCAGGGCGAGCGGACACGACGCGACGACCCCTGGACCAACCGGCCGAGCAGGGCACGGTGGTACGGCGTGAACGACGAGGAGCCCATGGACATCGCCATCCAGAGAACGTGACGCCTCCGCCGCAGTGGGCGTCGTTCGTCTTCTCGGAGTACTTCCGCGCCGGCGGTCAAGTCTCGATTTCTGTGTAAATCGTACGCTGCGTGAAGCTCCTCAGATGTTTCACGCCGCCTTGGCGACGGCGACGTCCTTCGACTTCAGCAGGGACATGTCCAGGTAGCGCCGGTCGGTCCAGATGGCGGTCACACGGCGGTGACGAGGCGCAGGGCGCTACCCCGGTCCGGGAAGGCGCCCACCGCGTTGGTGCGCCGCTTGATCTCGCCGTGGAGCCGCTCGAGCCCGTTGGTGGAGCGGATGCGGTGCCAGTGCTCCTTGGGGAAGGCGTAGAACTTGGTGGCCGCCTCGAAGCCGGCATCGAGGCAGGCCATCGACTCCGGGAGCTGGCGGCCGAGGCCGGCGGCGAGCTCGGCCATGCGCTTGCGGGCCTCGGCCTTGGAGGGCGCCAGGAAGACCTGCCAGACCGTCTTGGCAAGCCGCGCCCTGAGCTTCTGGGGGGCCTTCCCGACGACGTTCCGCTGGAGGTGGACGCAGCACCGCTGCAGCGGCGCCTCGGGCAGGTGGTGACGCACGGCCTTGGCCAAGCCGGCGTGAGCGTCGGCGATGACGAGTTGCACCCCCGACAGGCCCCGCTCGTTGAGCTGCGTGAGGAGGTCGCTCCAGGACGCCTCCGACTCCTCCGCGCCGATGGTGATCGCCAGGAGCTGCCGGTGGCCGTCCAGGCCGACGCCGTAGGCCACCAGCGCCGAGACGTTCTCGACCTCCCGCGCCCACCGAGCGTCGAGGAAGGTGGCGTCGAGGAAGAGGTACGGGATCGGGCCTTCGATGGGCGCCTTCCGGAGGTCCTCGACCTTGGTGCCCAGCGTCTTTGCCGCTCGGCTCACGGTCGAGCGGCTCACGTGTTCGCCCATGAGCGCCTCAGTGATCTGGCCGATGTCCCGCGTCGAGG
>WNFU01010156.1_pt1 | contig 18215 bp, 15 predicted proteins | sample 5400121 | NCBI WGS metagenome assembly WNFU01 (sample SAMN13153360, study PRJNA577476) | soil metagenome | isolation source: 100 cm soil or saprolite under grassland replicate 1 | place: USA:California | collected 2016-06-15 | reverse complement strand
GAAGCAGGCCAAAGTGCCCGGCTTTCGGCCAGGACACGCGCCGCGCGCCGTTGTGCGCACACGCTTCAAAAATGAGATACGGGCGCAGGCGCTGCAGGAGCTGGTTCCTGATGCTGTCAACGAGGCAATAAGTAAACACGAGCTCAACACACTCGGTGAGCCTGACGTGCAATTCGACAACACCGAAGCGCTTGAGAAGTTCGGAGAACAACCGCTCGTCGTAAAGGTGAATGTTGAGGTGCTGCCAAAAGTTGAACTGCAAAAATACAAAGCCATCGAAGCGGCTCGCAAAACTCGACCAGTAACCGACAAAAACATTGACGAGATGATCGAAGCGTTAAGAGAAACGTCGGGAGCCATGCTGCCCGTTGAAGATCGGGGCGCCGGGCTTGGCGATACGGTTACCGTTAATGTCGAGGGGAAATTCCTCGATAACTCCGAAGAAGAAGACATCAAGGCAGACGACGTGGAGGTCATACTTGGCGGCAAGGGAGTTCAGCCGGAGTTCACAGATAATTTGACCGGCGTAAAGGCTGACGACGAAAAGACTTTTGTTGTTGACTATCCTGAAGACTTCTCCTCGAAGGGGCTTGCCGGAAATAAGGTTGAGTACACCACGAAGGTGACGGCGGTGCGAGTGAAAGAACTTCCCGAGCTCGACGACGAATGGGCCAGGAGCCTGGGCGAAGATTTTGATTCCGTTACTACCTTGCGCGCGAAGATTCGCGAGAACATGGAGAAGCAGGCCGGGCAGGAAGCCGATCATCGCCTCCGTGCGGACTTAATGCAAAAACTTGTCGAGAGTCATCCGTTTGAAGTGCCCCGGAGTTTGATCGATCACCAGACCAGTTACCGGCTCGAGAGCGTAGTGCGCGACATGATTGGTAGAGGCGTTGACCCGCGCAGCCAGAACCTCGACTGGGAGCAAGCGCGCGAAGAATTGAAAGCCCAGGCGGAGCAGGATGTGCGCGGCTCGTTGCTGCTCGAACGCATCGCTGAAGAGGAGAAGATTGATGTCTCAAACGACGAAGTTGAAGCGGAGATTCAAGCCATTGCCAGGAGCTCACAACAACCAGTAGAGCAAGTGCGCAGCGTCTTGACAAAGGAAGGGGGCGAACGTAGCATCGCGAACAGATTGCGCAATCGCAAAGCGCTTGACCTGTTAGTTGAAAACGCGAAGATAACAGACGAAGAGTGGCGCGAAGAAGGGATGAAGGCTGAAGGCTGAAGGATGAACGAAGGAAGAGTATGGCTCCAACGTTTCATCCCTCATCCCTCATCCTTCATCCTTTTTGTCTTACGTACTTAAGAAAGGTTATTGAGATCCATGGCCCTGGTACCAATGGTCGTCGAGCAAACATCGCGCGGTGAGCGCGCCTTCGATATCTTCTCGCGACTGCTGAAAGACAATATTATTTTTCTCGGCACCCCTATCGACGATCAGATTGCCAACTTGATCGTGGCACAACTTCTCTTTCTCGAAGCCGAAGATCCGGAAAAAGACATAAACATTTACATCAACTCGCCGGGCGGTTCTATCACCGCCGGCATGGCCATCTACGACACTATGCAATTCATCCGGCCGGACGTAACTACCATCTGCGTCGGCCAATGTGCCTCGATGGGAGCGTTGCTGCTGACTGCCGGGGCAAAAGGCAAGCGTTTCGCCCTGCCAAACTCGCGCATACTCATTCATCAGCCTACCGGCGGCTCCCAGGGCCAGGCAACCGATATCCGCATACAGGCCGAGGAAATCCTGCGCATGCGCGAACTTACCTCGCAGATTATTGCTAAGCACACCGGCCAGTCCTATGAAACGGTCGAGCGAGACGTCGAGCGCGACAAAATTATGTCTGCCGCCCAAGCCAAAGAATATGGTTTAATAGACGAGGTAATCGCGCACCGCGAATAATGCGCTGCCGCTGGAGAAGCCGTTGATGATTGCGAAAATGAAAGCGGGCGGGTTTAGTTGCTCTTTTTGCGGACGATCAAAAGGCGAGGTCGCAAACATCGTTACCGGTACGCCGCAGCGCGCGCCTGGAGTGCCCAAACAAATGATCGGCAAGAGTGCCTTCATTTGTAACGAGTGCGTTGAGCGCTATCATGAGATGGTTACGAGCCCGAAACTCCCTCGTAACTCGGCCGTTATCATTAAATAGATTGGTTCGCTCGAAGCTCGAAGGAGATCCCCTAATATATGGTCAGACGAACCGACGACACGTTGCGCTGTTCATTCTGTGGCAAGTCGCAGAACGAAGTTAAGAAACTTATTGCCGGTCCCACCGTCTATATTTGCAATGAGTGCATTGATATCTGTAATGAGATCATCACGGACGATCAGCAAGCCGAGTCCGTTGCGACGCGGCCGCCGCTGCCCAAGCCCGGCGAGATCAAAAACTTTCTTGACGAATACGTGATCGGGCAGGACGAAACCAAGAAACGCCTGGCCGTCGCCGTCTATCAACACTACAAGCGCATAGAGCTGGGGCGTAGACGCTCGGAGGTTGAGATTCAAAAAGCGAACATCCTGCTTATTGGACCAACCGGTACCGGCAAGACTCTGCTGGCACAAACTCTGGCGCGCATGCTCAGTGTGCCGTTTACAATCGTCGACGCCACGACACTTACTGAAGCCGGTTATGTTGGTGAAGACGTCGAGAATATCATCCTTAAACTTCTGCAATCGGCAAACGGCGATGTCGAACGTGCCCAGCAAGGCATTATCTACATTGACGAAGTTGATAAGATTTGCCGCAAAGACGAGAACCCTTCGATCACGCGTGACGTTTCCGGCGAAGGCGTCCAACAGGCATTGCTGAAAATTCTCGAGGGCACGATTGCGAACGTTCCGCCGCAAGGTGGCCGAAAACATCCGCATCAGGAATTTTTTCCGATCGACACTTCGAATATCCTTTTCATTTGCGGCGGAGCTTTCGTTGGTCTCGAGAAAGTCATCGAGCGGCGGCTGCGGAATAAGTCCCTGGGCTTCCAGGCGGAAGTGAAAAGCGGCCGCCACCGGCATGCGGAAGCATTAGCCGCGGTGCAGCCCGAGGATCTAATTCGGTTCGGCTTAATTCCCGAGTTTGTCGGACGCTTGCCTGTATGTGGCGTGCTACATGAACTCGATGAAGGCGCACTCATCAAGATTCTTACGGAGCCAAAGAATGCGCTGGTCAAGCAGTATCAAAAGAAGTTTGACTTTGACAATGTGAAACTGAAATTCACTGAAGACTCGCTAAAGTCGGTGGCCAGACAAGCCGTTGAACGAAAAGTTGGCGCGCGGGGGCTGATGATGATTCTTGAAGAGTTGCTCTTGGACGCGATGTACACTCTGCCGTCTCAAAAACGCGTGAAAGAGTTTGTAATCACCAGCGAAATGGTGGAGCGGCGACGTGCCATTCCGGGTGAGGGATTAACGGGCATCGACGGCGCCGCAGCCTGAGGCTCTCTGACAAACCGAAGTTTGTCGAACAATTTTCTCAAGGTGGCGTACACTTGGGAAATGATCTACAATTAGACATCTTAATATAGGGGCGAGACGGCAGTTTGAGCGGCTCGCCCTTCTTGCAAAGCCGGGTTAAAAAAGTCAGTCAGAATTATGGAAGAATATTCAGATCGTGCTCCTGCCGATGTAGCCTGGTACCCGATGGTTCCAATCCGCGACGTCGTCATTTTTCCTTTCACTAAAGTTGCTTTCAAGATAGGCCGGCAGGGCTCAGTGCGTGCGCTCGAGCAGGCGCTCGCCGCTGACCGCACTATTTTCCTGGCTACTCAACATGATGCCACCATAGACGAGCCTGCGCCCGACCAGATTTATGGCGTCGGCACTCTCGGTCGCATACTGCAATCGCAAAAACAGGATAACGGGCAAATCAAAGTTGTAGTGGAAGGCCGCGAACGCGCCACTACTGTGCGTGTGGAAAACACGGACGGTGCCTTTATGGCTCTGGTGAAGCGCGCCGCGGTTGTTAACGAGGAAGGCACTCGCCTCGATGCGCTGGTGCAAAAGATTGGTCAGCTCGTCGAGCAACATCTGCGTTTGGCTCCCGAAAGTCAGACCGACGCCTTGCAGACGGCGCTCAGGAATCAGAATCCTTCGCACCTCGCCGATGCGCTCGCTTCTCAGTTGCGCATCTCGGTTGAAGATAAACAGGGATTGCTCGAATTGTTTTCCTCGCAAGCGCGACTGCAGCGTTTGATTGAGTTGCTGGAGCTTGAGATCGAGAAGCGCCAACTTGATCGTTCGATTCAGACACGCGTGAAGCGTCAGATGGAGAAGGCCCAAAAGGAGTACTACCTTAACGAGCAAATCAAGGCGATTCACAAAGAGTTAGGACGCAAGGATGAAAAGGCCGAACTCGAGGATTTGAAGAAGAAGATCGAAGAAGTCGGCATGACGGAAGAGGCCAAGACGAAGGCCATGCAGGAACTGCATCGTCTCGAGGCCATGCCGCCGATGTCGGCCGAAGGGACGGTGTCACGCACTTATATCGACTGGCTGGTTAGCGTGCCCTGGAAACAGAAGAGCAAAGAGATCAAGGACCTGACGAAAGCTGAAGAGGTTCTTAACGAAGACCACTTCGGCCTGGAAAAAATCAAGGAACGTATTCTCGAGTATTTGGCCGTCCGTCAGCTGGTAAAGAATCCGAAGGGTTCAATTCTCTGCTTTGTTGGCCCACCGGGAGTTGGCAAAACGAGCCTCGGTAAGTCAATCGCGCGTGCTACCGGCCGCAAGTTTGTTCGCCTGTCGTTGGGTGGTGTCCGCGACGAAGCCGAGATTCGCGGTCACCGTCGCACTTACATCGGAGCCCTGCCTGGCCAGATAATTCAGATGATGAAAAAGGCGGGGACTGTTAATCCTGTCCTGCTCCTTGACGAAGTTGACAAGCTCGGTGCTGATTTTCGCGGCGACCCGAGTTCGGCGCTGCTGGAAGTTCTCGATCCCGAACAGAACCACACTTTTCAGGACCACTACCTGGATGTGGAATACGATCTATCGAAAGTCTTTTTCATAGCCACGTCGAACGTGCTTCATACAATTCCGCCGGCGCTGCAAGATCGTCTGGAGATTTTGCGTCTTTCCGGTTACACCGAACGAGAGAAACTGGAGATCGCGAGGCGCCACCTCGTGCCGAAACAAGCAGAAGGCAATGGCCTGAAGCCCGAGCAGCTTGATTTCACCGACGAGGGTTTGCTCGAAATCATTCGCCACTATACGCGCGAGGCAGGCGTTCGCAATCTCGAACGCGAGATCGGATCGTGTTGCCGCAAGTTGGCTCGTCGCTTCGTCTCGGAAAACGTCGCTGAAGATTTTAAGGATATTATCGATGCCGAGCGCGTGCGCGGAATGCTCGGGCCGATCAAGTTTCGCCAACAGGGCGTGGCCGCAGAAAGCGAAGTCGGGCTGGCGACCGGACTTGCCTGGACTGAAATTGGCGGCGAAGTTTTGCAAATCGAGGCAACTCTTACGAAGGGCCGCGGCGGTGTAATGTTAACCGGTAAACTTGGTGACGTAATGCAGGAATCAGCGCAAGCGGCGTTGACTTGCATAAAAGCGCGCGCCGAGCGTCTGGGAATGAGTATCGACATTATACGCAAGCGCGATCTGCACGTTCACATTCCCGAAGGTGCGATTCCCAAAGATGGGCCTTCGGCAGGCATTACCATGGCCACCGCGATGGCCTCTGCTCTTACTCGCGCCCCTGTTCGCAAGAACGTGGCCATGACGGGAGAAATTACCTTGCGGGGCCGCGTGCTTCCGATAGGCGGTGTGAAAGAGAAGTTGCTTGCTGCTCATCGTTTTGGAATCGATACGATCATCATGCCGAAAGACAACGAGAAGGATCTGCCGGAGGTTCCTGAGGAAGTCCGCAATGCGCTCTGCATTAATCTGGTAGAAACAATTGATGAAGTGTTGGCGCTTGCCCTTGAGGAAGCCTGTCCCACTGACGCGGCCGCGACCGACGAGGCAAAGGCGCCGCCACTTTGGACAACCGAGCAACCTTCACAAGGCATCCAGACAAGTTAACCGCTTCCAGCTAATTCCAGCGGTACAGGGTTCAAGCTTTCACCTGCGGTCATTTCAGCCGCAAGCTGAAGGCTGAACTCTAAACTTCGTGTTGTTAGTTTCAAAACTTTTCCCGATTACCCTAGGAGGAGATCCAATGAGTAAACAACAAGATGCCGATTTGATTTTGAAGCTTTACGACTTGAGACGAGAAGCAACTATGCGCGAAGCGCGTAACTGGTTCTTCACCTTCAATCCAACCTCCGTACAGGACGTTATTGACGTCCTTCTGGGCGAGCATAGCGGCCACTATCGCATGGTAGTTTCCTACTGGGACATGGCCGCAGCGATGGTGAACAATGGTGCAATCGATGAGCAATTGTTCAACGAAACAAACGGCGAGCACCTCTTCGTTTACTCGAAGATAGAGCCGGTGATCGAAGAAATCCGCACCCTGTTTGGCAACCCCGAGTTTTTGGGCAATCTCCAGAAACTGGTGAAGCGTATCCCGGAAAGCGAAGCAAAAATAACTGCCATGCGAGAACGCATGAAAAAGTTTGCCGCGATGCGCGAGGAGCGCGCAGCTAAGGCGCAAACGGCTGGACAAGCCTAAGTTCAGCGGTAGTAGAGATCCCCACGCGGTCAGCCCGCGTGGGGCGCTCGTCATCTGCTCTCGTTTAGAATGAAGATTACGAGCGCCGAATTTTTGAAAAGCAGCTTCCAGGCAGCCGACTGGCCTCTGGGGAGGCTGCCCGAAATTGCATTTATGGGTCGCTCGAACGTGGGAAAATCGAGCTTGATCAATTCCCTGCTTGCGGTTCGCGGTCTCGCGCGCACATCTTCAACGCCGGGGCGGACCCAGGCACTAAATTTTTTTCTTATTAACAAGCGATTTCGATTTGTCGATCTTCCCGGTTTCGGTTATGCTCGCGTACCGAAAGCCATAAAATCCACTTGGGGTGAGATGGTCACCAGCTACCTTGCAAAGCGGGAGCACCTTGTGCTATCAATTCACATCGTAGATTCGCGCCACGAACCCACAAAATTGGATTTGCAGCTTCACGAGTGGCTTGAGCACAGTGCCAAGCCGCGATTAGTAGTTGCCACGAAATCCGATAAGCTATCTAACAACGAGCTGAAAGAGAGTTTGCGACGCGTCAAACGCGTGTTCAGCAGGGATCGAGTGGTTGCTTTTTCCGCGAAGACCGGACGCGGCGGTAATGAAATTTGGCGGGCAATCGAGAGTGCAGTAGCTGATTTCAATCTCCCGGCCCTTACTTAGACAGGTTCCAAAATAAGACAGGCCTCCAAAAATCAAAGTCGAGCGTCGAATCACAAATTCTCAAAGCCCCTTTTGCTTTTCTGACTTGATTCTAGACCACGAATGGCGGGATACATCGCATCCAAGCAGCTTGTGACCCCCTCGATATCGAGGTAAATTGCATAACATCTTTGAAGAGAACCTTGTTGCAGCCTTGCGGATGATGCGCGGGCTTTGCGGGCAGATTGCAGTTAGCTTGTTAGTTCCGCGATCTTTTCCAGTTTCTCAACCTCCAAGAACCCAAAACTAACTCGGCCGCTGATTTCGCCGGCCGTAAGAATAATTTTTAGCAGCGAATTGATAGGATTGAATTGATATGGCACAGAGAACACGTTCACGCGCTTCGAGCGCGAACAACGATGACGGTAATGAAGAGAACGGCGGCACAGTAGCAACCGCCGAAGCTCCCGAAAAAGAGAGCCGAGATGGCCGAGACTTCGGCAGCGAAGGTTTCTTAAACCTGGCCGACCTCAAGGAGATGTCCATCTCAAAGCTGACCAGTATCGCCAAAGGCATGGACGTGCCGGGCGCCACGGGCATGCGGAAACAGGAGCTCATCTTCAAAGTGCTGGCAGCTCAGACCGAGAAGAGTGGCCTTATTTTTTCTGAGGGCGTACTCGAAACGTTACCAGATGGCTTCGGTTTCCTGCGGGCACCCGAGTACAACTACCTTCCCGGGCCGGACGACATCTACGTTTCGCCATCACAGATCAGGAAATTTGACCTGCGGACGGGAGACACAGTTAGCGGACAAATTCGTCCACCCAAAGAAGGCGAACGTTATTTTGCCCTAATCAAAGTTGAAGCAATCAACTTTGAGTCTCCTGATCAGGCGCGTGAGAAAGTTTTCTTTGACAATCTCACACCACTCTATCCGGACGAGATGTTGAAGATGGAGGTTACGCAGGAGAACCTGTCCGCCAGAGTCATCGATCTGGTGACCCCGCTAGGCAAAGGCCAACGTGGCTTGATCGTCGCTCCACCGCGAACCGGCAAGACGATGCTGCTCCAAACCATCGCGAATTCCATCACTCAAAACCATCCGGAAGTGACCTTGATTGTCCTGCTGATCGACGAACGGCCGGAAGAAGTCACCGACATGCAGCGATCCGTTAACGGTGAAGTCATTTCATCTACCTTTGATGAACCGCCGACCCGCCACGTGCAAGTTGCGGACATGGTCATTGAAAAAGCCAAACGACTCGTCGAGCACAAGCGGGACGTTGTTATTCTGCTTGATTCCATTACGCGCCTGGCTCGCGCCCATAACGCGGTTGTGCCGCCTAGTGGCAAAATACTCTCCGGCGGTATTGATTCAAATGCATTGCAACGTCCAAAACGCTTTTTCGGCGCTGCCCGCAACATCGAAGAAGGCGGATCACTGACGATTATTGCTACCGCGCTGATCGACACCGGCTCGCGAATGGACGACGTCATTTTTGAAGAGTTCAAAGGTACGGGCAATTCGGAAATTCACCTTGATCGCCGCCTGAGCGACAAACGCCTATTCCCGGCAATCGACTTGCAACGCTCAGGAACACGCAAGGAAGAATTGCTGCTTAGCAAAGAAGACCTTAATCGAATCTGGGTGATGCGTCGTGTTTTGAATCCGCTCTCACCGGTCGAGCAGATGGAAGTCGTGCTTGAGCGGCTCGAGAAGGCTAAGTCAAACGCCGAGTTCCTTGCTTCGATGCAAAGCTAAACATAAGGATGAGGCGGAAAGGTGAGGGATGAATAATTCCTGCCTTTCCGCCCTCGTGCTTGTGAGATTTGATCTCCGCTTCGTCTTCGTTAATCCTTCATAATTCATCCCTTGTGCTCATGCGCATCGCCATTCTTTCATCTGAAGTTGTGCCGTTTGCCAAAACCGGCGGCCTTGCGGACGTAACCGGCGCGTTGCCCAAAGCGCTTGGCAAGCATGATGTCGACGCCCGTATTATTCTTCCGCTCTACCAGCAGACCGATAGAAACATCCTTGGCGATTCCGTTATTACAGACGTGCCGGTTGAGTGGCGCGGTCAGATACGGCCGACGCCGGTTTATCAAAGTGATGCTGCCGGAGCTCCCGCCTACCTGATCGACGCTCCCGAGTATTTTTCGAAGCCTTCGATCTATGGATATTCCAACGATCACGAGCGATTCGCATTTTTTTCGCGCGCGGCGCTCGCCCTGATGAAATATCTCGATTGGCCGGCCGACATCGTTCATGGCAATGATTGGCCATGCGGTTTTGCCATGATGGAACTACGCGCACGCCGTCGCTACCAGAAGTTCTTTCGCAATACCAGGACGCTTTTCTCAATTCATAATCTCGCCTATCAAGGCGCGTTTGATCCAGACGACTTGTGGTGGTTGGGCTTCGGTGACCCGCCCGATAGAAACGACTTCATGCTTAAAGGCGCGGCTTCAGCCTTGAAAGCCGGGCTCATCGCGGCGGATGGGCTTTCCACCGTGAGCCGCCGCTATGCCGAGGAAATACAATCGCCGAAAGGCGGTTACGGCCTCGATTGGCTGCTTCGCGCGCGCCGTGATCGGCTGGCAGGAATAACCAACGGGGTGGATTACGATGCCTGGAATCCGGAGACTGATCCTCATATCGCAGCAAATTTTTCAGCCGACGATTTGTCTGGCAAACTGACTTGCAAGCTCGATCTACTTCGTCGCTTTGGTTTGCCCGAAGTGCCAGAGCGCCCAATCATCGCGATCATCTCGCGCCTTGTGGCACAGAAGGGCTATGACCTGATTCGTCAACTCAACGGCGCCATCGTTCAAACCGGTTCATTCTTTATTGCTCTCGGCGCCGGCACCCAGGAATATGAAGATTTTTTACAACGTTGGCACGACAACGCGCCGCGCCAGGTTGGCATTTACAAGGGTTATGCGGGTGAGCCACTTGCGCATCAGATCGAGGCTGGTGCAGACGTGTTTCTGATGCCGTCGTATTATGAGCCTTGCGGTCTAAACCAGATGTACAGCATGCGTTACGCTACCGTCCCAATCGTGCGTGCCACCGGCGGGCTGGACGACACGGTTGAAGATTTCGATGGGCTGGACGACACGGTTGAAGATTTCGATCCAAACCGTTCCACCGGAACTGGTTTTAAGTTTCGTGAATACAACGCCAGCTCTTTGCTTGAAAAAATACGCGAAGCCCTTTACTTTTATGGCCAGCCAGACAAGTGGCGGAAGATACAACATAACGGCATGGCGATGGACAACTCCTGGGATGCTGCCGCCCAGAAATACATTCGGCTTTACCAGGAAATCATTGAGCTACCATAAAGCTCGGTATTACACTCAGAGCGAATGCAGGCTGAGTTTGGGCTGATCCAGCTTAACCAGATCGAACGGCAAGAAAGGGAGCTACCAAATGAGTGAACATGTGACGGAAGTAAATGATAGCAGTTTTGAAAAGGATGTGTTGCAGTCAGACCGGCCGGTATTGGTGGACTTCTGGGCAGCATGGTGTGCTCCTTGTCGGATGTTGGAACCAACGATAGCTGCGGTGGCCGAAAAATACGCAGCCAGCGCGCGCGTCGTAAAGGTGAATGTGGATGATAATCCGTCAATTTCGCAGCGTTACGGAATCAAGGGCATCCCAACATTAATTCTTTTCAAAGGTGGGAAGGAGGAAGAGCGCGTGGTCGGCGCGACTTCCAAAGACGCTATCTCGCGCATGATCGACAAACACGTTGCCGGCGCAGCCACGGCGTGATCTTCCGTTCTAACTTCAGGCGCGGATTTTTCCTGACGGTAGTCCGCGCCTGTCGTCTGTCCAAATATGGACTTAGGTCTTTGGTCTTTGAACTTTGAACTTTGTGCTTTGATCTTTGAGTCTCGAAGCTTTCAAAAGACAAAGTACGAAGCTCAAAGTTCAAAGAACCAAGTACAAAGACCGAAGACCAAAGTCCAAAGACCCAAGACCATTTTTAATTAGGCAAAGGGAAGATCGTTGACCTTTTGGCCGAACACTTCGACATTGTTGCTCGCTATCAGGGTGGCCATAACGCCGGCCACTCCGTGCAAGTGGGCGACAAGTCGTTCGTGCTGCATCTGCTTCCTTCGGGAATTGTTCATGCGGGTAAGACCTGCGTACTCGGCAATGGCATGGTGATCGACCCGAAAGCGTTTTTTGAAGAGGCCGATCGCCTGATGGCACAAGGAATTGAAGTTTCTCCCGAACGCGTCAAGATTAGTTCGCGCGCTCATCTAATACTTCCCTATCATCGCGCTTTGGATCACACGAGTGAGGAGCGACTCGGCAACGAAAGGGTGGGCACAACTCTGCGCGGCATTGGCCCCGCTTATGAAGACAAAGCCGGACGGCGAGGCATACGCACTGCTGACGCTCTGGTGCCGGAAGTGTTGCACTCGCGGATTGAACGCAACCTCGAAGACGCCAACCGGATCATCGAGGCATATGGAGGCGAAAAGCTCGACGCCGAAGAAATCTTTAACGAGATCTCGCGTCTCACCGAGCGCCTCGGCGCGTTCATAGGAGACACGACCCACTTCCTGAATGTCGCGGCTACCGAAGGAAGATCGATATTACTTGAGGGAGCGCAGGCTACCTTACTCGACGTCGATCATGGAACTTATCCGTTCGTCACTTCGTCGAGCACCATCGCTGGCGGCGCTATCCTTGGCACCGGCCTGGCACCAAATCGACTGACGGGTGTGCTCGGCATCGTTCGCACCTACACTACCCGCGTCGGCGAAGGTCCGTTTCCCACCGAGATGCTCGAGGGCGAAGCTGAGTTGGGGCAACTGATTCGCGAGCGCGGGCGGGAGTACGGCGCCTCAACCGGGCGGCCCCGTCGTTGTGGTTGGTTCGACGCTTTCGCTACGCGTTATGCGGCCGAGATCAATGGCTTCACTTCAGTCGCTCTAACAAAGCTCGATGTGCTCGACATGTTGGAAGAGATCAAGATCTGTGTTGGATACAAACTCGACGGCCTAGAATGCGAATCGCTTCCTGCTGTCTCGCAGGACTTGCGGCGCATTGAACCTATCTATGAGACCCTGCCCGGCTGGCAAACCCCCACGGTGGGAACTACTGAGATGAGTTGCCTTCCCGCAAACGCGCGGCGCTATGTTGATTTCCTTTCTGAGAAAATTGGCGTCGAGATCGGATTGGTCTCCACCGGACCGGAACGGTCACAGACTATCGTAGTCAGGGACTCCGCTGTCGGACGCTGGCTCGCCGACTAGTCCAACGTCCAAAGTCCAATGTCCAATGTCCGCTTTTGTCACGTAGCATTTTCGTCCGCTCGGCCAGTACGGGTATTTCGTTCTTGACTTTGGACATTGGACTTTGGACTTTGGACTTTTGCGTCAGTTAGAATGCGATCATTCAAGTTGAGAGATGTGGGCCGATAGCTCAGTTGGTAGAGCAACTGGCTTTTAACCAGTGGGTCGCAGGTTCGAGTCCTGCTCGGCTCACCACTATTGAAAAACAAGGACTTGGCCTCACCTGAAACTCTTTCCCGCTGAGACGAAGCATGACTTTGGAGGGCTGCTGAACGGAACCGCTCATCCTCGGTTCAAAACTGACAATCTCCCCCACGTGGCTTCGCGAGCTTGCCTCTCGCTCATCTTCAGCCTCATCTTGGCCTCCAACGTTTGTTGCCGTAAGGTCTATCTCCCTATTTCGAGTGGGTTATTATGTGGGCAACGATGCCCATTTCGAGTGGGTTTTTGATGAGTCAATTCGCCCCCTTGACAACTCGCCTCCGCGGTAATATCGTTCCGCCGTTCCCAATTATCAACTGTGTGGTTGTAGCTATCTCGCCCGGTTTTCAATTACACAAGGCCCGGGACAATACAACCACCTCCATTTGATTTGGCAGAGCCAAGCGTTTCATAGCGCGTTAACTGAGACGTTGCTGGTGCCAGTCACACCTAGCTGCACACCTCGCAGGTGCATAAACAGTGGAAATCTGCGTCACACGTCTCTAAGCCCAGTTCCCCGAGACGCGCTTGTGCGGGACTCGCTTTACACCAAAACATAAAAACTACTGGAGACAACAACGGCACGCCTCTCTTTACGTTTGACTCTGGCTTTGGCAAAAGGTGACATAAGAATTGCCAAAGCTAGTCACGAAAACTTTGGACCGTTCGGGAAGCGTAAGTTCTCAACGCATTATTCAACATAGGAGGTGACAAACATGAAACGACTTTTAATGCTTATGGCGTTCGCATCTCTGGTGCTGGCGGCATTCCTCAGCATCGACACAGCGACTGCGACATCGAGCATTGCCGGAGCTGACCATGTCAGCTGGGACATTATCAGCCTCGATACCAGCACAACCCCTCCCACGCTTAGCCCTGGCGGAGTGGCGTTCGCGGCAGCGAAGAATCCGAGTTCGCTGACGATCAGGCTTACAGGTTCCGGGACGTTCGTAGCTCCCGCCAGCGGCGGGCCGTCCGGCGCGGTCACCGGCGGTGGCACTTGGGAGACATTTAACACCGGCGTATCGACCGGATCGGGTACGTACTCGGTGACGGGTCTTGCGAGTTGGCAATTTGCGAACCTCCAGTCCCCCGGACCGATCGACCTGATCGGCCCCGTTGGGACTGCAGCCAACGGGAACGCGATTCTTCGAATCCAGTATTCCGATGGAAGCGACGGTATCTTGGGGGTGGGCTGCCATGGACCAGGCGCGCTGGCCGGAATCGTGGAGGGCGTGATTGCCACGAAAGACTTCGTGACATACTGGGATGCTCAGGTTCCTGTGGGCGGTGTGGACGCGAACCGCACGACATTCCACGTCCTTAGAGGTTCCAACAACTAAAATGCAAACGCCAGCGAAGGCGATCACGAGCCTTCTATGCAGACAGCGGTGGGAGCTTTAACTTCGTGATCGATACATCGCCGGTGTCAAAAACAATCGGGCACTCCGGAACTGGAAAGGCTAAGAGCCTACGGAGCCGATAAACCAAGCCATCCACTTGGATGGCTCCCTCGATCATTTTGCCGGTCGTCCTCTTGCTAAGCGAGGCCTAATGTGGACGAAGTATTAGCCTCGTCCTCGGCCAGGGCCCGAAGTTCACGCAGCAGACGATCGGCCAAACGCTCTTCATAAAGCTGTAGGCCAAGGGATGAGAACATTCTTGGTCGCACTCGGAAGATAAGGAGTATGACTATGAACCAATTCAAATGCTGTCTTCTTCTTGGGGTGTGCCTGGGCCTCGGTCTGTTCTTTCCGGCCCAGGCCCACGAACCTGTCCCTCTCGGCTGACCAGAAGACCATTGCCGATTTTTGGGCAGACAACGCCGGAGCTACCGGCACACCACCTGGGCACTGGATAGCCATCGTGGGCCAGTTAGCGAGGAATGACGGGCTTTCGTTGATGGCGGCGGCCGAGGCGTACGCGAGGGTCGGAATTGCCGTGACCGACGCCTTCATCGAGTGCTGGAGCGCGAAGTACGTCTACAACCTCGAGCGCCCAGTAACCTACATTCAAGACAACATCGACGCGATGTGGTTGCCCTACCTCGTCACGCCAAACTTCCCGACCTACATCTCCGGGCACTCAACCCAGTCGGGCGCCGCCGCAACGGTGCTCACCGATATGTTTGGCATCATGACCTTCACGGACACCATTCGCACTGATCACAACTTGTTCCCACCCCTGGCGCCGCGCACGTTCGACTCCTTCGATGATGCCGCTGCTGAAGCCGCTGTCTCTCGGCTTTACGCAGGCATCCATTTCTCGTTCGACAACAATGACGGGCTCGCTTCCGGCCGGTGCATCGGCCAGACAGTCATCCAGAACGTGCACTTCAAGGACGACGACTAAAGTGGGACCAGCTATAAATAAGTGGGGACGGATGAGCCGACGTCCAAACATGTGAGAACGCGGTCGGGGAGACTGAAATTGGTGCCGTGGTACCGCGCGGAATTCTTGTGACAAAATTGAGACGTGAATACCGAAAATCACATGTGAATAGGTGGCACCAGCTGGACTCCGAAGTGGCTGCAACCTCGCAGGTTCGAGTCCTGCTCGGCTCAAAAACCTAAACACAATAATGGTTTGAGTCTGATTACTTCAAAGACTAGTCCAGGTTTCAGTGTGGCCGCTTCAAACTACCTCTCCTTACGCTGATCACGATAACGCTAGCAAGTGCAACAGTTCACTCCGCACCACATCAACGACTGACCTTCTCATAAAAAACCAGTGGGTCTTACGGTCGATTACGCGCTAAACCTAGTTAGATCAATAATTGAAAGCTTGTCCTGGCTCCTGCCTTCGAATGCACCGAATTCTACTTGCGCAGTAAAACCGCCCATTAAGGCTAGCTTACGGTTAGAACGGTTGTTCTTAGTTGACCAATAAAAGACGCTGTACTGTTCACAAGTATCCTCGCCAGTGATTACTGGGAACCATCGCTCTGAGCCCGCGAAATGAAAACCTGAGCAACCGACTTCCCAAGCTGCACACCAGCAACGTTATCCATCTGGTAGTGAATCCCAGCCCAGATTCGCGAGTCACCGGCCTCTTTGCCAACCGCGCGAACGAAGTCTGCGCGGGTCGGGAACAAATAGGCTAGGACCTCAGCGCGGGCGGCTGAATACGTTGAGTGATTGGACGGGTAACTCGGGTGGTTCGGAACTGGAAACAGGGGAATGATCGTCGGATCCAGTTGATGAGGTCTGATGTACCAGTAGGTGAACTTGCCGTCCTGGCTGGCGATGAAAGCATCAAATTGAACGGCGGCGATCAGCGCATAAATGCGTGCGACACGCGGCGAGTTCATATCCAGTCGATCCTCAAAGATCCATTTGTCTGCGTACCGATAAGACCAAGTATTCACACCTTCCGGACTTTGCCAATAGAACGCTTTAGCCCTGAATGGAAATGTGGCAGCCGTGCCGGGTGCTGCTCTCGGAAAATTGCGAACCTCAGCCAATTGGGTCTGAACCTCGGGCGAGGCGCAGTCTGGCGGTGCAGGTGGTCTAAACTGGTTAGGAGATGTCAACAGTAGAGGTTTCCAATTGCCCCCAGTAACGTTCCCAGGATTGGTCCCAATCCATTTACACGGACCAGTTGGCACAGTGCCGGTCCACGGCAAAGCCGATCCGTCCGTATCAGCTTTCGCGATCACCTGTTCGGCAACTCTCTGGCCGAGGTCGCGGCCCGCGTAGTGATCACTTGGGAATTGTACGCCTGCTAACACGCGGGACCACCCCGCTTCTTCGGCTAGTGTTTGGAATGACTGTGCCTCCGCCGGCAGAAAATGTGCGAGCACGGTCGCTGCCGCGTAAGCTGCTGCGGAATGCTCAGACGGATACGAGGGACTGTTCGGAACTGCAACCGCGGTGGGCAAATTGTGGTCCCATTCGCTGGGACGACGGCGGTTGTAGAAGTACTTAGACTCCCACGCTGCGATCGTTGCGTCATACATGGCGAGCGCCACGTACGTATAGACGCGGTGCGGGTATAGAGTTGTAGGTGTGCCGGCCAGTAACCGCGAGTTGATTAAGTCAATCCACCGGTAAGGTGGTGCTCCCGCATCCCAGAACATAATTTGCCTCCGCACTTGGTCATCGTTCTGGCTGATGAGGTCGGCAAGAGATCTCAATTCGGCCCATGTCTCTTCAGGATTTGGTGGTGGTGACACGCGGTAATCTCGGCCGGAAGAGATAATCCAGGGTCGCCAGTTACCTGCGCTTGGTTCGATTTGATCGGACACCGGCGAGGTCAGCGCACTCTGGTCCTCTAAGTTCATCGAGTGCCCGCTACTGCAGGGCGTCTGAGGGAAAACAAAACAGACGATTAAAATCGCCATTAGACTGTTTTTCATGAGAATGCTCCTTTTCGAGATGCGGACAGAAGCTGAAATCGTGAGCGCGACGGCGACTGACAACAAGAACATTGCTAAACAGCGCCGCACATCGGGCGGTTATCATTTTTGACCCTCATGTCTTAACGCGACGTTTTTCGAGAGAACCCGACAACAGAAACTCCTCCCCTCTGAAGAGCCAATAACTTTCTTGACAAACGAGCGGGAAGGGTGGAAAAAGGTCACGTCAAGCACAGTCCAATGACCTCTTCAAGCAGCAGTGTTTCCCAGTTGTTGATAGCCTGGAGCCAAGGTGACGAGGCGGCGTTGGCGCAATTGACGCCATTGGTTTACCACGAACTTCATCGATTGGCGCGCCGGTATATGCGGAGTGAGAATCCAGGGCATACCCTGCAAACGTCGGCGTTAGTTAATGAGGCTTATCTCAGACTTATCGATCAAAAAAATGTTAGCTGGCAGAACCGCAGTCATTTCTTCGGCATTGCAGCGCAGTTGATGCGGCGCATTCTGGTGGACCACGCGCGTTCTCACGCGCGACAGAAAAGGGGAGGCCACGCACAGAGATTGTCGCTTGACGCTACGGTTATTTTGACTAAAGAACGCGTTGTGGATTTGGTGGCGATTGACGAGGCCCTAAGCAAGCTAGCAGAATTTGATCCGCAAAAGAGCCGAATCGTAGAGATGAAGTTCTTTGGCGGCCTTACTAATGATGAGGTTGCCGAGTATCTGAACGTCTCATCGCGAACGATCGAACGTGAGTGGCGCAAAGCGAAAGCTTGGCTGAAAGGAGCGTTGGAATAGAACCTCAGGCGCGGCGCTCTCTTGTCGCCCGCGTCACAAAACATCCCGCAATTTCCATTCATGAACCGTGAACGCTGGAATCAGGTTGACCGGTTGCTGGATGCAGCGCTTGAGCTGCCGCCAGAGAAGCGAGCCGCGTTTCTCGATGAGGCCTGCTCCGGTGACGAAGTACTGCGAAAGGAATTAGACGCGTTGCTCGCCTCGGATGATGGCGCACGCAGTTTTCTCGAACAGCCTGCGTTGGAAGTAGCGGCCAAGGCGCTGGTGGACAAAAAAGA
>WNFU01004326.1_pt1 | contig 18217 bp, 15 predicted proteins | sample 5400121 | NCBI WGS metagenome assembly WNFU01 (sample SAMN13153360, study PRJNA577476) | soil metagenome | isolation source: 100 cm soil or saprolite under grassland replicate 1 | place: USA:California | collected 2016-06-15 | reverse complement strand
CGTCCCCAGCGACGACCAGCGGTCCGGGTGGCGCTCACGTAGCCAGATCGCCAGCTCCCCGACCCGATCCAGCAGCCAGGCAGCCAGCTGGTTGGTGTAGGCGCTATCGTCGACGCCCTCGTGGTACTCGTCTGGGCCGATCACCCTACGAACGTGCCAGCGGCCGTCCGGCCCGTGCTCGGCTCGCGACGCCCAGAAGCGGGCCAGCTCGAACAGGATCTCCGCGCCCTCCGCCAGCAAGTAGTCCTCGTCGCCGGTGGCCCGCCAGTACTGCCAGACGGCAAAGCCAACGTCGGCGTTGAGGTGGTGCTCCTGCTCGCCGGTGCGCGTGTCCTTGCGCTCACCCGATGCCGTGAAGTAGTAGGCCGGGGTGACATCTTCCCCGCTGTCTGCCGACTCCCAGGCGTAGGCGGCGCCGCGCCAGCCGCGGCTGCGAGCGTTCTCCCGTGCGGCCGGCAGCGTGTGATACCGGTAGCCCAGCACGGCCCGGGCCGTCGGCGGATCCGTGGAGACCAGGAACGGAACCACGAACATCTCGTTGTCCCAGAACACGTGGCCCTTGTAGCGCTCGCCGGTGAGCGACCGCGCCCCAGGCGCGCTACGCCGGTCGCCGGGGTCGGCGCAGCCGATCAGGTGGTACAGCGCGAACCGGACGCGACGCTGCAACTCGTCGTCGCCGGTCACCTCGATGTCGGCGGTCGCCCACCGCTTGGCCCAGGCGGCCGCGCTTTGCCCGAGCAGGGCGGGCAGGCCGGCCCCGGTCGCCTCGGCCAGTCGCTGGACCGCACGGGCGGCCGGGTCGGGGTCGTCGCGGCCGCTGAACACCGTGACCAGCTTGTCCAGCCGCCATGCCCGGCCCGGGGACACGGCAAAGCGGCAGCGCCAGACAAGCGCCCGCTCCCCGGGCTCCTCCTCGCTCACCGCCTCGCGGCCAGCACCGCTGGCGAGCGCGGTCGAGGTGGCCAGGCAGAGGTCGATGTGCCCCTGGGCGGTCGTGGTCCCCAGCAGCATGCCGCCCCCGACGCGCTCCGCCCGATGCCCCCCAAGATGGCGGACGCCGCCCTCGTTGGCCACGTCCCCATCGACGATCGCCTCGACCGTCACCTGCCCAGACCAGTCCTCCGCCATGATCTCAATGGCCTGACCCAAGACATGGCGGTCCTCCAGGGAGGCGAACCGCAGCGAACGCAGCCGGGTGGTGCGGCCGCCGGCGCGCAGCCGCCACTCCCGCACCAGCACGCCCCGCCGCAGGTCCAGGGTGCGCCGGTGGGCGAGGACCTCGGCCGTGTCCATCGTCAGGGCAATGCCGTCGCTGACGATACGCAGCTTCGACCAGTCCGGAGCGACCACCAGCTCGGCGGTTGGGGCGGCGATGACCTGGCGGTCTGGGGTGGCAGCGGCCTGTGCCACCGCCTGCGTGGCGGTGTCGAAGACCCCGGCCAGAAACGTCGCCGGGGCCGAGGCGTCGCTGCCCTCATCGACCGCGGCCCGAGTGCCGAGATGGCCGTTGACGAGCGCGCACGCCCCCTCGATGGCCGGCTCTCGCTTGGCGGCCCAGCCGTCCACCACCAGCAGCCAGCGCGGGTCCGTGTCCAGGTCGAACAGGTCCTCGAGCTGAGGCGCCGCTTCGGCGGGGCGCATCCTCTGGGGCTCCATCCCGCTCACGCGCTCTCCCACCGCCGGCCGCTGTTCAGCCCCTCGTAGCCAGCACGGGCGACATCTGTGTTCTTCATCTACTGCTCCTGTTCTCCAGCCCGCATGGATGCGACCGACGATACCGGGAAGGCCGCAAGGCCGGAGCGGGCAGCCGCACCTGAGGCCGAAGGGGCGACGGCAGTTGTACCGGGTCAGGTCGCTCTGGTCGCGAGGACGTCGGCGAGGTCGTAGCTGACGGTCTCCTCGAGCTGGGCGTAGGTGCACGAGCGGGGGTCGCGGTCGGGGCGCCAGCGGACGAACTGGGCGGTGTGGCGGAAGCGGCGGCCCTCCAGATGGTCGTAGCGGACCTCCACCACCCGCTCAGGCCGCAGCGGCACAAACGACAGCGTCTTGCCAGGGTTCCAGCGGCTGCTGTCTGACCCCCGCCAGGTGCGGCCGGCGGCCTCCAGGTGCCGGGCCCAGTCCCACGGGTGCCCCTCGAAGCTGGTCACCAGCGGCTGCAGCTCGACCAGCAGCTCCCGGCGCCGGGCCAGCGGGAACGCGCCGACGACCCCGACGCTGGCCAGCTCCCCAGCGTCGGTGAACAACCCGAGCAGCAGCGAGCCGATCGCGTCCGGGCCGCTCTTGTGCAGCCGGTAGCCGGCGACCACGCAGTCGGCGGTGCGCTGCCGCTTGACCTTGAACCACGCCCGCCGGTCCGGCTGGTAGACCCCATCCAGCAGCTTGGCGACCAGGCCGTCCAACCCGGCACCCTCGAACCGTCCCAGCCAGTCCAGGGCCCGGTCGCGGTCGGTGGTGGCGGGGGTCAGGTGGACCGGCGGCCCCGCGTGCGCGAGGGCGCGCTCCAGCGCCGCGCGGCGCCGGCTGAACGGCTCGCCGGTCCAGTCAACCTCGCCGAGGGCGAGCAGGTCGAAGGCGACCAGGCGGGCGGGGGTCTGGGTGGCCAGCAGCCGGACCCGGCTGGCGGCGGGGTGGATGCGCAGCAGCAGCGCGTCGAAGTCCAGCCGCCGGCCGTCCCGGTCGGGGACCACGATCTCGCCGTCGACGACGCACCGGGTGGGCAGGTGGGTCTTGACCGCCTGGACCAGCTCGGGGAAGTAGCGGGTCAGCGGCCGCTCGTTGCGGCTGCCGAGCTCGACCTCGTCGCCGTCGCGGAACACGATCGTGCGGAACCCGTCCCACTTGGGCTCGAAGCCATAAGGCCCCCCGGGCAGCTGGGCGACCGGCTTGGCCAGCATCGGGGCGACCGGCGGCATCACCGGCAGGTCCATGCACCCAGTATCGGGGACCTGACCACCTCTGGCAGGCCAACAGTCCCGATCGCCTCGGTCAGCGTGAGATCCTGTGCGCCCGATCGTCGGGAGCGGTGGGCTGGTGGGCTGCTTGCGGCCGGGTCGTGTGGGCTGAGAGCATGGCGGCATGGCTGAGCGACCGCTGCGGGTGGTGCTGGTGGACGACCACGAGGTCGTCCGCGACGGCATCAAGGCGCTGCTGGCCGGCGCCGACGACGTCGTGGTCGCCGGTGAGGCGGGCTCGGTCCGCGAGGCGGTCGCGGTCTGCGAGCGGGCCCAGCCGGACGTGGTGGTGATGGACGTGCGCCTGCCCGATGGCAGCGGGATCGAGGCGACCCGTGACATCCGCGCCGAGCGTCCGGCCACGCAGGTGCTGATGTTGACCTCGTTCGCCGACGATGAGGCGTTGTTCGCGTCGATCATGGCTGGTGCGGCGGGGTATGTCCTCAAGCAGATCAGGGGTGGGGAGCTGGTGCGGGCGATCCGTACGGTGGGGCAGGGGCAGAGTCTGTTGGACCCGGCGGTTACCAGGGGGGTGCTGGAGCGGTTGCGGCGGGGCAAGCATCTGTTCCGGGATGAGCGGTTGGCGCGGTTGTCGCCGCAGGAGGAGCGGATCTTGGGGTTGGTGGCGGATGGGGGGACCAACCGGGAGATCGGTGGGGAGCTGGGGTTGGCGGAGAAGACGGTCAAGAATTACGTGTCCAGCATCCTGTCGAAGTTGGAGGTGGCCCGCCGCGCCGAGGCGGCCGCCTACCTTGCCCGCCACACCACGCCGCCTGGTACCTGACCGCCGCGGGCGGGAGGACTCTGCTCGAGTGGGCCGTTCGCCCCTGGCTGGCACCTCGCACTGCCGCCACCCTCGCTCTTGGACGAAAAGCTGGCAAGGCGGATAGATCCAACCCGAGCATGCCGGAGCGTGATGGGAGGAGGATGCGAGGTGGCCACACAAGCGGCTTCCCAGGCACCAACCACCGAACAGTTTCGCGGCGCCTTCCACAAGGAGCTGGACGCGCTGGTGGAGCAGGTCCGCGACATGGGCGCCGGCACCCACGGCGCCTTGGAGCGCGCCATGGAGGCCTTCGCCGCGGAGGACGTCGCCCTGTGTGACACGGTCATCGCCGGCGACGACGCGCTCGACGGGCGGTTCGCGGGCATCCAGCGTGAGGTGCTGCGTCTGATCGCGCGGCAGGCGCCGGTCGCCTCCGACGCTCGCCTGCTCACCGCCGCTATGCAGATCGCGCTGCATCTGGAGCGGATCGGGGACTTGGCGGTGAACGTGGCCGAGCTGACCAAGCGGGCGGCGGGCCTGCCACGGTACCCCAAGGTGCTGCGGGACCTGGAGGAGATGGGCGCGACGACGCTGGGCATGGTCGACGAGGCGATGCGGGCGTTCAGCGACCGTGACGCCGATGCCTGCCTGCGGCTGCCGCTGACCGACGACCGGGTCGACGCGCTCAACCTCGCGCGTCAGCTGGAGCGGGCGGGCGATCATGCGGTCGACATCGGCGAGCAGGTCTGGTTCATGGTCACCGGCGAGCTGCGCGAGCTCACCAGCCCCGCCCGCGTCCGCGGCGAGTAGCCGCCGCCGCTCGGCCACGAACTGCTTGCGTCGCGAGCTGGGCGCTGGCGTCGGAGCCTGCCTCGACCTGTTCACCGTCTAGCGCGGGTCCAGTCGGTCGAGGTTCCAGTGCCTGGCGACGAGCAGCAGGGTAGCGCCCGCTGTGGCCAGCGACGAGATCGTTGCCCAGTCGGGCATGCCACAGAGCCTGCCGGAGCCCGGTGATCGTCACCGATCAGCCGCCGGTGTATCCGGCATCGAACCGACCAGTACGCCAACAACCGCGGGTCGCCATGGCCGGATCCACCGAGGCCGACCAGTTCTGACTGCACCAATGCAAATGCCGCGGACAGCGGCCAGCCACGCCAACTCCGCAACAGTAATACTGCCGATGAGTGATGGATTTCGGGCGATTCCTGGTTAACTTCTCGCTCAGCGGGTCTATCACGCAGTCCGCAGATGGTACGCGGCTGGTGAACCAGTCTCGCAAGGACGCACGCTGGATCGTTGCGACGTTTCGTGAGCTGGCGCCGCAGGTCCGAAATCTGGGCGGGAAGATCTTCGGCGGAAGGGTGCAGTGGATCCGGCCGGAGTCGGACGGCGTGTTTGCGGGCGTCGACGTCGAGCCGGACTTCGCGGTGAACGCCTTCTTCCCGGCGGCGCGCGGCTACAAGGCGCGCAACGAGGGCATCGGCTACACCCTCAAGCTGGCGGTGTGGGACGAGGGCGAGCGTCGCCGGGTCGTCATCAGCTCGCGGGCCAGCCGGCAGGCCGACCGTCCGCAGGCGAGCGGCGCGCGGCGGAAGCTGATGCGCATGCTTGCCGAGCTCGACGACACGCTGGTCGTCGACATGGTTGAGGAAGGACGGTAGACACGACGCCGAGGCCCGGGGAGTCCGTGAAGGTCAAGTGCCAGAACAAGTACTGCGGCAGGGACACGTGGGTGAAGTGGAGCTATCCCAGCAGGGTGGCGGCAACGTCTGGGCCGACGCCGGGTCGAGCCAGCAGCAAGGGGCGGTGGTGCGAACCACCGGCTATCGGCATTGCAGCTGACCTCGGCTTTGTCTCACAGTCTCCATGCCAGCGAGGGCGCTGAGTGCGCGCTTGGCGCGAGGTCCCCCGCATGGCAAACTCCTTTACGCTTCTCGAGGAGGACCCTGCAAGCCACTCGCGATGGAGCTGGAAGCTGGTGGAAAAGGCAACGAGCGAGCGAACGCTCGGCCACGCCTGCATCGTCGATCTCAATAGCGGCCTGGCCTTGGTGCCGGAGGGGCGATGAATCGTTTTCTGCAGGTCAGAGAGATCCTCGACAACGCGGTTGGAGGACCGACGGTCCCGGTCTTCGTAGAGCATGGAGCGTTCTGGCGCGATGTGACCCGTGACCAGTTCGTGCAGCTGATAGTCTTCGAGCACCCGATCATTACGCTGGGCGACGGTGACGGCTCCATCCTGGTCAAGGCGCTGCGGGGGGAGAGACCATTCGGCCAGGACCTCGGCGTTCCTGATGCGGATTTCCCACGCATGCCGGCCGGAGGACTGGATCCGGTTCCATCCGAGCAGATCGCATTCATCGCTCGGTGGATCGACGATGGCTGCCCTGAGGAGGTGGAACCGGTCGGTCAGCTGGAGGTCCGCCTCAACGGCGCGGCGTCGGGCGCGACCTTCGTAATCGTTTCGAGCCCTGCTCAACCATTTCCGGCCACGCTGACCCTTCGGACAACTGATGGCAGTGACGGTGACGTGAGCTGCCGGACAGGCCAGGGCAGCGTCGCGACGCTTTCGATCTCGCCGGGCACGGTTCACGTCTCGGGAGCGCCGGTCGAGGTCCAGGTGCTGGCGACCTCGCCCAGCAGTGACCGAGACGACACGACGATCGAGGTGGTCCAGGGAACCGAGGTGCTGGCTCGGTTCAACCTGACCGCGATCCAGGCGCCGGCGGTTCGGTTCAGCGGACGGTTTCAGTGCCGTCTCCCTACCGACCAGGACGCCTTCAACGACCCGTGGGGGACCGAGGCCTCGAGCTTCGGAGTCTACGCGGTCCAGGGACCCGACCCGGCCAACCCGGATGAGCCCCCGCTCGATCGGATTGTCCGCTTCCAGGACGCCGTGGCCCTACGACCGTTCTGCGCTCCAATCGGGGTCGAGGTCATCGCCATCGAGGCTGAGGTCGGCGGCGCTACGATCCGTTTCACCGGCGGTGACCCGTTGATCAAGCAGCCCGTCCGCCTGGGACCGGACTGCAAGTTCGACAGCCGCAATCGAACCTTCGCGCCGGACGGCTTTGAACCGATCTCTGACTTCCGCCTTCGGGTCGGGTCGCTGTTCGCCGGTGCATCGGCGCCGGCGGTTGAGCGCCGCCGTAAAGAGGACCCGCCAGGCTCGACCGCACCATACGCGGATGGCATCTTCAGACTCGACGTGGATCCGACGCCCTGGGCCCCCTCCGAGTTTGGCTACCAAGAGGCGACCTGGTCCGAGCGGTCGTGGGCGGTCGTGGCGAGAAAGCTCGCCCGACTCGTCGCGCAACAGCCCGCAGACGACCGGGCCGCCCGGATTCGGGGCCGGCGCCTCAAGGAGCATGTTGAACTACGAACGACACCCAGTGGGCAGCGTGTCCTCGGATTGCAATTCATCAAGGCTCCGATCCAGCTCATGGACGGTCACCGGGACACTGGGGGCACCGACGGCCCCTGAGCCCTCCCCACCGGATGTTCGAGCCAAGTCCTCGCTGCGGCGAACTGCTCCTCTCGATGAGTAGCGGGAGAGGTTGACATGAGAATGCGGCAAGTTCGCCTGCTCTCGATGCCGGACGTCGTGCGTATCGACCGGGATGCCGGGCCAGTCTCCGCCAGGTCGCCCGCCGCCGCTCGGCCGGTGGGCGGGGAACCCGGCGCGGCCTCGCTGGCCGCGGCTGACTTGCGGATCGACAAGCCGGACGAGCTCACATGGTGGGACTGGACAGTGTTCCTGCTGCACACCGCGGCGGAGATCGAGCATGCCCTGATGGTGCAATACCTCTACGCGGCCTACTCGCTCGCCGACGGCGGGTTCTCGGGGCCTGCTATACCGCCGGACGCCAGCACCCTGGTCAAGGGATGGCAGCGGACGATCGTCGGGATCGCCAGAGAGGAGATGGCCCATTTCCTCACCGTCCAGAACCTCCTGCGATTCATCGGTGGTCCACTGAACCTCGAACGTGAGGACTTTCCGTTCCTGGCGTTGCTCTACCCCTTCCCGTTGCAACTCGAGCCGCTGACGAAGACATCACTGGCCAAATACGTCGCTGCGGAGATGCCCGCGGCGCCGTCGCAGCCCGCCGAGCTCATCCAGGAGATCGTCGAGCGAGCCACAACGGCGAGTGGCGGGCTGCCGATCAACCGGGTCGGCGTCTTGTACGATGAGCTGACCAGGATCTTCGACGACCAGACCAAGCTGGTCGAGGCTGACCTCCGGCCTGAGACGGCGGAGGTCTTCCAGGCAAGTCGAAAGGACTGGCGCGGGTCCGACACCCTGCTCGTCCGCGCCGTCAGCTCGCGGCACGAAGCCGCCGATGCCCTGCGGGTGATTGGAGCGCAGGGCGAAGGCAACGCCAACCCCCCGCCCCCGGCCCTGCCCTCCCACTTCGACCGTTTCCTGCAGATCTACAGGGCCTTCCCCGAGATCGAAGGCCCGCCCGGATCGGCCCCGTGGATGCCGACCGCCTCGGTTCCCAGAAACCCGAACACGCTACCCCTTCCGAGCACCGACGCCGCGTTGGAGCGGGGTCGAATCACTCACCCGACGACCAGACTGTGGGGCCAGCTCTTCAACGTCCGCTATCGGATGCTGCTCGTGGACCTGGCGCACGCGCTGCACATGTCCGGCCCGCTGACGACCAAGGACAGCGCGCTCACGGTCCGCGGTCGCCTCCGCGACTGGACATTCCTCGAGATGCGGGGACAAGGTCAGGCGGGGCTCCGGGGTCTGGCGAAGACCCTCACAGCGCTTCCGCTGAAGGAGACGCCCAGTCCCGCAGATCCCACCCACGCTGGCCCGCCGTTCGAGCTGCCCTACACCCTTGCGCTGCCGGATGACGAACGTGACCGCTGGCGCCTCCATCTGGCCCTGCTGGACAGCGCAGGCAAGCTGATCGACAGGATCCAGGCGGTGAGTGGGAGCAACGCGGTTCTCGACGAGCTGATCACGATCGACCAAGCCGCCAGGGCGGTGGTGGCTGCCCAGCTCGCTGTGGCATGACCCTGTCGGGCAGTCGGCATGCGCGTTGGCCAGGCGGCCAGGACCAGGCGCGTGATCGTCGGGGCGCTGTGCCACAGCGCCCAGCCGGTCGGGTGCCGCCGAGACGGCAACGGGCCGGTTGGGCGCTGCGGGGGATGGTTAGCCTGCTGCTTGGATAGCGCCGAACAGGCCGTGGGCCTCGTCGTCGATGCCGGCGGTGAACAACAGCGTGGTCGGGTCGCCGGTGACGCCGTTGCCAAAGCGCAACGCCCACAGCCCCTCGATCTCAATCGGGCTGCCGTCCTCGTGCCGCAGGCGCCCGAGGAACTCGCCGGTCGTTGGGTCGTAGGCGTTGATGCGGCCGTTGCCGAAGTTACCGACCAGCAGCGCGCCGCTGAAGCGACCGAAGCCCGCAGGGGCCAGCACCAGCCCCCACGGAGCGTTCAGCTGGCCCCGCTCGATCAAGTGGCGCAGGAGGTGGCCGCTGGTGCTGTAGACGTCGACGAACCCCAGGCTCGGGCCGGCGACCTCGTCCTCGGCGTCGGCGTCCTGCTTGGCGTAGGCGACATACAGCCGGCCGCCGAGCTCCTGGACGTTGAAGGGCGCAAAGCCCGGCGGGATCTCGGGGTCTGAGAAGCTGCCTGACAGGTGGACCAGGTTGAAGCCCTGGTCGAAGACGTCGATGCGGCCCTGGTGGAAGTTGGCCGCGTACAGGAAGGTTCCGGCTGTGGTGCTGGCGATCGCCAGGCCCTTGTAGATGGCGTCGGGCACGCTGGCACCCACCTGCGCCTGGGTGGAGGGCGGCGGTGGGGGCACGCCGGGGTTCCAGCCGGTGACCAACCCCACCTCGGAGTCGAAGATGAACCGCGCCGGGCCGCTGGAGGTGCCGGACTGGACCACGAACCCGGGGGTGGGGTTGAAGACCTGCCCGGTCGGGGCGCCGCCGGGGATGCTTACCACCAGCCCGGCCTTCTGGATCGGGCTGCCGTTGACGAAGCCCGGGTAGATGGTGGCCTTGCCGGTGCCGTTGTCGGCCACCCACGCCGGGGTCGCCGGGCCGGCCGCCAGACCCCAGGGGTTGACCAGATCGGGGTCGGTGAGCTGGGCCATGCCGGGCAGGTCGGAGACGAGGTTGGTCTGGTGGTAGGCGCTGCCCGGTTGGTTCGCGGTGGCCGGCGCCACCGGGGCCAGGGCGACCAGCCCAGCCACCATACCGAGGACGAGCGCACCCCGGACGCGCCCGAGCCGGCGCGGAACGGGACGGGACGATGGTCCTGCTGCGTCAGGCATGCTGCCCCCTTGCAGGGTCGAGAGATCCCTCCAACCTCATAACCACAAACCGGGACACCTGATTCACAAGACAAGCCTTGCCCAATGCCGACAGGTAGGCCCTGTTCGTGCGCTATATCCGCGGCGGGTCCCCCGGTCCAGGCGCCGCCGTCAATGACGGCCGACGTGGGCTCATTGGGTGCAGACAGCCACGAAGCGATTAGGACGGCGATAGACCCACTTCACCCCGGAATGCGATTATTGCCGACCAAGGCGGCGGCGCCTCTGCGTCCGTCGACGAAGCCGGTGGTGTGGGAGGGAGCGACCCGGGATGCGAAGGCCAGCTGGCTGGCCGATCACGCTGGCGATCGCGGCCGTGCTGGCGTTGGCGTGTGTGCTGGTGGTCCCGCCGGTGCTGCACCCGCCGCTGTCCTCGGCTGACCTGGAGGGCGTTGCAAGCGCCGAGAAGCGGATCGAGCTGCAGCAAGCGCAGGACAAGCTGCGAGACGACGTCCGCGCCACCTTGCTGCAGGGCATCGCCGGGCTGCTGCTGCTTCTCGGCGCGTTCGCGACTTGGCGGCAGGTGCAGATCAGCCGGGAGGGCCAGATCACCGAGCGGTTCAGCCGCGCGATCGAGCAGCGACGAACCGTCCAGTCCGTGCTCGGCGCCTATGTCCGCACGCACGCACAGTGGCTGGTAGGCTCGCCCGGCGGGCCGCAGCACCCGACACCGACGGTCGATCGGCAGCTGGCTTGGCTGCTGAACCGGGCGCCCGATGTGCAGACGGCAGCGGGGGTGCTTGGCCGCCGTCTGAGATCGCCGGATGAACCGCAGCTGAACCTGTCGCGGGTCGACCTGCGCGGAGCCTTCCTCCACGACGCCCGGCTGTCCAATGCGCAGTTTCGGCACAGCAACCTTGCCCGGGCTCACCTGCCCGGGGCGCAGCTGCAGAACGCGGATCTTAAGGACGTCGACCTGCGTGAGGCCAACCTGCGGGGCGCACGCCTGACCGGCGCGAATCTCCACGAGGCCCATCTGCAGGGTGCCGACCTGCGGGGGGCGGATCTGCGCGATGCCAACCTGCAGGCCGCCGATCTTGCCGGCACCAACCTCACCGACGCCCACGTCGATGCCACCACAGTATGGCCCGAGGGCTTCCAGCCAGGATGACCGCGGGACCCCGGTCAGCCTGGTGCTCCTTCGGGGTACACCCCAAGTGCGGACTGGATCCGTCGCGCTCGCCCCGTGAGCGGGGAGCGCTCAGAGCCGCTCATGCGATCGAGTGTGTCACGAAGCCGTCGGCGAGCGCTGCCTACCACCATCCCTGCCGCCTTGCCCACCGCAGCAGCGCCGCCGACATGGCCGCCATCACCACCAGCACCGCCGCCAGGTGCAGCAAGTCGGTGTGGGCGTTGACGATGATGTTCATCCCATAAATGGACGACAGGGCGGTGATTGGCAGCGTGACCGCGGCGATGACGGCCAGCCGCTCGGCAGCGATCGTCATCTTGGTGTCGGTGCGGGTCTGGTAGAACTCGATCACTCCTTGGAGGAACTCCCGTTGGCCGTCGGCCACGCCGCGGACCCGCTCGAACTGGTCGACGAGGTCGGCCACCAATGGCTGCCCTTCGGCGGGTAGGAAGCGGATCAGGGTGGCCATCCGCCCGTAGATCTCGCGGCTCAGCGCGGCCATGGTGCGCACCGCGATCAGCCCATGGCGGGCGCGGAACAGCTCCTCGAGGAAGTGCTCGGGATCGCCGACGTCGCTGGCCATGACCCGCTGCTCGAGCAGGCCGACCTCGCGGGCGATCGTTGCCACGAAGCCCTCCTGGTGGCGAGCGACGGCGGAGACGATGGTGTAGGACAGCTCCAACGACGAGGCGGGGCGCAGGCGTCCTTTCTGGATCCGCTCGAGCACCGCGTGGGTCTCGCGCAGCGCGACCTCGGGGTTGACCGCGGGGTTGAGTGGCCCGTGCACGGTGACGAGGTAGCGGGGCCCGATGAACTGGTCGAGCTCGATGTAGTGGACGTGGCCGCCTTCCCCGCGCTCGGGGGCGTGCAGGATGACGAACAGGTGGTCGGGGTAAGCGTGCACCTTTGGAACGTGGTTACGCTCGATGCAGTCACGGATGGCGAGGGGGTGGAAGCCGAACACTCGCGACAGCACGCCGGTGGTCTCCTCGTCGCAGGCGGGGATGTCCACCCAGACGAGCCCGTCATCGCGACGGAGCAGGGTCTTGAGCTCTTCGACAGGGCGTTGTTCAACGCCCGCAGCGGTCACCAAGCGAACGTCCATTCCGCTGGCATCCTTTCAGGCCGCAGTGATCCTGGTCCCAGGCGCCGCACCCAGCGTCTGCACGTGGGAAACTCAGCGAAGTTCCCGATCGTTGTGCCTCCCCTCCCCGGTTCCAACGGCCTGGCGCTGGCCTGGAAGCGGGCTGGCCAGGCACGCGACCGCTGGCACGCGCCGGTCGGGGACCGGCGCACCAAGGATCGGCTCATCGCCGCCCAGCGCCGTCGGCAACATATCCGGCGCCGAATCTGCCGGTCTTCTGCCTGGTCGCACCGTCAACGGGATGGGAACGTAACCTGACAGCAAAGTCAATTTAGCTTCTGAACTGCGGAAACGTGCTCGGCACCGAAGCGATCAGTGCGCCACTGCCGGTGACCCTCCTATCCGGGCGGTCATGAAGGGTCGTCCTTTAGATCAGGAAGAGGCTACGCCGCTTCCGAGACTGCGCTCGGAACCGGTGGCCCCTACGGGGCAGTTCGGCAATCCGCGGCGAACATGAGCAGCCACAAACACCCAGCACTCGCTGGCCCACCGTGGAGGACGCCCTGTGGTCCTGGTCCAGGACGAGGTGTCTGCGCCCTCCCGCTCCGGGCGACGGGTTGGCGATGCTGGAACGCCAGCTGGGTCGAGACGCCCTATGATCCCGGTCGGGACGAGGTGTCTGCGTCTTCGTCCCAGCGCTGCGATGTTGGGGATGTCAGTTGCGGCAGCCCCTCCCTCCACGCCGACGGGCAGCTTCTCCCCTCAGCGTGAGGCTTCGCCGCCACATCGACAACCTTTTGTCGATCCGCGTTCCGCAAGCGCCTAGCCCGCCTCGGCGGGCCTCTTCGACCCAGACGGGTCAAGTTTCAGGCTGCACCACCACGCGGGCGGCGAGCTTGGTGAACAGGCAGGCGATCTGTCGCCCGTAGGGGGTGACCCGGTAGGTGTTGGTCCCCGGACCCGCGCGATGAAGCCCTTGCGGCGCAGCCGGCGCAGGTCGCAGGTGCAGATGCGGGTCGATGCCGCGGGTCACCACCCGCGTGGCGAACCGTCCTGGGGTCGGGCGCGTGCCGCTGCTGCGGATGCGGCGGTCCACGACCAGGCCCGGCCTGCTCGGGCCGGCCAAGGTCCAGGTGCTCGCGGATGGCCGCCTCGAACCAAGCCTGGCCGCTTTGGGGCCGGTCGAATACCGCGGTATCGCTGACCTCCAGTTGACGCACGGAGAAGTCGTAGCCAAACCCGGCCGCCGATCCTGCTCGGTCAGCGCACCGGGCAGCCAGGAAAGCCAGCGCTCCAGCCCAGCGCGCAGGTGCCCGGCCGACTGCGACTGGCAGACCCGCTCGGCGGCGGCCGGGTCCTGGCAGGCCCGCAGCCCGTTGTCCAACGCCTCGAACCCGATCCCGGCCTGGGTGAGCTGCTGCTTGGCCCACTGGTGCCCGTTGCACCACACCCACAGCGGGTACGGCGCGTACGCACACAGCTTGACAAACGCCGGGCCCCACTGCTGGTTCCACAGGTAGAAGTAGAAGTGGTCGACAAACAGCGACTGGCGGCGCCAGGCAAGGTGCGGATGGGCGTCGGAGTGCCGCGGTGAGCTGGGGTCCTTGAACCCTCGCCAGCCCGCCACCCGCTCCTGGGCCTTGCCGACCAGCACCACCCCTGGCGGCCATCCCGCTCGGCAGCCTCGAGGTAGGGCCGGGCGACCTCCTCCTTGGACTGGCGCTTGGCGAACCGCACGACCTCCAGGCCACAGCCGGCCACAAACTGCTCGATCTCAGCGACCAGCCGGTCGTGGTTGCGCGCCAGCCCGGCCAGCGAGGGGATCGGGTAGCCCCGGTTGAGCAGGAAGCGCACCACCCCGCCTTCGTACTGCAGCCCTGGGATGTAGCCAGCGATAAGGATGCGCGGTCCACCGCGGTCACCCGGAAGCCGACACGCTCGGCGGGTAGGCTCGAAACGGCATCCACGGCGGCCTCCTGCCCCGACCGCTGGCACGGTCGGCTCCGTACGGGTTGTGGAGACGGACGCTACTGCGGATGCACACGCCCTCGGCCCGTTCGGGCAGGGCCGCGTTGCCGGGCGCTGAGGTTGCGTCTCCTACTTCGACGGTTGGGGCAGCCGGCACTTGACCTTCGGGTTGACACCAGCGTAATTCAACGGGCCGGCAACGATCGTGACCGCGATGGTTCCCAGCTTGGCGCAGTTGGCGTTCGCACTGGAGAAGTAATCGCGCTGCGCCGCCGCGACCACCCCGATGACCAGCCAGATGACGACCAGTACTGTCCCGATGCGCATCGCTGCCTCCCATGCCGGATACCGACCGCTACGTTGACGAGAGGGCGGCGCCTCCAGCCCTCCGCGTTTATCAGCTCGGCGCCCATAGTCAGAACGAGAGCCGGAGGTCCTCACGTGCTCTCAACAGATGCTGCTCGCTCCAGACACGATGTTCTTACGGCTCCGTCATCAGCTCTACGGGTGGCGCGCCTGCGCTACCAGTAGTGCCGACGGCCACGAACCGGGCGTCCCCTCGATCCCAGTATCCACAAGACGGCGCCGATGATCAGCAAGATGATCCCAATCGTCCACAGGATCGCGATCTTGGCGACGAAGCCGATGATGAGCAGGACCAACCCGAGAATGAGCATGACTGCTGCCTCCTCCGGCCCAACCTCTACGCGTCGTGCGTCGAGGGACCTGGCCGACCGGACTCTGATCGTTCCCACGCCGTAGTGTCAATCCAACCTCGACGGTGCGTCATTGTCTAAGGCCCGCCACCGCGCGGTGGCCGGTTTGACCGGGGTGGGACGGCTGTGGACCCTGGCTCGGCTGGCTACGGATGCTCGGTATGCGTATCACGTTGGTGGCAAGCAAGCCCTACCACGGCCTCGCGCAGCGCGGCGGCGATACCCCACGGACCGAGTCCCCAGATCCCGCAGTTGAGCCGGCTTCGAAAGCAGGTCGGGCTCAGCCGGCCCTGACGAGCAGCCAGATCAGGATGTAGTGGCACAGGCCGGCGGCGACGGTGAAGGCATGCCAGACCTCGTGGTAGCCGAAGACCGCCGGGCTGGGGTCAGGACGCTGGCGATTGAGCACCACCGCGCCCACCGTGTACAGCAGCCCGCCGGCGAGCAGCAGCGCCAGCTTAGCGACCCCCAGGCGGCCCGCCAGCCACGGCAGGGTCACCACCCCGAGCCAGCCCAGCGTCAGGTACAGCGTGATCCCCACCACCCGGATCCGGTGCCGCAGGATCACCACGGCGATCCCGCCGATGGCGACCGTCCACACCACCCCGAGGATCGTGACTCCCCACGTGCGGTCCAGGGCGAGCAGGGCGAACGGCGTGTAGCTGCCGGCGATCAGCACGTAGATCATGGCGTGGTCGGCCTGGTCCATGCGGCGGCGCGCGGCCGCTGACCAGCGTCCGAGATGGAACGCCGCGCTGGTGCCGTACAGGCCGGCCAGGCTGAACGCGTAGACGGCGGCCGCCAGCTTGGCCGGGGTGGTCCAAGCCGCCAGGACCAAGGCGACGCCAGCCGGGATCGACGCCACGAACGCGACCTGGTGCAGGCGGCCCCGCAGCCTCGGCTTTACCGGCGCTCCCTGCTCCAGCGGCGGTTCGGTCTCACCGCGCCCGGCGCCGCTCATGCCGTCAGCCTGCGGGGCGGGCGCTCGCGGGACGGCCGGGAACCCCCGCACGCTCGCGGTGGGCGTCTGCTCGGACACCGCATCGCCTCGTCTCCACGAGCTCTGGTCTGCGACATCGGCGCCATGCGGGAATCCTACCCGCCGCGCTGATGGATTGGACGGCGGTGCTGCTGTGGACGCCGTCCGCCACGCCGGCGCGGCTGAGCGTGTTCGCCACCTACGGGGGATTGTGATCGTGTGGCTCCCGCTCTGCGGGGGATGCTTGTGCTTGGTCGGTGAAGTTGACCTGGATGGACTCCTCCGGGCGGCGTTCCTCTTGCTTGGCGAGGTCGGTCAGGGCCCGTTTGTCGGACCGGGTGAGGGGGGGCTGCAGGATGCTGCGTGGCCACAGATGTCGGGCGCCGACGACGTTGACCTCGGCGGCGTACAGCGTGGCCTCAGCGGCCAGGTACAGCCACGACAGCAGCCCCAGCACGATGGCGAAGAACCCGTAGACCTGGCTGGCGTGCTTGAGATTGTGGCCGACCAGGTAGCCGCCGCCGCTCTGCAGCAGCACCCACAGGACCCCGGCCACGGCGGCGCCGAGCAGGAGCTGGCGGGTGGGGATCTGGCGGGGGGTGAGGACCCGGAAGGCCAGCAGGAACAGCCCGGTGTTGACCGCGGCCGAGGCGGCGAGGTTGGCCACGGTGAAGGCGAGGCTGTGGCGGGCCAGGACGGCCAGCGAGGCGAGCGCGGTGGTGGCGGTCACGCCCAGCGCGAAGACCAGCAGCAGCAGTCCGCGGGCGCCCCACAGGACCCCGGCCAGGCCGACGACCAGCCCGACGGTGTTGGCGTGCAGCCCGTGGAGGTTGCTCTGGAGTTGGTCGCCGATGATCGGGAATTGGGCCAGGGCCGAGTGCAGCACGCGCTGTTTGAGGGCGGGATGCCCGGCGAGCAGGAAGCCGAGCACCGTGACGAGGATGAGCAGCAGCGGGAACAGGGCGAAAAAGCCGTTCCAGGCAAGCAGGGTGGTGAGGTTGCCGCCCTTGTCGTCGCCGAACTTCTTGGCGACCCCGAAGGGGAACCCGAGCCAACCGTGGGCTTGTGGTAGTGGTCAACGCGCCGCAGCGCTCGCTGGACCCGGTTCACGCCGCCTGTCTCCTGCCCGCCTGAGCGACGCTCCCAGCGTGACACTTGGTCAGGCGGACCGCTAACCCTGGCTTTTCATGAGCGCGCTGATGGAGTTGTGGAACGCGGCTGATGACCGCTGGCGCGCAAATGCGGCCGGCTTGGCCGCATAGCTCATCACCGCCAGGACCGCGTCGCTGGACGCGCCCGATTGTTCAGCCAGCGTTGGTCGACCACTCTTCGATCGATGGTGGCCGGAAACCGGCTCGACGATCTGAGGGATGGACTGCGGCCAGAGTTCCCAGTGGGTCGATACCTCTGAATCGGAGCAGATCGACTGGGCTCCAAGGTCGGAAGCTGTACCAAGTAAGTCGACGCTCTTCAGCGGTTGGGGTACCGTCATCTGGGTGGCTCCGGTTGATCGCGTGGCCTTGACGGCCAACTGTCGCTTCGGCGACGAGTGCACGCGAACCACTGGTTCGCTAATTGCTGACAGCCGGAGCCACCTCACGCCTCGTCGGGCTGGGGCGAAGCCCCGCAGGTGACCAGGCGGGACCCCAATCATCGTGCGGATCCCGGCTCCAGTTGTGCTGGCGGGAGCCGTCGGACCCCATCACGTAGACCTCGTTGTTCCCGTCGCGCTCCGAGCGGAAGACGATCATCTGGCCGTCGGGAGTCGGGAGACCACGCGGGGTCGAAGTCGTGCGCCGGGTTGGTGGTCAGGCGCCGCGGCCCGGTGCCGTCGGCGTTCACTGTCCAGATGTCGTCGGTGCTGTTGGAGAAGGCGATCCTGCCGGGCAGGGTCGACACATCGATCGGGGCTCCCGCCCGGGAAGACGGTGGAGCCGGCCGCTGCTGGCTGGCTGCGCCAGATCCGACCCCGGCCCGGCTGCTTGGCGCCTTGGGTGGTGCAGGCCGCCAACAGCACGAGCAGCACCCCAAGCCCTGCGGTGACGCGCTTTGCGTCCAGAAGCGATCTCATCGGTCGACCCTCCATGAGACGGTTCCTCTGCTACACCCAACATGGCGAACGGGTTCCCACCAAAGGAGGGATGCGGTGACCGGTGGCAAGCGCGAGCTTGACGCGCTGATTGAGGAGATCACCGTCGACTGCTACAACGAGGACGAGGAACTCAGCGGCTTCCTCACCTACCTGGAGGAGGCACTGGAGCAGCCGGTGGAGGCAACCGTGATGGGCG
>WNFU01004325.1_pt1 | contig 18218 bp, 20 predicted proteins | sample 5400121 | NCBI WGS metagenome assembly WNFU01 (sample SAMN13153360, study PRJNA577476) | soil metagenome | isolation source: 100 cm soil or saprolite under grassland replicate 1 | place: USA:California | collected 2016-06-15 | reverse complement strand
CAGCTGATTTGGCTGGATTCTTCTTCGGCGCGGAAATGGCCGATCGGATTCGCGAGAACGAGCTGGTCATCCTGCCGGAATGTACGGGCGTATGGTGGAAAAGAGTCTAGGTATCCAATGGAAGAGTTTTTAGCGGTGCAGTTCGCTTTGCCTTATTGCGTTCGTACTCTTCGTAAATGCCTTTATAGTCTAAGGCTTCGTATCGGCTGAATATCTCTGCGAAAACGTTGGGTAATTTTCGATAAGGCGATACCTCCAATTCCGTGAGCAATTCCTGAGATGCCTGCGCCAATCACTGCGATCCGTGAACCCTTCTTAATATCCATTGCGCAATGTCTCCTGTTCAATAATAAAAATAAATCAAGTACCCACTCTCGCTGCGGATACTTGACTCTCTAACAAGTTGTTCAGTATTGGATTGTAAGGAAATCTCGACCTGATTACATCCCTCTCAAGAAGCATATTCCTATCGAATTGAGACTACTCTTGTTTTCGAAACCTGTTCATTGCCGCCTTGACGAACCCAACCAGTACAAGCCCAAGCGTGACGAGAAAAAAAGCCCACTTGAGTGAACCGAAAATCATGGTGAGCCAGGCCATGAATGCAGTTTCGATGGATACATGGCAAGGATGGATACAATGCCAACATTTTCCAACAGGTCAAAGAACCATGCGCCAACCGGCATGACATTCCATTTTTGTATTTTGCTACCGGATTTAAAGCTGCGCTGGAACAACCAGGAAAGGAGCAAAACATAAATAGTGTGTAAATAATGGGATAGATAATATCGGCAGTCAGTTCTATCTTGAGATAGACGGCACGTCCTGCTTCACCGTATTTATCCATCATTTCAAAGGCTTTGGCGGGAGTGTAGAAGAACATTAAATCAAGCGGGATAACGTGGTTATTGACAGCGAAAGCCATGATCCCGCCTGCGAGTGGCATGATATATCCCATCATTAAAGCGTCGGCGATGAGCAGGATGATGACGCGCCAGCCTGTTGCCCAAGAATGGAATTTCTGTGAAATCTTGTTAAGTATGATGAAAGCCTCCTTCGTTGTTTTTTACAAAACCCCGTTGACTCGGTAAACGCCTCGCACCGTCAGAATGTCTTTTACCTAGGCCAAAGCATAGGAGCCATCAGCGAAACAATAATGGCTACTGCAAACGTGAGCGGAACACCCACCCGTACGAAATCTCCGAATTGATAACGACCCGGACCATAGACCAATAGATTTCCATGATGCCCAATGGGAGTGAAAAATGAGGTGACAGCCGCCATAGCCACCGTGACGACAAATGGCTCTGGGCGTAGATTCAGTCCTTGTGCCAAAGCGATCGCGATCGGACCGAACAGAGCGGTGGTCGCGGCGTCAGACATGATCTGTGTAATGACGCCCGTTGTAAGAAAGAGTGCCAGCAAAATCCAATGGATATCCCATCCGGATACTAATCCTTGCAACCAGCCAGCCAGGAGAGTCGCCGTTCCCGTTTCTTGCATGGCCAATCCAAGCGGGATCGCACCGGCGATAAAAACGTAAATACGAGTGTCTATCGATTGATAGGCCTGTTGGGTGGAAATACATCCACTGAGGATCATCACCGCTGCACCTGTCAGAAAAGCGATCTCAACAGGAATGATATTAAGGGCTGCGATCACTGTGGATAGAACCATAATGGTTCCAGCCAGCCGTGCTTTATGCAGGGGTTTTGGTTCTCCTCGGAACGGTACAAGCATTAAAAAGGATTGGTTTTCTGAGATCCGTTTGAGAGAATCGGTATTGCCTGTCATGACGAGCACATCGCCTTCCCGGAGCCTGACACGCGATAATTCCGTTTTTAGCCAACCTTTACGTCTCCATACGCCTACGATGATGACACCGTAATTCTGAAGAAAATTAATTCTCCCAATCGTCCTGCCGATGAGTTCTGACCTTGGAGCAACCACAGACTGAACCAGACGGGTGGATAAATCTTCCTTGCTGTTTTCATTCTCTTGAGTGGGCGACAGAATCTCTTTATATTTCTCCAAAGGTCGAAGCGCGATGCCGCGTTCCTGTTCGATGGTAGCCAGCTTATCCGGATTGGTGCGGACCACGAGTACATCGCCCTCTTGAGTTTTTTTACTGCCATACGGCCTGTTACGGGGACGATCATTGCGATACCAGGCAGAAACCTTGAAATCAGTTGGCTGCTGCTCTTCCACTTCCCGAATGGTCTTGCCAATCAAAGGTGAATCCGGCAAAATGACCAATTCTGTGTAATATCCCTCCATGCGAAAGTGATCAATTGAATCTTTATCACCGCTGTGAGAAGGGAGTAGAAACCGCGCAACCAGCAAAAAGAAGATTGTCCCGGTCAACGACAACACCAACCCGATGGGCGCAATGGAAAAGATGCCCAAACCACTTTGTCCGGCTTGCCTCAATAACCCGTCCGCGATCAGAAATGCGGGTGCTCCAATGATCGTGATCGTGGTGCCAAGTGACGCGGCGAAGGATAATGGGATGAGCAATTTGGAGGCTGGGATATTGCTTTCCCGGGAGAGTTTCAGCAGGGGTGGCAGCATCAGACCCGTAATGGTCACGTGATGCGTAAACGCGGATAACAAAGCCACCGATGGCATAACCACGCTAATTGCACGTTCCAGGCTATTGCCGGCCAGTTGTTTGATCCAATTCCCTAATCGCTCTGATAGACCCGTGTGATATAAAGCCCCATTGAGTACAAAAACAGCTGCCAACAAAATGGCTGGTTCGCTACTAAAACCTGAAAGAGCAGCTTCTGGTGCAAGCACGCCAGTCAGGCCGAGCATGACGATGATCAGGATGGCTGTTAAGTCAATCCGGATCCATTCTGTGAATAGTAGAACAATCGACCCAATCAGGATGAGAAATAAATAGAGTTGATTCAACTCGCTACCACTAAACATTTCCTGCATTCCTCACTTGTTATTAGTTTTCAAGGGTCTCCCATTTCTAGCGGGATGATGGAGAGGCCGGAAGTTCTTCGCCACGGGCACTGGCACCGTACGGCTTAAGCCGTACCAGTGCAGGTGTTTCACCGATTTTCACTGATTCTTTTGGACAATCCGCGCAAATTCGTGAAACACCTGCATGATTTGCTCACCTCGATTTGCTTAGCAAATCGTGCGTGCCGGCACATGTGTAGCAAATCACGCCAGGTGCAAGTGTCCGTGGCTAGGGTTTTGGGGCCTCCTATTAAAAACGGTAGAGCCGTTTTTAAAAACGAACAGACATCTCCTGATGGGGAATGGACGATGCCTGATTCGGATAAGCCCCTTTCGTGACTGTGTTTCTTATTTTATCAGTGCTTCTGGATGGTTTTCAAGCGTGTCGAGGATCCGTTCCTTATGTCTGCCAAGGAACTCCAACCCTTCGAGTTCATGTAATGTGTAATAACCAAAATCTGTGGTTTCGTTACTCAATCCCAGTTCGCCACCGGTGATCTCAGCTTCGAAATGCAATGCGACGATGTGAGCTTTATTTCCATCGGGATAGACGACCAGTTGATCGGGATAGCTGTAGATGCCCACCAAACGTTTCACGCGGACCTTCAAGCCTGTTTCCTCGAAAACTTCCCGTTCACATGCTTCCGCCGCGGACTCACCCGACTCCATTCGACCGCCCGGCAAACACCATTGACCATTATCGGCGCGGCGCGTAAGCAAAATTCGCCCATGTTCGTCGAAGATTGCAGCAGAACAGCCCAATCGTATTTTGCCTTGTTTGCCCAGACGGGGACCATAGAGAACTTGTGTCATGTTTTTGAATCCTTTATCCATTACCAAAACTTCTGCCTGGAAAACAAGCAGATCATATTTACATCTTTTGCAATTATCCCGTAAATTAACGTAAATTTCGAGGGTGTCACGATGTCATTCTGAGTAGGTGGCGCCTTGGCGCCATGAACGAAGAATCCCCGTGAATTTGTGCCTACTAGGCACAAATTCATGGGAGACACTTCGCCGCGCTCAGTGTGACATACACTCTTTGTCCCTGGAATTGAGTACTCCCTAAATTTCGAACAGTTTAGAAATACATGTGATAAGCGGTAAAATTGTCCTAGTCCAATGGCTTCAAACAAAAATGCAACCGACGTTTCCGTGCGTATTAATAGTGAAAGCAATCTATTGCACGCACCTGATGAAACTCTTGTCATACAGGTCGCCCGAGGCAATAGCGCTGCGCTGGAAGTGCTTTATGATCGTTATGCCTCCAGGGTATTGGGCATCTCGGTCAAGGTGATCGGTGATCAGGCACTGGCTGAGGATGTTCTGCAGGAAACCTTTTGGCGCGTATGGCAGAGCGCGGGGACCTATCAGCCCCAGCGCGGTTCATTTACAGGCTGGCTGTTCAGGATTGCGCGCAACCTGGCCATTGATGCTTATCGTCGGCGCAACGTACGCCCGCAGGCAATTATCGGCATCAATGGCAGCGATCCAATTCTCGATGAAACACCTGATCCCGATACAGATGTAGCGGAACAGGCTCAATCGATTCTAAAGAATCGGCAGATCCGCAAGGCGCTGGCTACTCTGCCAAGTGTGCAGAGACAGGTGATCGAGATGGCTTATTTTTACGGGATGACGCGGCAAGAGATTGCAGAAGCGACCGGGGAGGCGCTTGGCACCATCCATACCCGCGCCCGTTTGGCGTTGCAAAAGTTACGCGGAGAATTTGAACGAGATGAGTTTGAAGGATAACATGGATCCACGCATCGAAGAACTACTTCCCTTTTACGCACTGGACGCGCTCAATGATGAAGAGCGGGAACTGGTTGAGTCCTATCTGGCTGAACACCCGGAAGCTCGTGAGCAGGTGAATGATCTGCATTCCGGCGCCTCGGCTTTGCCGTATGGGATTTCGCCGGTGGAACCGCCGCGTCATGTGAAGGAATCACTGATGGCGCGCGTCAATGCGGATGCGAAAGCGCGTGCCCGCTCCTTAGAACGCGCTTCGCGGCAGTCCTCTTTTTCATTCCTGAACCTGATGAAAGGGGAGAATATCCTTCGCACCTTCACATTAGGAATTGCTACACTGGCGATTGTATGGATAATTATTTTGAACACCAAAATCTCCCGTTTGCAAAGCGAGATTTCCGGTCTCCATGATACGCTGGCGGCGCAATCCAATTCATTGGAACAGATCATTGCCAATTTGCCGAAGTCGCCTCCTTCCAATGTAATTACTGTCTCACTCAAAGGAACTGACGTCCAACCGCGCGCACACGGACAGTTGATCGCTGATCCAAAAGAACAATCTGCGGTGTTGATCGTTGCAGGTCTGCCCAAACTTGAGGCAAATAAAACATATCAGGTCTGGCTCATTGACGGGGACAAACCGGTGAGTGCAGGTTTGCTGACTGTTGATGAAAATGGACAAGGCGTTGTGATCGTCACGTCGGACGAATCAATCAGTTCATTCAAGTCATTGGGTATTTCCGTTGAACCGGAGGGCGGCAGTCCGCAACCGACCGGTGATATTGTTGTGTTGAGCGATATTTAAATAGATTGTTTTCTCCAGAAGAGTGTTGAGAAATTTCTCAGCACTCTTTTTTGTTTTGCAGACAATTAACCTTGCAACCTTGCGAAGAGCCTGTCCTGAGGCGAAGCCGACACTTGCGCGAGCGTGCAGTGCAGGTGAGGGTCTAGCCTTCGCAAGGTTAACCAAAACGTTTTTATAGGAAACTCCATGCGATCCATTTCTCAAAACCGAACACTCCATCGAACCATCCTCTTTGCTCTTATTGCTTCCCTTATCATTGTTATATCGTGGCGACTTGTCCCGGCGCGTAGTTCCTCCCAACTCTCTTCCCTGGTCGACAGTTTTTCTTCGGATGCCTCCTCACACGCCAACGCTTCTACCGATGCGCAGATTCAAACATTGCAGGATCAACTCCGGTCTCATGCGGATAACTTGCAGGCGTACACGCAATTGGGATTGGCTTATCTTCAAAAGGCACGCGAGACCGGTGACCCCACATATTATCAAAAGACAGAACAAGCACTGGATCAAGCGTTGTCGCATCAATCGGATGATTATGTTTCCGTTGGCGCCAGTAGTGCGCTGGCGTTAGCCCGCCACCAATTCCATGCAGCGCTCGAATTGGGGGAGAAAGCCAGACAGCTCAACCCCGATCGTGCCTACGCCTATGGCGTGATCGCCGATGCTCAGATCGAACTGGGACAATATTCAGAAGCGGTCGAAACATTACAGGCAATGGTAGACCCGCGACCGGACATGAGTTCCTATTCACGCATCTCCTACATCCGTGAATTGCATGGTGACATCGAGGGTTCCCTGGATATGATGCAGCGCGCCGTGGATAGCGGCACGCCAAACCTCGAAAGTACTGCCTGGGTACGGACTCAGTTGGGCAATCTTTATTTCAACACCGGCGAATTGGACCAGGCTGAGGCGGAGTATCAACGTACGCTTCAAGACCGTCCTAATTATGTCTATGCCATCGCCGGTCTCGGACGTGTTCAAGCGGCTCAAGGCAATACGGACGAAGCGATCAAGCTCTTGGAAAAAGCTATTGCCATTATGCCCATGCCTGAATTTGTGATCACGCTTGGAGATTTGTATCAGACAACGGGTCAACAGGAGAAAGCCAGCCAGCAATACAAACTGGTCACCACCATTGAAAAACTCTACCGCGCCAACGGCGTGGACATGGATATGGAAATTGCGCTATTCAACACCGACCACGATCAAAACTTGCCAGAGACCCTTGCGCTGGCTCAAAAAGCATATGCCAATCGTCCGAGCATCCATGGAGAGATGCCCTGGCATGGGCGCTTTATAAAACAGACAATTTCAAGGAAGCGCAAAAATATTCTCAAGATGCGTTGAAGCTTGGAACCAAAGATGCGCTGAAATTATTCCATGCCGGGCTGATCGCTCTCAAACTTGGCGATGACACACAAGCGCGTAAATATCTCGAACAGGCGCTGACGATCAATCCGCATTTTTCCATTTTGTATGCAGATCAAGCGCGTAGGACACTGCAAACGCTGAAGCATTAACTTGAATGGCTTTGAGTTGCTCGAGTCGCCCTCCTCGGCGGCGAGGCAAGAGACCAGCACTGTCTCATAGGGATATTTCCCAACGCATGGCGCCTATAACACAAAAGGATAGGGTTTTCGCCTTTGAAAGAGGATTGAGAATTTTGATTTTCAATCCTCTTTTTGTTTTCATAAATGCAAAACGAATCCATTTGCGTATGGATAATTAGGTGTATCTGATTAAAAACAGGTCATTACATAAAAGGAAGGAGGCGAGTTCAGGAAAAGGCTATTAGTGTATTTATGGGTAAACGTAATGTAGTTCATTAATTTAGAGGAGATAAATATGAAAAAGATTTCGACAATTGCGCTTTATAGCTTTCTGGCTTTGGCGCTTGCATTTGGTCTTGTTGCCCTGCCAGCAAGGGCAGCGGACCACCTAGATGGACCGATGGCAAAGCATGACGGGCGGCTCGACATCACCGATGTCTACGCCTTCCAGTCGCCATCGAACCCGGCAAACACTGTGCTGATCATGAACGTTGATCCAGTCGCTGGGGTCCTGAGTCCCACCACCTTCCACCCTGACGCATCCTATGACTTCAAAATCGACACCAATGGCGATGCCAAAGAGGATATCACCTACAAAGTCACATTCTCGGCCGTTTCCAATGGTACGCAAAATGTGCAGCTCCGTCGCGTACCGGTCCGTGGCAATGGTGCTGTTCTCGCTCGAGGACAAACCGGCACGAATATCTCGGTGAGCGGTGGCGGTATGTTACGCGTTGGCGTGTTCGATGACCCGTTCTTCTTCGACCTTGTGGCATTCAGGAATGGCCTGGCGTTCTGTCCGGGTGGTGTTGGCACTGACTTCTTCGCCGGCTTGAATGTCGCTTCCATCGTTCTGGAGGTTCCTAGCTCCAGTCTGGGTACCAATATCGGCGTCTGGGCGCGCACCACGCTGGGCGGGCAGCAAATTGATCGCATGGGACGACCAGCGATCAACACCGTCTTCGAGCATACAGACGCAGGCAAGGACGCTTTCAACGCTGGCATTCCAAGTCACGACCAGCGCGACTTCCACCAAGACGTGTTTGACACACTTATAGCTCTGGGTAATAGCCCTGCTTACGCAGAGGCCGTGACAAACGTTTTACTCCCCGATATTCTGACCTTTAACACCTCTAGTTCCGCTGGCTTCCTCAATGGTCGACAGTTGGCAGATGACGTGATTGACACGGAGTTGACCGTCATCAGCAATGGAGCGATCACCACTGACTGCGTAGCAAACGACTCCACCTTTAGCAACACATTCCCATATCTGGGATCAGCCAACTAAGCAACAGGTCGAATTACCACTATAGGGGCGGTTTGTTCGAGCCGCCCCTATTGACTACGAATGTTAGCTACCTCAAGGAGTTCAAGCATGACTTATCGCAAAATAGTCCTCATGCTGATCGCAGCCTTCGTCATCGTGGGTGGGTCGCAGGGGTTGTCTCTTATCAAACGAGACTCGAGTTCGCCTGCGTTAGCCGGTATCTCAGTGGGCTTGGAGGATCCAGCGTCCGCGCCCGGTATGAAGACGACCGATGAGATGGTCAAGTTCTGGCAGGCCAGGTTCGAGCGGGATCCGCGCGATTTCATCAGCTTAACTTTTCTTGGAGAGGCATTTATCCGCAAAGCGCGCGAGACTGGCGATGTGAGCGAGTATGAACGAGCCGATGTCACGTTGCAGAAGGCGCTAAAGTTGCATCCAAACTATGAGGTCGCTCAAGCGTACTTAAGTGTCGTCCAGTATGTGAAACATGACTTTCTAGGGGCGCTTGACCTTGCCAGTCAGGTCTATGCTGCCCATCCCAACGCCATCCAGGCTCTGGCGACGATCGGTGATTCCCAACTTGAACTGGGTCGCTATACTGAAGCTGAAACTACTTATAAGAAACTCAATGAGAAAAGTCCAAGTGCACCGGTTTACACACGTTTAGCGCGCTTGACTTGGTTGCATGGTCAGCCGACCGAGGCATTGAATTGGATGCAACAGGCTGTTGCAGATAGCGACGAGATGGGGCTTTCGAGTGAGAACTCAGCCTGGTATCACTTTCAATTGGGCGAACTTTATTTCAATACTGGTCAATTAGAAAAGGCGGATGCCCAATATGCCGTAGCACTCAAAGCCTTTGACAATTATTATCTTGGGCTCGCGGGACGTGGGAAGGTGCGCGCCGCGCAAGGGGATTATGAAGGTGCTATCACATTCTATGAACAGGCAGTTCGCATCATTCCCCAGCCAGACCTGCTCGCGGCTTTAGGTGATTTATACACACTGATAGGCGACTCTGTCAAAGCCAAACAGGAATATGACACAGTCGAGTTCATTGGCAAAATAGAAGCGATCAATCAAGTGATCTATAACCGGCAACTGGTGCTTTTTTATGCTAACCATGACCGCAACCTTGGGAAAAGTCTTGTCATGGCCCAAAAGGAACTTGAGAACAGAAAAGACATCTACGCCTATGACACCTATGCATGGGCTTTATATAAGAATAAACGCTACAGTGAAGCAGCCGAAATGATGAAATCTGCGATGGAACTCGGCACGCGCGATGCGATGCTTTATTACCACGCTGGGATGATATACCACTCACTCAGCGAAGATAAGCAGGCAGCACAAATGCTTTCACGAGCGTTGGCAATCAACCCTCACTTCGATCTTATGCAGGCTCCCATTGCCCGCTTTACTCTGACTGATATTTACACTCAGATGAAGAATTGAATAAGAAGAAAACCAAGAGGCTTTCATGAAAAAGTTTAGACGTCTAGCGGTTGTGGCATTCACCCTGCTAATTTGTTTTGTCTTTGTCCCGGTGGCGTTTGCACATCCATTAGGTAACTTCACCATTAATCACTACGCGGGCTTGCAAGTGCAGCCTGACGCCATCAGAGTTGACCTTGTGATCGACATGGCGGAGATCCCTGCCTTCCAGGAGATCACTGCATTTGATGCAAATGGAAATGGCGTGGCAGATGCTTCAGAAGCCGCGGGCTATCATGCAGATAAATGTATCTCGCTCCAACCAGATTTGAATTTGCTCGTCAACAAGAAACCACTAGGCTTAACTCTCACCTCTTCCTCTGTTGAATTCCCGGCGGGCGCAGGTGGTTTACCGACGCTTCGACTAATCTGTGAGTTCAGTGCCGCCATTGCAGGGCAAATGACCAGTCTGTCCTTCGCGGATAACTCCTACAGCGAGCGGATCGGCTGGCGCGAGATTGTCGTCACCGTGGACGGCGTCAGCTTGAACGGCGACTTTTCTTCCACAAGTATCAGCAATCGTCTCACTTCCTATCCCCAGGATCTTCTGTCTAATCCATTAGACCAACGGCAGATCAAACTTGGTATTGATGCTCTTGCAGCTCCTGCGCAAAATAATTCGACGAATACGGCTTCATCAGTGCCCTCTTTGGCTGGCAGCCGCAGCGATAAGTTCACTCAACTCATCACATTACAAAATCTAACTCTCCCCACTATTTTGTTTGCCCTTCTCATTTCCTTCGTTTGGGGTGCGATGCACGCCATGACCCCCGGTCATGGCAAAACGATTGTTGGCGCGTATTTGGTCGGCTCACGCGGCACAATGAAACACGCGGTGTACCTGGGGTTGACCACAACCATTACGCATACCCTCGGAGTGTTTGCTCTTGGATTGATCACGCTCTTTGCCGCTCAATATATCGCCCCTGAAAAGTTATTTCCGTGGCTGAGCCTGCTTTCCGGGTTGTTTGTGGTTGGGATTGGGATCAATCTTTTGATAAGTCGATTTAAGTCTTCGGAGGCGGCAAGCTGGCTTCGGAAACTCAAAGTCGATCTTACAAAATCAAGAGAATTGACACCTCCCGTTTTGCAATATGAACATGCGGAAGTTGTTGGTCATCAGCATAAATTTATAGTTGGTTCTTCGCAGGGACAATTTCATGCGCATGATCACGTGCACGCTCATCCACATAGCCACGATCATGGGCAGCATGAGCCTGACCACGCTCATGCTGATCATTCTCATTTGCCTCCCGGCACCGACGGGGAACCTGTCACCTGGCGAAGTTTACTGGCACTCGGTATTTCAGGCGGACTCATTCCTTGTCCTTCTGCGTTAGTAGTGTTACTCGGCGCGATCGCCTTGAACCGGATTGGCTTCGGTCTGATATTAGTTTTGGCATTTAGCCTGGGGCTGGCAGGCGCGCTGACCGCAATCGGGATGATGTTTATTTATGCAGGACGGATCTTCAATCGTTTCCCAGCCCAGGGAAGGATTATCCATTTCCTGCCCGTGTTGAGCGCGTTATTCGTTTCAGCGATTGGGGTGGGGATTGCTATAAAAGCGTTGAAGGAGATAGGAGTCATTTAAGCAAAAACCTTGCGAAGGCTTCGAAGCCTTCGCAAGGTTGATAAATTGGGGAAAGGGAATTTACGCTTTGATAAACGTTCCGTTGCGCAATTCTTGCAGCGTCTGTTGAATTTCTTCAAGCGTATTCATCACGAAGGGACCATAAGGGACGATCGGTTCCTTGAACGGCGCGCCGGCGATCAGCATAAAGCGCACAGGACTATTCTCGGTCTTGACGGTGATATGGTCGCCATCTGCGTTCCCAAACTTGACCATTTTCACGGCGTCGATTGTTTCGCCCGAAAAGACTCCCTCGCCTTGGAAAACGTATGTGATAAGGGTGTGCCCAACCGGGATGGGGAACTCCCACTCGAGACTCGGAGCAAGCTCCACGTCCATGTAAAGAGGTGAAGCGGCAACACCTGCACTGCGCGCAGGCGCAAGTGTATCGGAAACAGGACCCGTGACGTGTTCCACTGTCCCTGCGACGACGCGAATCTTGACCCCATCCTTTTCAAAGGTGGGTATGGTGGCAGCGGTCACTTCCTGGTAGCGGGGCTCTGACATCTTGAGATGAGAAGGGAGGTTGACCCAAAGCTGGAAGCCATAAATGTTCCCGCTTGGACCGCGCCGTGGCATTTCCTCGTGGAGGATGCCACGACCCGAGCTCATCCACTGCACATCGCCAGGACCGATTAGACCTTGGTTGCCGAGACTATCACGGTGAGCCGTGGAGCCTTCGAGCATGTAGGTGACGGTCTCGATGCCGCGGTGTGGATGGTAGGGGAAGCCACGGATGGGTCCTTCGAGAGGATCGTTGAAAGCAAAGTGGTCGAAGAGCAGGAAGGGGTCGAATTCATTGCTAACGCGTGGCGCAATCGAGCGGCGCAGTTTGACGCCCGCCCCTTCGATGGCGATCTGCGGTTCGATGATTTGGGAGATAGTTCTAAGGTTGTTCATGTCGTGTAGATGAGGTGAATGGAAACGTTATTACCAATAATGATGCACATGCGGGCGCACAAGCCGCGTATAGATTTCGTGAACTTGGCTCATCGTCTCTTCCGAAAGCGGGGCAAGTCGGCAGCGCTGACGTTTTCCTCTACTTGAGGGGGACGTTTTGCGCCAGGGATTGCGCAAGTGACCGCCGGCGACATGAGGATCCAGCGCAACGCCATTTGCGACATGCTCATGCCTGCCGGGATGAGGGCACGCAATTCCTCCACGGCTTGCAAGCCAATCTCATAATCCAGACCGGAGAAGGTTTCGCCACGGTCGAACGCTTCTCCTTGTCGGTTGAACTGCCGGTGATCGTCTTGTTCAAACGTACTCTCACGGCTCATTTTTCCCGTGAGCATACCCGAGGAAAGCGGGACGCGTGCCAGTATTCCAATCTTGCGCCGCTGCACTTCCCCGAAGAACAGATCGAGCGGACGCTGACGGAACATATTGAAGATAATCTGCACGGATTGCACGTTGGGGTATTCGATTGCCTTGAGTGCTTCCTCTACTTTTTCTACGCTCACGCCGTAGTAGCGCAGTTTACCCGCCTTTACCAGATCATCTAACACGGCGAATACTTCAGGCATGTAAAAGACCTGAGTAGGTGGGCTATGCAATTGCAGGAGGTCGAGTGCCTCCACATCGAGATTTTGCAGACTGCGTTCTACAAACGCCGTCAAGTTTGCCTTGGTATATCCACTGGCAATATGCGGATTCGATCTGCGCCCCACCTTGGTGGCAACATAGAATTTCTCACTTCTTTCTTTGCGCAGTTTCCCCAGTAGTTGTTCGCTGCGCCCATCCCCATAGACATCGGCGGTATCGAAGAAGTTCACACCGAGATCGAGTGCCCGATGCAATGCTGCCAGTGACTCTTCATCCTTCACATCGCCCCATGTGCCTCCAATGGCCCACGCGCCAAAACTGATCGTTGATACTTTCCAGCCTGTACGCCCAAGTTCACGGTATTCCATGCTGTCTCCTGTTATGTTGAATTCTCCATCCCATTTTACGCCTGCTATAACGTTCGATCAAAGAAAAAGCCCCTGAAGTTCACCGACTTCAGGGGCCCGCAGCATGGTAGGCTCAACCGGAATAATATACATTATCGGAAATAACATACCAGCACCGTCCCGAAGGTTGATTTCAAGCAATCTGAACGCCTGGTGGAAACCTCACCCGCACTTGAAGCTGAACGCTTCACGTTCAGGTGCAAGTGTCGGGACGTTTTTTTATTACCGATAAGTCTAATTTATGAATCCTTGTCCCATACCTGCCTGGCGCGTTTGAGCAGGTTTTGGTGCTCCTTACGAGTCAGGCGTCCGTTCTTTTCAAACCGTTCAAGAATTTGATCCAGAGTGCCAAGCTGCATCACCATAAAGGACATTTGGATCATCTGCTCACAAGCCGCATAGGTGCCTGAGGTTGCCTGACCGCATTTCTGATCCACATCCAGCATGGCAAGACGATAATCAACTGCATATGTGGAAGAATTGATGCTTTCCATAACCATATATGGCATTGTAGAGTCGCTCCTACTAGGATATGATTCCCAGCATGACTGATATTATAGGAACCAACGGATCGCCGGGGAATATTTTGTGCAAGTCTTGTGGGTTGTGCTGCACTGGTCATTTGTTCATTTGGACCAAACTCAGGTCGGCTGAGCTGGACTCCGCTGAGGCACTGGGATTAAATGTATTTCGGTCCGTTCCTCGTCAGCGGGGATTTAGCCAGCCTTGTCCGCTCTGGCAAGGACAGTGTACGATCTATTCATCCCCTCACTATCCACATTTTTGTCGCACCTATAAGTGTAAACTGCTCAAAAAGGTTCTCGAGGAAACCACTCCGTTACCGGAGGCACTCATGGAAATCGAACAGGCGAAAGCAATCATCCATGAGCTGGAGGCACTTTTGCCTGATTCGTCGTATTCGAATTTTCGTGAACGTTTCGTCGCACATCTTGAATATCTGGAACAAAAATCGGCTTGGGATGATACCGATCTAAAATTTCGGCTGAAGGCGGACGCGTTATTGTCATTTTACGAGCGGATCTTTGGTGTCAATGACCTGGTCGAAAAGCCCTATGGATAGTTACTGTTTATTTTGCAATTGACGCCAAATACAACTCTTCCACCTTCTTGCGCGCCCAGGGCGTGCGCCGCAAAAACTTCAAACTGGATTTGATACTTGGCTCGTTGATAAAACAGCGGATTGGGATCCGTTTTGCCAACTCGACCCAGCCATATTGCTGAACTAGTTGATTGAGGATCATCTCCAGCGTAATGCCGTGCAGAGGATCATTCGATTGGAAGTTTGTCATCTGTAACCATTATAAGACCCTAAGGGATTGCCCATTCACCCGTGTGCTGATAAGCAAGGAGAGCTTGCTCGAGATCGTAGCTGATAACAAAGGAATCCCTTAGGGTCTTCTATATCGGGCGAGCGAGCTTTATTTGTCCGTACAAATGTTATTAGGGTAAACCCTTAGCCTCTTCAGGGAATATCGGGGCATCGAATATCGTTATCCATTAAAAAGGAATACCCGATGTCACTTACCATATTCTTCTATCTTGGGCTTGCCGCCTGGAGGCTTGCATCGCTCGTTGCCAACGAGGATGGTCCCTGGCTGATATTCAAACGACTTCGCCAGCGCGCCGAGCAATGGTGTAATCGATACAAGTTCTGTCGCGACTTAGGCCTTTACGAACTGTTTTCCTGTGAATGGTGCAATTCTATTTGGATCGGCGTAGGTCTCACGCTGCTCTATCTTTGGATCGGCGAGACAATTCTCTATCTCAGCCTGCCTCTTGCCCTTTCGACCGTCGCGATCATCATTAAGTACGTTGTAGAGCTGCTCCAAACCGCACAACGATTTCTCGAAACTACCAATAAGTCTCACGAGTAACATCACTGTAGTTATTGATTAAGGTATCGCGTAAAAAGTATTGGATAACTTGGGTCCGCGAGTTGTAATTGTATTGCTTCAGCCAGCGAGAACCAGCCAATTGTGCTGTGCTCGTTGAGTTGGCGGTTCGCTGGCGTTCCTATCCAATCTGTGACAAGATACAGATGGAGAATCAACTGATTGGATGGTTCATGAGGTGCGGAGGTAGCAGAAAGCTTGATTGTCTCCAGATAAGTCCACCCCGTAGGAGTAATCCCTAATTCCTCCTGTAGCTCGCGGACTAATGTCTCATGGAGTTGTTCACCCATTTCCACGTGCCCGCCGAACACATCCCAGACATCAGGATAAAACTCGCGGGTTGCAGAGCGTTGACCCAGCAAAATCCTCTGGGATTGGATAATAAGTGCGGCAACAACCTCATGCAACACGGCTAGCTCTAAAGTCTGTTCCTAAAAATGCTTCGCACGGCTGCGTTTGCTCAACTTCCACTGATGATATTCTTGAGGATATCGCCGCCGAGGCCAGCCACGCCCTTCTGCTCACCGCCAGATTGAGTAAATGTGATCCCGCGCTTGATGCGGTCCACGAGGCGCGAGAAGGGCAGGCTCTGCAAATAGACCTTGCCCGGACCGGTCATCTTGGCAAGAAACAATCCTTCGCCGCCGAAGAGGGCGTTCTTGAAGCCTCCCACGAACTGGATGTCGTAATCGACCGTGGTGGCAAAGGCCACCAGGCAGCCGGTGTCCACGCGCAGGGTTTCCCCGGCAGCCAGATCCTTTTCGATGATGGTACCGCCGGCGTGGACAAAGACCAACCCATTCCCGGTCAGGCGTTGCAGGATAAAGCCTTCCCCACCGAAGAATCCAGCCCCCAGGCGTTTCGTAAAGGCAACTTCGATCTCGGTCCCGCGCGCTGCACACAGGAAGGAATCTTTCTGGCATAAGACTTGTCCATTGAACTGGTCCAGGTCGAATGCCACGATCTTTCCCGGATACGGTGCGGCAAACGCCACATGTCGTTTGCGTTGATCGTTGTTCATGAACGTGGTGATAAAGAAACTCTCTCCCGTGAACATGCGTTTGAACCCGGAGAACACGTCGCCGCCCATGCCAGTTTGCATCTCGATGCCATCTTCCATGTACGTCATCGTCCCTGCTTCGGCGCGCACGCCCTCGCCCTGGTCAAGTTCGACCTCCACTAACTGCAGGTCATCCCCAAAGATTTGATAGTCGATTACATCTGCCATTGTTATTCTCCTTTGCCATGAAATGTTGGATATCCACCAAACCATTTTACTATTACGGAATGCAGAACGGCGCGCACTTGTCGATCGCTTTCAATTCCGCCCTGAAATTTGCATACTGCGCATCGGACTGTTTGAGCAAGTCCAATATGGCTGCGTCTGCTTCCCCTGCCCGGTATGCCCGGAAGGCGAGAATCACAGTTCCCATATAGTTGATCAACTCTTTTTTTGCCGTTTTCATACAAACAGGCACAGCAATCTCTTGGGTATCCATGAAGATCTGTTGCAGCGTGATAACCGGGTGATCAGGCGACGTTCGAGAGGCAGTGACTGCAACCTGGTAGACACCATCATATGTTTTCATCTGAATATCCAGGATGGCAGATGCCTCCTTTACAGCCTCCACTTCACAAGGGTTATACAGGTACCTCCAGGCATAGATAGCCACTGGTGCGATGAGGAACAAAGCAATGAGTGAACCCGCTAGCCATCGAACAACGTTTGATTTATGTACGTGTCCCTGCGATTTAAGTTGCACTGGATTGTCCATACTTACAGTCTACCTTATTGATCGAACCTGTTCGTGTTGCTGGCGAGGCGTCACACTGTATACCGAACACCCTTAGTGTCTTTTGAGGAAGAATGTAACGGCCAAACCTTGATTACCCTGTGCAGAATATGCTCGCCCCTTAAAACAGCTCGATTTCGCATGATAAGACGATAGACTGCATTGATTTCTTCCACATCGAAGAGAAAGCGCGCCAGCCGCAACTCATTCCGAGCTTCGGTGAGGCCCTCGATCACCTCCATCAGTTCTTTAATTGTCTCCTCGGGCAGGCGTTCCAACTCACGAAGGGCGGTATTCAAGTCATTCCAGGATGAATCGATCAGAGAAAATGTGAATTTGTCCAAGCCCGATGTATGAATGGTCTGATAAACCTCCCTGGCGATTTCACAATACTGGTGCTCCAGATACTTTTCGTTCGCCTGCTTGTGCGGCAGCTCCACCGGATCGCCAGCTTGTTTCCTAAGCATTCATAACCTCAAGCAAAGGGATTGTGTTGCTCGTTCAAATTCATTTTAGCACCAATCGTTGTGGAGCTACTTCTGTTGCTCCCGCCGCCGTTCCATGGGAATGCTACGCAATCCTCGGCGGCTGTGCGACGGACGGGGCAAAGAGCTTTTAAGTAGGTTTGTTGCCTCCCACAGAAAACCGTATAATTTGCAGGGGATAGCCCGAAGCAAGTTTGGTTTACTTTATCTCTTGAAAAACTGTGAACAATCGCTCTAACCGGCATAACCCGTGTTTACCACTTGTCTCTTTAATACGTTAATTTTTTACATGGATTTGTAGCTTGATATTCAAATATGAAGTAAAGTACATTATGCGGCATTCTGTGATTGTGATCCTGTGCGCGCTGATCTTCTCGAGCTGTGCAAAACCGGCAACGCCGACTCCATCCAACATGGCTTTCGTTGACATACCAAAGCCAGAGAGAAACCAGGAGGCATCCACATCCGAGGCCATACCCAATTCTATATCCATACCAAGCCCTCAGGTCATCCACGTCTCTGTTTGGATACCTCCTTATCTTGCGGAAATCTTAGGTGGGACCCTGGATCCGTTGAGAGCATTATTTGTTCCTGATGCAAC
>WNFU01008324.1_pt1 | contig 18219 bp, 19 predicted proteins | sample 5400121 | NCBI WGS metagenome assembly WNFU01 (sample SAMN13153360, study PRJNA577476) | soil metagenome | isolation source: 100 cm soil or saprolite under grassland replicate 1 | place: USA:California | collected 2016-06-15 | reverse complement strand
TTTCTTCGATCCTGACCCCATTCGCGCTCGGAACGGTGGCCGGCGGGATCGCCGCCGGGCGCGTTCCGGTGGGTAACGCCAAGGGCGACCTCGTTACGAGCTGGCTCAACCCGACGGGGATCCTGATCGGTGTTTTGATAATTGCCTTCTCGGCCTATCTCGCTGCCGTGTACCTCGCCGCCGACGCGCGGCAGCTCGGCGAGCGGGAGCTCGCGCTCGACTTCCGGGCCCGCGCCCTGGCGGCCGGCGTCGTCGCCGGCGCGCTTGCGCTCGCCGGCCTGCTCGTCGTCCGTTACGACGCGCGGCCGCTGTGGAACGGCCTCACCGCCGGAGCCGGCCTCGCGATGATCTGCGCCTCCGTCGTCGCCGGGATCCTCACGCTGGCGCTAGTACGGCGTGGCAGCTTCGGCCCCGCTCGTGTGTCGGCTGCCCTCGCGGTCGCGGCGATCGTCGCCGGCTGGGCGGTCGCGCAGGAGCCCCGCTTCCTGCCCGGGCTGACGATCACGCAGGCTGCCGCCGGCCGCTCGACGCTGTGGGCGGTCGTGATAGCCGCGGCCGTTGGGGCACTCGTCCTGATCCCTTCCTTGGCATTGCTCTTCCGTCTGTTCCTGCACGGCCTTCTCTTCCCGGCCACGGAGCCCGCCGCGGCGGCACCCCAGAGCACGCTCGCCGCTGAACCGTGGCCGGCTCGCGCGCTCGCGCCGCTGGCCGGCGGCTGCCTGGTCGCCGGCACCTTCCTAATAGTGCTGCTCGGCAGCGGCTGGGCGCACGTGGTCGGCATCCTGTGCCTGTTCGCGTGCGCGGTGTGCGTGTTCGTCCTCGCCACTGCGAGCACGGACGAAGAGACCCCTGACCTATGATCGGCGGATTGTCGACAAGGGAGGAACGATGTACGGCCGACTGATCGAGATCGAGGGCATCGACCCGTCGAAGCGCGACGAGGCGATGCAGAACCTCCGCGAGAACGTCATTCCGGCGCTCAAGGGGCTGGACGGTTTCGCGGGGTTCAAGGTTGCGATCGCCGAGGTGGCCGCGGCCGTCCAGGTCTAGGGGCTAACCGAGGCCGAGGCCCTGCTTGAGCAGCTCGGCGACCGACCCGAAGGTATCGGACACGGTCTCCCCGAGGCCTTTGTTTCCCCCCTGCTCGGCCCAGAGCCGGAACGAGCCGATCCACAGCGTGATCGCCATGCCGACCGCGAGCCAGAGACGGCGTCGCTCGTCCTGGCTCAGCTGTCCCTTGTCGGCCAGGTCGGATGCGATTTCGCCCTGCCAGCGCGTCCCGAGCTCGAAGGCTCCGCGCTGGAGCTCAGGCGTTTTCGCGACCAGCTCGAGCCGCTCACGCATCGCGGCGTCCTCGACCTCGGGCGTGAAACGCACGAAGCTCTCCTGCAGGGCCTGCAGCGGCGGTTCGGAGGCGAGTGCTCGGCCAGGATGTACCCACACTGTAGGAGCCTATTCTCCCAGCCGTGCCGAGACCTGCCGCCGTAGGGCTCCTGGTCTCCGTGGCCGCGCTCGCCGCAGGCTGCGGGAGCACGAGCGGGCCGCACGGCCCGATCACGGTCGCGACGCTCGCCTACCTCCCGCCCGGCGGCGGGCCGATCAAGGGGACGTTTCGAGCCACCGGGGCGATCGTAGGCTCGGGCACGGTTCTCGACACGTTCAAGGTGCTTTCGAGCGCACCGGGCTCGAGCCGTGCCGCCGTCGAGCGCACGCTGTACAGCGCGCGGGGGACGATCAGGTTCCGCTTCGTGCTCTCCGAGGTGCAGGGCCAGGCGACGGGACGCTGGCGGATCGAATCGGGAACCGGCCGCTATGCCGGGCTTAGCGGCAGCGGGGCGTATGCGGGCCACATCGAGTTCCGGCCGAAGGGAGCGGAGAAGATCCGGGACACGATGACCGGATCGGTGCACTGAGGAGAGCGGATGATGGGATTCGAACCCACGACCTTCTGCATGGCAAGGCTAAACGAGCCGTCTGCGCCGACAACGCCTTCTTCCGCGAAAAGATCCTCTGAGCAGGGGTTGCCCGCGGCTGCGGCATCGCTACTTCTGTCGCGAGTAACCGCGTCTCCGCGCACCTGCTGTACGGAGGATGTACGGAGGAATTGTTGCTCGTTTCGCAAACGGACAACGTGTCACGCACCTTGGATGCATATGCGTCTCGGCGGCTCTGCCGCTCCGGGGAGGCGCTCGGTGCTGAGCGTGGCGAAGCTGACGCTCGGCCAGGAGGCCTACTACGAGCAGCAGGTCGCTCTCGGCCTGGACGACTACTACGCCAGTCGGGGCGAGTCGCCGGGGCTGTGGGCGGGTCGCGGCGCGGAGGAACTCGGCCTGATCGGCGTCGTCGGCGACGGTGACCTCGAGACGATGCTGCGCGGCGTCAACCCGGCGAACAAGGAGCCCGCTGCGGGAGCCGGTGCGCGAGCGGACGATCACCGTCCGGACGCTCGACCTCGAGTGGGCGAGTGGCGGGAGGAGCAGAAGCGGCTCGCCCTCGTCTCGGGCTACGACCTCGTCTTCTCCTGCCCGAAGAGCGTCAGCCTGCTGCACGCGCTCACCGACGACGAGCGGATTCGCCGCCGGGTCAGCGAGGCGCACGAGGAGGCGTGCCAGCCGCGCTGCGCTTATCTCGAGCGCGAGGCGTGCGTTGTTCGCCGGGGCAAGGGCGGCACTATCCGCGAGCACGCTTACAGCTTCGAGAGCCTAAGCAGGCGGGTGAGCTCGTGGCGGAGTTGCGCCTCGTACAGGTACCCGGCCGCGAGCCGGTACGTCTTCAGGATTGCCTCCCCGTCGAGCGCCCGCCACTCGCCGTCTTCGGTGCGGGTCAGGTTGGCGACAATGACGTGCGTGTGCAGGTGGGGATCCTGCGCTCGGCTTATGCGGTGACGAAACGCCGCCGCTACGAGCGCTTGCCGTCTCGTTGAGAAGGCGCGGATCGCACCTTCGGAAACGGAAACGGGCATTGATTTTTTGAAACGGGCATTGATTTTTTGGCAGGGGCCCCCACTAGACTATCTTCGTAAGAAGCTGAGGCCATTCAAGTTCAGGAGGAGCGATGCATCCGAGTTGCTGGCTGAAGTGGACACTCGCTCTCACCGGAGCCCCGACTGCGTCGGCCGATACAACGCTCTTCTACTACGACGACGTATCAACAGGCGGAGGCGGAGGAGCCGCGCTGGCCCCGGTTGGTTACTGGACCTGCCACCACACGCGGTACGTCACTCTTTTCACCAACAATACGGCTCAGGTTGTCGGGTCGAACGGCTGCAACCACAACGTCCAACACATGAGTGGGACGGTCTCCTTGGAGCGTCCTTTGGGGTACGTGCTGTCGTCAGCTTCGTTCGACTGCCCCTCGTGCGCAACGAGGACGGCAGCGGCCACCCCATGGCATGTGGACCCAGGGAACTACTACTTCTACCGCTACAACACGACGATCGAGCTGCCGTACGGCAATCTCTGGGACACGTACCCGTCTTGGTGTACAGCGTACGTTGACCGGCTCGTCTGCTCCTCCGTGATTTCGTTCTATGTGCCCGCCCAGGCGGGGCCTTCATGATGTTTCGTCGACGGCTTCTTCTCACGGCATCTGCCCTTTCTGCGACGATCGCGCTAGTCGTGGCGGCCGGGGCTGCTGGGACATCGCAGAAGAATGCTCCGCCTGACCCCCTTGATCCGAACGGGTCCCTCCCTTGTTCTCAAATCCCGGGACTCACCTACCAAGGCGACTACACATGGGGTACGCGCGGCCCGGTCGATCTCGGCGGCGACAAGGGGGTGCTGCTCTTCTACTACTGCTCGGAGTCCACTGGAGGCTGAGCGAGCCACCTCGCGGGGCACGGTCGCGACGTAGCGCGGAAGACGGGGCCGTGGAGCGGAAGTTCTAGCCTAGCGTTCGTCGGCGCGCTCGAGTTAGGGCTTCCTTCCGCCGGGACGGCGGCGCGCTCGTCCTCAATCGCTACGGCCACCTCTACAAAGGGCGCGCGCCGACACGCGGCAATCGCGCTCGAATCACACGTTTTCAAGCGCCGCCGAGATTCCGATGTACGGAGCACGTAAGGTGAGATGCGACTCTGGTAACAGTCTCGGCAACAGAAAAGCGCTGAGTTGCAGGGCTTTCGTCAGAGCGGATGATGGGATTCGAACCCACGACCTTCTGCATGGCAAGCAGACGCTCTAGCCAACTGAGCTACATCCGCGAAGCCGTCCGAGTATAGCCTCGCGTCCCTGAGCGGCATCGGCTTTTGCCGGGCGAGGCCCGGCTCCGCTGATGCCTGACACCGCTCGCGGCACGATGCTGCGCGCTCGGCGCTTGACCGTACTGATTTGTACTGTCCTGCGCGCCTCGCGCTTGCCTCGTTTCCGAGCGGCGCCCCAGGAACGCGGTGTCAGTTTCCCTTGTCCAAAGCCTCGTTCACGAGGTGGTCGGCGAGCTCGTTGTGCTCCCGGCGCACCGCCGTATACGCGACCCGGACGAGCCCCTGGGTAAGGCCCTGAGCCTCCTCCACGAGCTTGCGGAGGGCGGCATTCTTGACCTTGTACTCGCCTCGCATCTGCTTGACGAGCAGCTCCGAGTCGGACACGACCTCGAGCTCGTCCACCCCCAGTTCGACCGCTTTCGCGAGACCCGCGACCAGGCCCCGGTACTCGGCGACGTTGTTGGTCGCGACCCCGATCGTCTCCCCATGGGCGGCCAGGACGTGGCCGTCCTCAGCCTCGAGCACGTAGGCGAACGCGGCGGGGCCGGGGTTCCCGCGGGAACCGCCGTCGGTCGAGAGCTTCGCCTTCATACGAGCTCGTAGACGTCGAAGGCCGGCTCCTCGTAGGGATGCGTGCGGCGCAGCGCGGCGATCACCTGGTCGTGCAGTTCCGCTGGAAAGACGGTCTCGAGCCGGTACTCGGCAACGCGCTCTTCCCGCCCGGGCTCGCCCACGTTCGGCGCTGTTTCCGCGCCACCGAGGAAGGTCCCCGTCCCGACTGTGTACCAGGAGCAGTGCTCGTACTCGCCGATTCTCCCCGCGCCGGCCTCGAAGAGCGCGACGCGCACCACGTCGAGCGCCTCTTTCGGCACGTAGACAACGAGCTTGCGGTTCATGTCCTTACTTTCACACAGCTGTACCGCTTCAGTTCAGTTCGAGCGTGAAGAAGCGAGAGAGAATGATCACGAGCGTCCCGAAAGCCAGCACCAGACTCAGGGCTGCAGGCCGACGTATCCCTACCTCGGGATCGATGTCGGCCCAGTGCCACCCAATGAAGCCGAGGATGGCGGCGAGCCAGCCAGAGACGGCGGCAAACAGGAAGGCCACAAGGCTGAGCGTCGAGCCGACCGAGCCTGCCCAAGTCCCGGCAGCAGCGATTGCGACGAGCCCGCAGAGCAACGCTGCGATCCCGAGCCGACCCACCCTTAGCCGCTGTGGACCAGCGACCACCACGCGAAGATGCCGAGGGCAAAGAAGAGCCCTGCGACGACTAGCAAGGTCCGCCAGTCTCTCGCCGCCTCGCGGTCGAGGACGCTGCCTTGCCAGTGAGTGAGGCCGACGAAGAGCACGAGGCCCACAAACGCGACGACGGCCGCAATGCCAATCGCCTCGGCTACGTCCACGGACTACTCGGCCGCGTCGATCTGGGCCTTCTGCAGGCGGCCCGAGTAGTCGACGTAGAGGGCCTTCCACTCGGTGAAGACGTCGAGCGCGGCCTGGCCCGCTTCGCGGTGGCCGTTGCCGGTGTCCTTCGTCCCGCCGAACGGGAGGTGCACCTCGGCGCCGATCGTCCCGGCGTTGATGTAGGTGATGCCCGTCTCGAGGTCGCGCATCGCGCGGAAGGCCTTGTTCACGTCACTCGTGAAGATCGAGGACGAGAGCCCGTACTTCACGCCGTTGGCCGCCTCGATCGCCTCGTCGAACGAGCGCACGGGGATGAGGGCCGTCGTCGGCCCGAAGATCTCCTCCTGCGCGATCCGCATGCCGGGCTCGACATCCCCGAAGATCGTCGGCCGGTAGAAGAATCCGGTGCCGAGCCCGTTGCCGGAGGCGATCTCGCCACCGGTCAAGAGCTTCGCGCCCTCGTCCTTGCCGATCGTCGTGTACGAATCGACCTTCTCGAGCGCGCCGCGGTTGATCAGCGGGCCGACGTCCGTGTCCTCCTCCCAGCCGGGCCCGAGCCGCATCTTCTCCGCCGCCGCGACGAGCTTCGACTGCAGGTCCCCGTAGACACCCTCGTGGGTTGTCGGCCGCCGTCCGCATCACCCCGACGCCTGTCTCGCGCGAGCCGGTGATGGTGACGACGGGAACGTCGGGATGGCGGACGATCCGGTCGCCCACCTCTCCCCCGCCCCCGTGCACGATGTTGACGACGCCCGCCGGAACGCCGGACTCGGCTAGCAGCTCGACGAAGCGCTCGCCGAGCAGCGGAGTGTCGGTCGCGGGCTTGAAGACGACTGTGTTGCCGCAGACGAGCGCGGGCGCGATCTTCCACGACGGGATCGCGATCGGGAAGTTCCACGGCGTGATCACACCGACGACGCCGATCGGCATGCGCACGCTCATGTTGAACTTGTCCCGAAGCTCGGAGGGGGTCGTCTGCCCGAACATGCGGCGGCCCTCGCCGGCCATGTAGTAGCTCATGTCGATCGCTTCCTGGACGTCCCCGCCGGCCTCTGCCAGGACCTTCCCCATCTCGTGGCTCATGAGCTCGGTGAGGTCCGCCTTGTGCTCGGTGAGAAGCTGGGCGAAGCGGAAGAGAATCTCGCCTCGCTTCGGAGCCGGCACGAGCCGCCACTCCCGGTAGGCCGACTTCGCCGCTTCGACCGCGCGGTCGACGTCCGCGGCGCTCGAGCGCGGGAAGACTCCGATCGTCTCGCCGTTCGCCGGATTGACGCTCTCGAAGGTTTCGCCGGAGTCGGAGTCGACCCACTTGCCGCCGATGTAGTTCTGGAAGGTCTTCGTGCCGGCGACCGCCATCAGAGGCGGGCGATCTCGGGGACGAGCCGGCCGTCGTCCTCGAGGTGCGCATTCCACTCGCCGTAACCCCCCTCGAGCTCCGAGAGCTCATGGCCCCGGCCCTCGAGGCGAACCGGCTGGGGAGTATCGGGCGTGACCCGGTACTGGTACCAGGACAGATCCCAGGCGACGGTGATGACGACCTCGGCGTTCACCCCCGACAGGGGGACAACGCTCACCTGCGGGTCGCCCAGGCTCTTGGCGATGCCGGCGACCGTGCGCCGGAAGGCGCTCGCGTTGAAGAGGTCGGCCGCCTCCACCATCGCCTGCTCCTCCCGCGAGAGGCGGCGCAGGATCGGCTCGGAGGCGATGGTCTCCTGCGGCGCCGAGCGGCCCGAGTCGAAGATCGACGACAGGCTCAGCCGGCGCTTGCGCCTCCGCTCGACGGGGACCACCGGCGTTGTCGGGCTCCCCTCCTTGAGCCAGCCGTACTCGACGGCTATCTCCTGGCAGAGCGGGCACACGTCGACGAAATCGTCGCCGTGCGGCGCGTAGCGAAGCGGCCGCTCACCCGTGAGGAGCGAGCGCTCGCAGATCGCGCACGTCTGCGTGCTCGGCTGGCTGGAGATGCGCATGCTGGAAGAGCTCATTAAACCTTCACTTCCTCCTCTTCCTTCTTCGTCTCGGCGATGAGCTTCTGGGCGATCTGGCTCGGGACCTCGTCGTAACGGAGGAAATGCATGTGGTAGTCGCCTCGTCCGCCTGTGAGCGATGTCAGCGCCTGCGAGTAGGTGAGGATCTCGGCCATCGGAATCTCGGCCTTGATGGTCGTCATCCCGCCGGTCGAGTCCATCCCCTGGACGCGGCCTCGCCGCGAGTTCAGGTCGCCGTTGACCGCCCCGACGGCCTCGTCGGGGACCGCGACCTCAATCTCCATGATCGGCTCGAGCAGGAACGGTTTCGCCTGCTCGTAGGCGTTCTTGAAGGCCATCGAGCCGGCGATCTTGAAAGCCATCTCGGAGGAGTCGACCGTGTGATGCGAGCCGTCGACGAGCCGCACGCGGACTCCCTGGACCGGCGCGCCCGCGAGCCCGCCGTGCTGCATCGCCTCCTGGATTCCCTTGTCCACCGCGGGGCGGAAGCTCTGCGGGATCACTCCGCCGACGATCTGGTCGACGAACTCGTACCCCTGGTGCCCCTCGATCGGCTCGAGGACGATCTTGCAGTCGCCGTACTGGCCGCGGCCGCCGGTCTGCTTCTTGTAGCGGCCCTGCGCCTTCGCCTCGCTCCGGATCGTCTCCAGGTAGGGCACCCGTGGCTGGTGCAGGTCGACCTCGACCCCGAAGCGGCTCTGCATCCTCGCGACCGCGACCTCGACGTGCATCTGGCTCATCCCGGTGAGCAGCTGCTCGCCCGTCTGCTGGTCGCGGCGGAGGTTGAGGGTGGGGTCCTCCTCGTGGAGGCGGCGAAGCGCTGTCCCCATCTTCTCCTCGTCCCCCTTCGACTTCGGCGTGACGGCGAAGCTCATGACCGGCTCGGGGAAGTCGATCTCCGGATGCTCGACCTCGCGCTCTGCGTTCAGGAGCAGGTCTCCCGTCGTCGTGTCCTTCAGCTTGGCGACGGCGCCGATGTCGCCGTTGACGAGCTCCGGCGCGTGCGTGTGCTCCTTTCCCTGCATGAGGAGGAGCTGACCGATTCGCTCCTTCGAGTGTGCGCGTACATTGACGACGGTGGAATCGGAGCTGAGCTTGCCGCCGAGGACCCGCAGGACGTTGATGCGGCCCGCGAACGGGTCGGCGATCGTCTTGAAGACGAACGCGGCTGTGCCGTCGCCGCCGATCTCGATCGGGCTTCCCTTCTTGGCCGGAGAGGGAATGCCCTCGACGAGCAGGTCGAGCAGCGCCGTCGTGCCGAGGTTCTTGGTTGCCACTCCGCAGGCGACCGGGAAGACCTCGCCGCGCGTGACCGCGTCCTTGAGAGCGTGTGCGACTTCCTCGGCGCTCAGCTCCTGGCCGTCGAGGTAGCGCTCCATCAGCCCCTCGTCCGTTTCGACGACCGCGTCGAGCATCTTCTCGCGGTACTCCGCGACCTGGTCGGCCAGCTCGTCGGGAATGCCTCCCGGCGCGGCTTCGTGCTCGCCTTCCGGGCTCGTGTAGGCGACCATGTGCAGGAGGTCGACGATCCCGGACAGCTCGTGCTCGGCGCCGATCGGGATCTGGACCGCGACGCACCTCGGCGAAAGCTGCGCCTGGAGCCCCTCCAGCGCCCGGAAGAAGCTCGCCCGCTCGCGGTCGAGCATGTTGACGAAGAGAACGCGCGCGAGGCCGAGCTCGTCCGCGCGCTTCCACACCCGGCTCGTCTGGACCTCGACCCCCATGACTCCGCTGACCGCGAGGAGGACGCCCTCGACGACGCGCAGCGCGGCGATCGTGTCGCCCTGAAAGCCGGGATCCCCCGGCGTGTCGACGAGGTTGATCTTGCGGTCCTGCCACGCGGCGTTGCAGATGGTGGCGGCGAGAGACATCTGCCGCTTCTGCTCCTCGTCCTCCCAGTCGGAGACCGTCGTACCCTGCTCGACGGTGCCGAGCCTGTTCACGGCGCCGCTCTGGAAGAGCATCGCCTCGACGAGCGAGGTCTTGCCGGTTCCGCGGTGACCGGCGACGGCGACGTTGCGGATCTTTGCTGGGTCGGGCTCGGGCATGCGTCGATCTCCTCCTGGACGGCAGGTTCAGGCGGATTCTAGTGGTCGCGGCCGTAGAGACGGGCTTGACTGGCCGGCGAACAAGCAAGCCTCGCAAGGACGCAGGGAGCGTTCGCACTGAACGAAGTGCGGGCGCGACCGAGAACGCGGCGAGGCGACGCTTTGCAGCCGGCCAGGCTGAGCGTATTTGCGGCCGTGACCACTCTATCCGCGTAGCGCCCGCAACCCAAGCGCCGCCAGCCACAGGGTGAGCACGCCTGCCCCGATCGCGACCGCCCAGAGGCCCGGGCGACCACGCGCTGCGTGCGCGGCCGCGTAGGTCACGCCGCCGAACGCGGCGGCCAGCAGGATGAAGAGCGCACCGAGGGAAGGTCGTTTTGGCGGGGCCACGGCGCGACTGTATCCGGCGGAGTCACACGTACAATGGCCCTCTCGAACCGAGGGGCGTAGCTCAATTGGCAGAGCACCGGTCTCCAAAACCGGGGGTTGCAGGTTCGAGTCCTGCCGCCCCTGTAAGACGAAAAGACCCGCATGCGCGGGCTTCCCGTTCTCTCTGGCAGGCGACGAGGGCCGGGCTTTCTACCGAGAAAGCCCCGCATAAGGGGCTTTCTGTCTTCTCGACGGGCGACGTGGTCCAGATTCTCCAGCGGAACTTTCTACCGTCTCGTCGATCCGCGCCTGAAACGAGCAGGTCGCCAACGCCGTTGCCGTGAGCAGCCGCCGCGGGGTGCGGATCGCCCGGCCCGGCAGGGAGTCGGAGCACATCGACGGGGTGGTCGCGCTTGCGATGGCGGTGGATCGGGCCCTCGGGGCCGAGGCAAGCCCGAGCCGGTGCGGTTGCTCGGATGGATCTAGTCCGAAGAAGCGGTGTCCCCTCCGTGTGGGGGCGTCAGGATCGGTAAGGGTCTTGACGGCCCAACGCTCGACGTCGAGGCTGTGCCCTGAGGCGTACGCCTGGACTCATTTGGCCTCACCTGATGACGTACTGGTGGGAACCGCGGTCGACTTCCCGCCTCCGCCGCAGCCTGAGGCGACCCCGGCCAGCGCCAGCATGACAAGAGCGGGAATGATTGAGGCCGATCGCATCGGAGGAATCATCTACCGCTCTGCGAGTGGCCTGCAAGCGGGTCTCTCCTAGATGGCGGAGGGTCCGGTTTCCAAACCGTTTCCAAAACGGTCCCTTTTCGCCGAAGGGGTAGACCTCGGCCGAGTGGTCTTCTCGCCGGGAACCTCACCAATCATTTCGCGCTGGGCTTCAGAGCGAAAGTCCCGGTGGCGAGAACCGACCCGACCGCGTGTTCTTCGTCCCCGCGCTGCCGAAGACGCGCAGGGCGAAGATCGTCCGCCGGGCCGTGCGGGCGCGCGCGTTGGGCGAGGATCCCGGCGACCTCTCCTCCGTCGAGAACCCGCGGAGGCGCTCGATGCGATCGCCCAAGCCGCCCAGCTCGTCCTGGCAGCTCGTCCTGGCCGGCAGCCGCTCGTCGTCTACTGGACGGTGAGCGTGCCGACCTTGATCGCCACGATCCGGATGGTCCGCCCGAGGAGGCTCGTGCAGGCCACGCTTGCTGTTCCAGCGCTTGTGAACTCGTGCGCGACCACCATCGTAACCGTCGCAGGCGCCGTGCCGGCAACGCTATCGGTATCCGAACCCGCGGTGAGGGTGCAGGTATCGGTCCCAGGGACGGCCAGGGTAAGAAAGGCCCTGGCGGTCATCACGTACTTGCCGGCCGGAAGCGAGAGCGTCGAGTTGCCGCTGCTTGAGGCCGTGAAGTAGGCATCGCTAGGGCCTGTGGGACCTGGAGGGCCTTGCAGCCCCTGGGCGCCCTGCGTGCCTTGGGATCCCTGCGGGCCCTGCCGGCCCCGGAGTCCTCGCGGTCCTCGCGGTCCTCGCGGCCCCCTTACGTTCCAACGCAGCTTCTTGTCCCGACGGACGCAGCGTCGGTGTCGGGCGATGTACAGCCCGCGGCCCTTGTGGTGCACGCAGGCCACTATCTTCTTCGGTTTCTTCGAGGACCCGCTGGCGAGGGCATAAGCGCCGCCCGAAACTGCCAGGCTGAGCACAATAAGCCCTACACCCATCGCCGGAGTGATATTCAGTCTCTTCACAATCGATCCCCCTTTGAACTCTTCCACTGCTATTACCGGTTCGCCTCCTTCTGAAACCCGAGGGTGCAGACTAGATCAGACGCGAGATATTTACACCGAATTTCGGCAAATGTTGGCCGCGCTCTTGGCTGACGAATCAATCAGATAATTGACTGATCATTCAATCAAGCAAAATAGGGCCGCTATTTCGGATCGTTCCGACCTAACGGGTTCCAGACCCAGCGGTTCGCGCAATACCTCGTAAGGTGGGCGGTACTGGGCTTGAACGCTATCTATCGGGCTGAGTCGGCGAGCGGTGGTGCAGAAACCTTCTACCGAACTTTCTACCGACCTGAGCGGCGCTCAGCGCACCTAACTGGACCTCACCGGACGCAACCGTGCCGGATCGCACCCGACCGGACCCCCGGCGGCGAACCTCCAAAACCGGGGGTTGCAGGTTCGAGTCCTGCCGCCCCTGCTTCAGCGCGGGGGAACCCAGGGGTTCCCCCGCGAGCCCCTCCTTAAGCAGGTTCCAAGCTCGAACGCGGTCTGGGCTGCGTTCGGGCAAAGCCCGGCTCCGCCCTCTGATACGTCGCTTTGTCCAGCCCCAGGGATTAGGCGCCGCGCGCTCCCTTGCTGACGACCAGACTGACTTTCGCTCCGACCGGTCGCTTCGCGCCTGCGGACGGTCGCTGCGAGATGACGCGACCCTTCTCGACAGTGTCGGAGTAAGACCGCGTGATGCGACCGAGCGAACAGTAGGCGCGAGTGGCCGCGAGCTTCGCCTGAGCGCTGGTCTTCCGGGTCACGTTCGGCACAACGCACCGCTCCCTGCCGCTCAGGTACTGGACGAGCGCGAAGTCACCTCTCGAGGTATACGAGCTGTAGCCGGCGGCTACGAGCTTCCCGTCCGGCTGCCGCGCGAGGGCGAAAGCGACGCCGCTGCCCGGATACAGCGACGTCGTGACCTTGCCGTCCGTGCCGAAGCTCGTGTCCAGCGAGCCGTTCGCTTTGTAGCGGGCCAGCGCGAAGTCCCCCTCCGAGCCGGTGTCGCTGTAGCCGGCGGCGACGAGCTTGCTGTCCGGCTGCAGCACGAGCGCGAAAGCGTCGTCGTAGGCCGGGCCCAGATTTGTCCTGACCTTGCCGGTCCCGCCGAAGCTCGTGTCCAGGGAGCCGTCGGCCGCGTAGCGAACGAGGGCGAAGTCCATCGTGAACGCTCCTCCCTCGTCCGAGCTGTAGCCGACGGCGACGAGCTTCCCGTCCGCCTGCAGTGCGATGTCTCGGGCCTGATCGTCGCCCGAGCCGATCGGGGTCGTGACCTTGCCACCAGTGCCGAAGCTCGTATCGAGGGAGCCGTTTGGGTTGTAGCGAGCGAGCGCGAAGTCCCGGCTCGAGTCGGAGCCGGCGACAATCAACTTCCCGTCGGGCTGTAGCGCGAGCGCTGAGGCGGCGTCGGAGCCCGGGCTGATTGCAGTCGTGACCTTGCCGCCCGTGCCGAAGCTCGTGTCCAGCGAGCCGTTAGCGTTGTAGCGGGCGAGCGCGAAGTCGGTATCGGTGCCGTTCGAGGCACCCCCGGCGGCGACAACTTTTCCGTCGGGCTGGCGCGCGAGTGCTCCTACCCCGGTACCGGTGCCGGAGCCGAAGTGGGTCATAACCCAGCCGCCCGTGCCGAAGCTCGCGTCGAGGGAGCCATCGGTGTCGAAACGGGCGAGCGCGAAGTTGCCCCCGTCCCCGTACCCCCCGGCGACGACGATCCTCCCATTCGGCTGCACCATGGCCGCATAGGCCCAGTTGCCCGAGTCGACCGTGACCTTCCCACCTGTACCGAAGCTCCGGTCGAGCGAGCCGTTCGCGTTGTAGCGGGCGAGCGCGAATTGTGGTGATGTGAACTCGGGCGTGCTCCGAGTGCCGACGGCGACGATCTTCCCGTCACGCTGGAGCGCGAGCGCATTGGCCTGCGCGCTGAGCTTCGAGCCGAACGAAGTGGTTACCTTGCCGTTTCTGCCGAAGCTTGGATCGAGTGAGCCGGAGCGCGCCTGCTGCGCGTGGGCAGAGCCGATCGCCAGCGCGATCGAGCCTGCGAGAGCTGCAGAGAGAAGGAGAAGAGCCCTCATTCACTACGAGTAGCACAAACGGCCGCCGCGTCTCAAGTGCGAGCCCCGTCCGCCAGGGCTCGACCGCGTTATCGCCGCTTCTTGAACGTGGCGGTGACCGAGCGGTTCGCGCTCATCTTGACCGTGCAGGCCTTCTTCCCAGAACAATCGCCGTGCCAGCCCGAGAAGCTCGAGCCGGCGCCTGCCTTAGCCGTCAGCTTCACCGAGACGCTCGAGGAAAAGCTGGCCGAACAGGTCGTTCCGCAGTTGACCCCGGACGGGCTGCTCGTCACCGTTCCGGAACCCTTGCCCGCCTTGGCCGTGACGAGCGCCTTCGGCGCGCTCGCGCTCGCGCAGCTCGGGAAACGGAAAGCGCCAATCCGCGTGTGGTCGTCTCCCCCGCTCGAGGCGTAGTACTCCGTCGTGTACCAGAACGTGCAGCCGTCGGGGTCGAGCGTCATCGCGCTGTAGTCGCCCCAGCGCTCGTCCGTCGAGCCGTCGCTGAAGATGTGCGTCTGCGCGCCCGTCCCCTCTATCAGCGAGGTCTCGGTCTGGCCGAGGGTGTTCCGAGGATCGGTGAAGAGCCGCCCCGCGTACCGAATGGCGGGATACATATTTCCGGCGGAGACGCTGTAGCCGATCGCCATGTCGCCTGCCTGGTCGACGGCGAGGCTCGGCTGGAGGCGGCTCCTCGAGTCCGGGTTGAAGGTCGAGGCCTGCACCGCTTTCCCGACGACCCCCTTCGTGACCGGAACCTGGTACCAGCGGACGGCCGTTTGATCGAGGTTGCTTCCGTGCACGGTGTGCGAGGCCCAGAGCGACTCGACGCCGCCGAAATTCGTGTACTGGTTCTGCATCATCAGGCGATAGCCGAGCGTGTCGATGTCGTTGCCGTCCTTCTCGGGAACCTTGCCCGCAGGCGACGACCATGAGGACTTCGTCAAGGAGTTGCTCGGGCCGGTGAAGGTCGACTTGCTTGGAGTGCTCCAGTTGACCTTGAACTTCCAGACGCGAACCCGGTCCGTCACCGCGTGGGCCGCAACGAAGAGGTTCGGTCTGCCCGCGGGCGGCGTTCCGACCTGCAGGCGCGCGTTGCTCGGCAGGAGCGACTGCGGCGTCTGGCTCTCCACCGGCTGAACGTTGAAGGAGACGACCTGCGGGCTCGCCGCGCCGGCGTACATCTGGGCCTTGTTCATCGCCCAGACTCTCGGATACTGATAGTTGAACGGATGGCTGAAGCCGAACATGTTCGCCGACATGTACAGCCCATCTGTCCAAACCCCGAATTTTGGGTAGTCCTGAAGATAGTCGGCGACGTGCAGCGAGTAGAAGTCCCAGCCGCCCGAGACCGGGTCGCCCGACTGTGAGACCGCGAAGCACTCGTAGGAGTAGGGCGGGGGCGTGTTGCCGGCCGAGTCGACGATGAACGCGAAGTCGGTGATGATCCAACGGTCTGCGAACGTGTCGTAGATGACCACCGGATCGCCGTAGTTATCGGTGTCGCACAGATTGCCGAAGTCGCCCTGCCGCATGAACGTGTCGAAGTCGATGCCGACGACGCGCACTCCGTCGCTCTTGCGGTAGATGCCGATGGCGGTGTTGACCGTCTGGATGTAGTAGGTGGGGCCGACGTCGCCGTTCGTGTCGGGCGGATGGCCGGCGCCGCAGTGAATGCCGCCGCAGTTCTCGTTGAAGCTCAGGCCGTCGAAGCTCGCCAGGGGCGACGGCGCCTTGGTGGCCACGGACGCGGGCGCGACTCCCTGGCCGATCCGTGCCGAAGCTCCTCCGAGCTCGGCTTCCGGCAGCTCCTGCTCGGGCCGCTCGGGCCTCGAGACGCTCGCCGGCCGAACCTGCGCGAGTGTCCGGAGGTTGCCGCGAAACGAGGACGCCTTCTGAAGCCTGAAGGACATGGGCCCTTCCTTGGGCGCAACTGTGGGCGACTGCGCATATCCCCGTTCGCCGGCGCCTCCCGGCGCAGAGGGGCGATGCAGCGCCGGCCCCCCCTGAGGCGATGCAGCGGGTCCGCGCACAGCCACTGCGACGGCAAGCGAGCCGCCGACCAGCACTGCCGCGCATACGCCGGCCAGGCGCGCTCGATCAGGCATCCGAATGACGATCCTACTGACCGCTCGTAGGATTTCAATAGGACTTTCGGCCTATTTGCTACCGCGTCAATGAATGTGCAGGTTGATCCCGAGCAGAACCAGCGGCCAGAGAATCGTGGCCAAGAGCGCCGAGCCGATCGCCTTCACCGTATCCGGATTCGACCAGTAGTGATGAGTGGCCGCCACGATTCCGCCGACGACGAGATAGACGACGGCCAGGAGTCTGAAGCTGGGCGCCGCAACAGGCCTTGCGGGTGCATATCGCATGGGCATGTGAACCTCATATCCGCGCAAGCGAAACCGAAACTTAGTCCACCCAGTACGCCATGAGAATTGCGTCGACGAAGCCACTGTCCTCGCGGCGGTAATGGGCACGCCGGAAGCCCTCCTGGACGAAGCCGAAGCGCTCGTACAGCCTGATCGCCGGTTCGTTGTGCGGAAAGACATGCAGTTCGATCTTCCGCACGCCGGACTGGCGCGCCCAGCGAACCGCCTCCTCGAGCAAGGCTCGGCCGATCCCGCGCCGGCGGTGCGATGCAGCGACCATCAGCCCGAGATCAGCCACGTGACGGCTCGCCGGGTGAGGGTCGCGCGCAATCGAGAGCCGGCCCACGATCCCGTCCGCTGTCTCCGCGACGAAGACCGCGGCATCGCGGTGACGCCGGAGCGCTCGGAGGTAGCGTCGCTCCTCCCCGACCGCCCGCCAGTTCTCGCGGGTGATCAGCCAGCCCTCGGGCTCAGAGGCGACCGCCTGCGCCAGCTCCACGAGCACGGCCGAATCGGCCGGAGTCGCGGCGCGAATTACGGCTTGTTCACTGGAGCACAAGGGGTTCATTGGACCACGATGCCCGCGCCCCCGCGTCTGGGGTCGCCGGCGGCCGCAAGGGTCCCGTCGGTCCGCATCTCGACCGCCGCCGCACCGCCGAAGTAGAGGTTGCGCCGCTGCCAGCGGACGACGTCGTAGCCCCAGCTTTCCAGCCGGTCGATCTCTTCGGCCTCGCCACCGCCCTCGCAATGGACCTGCGGCTCTTCGAAGTGAACACGCGGACGCGCGATTGCATCGTCCACGGGAAGGTCGTGCGCGACGGCATTGACGACGATCTGGAGAATCGCGCCGCGCAGCCGCACCGAGCCGGCGCTCCCCACAACGAGCCGCGGCCGCCCGTCGCGGAGGACGAGCGACGGCGCCATCATGCTCGTGATCCGCGCTCCCGGCCGAGTCGCGCCGGCGAGGTCGAGCTCGCCGAGCATGTTGTTCACGTGGATTCCCGTCCCCGGCACGATCATCCCCGAGCCCGCGCCGATCGTGGCGCTCAAAGAAGCGGCGTTTCCGCGCTCGTCGACGACGGAGATGTGCGTCGTGTTCGGCGACCCGGCGCGCTCGACCGCCTCGTCCAGCGACCGCTTCGCGTAGAGCCGCTTGACGAGCCCGCCGCGGTACAGGTCACGGCTAAAGGGACCCCCACGCGCGCGGCTCTGCTCGCGCATGATCTCGACGAGCTGCGCCATCGCCTCCGCGCTCCCAGGCCGTCCTCCGACGCCGAGGCGGTCTAGCAGTGCGAGCCCGTAGCCGATCAGGACGCCCCCGCTCGAGGGGGGCGGGTTCGAGTCGATCTCGTGACCGAGAAAGCGGGCGCGAATCGGGCGGCGTCTGATCACCCGGTACTCGGCCAGGTCCCTCAAGGTGATCTCGCCTCCCTGCTCGCGGACGAACTTCGACAACGCTCGGCCAAGCGCGCCGCCGTGGAGGGCGGAGGCGCCGCTCGCGGCGATCGTCTCGAGCGTTTCTGCCAGGTCGCTCTGAACGAGACGCGAGCCCGCGGTGAGTGGTTTCCTGCGGCCGTAGATCGCCCGGCCCTCCTCGCTGTGGCGCAGGATGAGGTCGACGATCGCGTGCAGATAGGCCTGCTGGCGGGTCAGCTCGACGCCTCGACGGGCCAGCTCGACGGCGGGCTCGATCAGCGTCTTCCACGGAAGTGAGCCGTAGGCGGCATAGGCCTTTTCGAGCCCCGCAACCATTCCGGGGGCGGCGCACGACGCCGCGCCGATGTGGAAGGCCTGAGAGCCCTTGGCCTCGTAGCCGACGCTCACCTCCGTCATCTCCGCAGCAGAACGGCGCCGCAGGCCGAGCCCGGGAACCGTGACGAAGAAGTCGAGCACGCGCGTGGAACCGTCGCGGGCTCGGTGCACGAGCATGAAGCCTCCGCCGCCGGGGCCGGTCAAGGGGCTCTCGGCCACCCACGAGGCGAAAGCGGCGGCGATGCAGGCGTCGACCGCATTCCCGCCTTCCTCGAGCAC
>WNFU01023739.1_pt1 | contig 18222 bp, 15 predicted proteins | sample 5400121 | NCBI WGS metagenome assembly WNFU01 (sample SAMN13153360, study PRJNA577476) | soil metagenome | isolation source: 100 cm soil or saprolite under grassland replicate 1 | place: USA:California | collected 2016-06-15 | reverse complement strand
GCTGGGCGCTAACAACGATCTTCGTCGCGGGCTTCACTCGGATTGTCCGCAGCGAGTAGGAATGGCTCAACCCCACGTGTCTTCTCGAATGCGATGGGCCGGGCAGGAATCGAACCTGCGACCTTGGGATTAAAAGTCCCAGTCGACAAGCTGCAACGAACTGCACCTGACTGAAACAGGCTGCAAATCGCGCCGTTCATCGTTGCAACAAGCTGCGACGAAACGCAGCCTGCGGAGACAAGCCTGTACGCACACTGTACGCGCGCTCCGTTAACTATGCGGACAACCGTTTGCCAAGGACTCGGGAGGCTCGTTGGCTTCGGCGGCGGCGTTGACTTTCGTTCGCCAAGTGAGAGACTGTCGCCGAGCGCTTTGACCTAACGGAAGCCGCCGAGTTCATGCGGCTCCTCTCCGACTCCCACGCGGGTCGAGACGCCGACACATAAACGGGTTAGGACCGGCCTCGCTGTACGCGAGTCCTTGAGGGGGGACGATTTCATGGTCAAAGTGCCGAGCCGGCAAGCAGCCGTTGCAAAGGAGTACTCCGTGGGCAAGCACCGTTTCTTGTTTGCGGCCGCGCTGTTCGCCCTGTTGCTGGTGCCCCCTGCGCCGTCGGCGACGACGAGCTCAGGCGGCCCCTACTCACTGTCCGTGCAGGCGCTGCTCGGCGGCCGGCACACCGATGTCTAGCTCAGGGTTGCGAGCGACACCGCGCGGTTGCCCGACACACTCGACAAAGTTCAGCTCAAAGCGTTCTCGCCTGAGGGCGAGCACGTCAGCACGGAGAACGTATTCGATGTGCCTCTCAACGGAGGAGTCGCCGTGCTCGGGCGCGCGGGTCTCGCACGCGGTGACCTCGTGGAGGTAAAGGCGCATGCGAAGGACGGGAGCCAGAACGAGCTCGTCGCGAACACGCACGTCGCCCTCCGGCCCGACCTGAAGGTCGAGCTGGCCGCGCCCGAGACCGTGGTTCGCAAGCAGACCTTCAGCGTGAGCGTCTCGGTCAAGGAAATCGGCGGCGATACCGGAGCGAGCGCCGCAGTCTCGGTCTACGACGGCCTCGATCTCCTCGCAACACGTCCAGTGGAAATCGGCGCCGGCGGCCACGCCGACGTTCCGTTCGAATTGAAGCTCGCCCTTCCGACGTGCCCGACGACGTCTGCGGACGCATCGTGGTGCGGCTCGCACACGCTGACCGCCATCGTCTCGGACGCGCACCCGAACGAGTTCGACACCACGAACGACAGCGACGACGCGCCGATCGACGTACGCGTCTACGACGGAGGCGGTGTTGTCGTGACAGAGCACGCGCTCGCGACAGACGTCGGAGCCGAGATCCTCAAGAGCGGCGGCAACGCCATCGACGCCGCAGCCGCCGTCGAGTTCGCCCTGAGCGTGACCCGGCCGAACACGACCGGAATCGGCGGGGGCTCCACGATCCTCCTCCATCTCGCAGACGGCGAGAACTACTCGATCGACGCCCGCGAGAAGGCGCCCGCGTCTGCCCAGCCGACCATGTTCGTCGGGAAGATGTTAAAGAGCTGGCACAACCAAAGCGGCTGCGCGGTCGGCGTTCCCGGAACGCTGGCCGCCGTCGACGTGATGCTCAGCCGCTGGGGCACGATGTCTCTGGCCGACACGCTCCAGCAGCCCATCCAACTTGCCGAGGACGGTTTCCCCGTCGGTTTCGACCTGGCGAAGGCGACCACCGAGGATCGGGCGGCATTCCAGCCCGAGACGCGCGAAGTGTTTCGCACGCCCGACGGCGATCCGCTGCCCAAGGGGTATTGGCTCGAGCAGCCCGATCTGGCGAAGACGTTCCGGCTGCTGGCCGACGAGGGCCCCTCTGCCCTGTACGAGGGAGAGATCGCGCCGGCGGTGATCGCAGCACAAGCCAGAACCCGCGCTACGGGATGCGAGGGCACGATGACGCTGGCCGACCTCGCGGCCTACACCGTCAAGGTCAGCAAGCCGATCTTCGTCCGCTACCGCGGCTACGACGTCGTGTCGGTTCCGCCGTCGTCATCCGGCGGGCTGGTGCTGCTGCAGGCACTCAAGCTGATGCAGCGCTTCCCGCTCGGCGACGCGAGCCTCGGCTACGGCCCCGGCGCGGGGAAGACGCTGAACGTGATGATCGAGGCGGTGCGGCTTGCCCTGGCGGATCGTGACAGGTGGATCGGCGACGACGATCCGGCGTCCGGGTACCCGGTGCCGCTCCAGTGCCTGCTTTCGGACGAGTACACGGCGCTGCGGAGCGGGCTCATCAGCGACAGCGCGCGGATCGCGACGGCCACCCCCGGCGATCCCTGCGCGCCGGGACCCGGCGAACCGGTCGAGTTCGATCAGTCCAACGGGGCGGATACGACGCACTTCTCGATCGTCGACAAGTGGGGGAACATGGTCAGCTTCACGACCACGCTCACGGACGGATTCGGAACCGGCATCACGGTACCGGGATACGGGTTCGCACTGAACGACAGCCTCGCGAACTTCAACACGACTCCAGTTGCGAACCCGGCCACCGGCAACCCCGGGGCAAACGATCCGGGCCCGAATCGACGCGCAAGGGGAAGCACGACGCCGGTCCTAATTTTCAAGGGGGGCGAGCCGCTCGTCGCCACCGGCGCATGGGGCGGCGCTTTCATTCCGAGCATGGTCTTGCAGGTCGTCTCGAACGTGATCGACCAAGGCATGCCGATCGAGCAAGCGGTGGACGCGCCGCGCTTCTGGTTGATGGGTCCAGATCTCGGCATAGGTCGGAACCCAGGCTTCCGAGACGAGAGCATCGCCTACCTCATCGCGCTCGGACACAAGATCGGCCTGCCGGGCGGGACAACCGTTTTCGCCACCCAATCGCTTGGCGTCGATCCCGTCACGTTCAAGCTCTACGGAGCTGAGGACACGCGGAGCCGCGACGGGAGCGCGATCGTCTTACCGTGACGGGCGATTCGTCGCGCGACTTGCAGCCTGGCATGAAAGAAGCCCCGCCTCCGCGGGGCTTCTTCTTCACCGCGGAGCGATGGCTTGCGGCGCTGTTTCCATCGTGCGACTGACGGAAAGGACGCGGTCACCGTCGAGCCCGCCGCGCATTGGACTCCGAATCCCATTACACAAGCTGAAAGGAACTGCAACGAGCCCCGAAAGACTGCAACAGACAGCAACGTGCTGAAGGGATTCGGCCTCGCGCGTACGACGCGACGTACGCGCGCACGTTCGCCCTAGCGGTTATCCGCGCACAAAATCCCTGCAAATCGAATGGGCAGAACCGAACGTTGCGCAAACCACGCCGTCGCTGGGCCTCCGCTCAGGGTGACCTAAGCGCGGGGGCGCGCTCCCGCCTCGCGCAGGCTCCGGCAGACTGGACGGTCGTGATCGTCGACGGGCACACCGACGTGTTGCTCGAGCTCGTCGTTCGCGACGGGGCAGAGCCATCCTTCGAGCTCGTGCTCCGTCGCGGAGAGGCGGGCGTCTTTGAGCGCTACTGGCTCCCGAGGCTTGCAGCGGGCGGAGTTGGTGTCCAGATCTGCCCCCTGTACGGCGAAGGAGCACGCCGTAGCGACGCGCGTGAACGGACACTTGCCCAAGAGGCGGAGTTCAGACGCGTCGTGGAGGCGAACGCCGAGCAGGTCTGCCAGGTCGACACGATTGCCGAGCTCAACGACCCACGCTTGCGGCTCGTGCTTTCGATGGAGGGCGTCGAGCCGCTCGAGGGCGATCCCGGCGCGTTCGAGGACTGGTACGGACGCGGCGTGCGCACGGCGAGCCTGACCTGGAACCACGCGAACGAGTTCGCCGGCGGAATCGACACGCCGACGCGGGGATTGACCGATCGCGGCCGAGCGCTCATCCGCCGGTTCGGCGAACTCGGCGTCGTCCTCGACCTTGCGCACGCGTCCGAGCAAACCTGGCACGACGTCCTTGAAGAAGGGATCCCCTTCTCAGTGACGCACGCGGGCTGCCGCGCGGTCCGTGATCATCCGCGGAACCTCGCCGACTGGCAACTCGAGGCGCTCGCAGAAAGCGCGGGCGTCCTCGGAATGATGGCGCTCTCGTTCGTCGTCGATCCTGACGCCCCGACGCTCTCACGCTGGCTCGATCACTTCGACCACGCCGTCGGGGTAATGGGAATCGAACACGTCGGCCTCGGAGCCGACTTCGTCGACCAGGTCGGGCCGACCGAACAGGGGCTTAGCCTCGACGAGGTACCGCAGTCCGAGCTGGCCCAGGTCGCCAAGACGCGGTTCGCAGTCGACGGCTTCACAGGGCCGGAGCACTTTCCATCGTTGGTCACGGCGCTCCGAGGGCGAGGCTACGACGGCCAGCGGCTTGAGGCGATCATGAGCGGGAACTGGCTCAGGATCCTCCGAGAGGCGCTTCCGTCCTAACCGTCCGCTCCCAGCGAAGCGGCAGGTGTCTCGTTCGGCGAATGGGCGGAACCAGACGTTGCGCAAACCATCTCGTGGTGCAGGCGAGGGTCCTGGAACGGTTGGGTGAGCCTGGGATGGCATGCTGCGAAGCGTGTCTGTCGAGTTGCCGGAGCTTGTGGTGCCGGATGCTGGCGCCTGGAGGGAATGGCTCGCTGAGCACCATGACGAGTCGCCCGGCGTTTGGCTGGTGCTCGCCAAGAAGGGCACCTCCGAGCCGACCAGCCTCACCTATGAGCAGGCGCTCGAGGAGGCACTGTGCCACGGCTGGATCGACGGCCAGGTTGGACGTCGCGACGAGGCGACCTATCGGCAACGCTTCACGCTGCGGAGGCGGCGCAGCGCTTGGTCGCAGCGGAATGCCGCGATCGCCGAGCAGCTACTCGCCGAAGGCCGGATGCATGCGGCCGGCATCGAGGAAGTCGGACGGGCGAAGGCTGATGGCCGCTGGCAGGCCGCCTACGCGGGATCAGTCAGCATCGAGGTGCCGCCCGATCTCACACAAGCACTCACCGCCGAACCGAAGGCCCAGGCGATGTTCGAGCGCCTCAGCCGCCAAAACCGCTACGCGATCCTCTACCGGATCGCGACCGTTCAACGCGCAGATACGCGAGCTCGCCGGATTCAGCAGTTCGTCAGGATGCTTGCACACGGAGAAACGATCTACCCGCAGAAGCGCACGACCGACTCGCCGCCGGACGATTCGTCCTGACCCGTCATCCACGCGGTGCTAGCGCTCAACCGATGCGGTTTGCGCAATGTCAGTTATGGAGCGTACGGGTATCGAACCCGTAACCTCCGACTTGCAAATACCAGGTTACGTGGCGAGGTTAGGTCAGGTTAGGTCAGTCAACGCGAAGTTGCGCTGGTTGGCGTGACGTTAAAATTGGCTATTCGGGGACACGGTTCGGGACACGCCTCTTGTGTACCTCCGCATCTGGGCCACGCGGTAGTCGGGCGAGAGAACGCTCGCGCAGCCGAGCAACTACTCCGCAGCCTGGTCGCGCGCCCGCCGCGGAGCGTCTGCTTAGGAGCACATCTGGCGACTACCCACCGGGCCTAAGGACGACGGGCCGGCGCCGTCGGCCGCTGCGCGCCCAGCGTCCTCCCGGCCCGACACTCTAGGCCGAGCCGGGAGGCATGCTTCACGACTTTGAGTGGAGCAGTGGTTGCCAACCAGGCGCACCGCCGATATCGGGCCGTCCGACCGTGGCGACCGCCCCGGTTTGCAGATCGTAAGTATCGAGGGCGCTGTGCCAGTTCGGTCCCTGCCAGTCGGTTGCGCCGTAGAAGATGACGTATCTACCGTCTGGTGACCAGTTCGGGTAGAGGTCAGCGCGCGCGGGATCGCTTGTCAGCTGCTGTAGTTGCGAGCCGTCGGAGTGCACCATCCAGATGTCCTCGTCCACCCCCGCCGAGGTGTTCGGAGCGGGAGTCTCCCGGGTGAATGCGATGTCGTTTCCGCGCGGAGACCACTCGGGTGCCCAGTCTGTCGTGCTGTCAGGAGTGATCTGCCGCAGCCCCGTCCCGTCGTACCGCATCGTGTAGATGTGGTACTGACCGGTGTAGTTGCTCGCGAATGCCAACTTGGTGCCGTGCGGCGCGGGCGATGGCCATGCCGAAACGCCGCCGAGATTGGTGAGCTGCCGCTGGTTGCTGCCATCTGCGTTCATGATCCAGATGTCCCACTCGCCCGGCCCTGCCCTGCGCGTGAAAACGATCCGGCCGTCGGGCGTCCACTCAGGCGTCTGGTCTTCGACGTTGTTGAAAGTCAGCTGCGTTTGGTCTGACCCATCCGCGTTCATCGTGTAAATCTCCGCGGGGCCGTTGTCAGAGCCGTCGGCTGTCCTCGTGGAGAAGAAGACGATCTTGGAGCCGTTGGGCGAGTAACGCGGCCAGTGATCGCCCCTCTGGCTGAGCGTCATTTCACCCCTTCCGTCCGGGTTAATCGTGCCGATCCTGCTCGGCGAGACGCTGCCGTCGTCGAAGGCGATACTGCCGTTCGCACCCGGATACGCCGCCAGCGCCGTTCCGATCGCTGCGCCGCAAAGGACAACCAGAGCAGCGCTGATGACCAAGCGTTTCACCGCCCACCCCCAATCCCACTCTCCTGGTGCACGGATCGAAGCTGCGTGCTGAGGAAGACCCCGATCGCAAGCAAGAACAGCGCGAACGCTAGCATCGCCTCTCCGATCGACGCGCCGACCCTACACCCGCCTTGTAAGAAGCGCAAGATCGCGACGACGCCCTAGCGGCGACCGAAGCGCCAGGGTGAACCGCCAGCGTCGCGGTTCGTTCGAGTGACTGTGAGAGCGCCCCATTTTCGGGACACGGTTCGGGCATTCGCCGGCAACCCGAAGCCGCGACAACAGTCGACTCCGAGTTTGCAGCTTCTTCGAAGTGGGCCGGGCAGGAATCGAACCTGCGACCTTGGGATTACAAGTGGACGCCTGGCTCTTCTGACCGCTCGTGAGCGCTGGCCAGAGTGCGTGGTTGAGCGAAATCAGCTCGGAGCTCTTCGAGTTCTCTGGCGCGGCCTTGTTGACTTTCTGTTGACCCGTCTCGTCGCCTCAGAGGACAACGGAGGCGCCGCGCGGGCAGGCGCGACGGGCAACGCTGAGCAGCGCCGGCGCCGTCGAGCGCGACCTCGTCCGAAGTCTGGCAGCGGCAACCACGATCCGTCCGACTGCAAGGCCGGTCCCGAAACGATGATCACGAGCTCGAGTTCAGGCGCTCTTTCGCACGAGCGAGCAACTCGTGGACACCCACGCTGCAGAGGTCGCACGCCCAGACACGTGCCGTCCCGTCCTCGCTCGCCGTGATGATGCGATTGCCATCGGGGCTGAAGGCTGCGCCGTAGAGCGAGCCCGTGTGGCCGGCCAGAACGCGCAGCGGTCGGCCGCTGGCGGTGTCCCACACGCGAGCGGTCTTGTCGTGGCTTGCGGTGACGATCAGCTTGCCGTCCGGGCTGAAGGCGGCACTGACGACCGGCTCTGTGTGGCCCTTGAGCGTCTGGAGGCGGCGACCGCTTGCGGTCTCCCAGACCCGTCCAAGCTCGTCGTCGCTCACGGTGACGAGGCGCGTGCCGTCGGGACTGAAGACGGCGCTCCAGACGATGCCGGCGTGGCCACTCAGCGTGTGCAGCCGCCGGCCGTCGTGTGCATTCCAAAGCCAGGCCGCGTCAACGTCGCTCGCCGCTGCGACGAGCTTGTTGTCGGGGCTGAAGGCGGCACTCCGGAGCTGCGCGTTCGCTTCGAGCGAAAGCAGCTGGCGGCCGCTGCTGGTGACCCAGGTGCGCGCCCACGCGTCGCTTCCGGCCGTGACGACACGACTGCCGTCCGGACTAAAGGCGGCGGCAAAGACGGGTCCGTAGAGGGTGCGCAGCCGGTGAAGGAGCCGGCCGCTGCGCGCGTCCCAGACCCGCGCCCACCGGTCCTGGCCGGCGGTGACGACGAGCGCACCGTTCGGGCTGAAGGTGGCTGCGTTGAGGGGTCCGGCGTGACCGCTCAGAACGCGGAGCAGACCGCCGCTGTCGCCGGCCCAGATCCGGGCCTTCCCGTCGTCGCCGGCTGTCACGATGGTCTTGCCGTCGGGGCTGAACGCCGCAGCACGGGCGCCGAGGTGTGTTCCGAGCGACCGCAGCCGGCGGCCGCGATCGGCGTTCCACACCGCGACCCCGCCGTCACCGGCGGTCACGACGCTTTTCCCGTCGGCGCTGAATGCGGCGCTGCGGACGCCACCCGCGCCGGCTCGCAGCGTTTGCAGCGTAGAAGCCCGGTCGCCATCGAGGTTCCAGAGCCGAGCCGTGCCGTCGTCGTCAGCAGTGACGACCAGGTCGCCGTGGGGACTGAACGCGGCGCCGAAGACGGTGCCGCCGCTGGCGAGGATCCGCACGAGGTGCCCGTCGCGAACGTCCCAGAGCCGCGCCGTCCCGTCGCTCCCGGCGGTGACGACGTGCTTGTCGTCGCGTCCGAACGCGGCGGTGAAGACGGAGCCCTCGTGGCCGCTGAGCGTCTCCAAGAGGCGGCCGTTGCGCGCGTCCCAGATGCGTGCCGTCGCGTCGCTGCCGGCCGTGACGATCAGCGCTCCATCGTGGCTGAAGCCGGCGTCCTCCACGTTTCCGACGCCGCCGAGATGCCCCCTGAGGGTGCGCAGGAGGCGGCCGCTCTGGGCGTCCCACACCCGTGCGTTCCCGTCGTAGCCGCTGGCGGTCACGACGCGCGTGGCCCCCGGGTCGAACGCGGCGCTGAAGACCGCGCCGTCCTTCGGCTCGAGGACGCGAATGAGCCTGCCGGTCGCGGTGTCCCAGATGCGCGCTGTGTTGTCGTAGCTGGCGGTTACGAGACGGTCGCCCTCTGTGCTGAAGTTGGCGTCGTACACAGGCTCTGCGTGACCCGGAAGGATGGTCCGGAGGGTTCCCTGGTCCGCGTTCCAGAGCCGCACCGTTCCGTCGTAGCCGGCGGTGGCGACCAGCGCGCCGTCGGGACTGAAGGCGGCGCTCAGGACCGGACCTCTGTGCCCGCGGAGGATGTGAACAACGCGGCCGCTGCGGGCGTGCCAGATCCGCGCAGTTCCGTCGTCGCTGCCGGTGACGACGAGCTCGCCGCCAGGGTTGAACGCAGCGGTGCGGACGGCGCCGTTGTGTCCACGGAGCGTCTTGCTGAGCAGGGACGCAAGCGCGACGCGCAGCGCGTATTCGGCCTCGCTCGTGGACGCTGCCTCGGAGGCGTCGACGGCGAGGCGGAGCGCCTGCGGCGCGTCGACGTCGAGAGTCGCGATCGCCTGGCCTGCTAGGCCCTGCGATTGACGTTCGCGCGCGTCCTGGCGCGCGTTCCCGGCGAGGACGGCGAGGACGGCGACGGCAACAGCGACGGCGGCCAGCCCGGCTGCGACGCCGGCGAGGATCGCAATCCGCCGGCGCTCGCGGCGACGCCTTTGCCGCTCCTCCCAACGCCCGCGCCAGTCGACGATCGGTCCAGCAAGCGCGTCGTGGTAGATCTCGTAGCGGCCGTCACCGGCCGGACGCAGGACGCGCACCTTCCCGGCGAGGCGGTCGACCACCTGCGCGATCTGCTCCGGCGGCGCCTGGGCGTAGTCGGCGAGGTCCGAGATCCGGTGGGCGATCTTCGTCCCGGAGGGAGTGACGAGGTAACGGAAGGTTCGCCCGGCCAGGTCCTGGTCGCGGGCCGGCAGCGCGGCGAGAGCGATGTCGAGATGCGTGCGCACGATTCGCTCGGCGCCGCCGAGCCGCTCGAGCGTCTGCAGACGGAGGAGTCTCGATTCGCTCCGTCGCTCCTCGTCCCAGAGGCGTGTGAGCACGAGCTGAAGGTACGGCGCCTCGACGCCAGCGCGCTTGTCGGTCGCGGCGGCGCTGTTCTCGCCGAGTGTGACCTCGCCCGCCGTCACCTGGTCGAGCACGGCCTCAATCAGCGTCGGCTCGATCTCCATCTCCTCACCGGGCCCGGCAACGGTGCGGTTCCAGTGCTCAAGCGGCTCGACGATCGCCTCGCGCGCTGCATCGCGGTCGAGATGCTCGAGCCGTAACAGGTGCTCGCCGAGAGTCAGCTCCTCCAGCATCGGATCGTCCGGACGCTCGTGGTAGGTGAACAGCTCCTCGAGCTGATCGACGACGAGCAGGAGCTGGCCGCCCACCACGGAAGGCCACGCCCCGAGCACGTCGGCCAGCGCTCCCTCAGGCCACTGACCCGGCAGGTCGGGCCTGATCGCCTCGGCGGCTTCGCGCACGGCGTCCTTCAGCGCCGCCACCGGATCGTTGAGGCTCCAGGCGGAGAAGCCGACGGGCAGAAGCCGCGGTGAGCCCAGCTCGTCGACGTTCGCTCGTGCCTCGTCCCCCAACCGCCGGATCAGGCCTGCTCGGAGCAGCGAGCTCTTGCCGACTCCGCTCACGCCGTAGAGAACCGTCACGCGATACGCGCGGAAGTTGTCGCCGAGGACCTCGGACCACTCGTCGCGGCCGAAGAACCACTCCGCGTCGGCCTCGCCGTACGGAACGAGGCCCTGGTAAGGCGAGTGTCGAGCTCGGACGTCGTCACCGGCGGCGGCGGCGGGTGCCGCCTCAAGTGTCACCGGCGCAACTCGACCATGGCGTCGACCCAGTCCTCGAGGAGGACGTCGAGAATGTCGATCCGCTGCCGCGCCCAGAACCTTCGGTCGACCTCGCTCGGGTTCCGTTGGATCGACCAGCCGCCGGTACTGACACCCTGCTCGGCCCAGATCTGGCGGAGGATGACGCGCAGGTTCCAGTCGCGCATCGAGTACCCGAGGAAGAGCAGGTCACTCTCGCGAATCCGACGCATCAGGTACGCCGGGATGAGGGCGCGGACTTGCTCGCGGGCGAGGTAGTCGATGTAGTGATCCTCGGCGACAACGAACGTGTCGCGATCGCTGTGGTCGGCGTCGACGTCGCCGTGGATCTTCAGGATGACTGACCGTTCCTCCAGCGCGAAATCGCGGTAGCGTGCCGGGTCGTCAATCGTCACGCGCTCGCCGTCGGGCCGTACGTGCACGAACCGCTGCTCGTTTCTTCTCGTCTCATAAGAGACGACGTCGACCGGCTCGCCCGTCTCGGCATAGGCCCGCTCGAGCACGTCGTCGTAGTTCGTCGTCAGGATGAGAAGGCCGCAGACCCGCTGCGCTTCCTCGCGCAGGCGCTCCGGCAGCTCCGCTAGGAACCGGTGCAGCTTGTTCGGCTGGTAATCGCGGCTGAAAACGGTATGGAGCTCGTCCGCCAGTGCCCGCGGGCTGCTCACGAGGTCGACCCACTGCGCCACCCTGAGCAGATCCAGATCCGCCTCGGGGTAGCCGTACGGCACGGCCAGGTACGCGGCGAGCTCGGCGCCGCTTGGCAAGTAGCCGGCCTGCCAGTCGCTGTCCGGCGGCCGCTCGCACAGATTTGCGCCGGCGCCGAGGAACGGGACCACCGATCCGGCTCCGAGACGTCTCGTGACGATCTGGCAGTGCCGGTTGAGCGCGTCGACCGCGGCCACGTCGAACCTCTTCTATTAGAACCCCCCGAGACCTTGGCCGCAAGAGGCGGCAAAGAGTGCTTCACTTCGTGGAGCCGTGAGGCTTCTCGCCGTCGCTGTAGTCGTACTAGCTGTTGCGGGGTCCGGCTCCGCCGCCGGCGTTCTCGCGATCAAGGTCAAGGGAAACCAACTCGTCGACGCCAACGGGCGCACGGTCCGCCTGCTGGGCGTCAGCCGCTCGAGCTTCGAGTACGCCTGCGCGCAGGGCTGGGCGATGAAGGAAGGGCCGATGGATCAAGCCGCGATCGCTGCGATGAAGACGTGGCGCATCAATGCAGTGCGTATACCGCTGAACGAGGCGTGCTGGCTCGGGCTGGCAAACGTGAAGCCGCAGTACCGTGGCGCGCCGTACCGCAAGGCGGTCCTCGGGTACGTGAAGCGGCTCCACGCCGCCGGCCTCTACGTAATCATCGACCTCCACTGGAACGCGCCCGGGAACAAGCCTGCGCTCGAGCAGCAGTTTGACGCCGACGCCGATCACTCACCTGCCTTCTGGCGTTCTGTGGCGTCGGCCTTGCGCAGCGACCGTGCCATCCTCTTCGACCTCTACAACGAGCCGCACGACCTGTCGTGGAGCTGCTGGCGGAACGGCTGCCGCACGCCGCAGGGGTGGAAGGCCGCGGGGATGCAGCAGCTCGTGAACGCGGTCCGATCGACGGGCGCGAAGCAAGCCATCCTGGTCGGCGGCCTGAACTGGGCGAACGATCTCTCGGGTTGGCTCCGGTGGCGGCCGCGCGATTCGGCTCGGCAACTCGTCGCCTCGGTCCACGTCTATGAGGGGAACGAGTGCGGTGACGAAGCCTGCTGGAACTCAGTCATCGGCAAGGTTGCGAAGCAGGTGCCGGTCGTCACCGGCGAGCTCGGCCAAGACCGCTGCGCGCATGACTTCATCGATCCGTACATGAACTGGGCCGACGCGCACGGCGTCTCGTACTTCGCGTGGGCATGGAACGTCTGGGGCTGCGAAAAGCCTGGTTTGATCGAAAACTACGACGGCACTCCGACTGTCACGTACGGCGAAGGCTACCGCGCCCATCTGGCCAAGGTGAAGTAAGCGTTGCCGCCGGCGGCGCGTGCGTGCTCGAGCACCGCCTCCACCTCGGCGAGCGAGTGGGACGTTAAGTGCCAGCGTCCGGCCGTGCAGCCACGGACAACTCGTTCGAGTGCCGCTTCCTCCGCTCGCGGCTGGTGCGGGGTTTCCGCAACCGCGGTCGCCAGCGAGCGCGTCGTTTTCTGCGGCACCTGTTCGAGATGGTCGTCGCGATGATGCTCGGGATGTGCGTCCTCGGTGCGGCCTTCGGGGAGTTCCACGTTGTCGTGTTCGGGAGCAGCTTCGCCGCTGCCTGGCGGCGGCACGTGGAGCTGGCGGCGTTCGCCATGGCGTTCAATATGACGCTGCCGATGGTGCTGTGGATGCGCCACCGCGGACACAGCTGGGAGCGGGGCGGCGAGATGGCCGCAGCGATGTTCGTGCCGGCGCTGGCACTGCTTGTGCTGTTCTGGGTCGGCGTCATCCCGAAAGGTACGGTGGTGCCGCTGCAGATGGTGCTGATGCTGCCGGCGATGATCCTGGTGATGCTCTACCGCGTCGATGAGTACAGCGCCCCGCATGATGGTCGCAATCTCGCTCGCGCATGAGCTGTGGCGGGCATCCAGTTTGACCGCGGCGAGGAACGCGCCGCCGAGTTGGAGCGGCCAGCAGCTGCGATCGATCGCGAGATCGTCGAGTTGGAGCGCGACCTCACCGCGGGACGAGAGGCTCGGTCGATCGGATCCGGGTGCGCACTGCCTTCGACCACGACAAATCACAGGTGGGGAGAGGAGGCCACGTTGAGCCCCAGGTTCGCCTACGTCTATTTCATGAAGGACGACCCGGAGCGTGTCCGAGCGACGGTCGCCGGACACGTCGAGCACTGGCACGCGCTTCGCCTTGACAGCTATCTCGGTGGCCCTTCGAAGACCGTAGCGGCGGCCTGATCACCTTCGACGCCGAAGACGAGGAGCGCGCCGGTCGTGCGGTCTCTTCGGATCCCTTTCGTTCTTGGCGAGCTGTTGGAGGCGTACTGGCTCAAACGCTGGATGCCGGTATAGCAGGCGCCGGCTGCGGGTCGCAGACGAGCACGCCGCGCTCGTCGATTTCGAAGCTGCAGGCGGTGTCGAGCGTCTCGCGAAGTCGGACGCGCGCACGGTGGACGCGGATCTTCGATGTCGCCAGTGAGCAGCCGAGAAGGTCGGCGATCTCGGAGTTGCTGAGGCCGTGCGCGTCGTGGAGGAGGATCGCAGGCGGGTACTCGATTCGGCATGCGTCCGCGCCCGCATCGCTCCGATCGGGTTCCACGTACTCCGGCATACGCATGGTTCGATCGTTGCCTCGGCGGCGTTCACGCTCGAGACGTATATCCACCTTCTGGACGACCGCGCCGGTGTCGATGCTGTCGCGAGGGCCCTTGGAGCTGGCTCCGACCAATCCAGCGCCTGAGCGTGACACCCAGGCCTTGAAGTGAGGCCGTTGCTTCGCGCGAAGAGGACGAGTCTTACGAAGACGAGCTAGTAGTTCAGGTGGATTCGTCCTTCGAAGGTGATTGCGAACGCGTTGAGGGCTGCCTTCCACTTGTTTCCCGTCCTGAGGCGTGCGAGTCCTGTGGGATCGAAGCTGCGAATAGCGAGGTATAGGTATTTGAGGGCAGCCTCCTCGTTCTGGAAGTAGCCGTGGGTGCGGACCGCTTGCCGCAGCCGCGAGTGCACGTTCTCGATCGTGTTGGTGGTGTAGATGACCTCGCGAATGTCGCGGCTGTAGGAGAGGAAGGGAACGAACTCTGGCCACGCTTTCTCCCAGAGCCTGATGATCGCCGGATAGCGCTCTACCCAGTTCTCCCTGAGCTCGTCGAAGCGCGCCTTCGCCGCCTGCTCGGTGGGAGCGGTATAGATCGGGCGCACATCTCGCATGACCTGGTGGGCCTCCGTCTTGCTCGCGTAGCGGATGGTGTTGCGGAGGAGGTGGAGGACGCAGGTCTGGACGATCGCTTGCGGCCACACGTCGTTGACGACGTCGGAGAGCCCCTTCAGCCCGTCGCAGACCACGAAGCAGACGTCCTCGACGCCGCGATTTGCGATCTCGGTCAGGACCTCGTGCCAGTACTTTGCTCCTTCGGCGCCCTCACCGATCCAGAGGCCTAGGAAGTCGCGCTGGCCTTCGAGAGTTATCCCCACCGCCGTATGCACCGGGCGGTTAGCGACCCTGCCGCCGCGGATCTTGACGACCATCGCGTCGATGAAGATGACCGGGTAAACGCGATCGAGCGGACGGGTCAGCCAGTCCGCCAGCTCATCGAGCACGCGGTCGGTGATGCGCGCGACCGCGTCCGGGGAGACCGCAGCATCGTAGACCTCTTCGAGATGCAAGGAGATCTGCGCGTACGAGAGCCCCTTCGACGCTAGCGACATCACCACGCTGTCGACGTTGACATGTCGCGACTTGTGGTAGTCCAGGCTCCGCGGACTCGGTCCTGCCATTTCCCGCGGCTCCTGTTCCTGCGGCCCTTGCGGCTGCCGAGCAGTCCTCGCTTGAAGCTTTGACTTCCGGGCAGCTCTAACTGAACGCTCGTTCTCAACGGCACGCTCGGCCTTCTCACGAGCCCGCTCGGCAAAGTAGTGGCCGACCTGCTCCGCGGTTAGCCCTCGCATCTGCGTTGATCGCCTGCTCTCCACGACGCCTCCTTCGTTTAGCGACCTATAGACTGGCGACTTATAGTCCGTATTCTTTTAACCGAAGGCTGGCACGGTAAACGAGATGGCTGAAACCCGCTCTCCCGCGCACGTCGCTTACGGACTCGCGATCCGCCAGGTTCGAGGCGAACGACGGATCTCCCAGGAGCGTCTCGCCGACCTCGCCGGCCTCGATCGCACCTATGTCAGCGGCATCGAGCGCGGTGAGCGCAATCCCAGCCTGACCAACCTGCTCAGGCTCGCCACCACACTTCAGGTGGCATTCCGCGAAGTCGCGACCCGCGCCGATGTCATCGCCGAAGCTGGAGGTGACCCTCACGTGTTGCAGACGCGACAGGCCGACAGGCATCCCATCTCATACGCTCTCGAGCGCTCGGCGATCGGGCTGAAGGGGATCAATCAGACCACGAAGTCGATCACTGAGGACGACGCACGCGACATCCTCTACGACGCTGCCCGCCTCGTCGGAGAACTCCTCGAAACGCTCCTGCACTACGAGGCCCAGACCGGTCACGGGACCGGCGTCATCGACGAACTCGAAGCCGTCCTCGACCGATTGGAGCAGCGATCGCAAGCTTTCCTGCCGCCTCTCCCTGACGAATGAAGCCTCGGTCGCGCCGGCTCAAGCTGCGGCGACCGGATCGGTGCGCCGTCTGCGACGTCGCTCTTCCCGCTGCGACTGTTGCCTTCTGGGATGCGGAGGCCAAGACGGTGACGTGTCTCCAATGTCTCGAGCGCGGCGGTGTGGCGGTCGGCGAAGCCGCGGTGGACGTCGAGCCTGTCCTCGACCGAGGCGTTCCCGGCGCATCCGCGAGACGCCGATACGAGCGGCTGCACACTGCGCGTGAACAGCGAGCTCGGGCCAAGCTCGGCCGGCTCGGCGGGCTCTATCTCGCGATGACGAACGATCCGCAGTCGACGGTCGCGTGGGCGCAGGGCAGTCGCGGTGAACGGCTGCTCGGCGAACACCTCGAGAAGATCCAGGACGACCGAGTCGTTGTGGTTCTGCACGATCGCCGGATCCCGGGGACGCGCGCAAACATCGACCACATTGCGGTGACTCGGAGCGGCGCCGTGTGGGCGATCGACGCGAAGAACTACAGCGGCAAGGTCCAGCGGATTGACAAGGGTGGCTGGTTCTCCACCGATCTACGGCTCTTCGTGGGCCGGCGCGACTGTACGAAGCTAGTGCACGGGATGGCGAAGCAGGTCGACGCGATTCGAGCGGCGCTCGGTGATGCGGTGACAGGCGAGTTCACCGTCGACGTGCGAGCAGCGTTGTGCTTCGTCGACGCCGAGTGGTCCTTCTTCGCGAAGCCGTTCGATCTCGGTGGAGTCTGGATCGGCTGGCCAAAGGCTCTCGGCGAACGTCTTCGTCAACAGGGCGAGTTGACGTCCGAGCACCTGGCCATTCTCACTCGCTCTGTCGCGAGCGCGTTGCCGCCCGCGTAAGAGCTCTCAGCTACCGGCAGCTTCCCTGCGTTGTCCGAGAACCTCCGCGCCGCGTCTCTGCCGGAGGCTCCCGGTCGCGCTCGGTAAAGCCAGGACCACCTGCAATTACTTCTGCGCCGACTGTAACCACCGGCGCAAGAGCGACTCGTTTTGGGCGGACGCCAATGCTCGTCAGGCGCTCTGACGGTCAACGGTGATGCGCGTGCAGAGGGCGGCGATGGCTGCCCTGAGCAGAGAACCGAGATCGTCGTTCTCGCCGTACTGCGCGCTGTGCATGCTCACGACGCGCTTAGGCTCGAGGAATTCAAGGAACGCGCGCCGAGCCGACGTCTTCTGCGTCGGGTCAAAAACGCCGAACGAACGGCCGCCGTTCTTCGCCAAGAGCGAGAAGCAGGGAATGTCTGTTAATCCGTCGCCGATGTAGATCATGTTCTTGAAGGGGATCCGACGTTCGTCTTCCGGGACCGCCATGTTCACCAGCAGTGGGTTTGCGAGCGTGTCCTTGGCCTGAAGCCCCTTGTTGATCTCGAAGAGGTGGCGGGTCTTCTCGGTGAACGTGATGCACCGCTTGATTCGAGCGACGTACCCGGTCTGCGGGTCGTCCCCGAGCAGGCAGCCGAAGATGTCGGTCATGTTGTTCTGCATTAGCTTGCTTCCTCGGATGATCTCCTCGAGGCCGCCGGAGATGACGTAGAACTCGATCGAGATGTCGCGGAAACCGGATGCAACGATCGTCCGAAGATCGTCGAAGACCTCGGGGATCCCGGACGCGTAACTTGTCGTCCAGCGTCGCGCCGAATTCTCGCAACGTTGTCTGCGCCACCGGTCCAAGCGGGGCGTCGTCGCCGACCATCTCGAGGAAGAGGTTGAGCCATGCGTGCGTGTTCTCGTATCCGTCTTTGACGAGGCCGGCAACGTCCTCGCGCCAGAACTTCTCCGTGTCGATGCCGTGCTCTTCGAGGAATCGCGTCGTCGAGTCACCGGTGACGAGAGTCTCGTCGTAGGCGAAGATGACAGCGAGGATCCCAGAATCGCGGTAAGGCAACGTCGCTCGCCTTGGCTGTGACTCCGTGGCGGGCGGAGACTACCGCGTCTTCGGCTGCGCGGTCTGGCTGGTGCCGGTGGATGGACGAGGGCTCGAGACTTTCGCCGAGAGCGATGTGAGCGTCTTGCGCGCCTGGTTCAGTTGTGCTGGATCAACGGCGGTGCGGTTCGTGCCGCCTGTGGGATCGGTCATGGCTGCCTCCTAGTTCGGGAACTCGACAAAATATGACGCTTCGCACCGGACGTCATCCGTTCTCGTCGACGTGAGGGGGCGCACGGAGCGGGAATTCCGCTGGACTGCTGTGGCTGGGGCGTTGTTGACCCTGTGTTGACCTTAAGGTTTGTGGTTGCACCTGCCGACGCAACCGATCTCTCGCTAAGCAGGCAGTTCTTCCGATGGGCCGGGCAGGAATCGAACCTGCGACCTTGGGATTAAAAGTCCCCTGCTCTACCAACTGAGCTACCGGCCCGCCGCCTAAAGTGTGACAGCGATGAGCAAGGGTTACGCAGAAGGTTCTGCGCTCGAGGAG
>WNFU01010599.1_pt1 | contig 18223 bp, 14 predicted proteins | sample 5400121 | NCBI WGS metagenome assembly WNFU01 (sample SAMN13153360, study PRJNA577476) | soil metagenome | isolation source: 100 cm soil or saprolite under grassland replicate 1 | place: USA:California | collected 2016-06-15 | reverse complement strand
CGCGACGTGACGGTCTGGCACTTGTTGACGCACACCAGCGGCTGGGAGGGCCGGATCTCGGCTCCCGATCGGGGTGAGGAAACGCTCAAGACCTTCGTGAGCAGCATCACGGATCTGATGCAGCTCGCGCCGCCTGGCGCGGCCTGGAGCTACAACAACGCAGGCTTCAGCGTCGCAGGGCGCGTCATCGAGGCAGTGACCGGTCTGTCGATCAATCGCGCCATTCGTGATCTGGTCTTCACGCCGCTTGGCCTCTCTCACGCGGGCACGACGGCCGGCGAATTCATCACGCATCGATTTGCGCTGGGCCATTCAAACAAAGGCGACAGTCCACCGGCGCTGCAGCGTCCGTTCACGCCTTCGACGAGTGTCACCGCGGGCGGCGTGGGAATCTGCGTCGCGGATCTTCTCGCGTATGCGCGTTTTCATCTGGGCGACGGCACCGCCGCGAACGGCGACCGCGTGCTGACTCGCGCATCGCTCGAACTGATGCAAACACCGCAGATACGAAAACAAGGCTACGACGACGACATCGGGCTTGCGTGGCATTTGCGAACCGTCGGGCCCGTGCGGACAGCGGCGCACGGGGGAACGCTCGGCGGGCACATTCTGCTCCTCGAACTCGTGCCGGAGCGCAATTTCGCAATCGCCATCTTCACCAACTCGAATAACGGCTGGCGGCTGATTCAGGACGTCGAGCGCGCCGCGCTGAAGTCGTACTTCGACGCGTCGTTTGCGATAAACCAGGCCATCTCGCATCGCGGACTGCTCGAAACATTGCCCTCCATCCAACCGCTGGCGAAGCAGCCTGATCTCACAGCCTACCTGGGTCGTTACGTTCGTCCGATGAACGCGGTGCTCGTGAGGACGGAGAAGGGCCATCTGATCGTGCAGGTGCAACCGAACGGCGGCACACCACAAGCGGAAATGCCGGTGGGTTTCTATGGGACCGATCGAGCAGTCGTGACGGACGGCTCCGATCTAGGTCAATCGATCGAGTTCATACGCGATGCCGGTGGGCACGTCCGCTGGGTGCGCATTACCGGCCGCATTGCCGTGAGGACTGAAGAACCGCGAACGAAAAACTGATCATCCTCGTCCGAGCTCATCCGGCGGAGCATCGCGCATGAACTTTGCTATTACCTAGTCGGCGATCGAAACGCCACAGGAGGAGAGCACATGTCGGCGATACGGAGGACACGTGGCGACGGGTCTTTGCGAGTCAGGGCACTGAGTACGAAGAGCCCGTTCTCGTGTTGTTCGACGGATCGGTGCGCTCGACGTGCGGATTTGCCTCGGCCGCGGTAGGACCGTTCTATTGTCCCAACGATCGCAAGGTGTATCTCGATCTCTCGTTCTTTCGCGATCTCGATCGCCGCTTTGGCGCTCCCGGCGACTTCGCGCAAGCGTACGTCATCGCGCACGAAGTTGGTCATCACGTGCAGACGCTGCTCGGGATTTCCGAGCGCGTGCATCGCGCGCAGTCGCGCGGATCGGATCTCACCGCCAATGCGTTGTTGGTACGCCTCGAACTACAGGCCGATTGCCTGGCCGGTGTATGGGGACACCACGCCGATCGCAAGCAGTTGCTGGAGCAGGGCGACATCGAAGAGGGTCTGCGCGCCGCGGCCGCGATTGGCGACGATCGGCTGCAGCGCGAGAGCCAGGGCTATGTCGTGCCGGAATCGTTTACCCACGGCACCTCGGAGCAGCGCGCGGGTTGGTTGAAGCGCGGCCTCCAGACCGGCGATATCAACGCGTGTGACACGTTCAATCAATAAGAGAGTCACCAGAACTTGGTGCGCTTCTCCGGCGCGAGCCACATCTGGTCGCTTTCTTTGACGTCGAACGTGCTGTAGAACTCCGGGATGTTTCGCACGGGGCCATTCGCGCGAAACGTCTCGGGCGAGTGGGGGTTGGTCATCACCTGCTGCCTCAACGCTTCGTCGCGCTCTTTGGCCCGCCAGATTTGCGCCCATCCCAGGTAATACCGCTGGTCTCCGGACATTCCGTCCATGACCGGCGCCGGTTTGCCTGCGAGTGACAACTCGTACGCGCGATGCGCCATCACCGCGCCGGTGAGATCGCCGATGTTCTCGCCGAGCGTCAATGCGCCGTTCACATGCAGGCCCGGCAGCGGTTCGAACGAGTTGTATTGATCGACGAGCAGCTTGGCGCGCTTCTCGTACTCCTGCGCGTCTTTCGCGCTCCACCAGTCGCGCAGCATGCCGTTGCCGTCGAAGCGCCGGCCCTGATCGTCGAACCCGTGTCCCATCTCATGTCCGATGACTGCGCCGATTCCTCCGTAGTTGACCGCGTCATCCGCCTCCATGTTGAAGAAGGGTGGCTGGAGAATAGCGGCCGGAAAGACGATCTCGTTGCGCACCGGGTTGTAGTAGGCATTGATCGTCTGCGGCGTCATGCCCCACTGCTCCGGATCGATTGGCTTGCCGACCTTCGCCAGCTGGAACTCGCTTTCTACGATGAACGCCCGCGTGAGATTGCCGATCAGATCGTCCTTGATGATCTGAACCCGTGAGTAGTCGCGCCACTTGTTCGGATAGCCAATCTTCGGGCGGAGCTTCGCCAGCTTTTCCTGCGCCTGCTTCTTGGTCTCGGGTGTCATCCATTCGAGCTTGTCGATGCCGTCCTTGAAGGCAAGTCGCAGATTCTGGACGAGTTGCTCCATGCGCGCCTTCGCTTCCGGCTTGAAATGACGCTCCACATACAGCTTGCCGAGCATCTCGCCAAGGTTGCCGTTGATCGCGTTCACGGCGCGTTTCCAGCGCGGCTGATTCTCTTTCACCCCGCCGAGCGTCTGCCGGTAGAAGCCGAACTCCGCGTCGACCATTGCCTTGTTCAAATACGGCGCGAAGCCGTTCAGCAGCGATGCGCGAATGTACGGTTTCCATCGATCGACGGGCAGCTCGTTGACCGCGGCGGAAAACGCCTTCACGTAGCTTGGCTGCGCGATCACGATCGCAGGCGCTTGCGAAATGCCAAGCTCGCTCGTCCACGCCGCCCAGTCGAAACCTGGAAACTGCTTTGCAAGATCTGCGAGCGCAAACTTGTTGTACGTCTTCACGGCGTCGCGGCTTTCGACGTTCGTCCAGTGCGAGCGCGCGAGACGGCTCTCGAGGTCGAAGATCTGCTTGGCGGTGGCGTCAGGGTCGGTCTGATCCGCCTGCTTCAGAATGATCGCGACGAAGGCGACGTATTTCTCACGATACGTCTGCAGCGGCCCTTCGTCCTTCAGGTAGTAGTCGCGATCGGGGAGACCGATGCCGCCTTGAAGCACATAAAGAATGTCGTGATCGGGCTGTTTGGCATCGCCGTCGACATAGCCGACAAGCGGGTTGATCAGGTTCAGTTTGAACATGCGCGCGAAATAGCGTGCGAGATCCGTCTTCGTCGCGATTCGATCGATTGCCGCGAGCTCGGACTCAACGGGCTTGAGACCGATCTCCTCGACCCGCCCTTCGTTCATGAAGCTCTCGTAGAAGTCGCCGATCTTTTGTGCCTCCGACCCGGGCGCCTTATTCGCCGCCTTGGCGGCGTCTTCGACAATCGCGCGAAGGTCTGCCTGGGCCTTGTCAAAAAGCATGTCGAAGGCACCGTAGGAAGACTTGTCCGCCGGGATTTCCGTTTTCGCAAGCCATCCGCCGTTGACGTGACGAAAGAGATCGTCCTGCGCTCGCACGTTCTTATCGAACGCATCCGCTTCGATTCCGGATGCGGGCGTTTTCGGCGCGTTCTCGGTTTTTGCCGTCGCGCCGCCGCGGGTACACGCGAGGCCGCTTGCGAGTGCCAGTACTGTCAGCCAGTTGGTCAAACGATTCATGAGAGGCTTCTCCTGCGGCCGGTGGCCAAGGTGCCGCGGCTGCTTGGGAGCGTCGCTCGGACGCATAAGTTGTTTATGGTAGTCCACGGAAGCCGGAGCTGAGCCGTGTCGCAATTACCGGTTGTACGCGAGGGCTGGGACCAGCCGTGCGCGTCGCCGGAGCAGAGAACTCGGCAGGCGAAGCCCTGGCTTGCCGGCCAAAGCTCACGCTTTGGCAGTGGGATCGCGTGAGCGAAGGCTGGCGAGATCCTTGCAGTTTATGCAAGCCTCTGAGCTCAGCCGCAAGCTGCGCTCAATCCAACGATTTACAGGAGGGTTTATGCGGCGACTTCTGATCGCCATGCTGTTTGGCACGTGTGTTCTCGCCGGCGGCGCGAATGCATCCGGCGCTTTGGAAACAGAAGCGGTTTACGACGTTGTCACGATCCCAGCAGGCACACCGCTGACGATTGCGCTCACGTCCGGCGTTTCGTCCAAAGGCAGCTCAGTCGAGGATGCCGTCAGCGGGACGCTGCGCAGACCCATCGTCATCAGGGGCATCACCGCCATCCCCGTGGGGGCCGCCGTCAGCGGACACGTCACCGACGCCCTAAGATCGGGCCGTGTCAAAGGCCGCGCACGAATCGGCTTCAGGTTCACATCGCTTCGCGCGCATCAGACTCGTTACGACATCCGCACCGCCGCCATCACGCGGCAGGCGCCGGGCACCAAGAAGAAGGATGCGATCAAGATCGGCGCGGGGGCAGGTGCCGGCGCAGTGGTCGGTGCGATTGCGGGAGGCAAGAAAGGCGCGGCAATCGGCAGTGCCGTCGGCGGCGGCGCAGGAACTGGGGTTGTGCTCGCCACGCGCGGCCAGGAGGTTGGCTTCGGCCGCGGCGCAGTTGTGACGACGCGGCTCACCGCGCCTTTGACGGTCCGCGTGCGAATGCAATAAGCGTCTGATGCAACTGCGATTGGCACCGTGTACCGTGCGCGATTGGACTGCAGATGATCTGCCCTCTCTCGTGCGTCACGCCAACAATCGAGCCATCTGGATGAATCTGCGCGATCGATTTCCGCATCCGTATCTCGAAGAGCATGGGCGCGGCTTCCTGGAGCACCTGTCCAGGCAGCCGCCAACGACCATCTGGGCCATCGAAGTCGACGGCGAGGCCGCCGGCGGCATCGGCATCGAGATGCAGCACGATGTGGAGCGTGTGTCGGCCGAGATCGGCTACTGGTTGGGCGAGGCATATTGGAGACGCGGCATCATGACAGCGGCACTCAGCGCCGTCACGGCGGAAGTGTTTCGACAGTTCGATCTCACGCGAATCTTTGCGCTGCCATTCGCAGACAACGTCGGCTCGGTTCGCGTGCTGGAAAAGGCAGGGTACGTCCTGGAAGGCCGTTTGCGCGACAGCGCGATTAAGGACGGTCAGCTTCGGGATCAGCTTCTCTACGCTGCCTATCGCGCGTCGCGGACCTGAAGCCACTCCAACGCGGCTGCCGCGCCGGACCCTGGCAAGATCCCCGCTACGAACAACACGGCTGGGGATACGCGCTTCCTCTCCGAACTGGTACACTCGGCCGCATGCGCAGCCGTTTCATCGTTGTTGCTCTTGCAGCGTGCAGCGTTGCCGTTTCCGCCCAGTCACCACCGCCTGCACGCGCGTCGTTTCAGCTCACCCTCGACAGCATCATGCGCGGACCGGCGCTAGTGGGCTACGCACCGAGCGATCTGCGCTGGTCAGGAGACTCGAAAGAGCTCTATTTCGAGTGGCGCAAATTCCGTGAAGACGAACCCGCGACTTGGGTCGTCAGCCGAGACGGCGGTGAGCCGCGTCGCCTTTCGGACGACGAGCGCCGATCGGCGCCTTTGACGAACGGTTTCTGGGATCGCGCGCGCCGCAGAATTCTCGGAATCGACCGCGGCGATGTCGTGGTGATCGACACGCTCAATCGAAAACGGCTCGAGATCACTCGCACGACAGGGAACGAAAGCAGTCCTCGGTGGGCTCGAGGCGAGACACACGTTACGTTCGTGCGTGATAACCATCTGTTCATCGTGCCGGTCGATACGAACGCCGGTGGCACGCTCGTGCAGTTGATTGACGCCGCCCCGCGACGGAACGAACCTCGCCCGACGGACAGCCAGCGCGTGGCGCGTGAGGAAGAGAAGAAGCTCATTGGCTGGGTCGAACAGGAAGCCGAACGGCGGAAGCGGCGTGAGGAGCGAGATCGCGCGCGTGCGCTTCCGCGATTCGAGCTCGGCGAGCGACAGACAATTGTCGACGCGGCGCTCTCCGCGGACGAAAACTTTGCGTATCTCGTCGTGAGCGACCGCGCGCAGGCACGAACGGTTGAAGTGCCGCGTTTCGTAAGCGAGTCCGCGTACACGGAGGAAATCCAATCGCGCACGAAAGTTGGCGACGCGCAGGACCGCCGCCGGTTGGCGGTGATCAATTTGAAAAGCGGCGAAGGCGTGTGGGCTGGACTTGACGGCGTTGTCGATCCGATTCCGATTCCAAAGCCACAAGCCGGCGAGAGTACGTCGACCGCGCCGCCTTCGACGCCATCGCCTTCGACGCCCTCGCCCCCGGCGCCAAAGAACGAGATCAGATGGGCGCAGCTGCTGCCGTCGCCGGATGGCCCTCTCGTGGCGGCTGCGATTCGTTCTTCAGACAACAACGATCGCTGGCTCGTGCTGGTCGATCCGGGCACGGGCAAAACAAAGATCCTCGATCACATTCACGACGACGCCTGGGTGCGTGAGATAGCGCCATCGGGTAACTCCGGCGGCGGACTTGGCTGGTTGCCGGACAACCGGCGGGTGTGGTTCCTCGCCGAACACGACGGCTGGATGCATCTCCACACCGTGGATGTCACGGCCGATCGTCCTGAGCACAAGCAGCTCACATCCGGTCGTTTCGAGATCGACTCTGTGGATCTCTCGCCGGACGGCTCCACCTTCTACATCCGGTCAACCGAGCAGCACCCGGGAGAGCGCCACTTGTATTCGCTGAGCGTCGATGGCGGCGCTCGGACCAGGCTTACGACGATGACGGGATCGTCCGCCGGCGAAGTTTCGCCGGATAACTCGACGTGGGGCGTCATCTACTCCTCGGCAAACAGGCCGCCCGAAGTCTTCTTGATGCCGAATAAACAGGGCGCGGCCGCGCGTCAAGTCACGACGAGCACGAGCGACGAGTGGAGGTCGTTCAAGTGGATCGAGCCACAGCTCATCACTTACAAGGCCCGCGACGGCGCGGAAGTGTACGCGCGTCTCTACACGCCCGAAATGGTTGGCGCAAGACGTCACCCGTCGAATCCGGCGGTCGTGTTTGTCCACGGCTCCGGTTACGCGCAGAACGCGCATAAGTATTGGCCCTCGGCCTACTATCGCGAGTACATGTTTCATCATCTGCTCGCATCGCGTGGCTATGTCGTGCTGGATCCCGACTATCGCGCGAGCGCCGGCTATGGACGGGACTGGCGCACGGCGATTTACCGGTGGATGGGCGGCGCGGATCTGCAGGACGTTGTCGACGGCGCGAAGTTCCTCGTCGACACCCAAAAGGTGAACGCAAAACGAATCGGCGTGTACGGAGGCAGCTACGGCGGCTTCATCACGCTGATGGCGATGTTCACCGCGCCCGACACGTTCGCCGCCGGCGCCGCACTGCGGCCGGTCACCGACTGGGCGCATTACAATCATCAGTACACGTCGAACATCCTGAACGAGCCGCAGAACGACTCGGAAGCCTATCGGAAGAGCTCGCCGATTTACTTTGCCGAAGGTCTCAAAGGCGCGCTGCTGATTTGCCACGGCATGGTCGATACGAACGTGCATTTCCAGGATTCCGTGCGCCTGGTGCAACGCCTCATCGAGCTGCGCAAGGAAAACTGGGAGCTCGCCGTCTATCCCGTCGAGGACCACGGGTTCGTGGAAGCAACGAGCTGGGCTGATGAATACAAACGCATCCTGAAACTTTTCGAAGAGAATCTGAAGAACGGTCCAAACCGGCCGTCGACGACAACAGTCACGGAGTCACGACAATGAGCGCCACGACAACCCTGTGCCCCGGATTGAGCGAGCTCGTGGCGCGCCTCGATTCCGCCGTGGAAGCAGAAACCACCGAACAGATTACGGCCCGCGTGAAGGCGGAGCTCGAGGACTTCCTCGGCCGCGCGGCGTTGACGCTGCCCGATCGCTTTCGCGTGACGCGCGCAGACTCCTACGCGAGACTGCACGATCACGGCGGCCTGTGGTGTGTCGAAGGAGTGGTCGAAGGTGAAATGACGGTCACGCAGTACGACGTTCAGCCGGAGGCGGACGGATTCCGTGTTCGCGCGCTCGGCGCGCCGCTTTCTGCGGGGGTCGGTACCGCAGGCAGGCTCATCCCGCCGACCGACTACCACGTGCTCGCCAACGCGCAACCGGATATCACGTCGATCACGCTGCACGTCTACGGAGGCAATCTCGAGGGCTGCCGGATCTTCACGCCACGCGACGACGGCCGTTATCAGCAGAGCATCCGCGCCCTGACTTACCAGGATTAGCGCCGCGTGTGAAACTCGTCGATCTGCATTTCCAGGGATATCGGGGCGTCATTGCGACCGCGATACTCGAAGGTCCATCCGGGATCGTCCTGCTCGATCCCGGCCCTTCGAGCACGCTGCATGCGCTCGAATCCGGGCTTCTCAGCCACGGCCATCGACTCGAGGACGTCCGCTCGCTGCTCCTGACCCACATTCATCTCGATCACGCCGGCGCCAGCGGCACGCTCGCCTCACGACTTCCAGCGGCTCGCATTTACGTGCACGAGCGCGGCGCGCCGCACATGATTGACCCAACGAAGCTGCTACAAAGCGCGGCGCGTTTGTATGGCGATCGAATGGATCGGCTCTGGGGCGCCGTGCAGCCCGTGCCCGCGGATCGCCTGCAAGTGTTGAGCGGCGGCGAGCGTCTCGATCTCGCCGGGCGTACGCTTCACGTCGCGTACACGCCCGGACACGCGTCACATCACGTCAGCTATCTGGATGAGGGCACCGGCGTGGCGTACGTCGGCGATACCGCGGGTGTTCGGCGGGTTCGCGATTACATCGTCGCTCCGACGCCGCCTCCTGACATCGATCTCGACGCATGGGAGCAGAGTCTGCAAGCCATCGAGCGCTGGAGGCCATCGTCGCTCTTCATCACGCATTTTGGAGAGATCGACGATGTGACCGATCACCTGCGGCGGTTCCGGAGTGTGCTCGATACCGCGGCGCGGCGGGTGAAGGCGACGTTGACGCAGGACGGGACCGACGAAGATCGGATGAGACGATTTCGTGACGATTTGCGCGAGGAAGTGCGGCGTGTCGTTTCGGACGAAGAGGCGCGCTCGCTGAAGCTCGCGGCGCCGTTTGATCAGTTGTGGCTGGGGCTTGCGCGCTACTGGCGGAAGCAGGCCGCAGATGGCCGCAGATAGCCGCAGATAGCCGCAGATGGACGCAGATAAGCCGCAGAGGCACGCAGATGGCCGCAGATGACGGTCGCTCTGGATCTTGAACGGCGCCTTGGCATCTACGAACGCCAGGGCGCCAAGCAGGAGTTTGGTGCTCGACGCGATTCGCTAGCTGACTATTCTTCGTCAGCTGGCGACGGCCAGCGGTCGTGTCTCGATGGGCGCAATCGTTGCCTTCTCTCGAGATTCCACCAGGAAGCGCAACGCGTATCCCGCGGGTGTTCCCGTCGATGTGCGGCAGGGGGCGACGCGCCAGACCGCCGACAGCACACGCCCCTCGCGCAGCGGGGCGGGGACACCGGACGCCTCGCGGGCGTTCCTTTCCAATTGCACACGAACGAGACGGTGGAGCGGGATCGCTGCCGTGCCGTTGGCGACGACGAACGCGCCGGTGTCGCTCAGGTCACGCGTCATCACCGACGCAAATCGGACGGCTCCGGACGCATCCTTCCAGGTGAGGCGGGCGGAGAGCTCCACCTGCTGGCGTTCGGTTGAGCGGCGGTAGTTCACGGCAGGCGTAAGGGACTCGGTCACGGCACCCCCAAGGGATTTCACGGGTTATTGAGGCAGCATCTCGACCGTTTCCTTACCAAAGATCGCGCCTGACCTGGACGGGACCTCCTTGCGGTGACGAATTGTGTAATTCAGCGCACTTCACGCGACACCATGCAACGGCCCGGACAGGTGCGAGACCCGACGGGCTGATTAGAAGGTATACAGCGTGACCGTATACTGGCTACTTAATACTCGCTTCGCTCGGCGACTCCAACCCGAGTCGCCGGAGTTTCAGGTAGAGTCCGCGGCGGGTAAGTCCAAGAGATCGAGCGCTCTCCGAAATGTTGCCGCGGTGGCGCGTCAGCGTCTCGCGGATCAGATCTCGCTCGATGGTGTCGACGAGCGATGCGAGCGTCTGTCCACTGTGCAAGCGCACCGGACCAGGCGACCGATCGCTGGAGGGCTGCGCCGCGCTCTGAGGCGTCGTGATGTCCGCAGACAGCTGGCCCGGCGTGATAACGCCCCCCGCAGGCGCCATTGCCACCGCACGCTGCACCTCGTTGCGGAGCTGGCGGACGTTGCCTGGCCACCAGTACTGGGCAAACAGGTCGAGCGCTTCTGAACTGAGCTGGACGTCTGGCTTCCCAAACCTTTCGGTCGCTTCCCGCAAGAAAAAGGTGCTGAGGTGCGCAATCTCTTCCGGGCGCTGACGGAGAGGAGGAACGTGGATGCGAATGACGCTCAGGCGGTAGTAAAGGTCCTCGCGGAATGTGCCCTCGGCGACTCGCTGTTCGAGGTCCGCGTTGGTCGCGGTAATCACGCGAACGTCGACACGCTGCGGTCGCGGCTCGCCGACCGGCATGATTTCTCCCTGCTCGAGAAATCGCAAAAGCTTCGGCTGCACGTCGGACGGGAGGTCGCCGACTTCGTCCAGGAAAAGCGTCCCGCCTGCGGCGGTCCGAATGAGTCCCGGTTGATCCGAGAGCGCACCGGTGAACGCGCCGCGGCGGTGTCCAAACAACTGGCTGTCAGCAAGCTCGCGGGTCGTCGTCGTGCAGTTGTAGGGAAGGAACACGACCGCACTTCGCGGTGAGCCCACGTGAATGGCTCGAGCCACGAGCTCTTTGCCCGTGCCGCTTTCACCGGTGATCAGCACAGTGAGGTCGTTGCCCTGCAACCGTTGAATTTGATCGACGACGCGCGACATGGCGGCGCTGGCGCAGACGAAGCCGGGCACGAGCGGCTCGAGCGGACGCTCTGTCGTCGCGTCCGGAGCATGTGTCGGCCGATCTCGCGCGCCGCACAACTCGAATCCCTGACGTGCGACAGCGGCCATCATGCGAATGCGCCGCAGCATGTAAGACGCAAGGGGTCGAGTTGAGGCCACGGCCATCTCGCGCGATCCGCCAGCGTCACGCCCGATGTGCTCCACGAGGAGGGTGCCCCTGCCGTACGCGGCACCACGCATGGCACTGTGAGCGATTGCACGCGCTGCATCGACGTCACCGCCGCTGTACGCGAGCAGTCGGATGTCGCCGCCGGAGAGTTGAGCGAAGACGACGACGAGATCGGCGCTGACCGATTCCCGCACCGCGGCTGTGAGCTCTCTTGCGAGCAGTTCCGGCAGAATCGCCGCGTCCACCAGTCTCCTCACGAGCGCATCGTCGGCATCCGCCGGTGACCCGACGTATTCTCCGGTTCCGATCTGATCGCTGGTCGCCAGGGCGTCGCGAGCTTCTTTCAAATCGCGCCCGGCGCCGAGCGACTCGAAGACTTGTGCTGCCTGCTCGAAGTGACGGACAGCCGCCGATTGCGCGCCCGCGCCGGCGGCAAGACGGCCGAGCGCGAGTTGGCTCACTGCAGCTTCATAGCGCTCGCCAAACAGTTCAAAGACGCTCGAGCTCTGTGCGATGTCGTGGTACGCCTCGGTGGTCCGGTTTTGACGTGAGTGGATCGTGCCGCGCAGCCGCAGGAATTCTCCCCAGGCCCCGGGCATATTGCGCGGATCGAGGCGACTCTCGACGCCGTCCAGGCGGCGTTCTGCTTCCTCCATTCGTCCCGCGGTGAGCAGCGCTTCGGCCGCGATGAGCTCGGCTTCGATCAGGTCGGCGGGAGGCGCGGCAGAGGAATGTGCAATCTCGTCGGCGATGGCGAGCGCCGCGTCGGGCGTTCCGCGGCGGATGGCGAGCCGGGCGGAAATGATCCGCACAGACCACTCGTACCACTGACTGGTTTGTCGGCCGTACGCGCCATACGCGTCGCCGGCGCGCTGGAGGTACTCGGCGGCATGCTCGTAGTCGCCGCGCATCAACGACATCTGCGCGAGCGTGTCGTAGACCGCGCCTGTCGTCTCATGGAATTGGACAGGGCTGCGGACTTCGAGCGCGCGGTTCAAGACCGTCTCCGCGCGCGTCAGGTTCGCCATGCGCACGCAGATCTGACCGAGGGTTGCCAGCGCGATGGCGAGACCAGGCGGCCGGCCAAGTCCTTCCTGCAAAGTGACGGCGCGTTCGGCCAACGCGTACGCCTGATCGTATTTGTTTCGCAACATCGCAACGATCGCCTGGTTGCCACAGACCGTTGCGAGGACATCATCCGCTGACAGCGTGGTCGCCTGACGCTCTGCCTGACGAAGGGCCGCGGTTGCTTCGTCGTAACGTCCGGTTTGCGCGAGCATCGTGCCGGAGAGCGCGTGCACTTGCGCCAGGTGGCGCCGATCGCCGGCGGCGTGCAGCGCCGCAGCGGCCTCGGTTATATGCTCGCGCACGATCGTCGCGTCGCCAACCTGCTTGTAGCAGAGGGCCAGCTCGTAATGTGCGCGGCCGATGGCGCGGGAATCGTGCGCGAGTTGCGCCTGCTTGAGCGAGCGGCCGTGCAGCGCGATGGCGCGTGACTGCTCGCCGCGCCCAAAGGCGACCCGCCCGTGCAGGCGCCACAACGTGGAGACCAGAACAGGCGACACGGGATCACGAAACGTATCCGGAGGTCGTCCCAGGGCCGCGCTTGCACGTGACAAGTCGCCCATCATCAGCAGCGCTTCGGCGATGGTGCTGCGAATGGCCAGTTCGTCGTCTTTTTTGAGCGATGCCTCGAGCATGGGCGTAAGGAGCTCGACGGCTGCGGGGGCATGGCCGCGCTCGAGGTATCCAGTGGCACGAGCCATAGCGGGCTGTAAAGGGGCGCTGACCACCGCGCGCAGTATACCAAGTATCCAGGCTCAGAGCGCATCGTTGGCGGGTGCTAAAGTGTTGAAACGGTGGCTCTGCGGTCGATTCCCGTTGTGTGGCTTCTCCTCTCGGGCGTGCTCCTCTCGTGCGGGTGTGCCAGCCCTGATCCGCAACCCGCCGCGACCGGCGCTCGGTCGCAACCCGTGGCGGCCGCTCAACCGGCGTCAAAGACGACGGATGAGGACGCGGACCGGCCACGCATCATCCTTCTCGGCGACAGTTTGACGGCAGGTCTCGGTCTGGATCTGGACCGAAGTTTTCCGGCTCTTGTGCAGGAGAGGCTGAGGGCGGAAGGGTTCGATTACACGGTCGTCAACGCAGGAGTATCGGGCGATACATCGGCGGGCGGCCTGCGCCGCCTCGAATGGGCGCTCGGGGAAGGGACGCCTCGCGTGCTGATTGTGGCACTGGGCGGTAACGATGGACTGCGGGGACTGCCGCCATCCGAGCTCGAAAAGAATCTGGCCACGATCATCGACGAGGGCAAGGGTCGCGGCCTCGCTGTAATCCTTGCTGGCATGGAGGCGCCGCCGAACTACGGCCCCGAATACACGCGCGAGTTTCGCGAGACGTATCGAACGCTCGCGCGCAGGTTCGACGTGCCGCTGATTCCTTTTCTCCTGCAGGGCGTCGCGGGCGATCCGTCGTTGAATCAACCCGATGGAATTCACCCCAACGAGCGCGGCGCGCGGATCGTGGCCGAGAACGTGTGGCGAGTGTTGCAGCCGGTCCTCGAGAAGAACCGATTGTCATGATCGAGCTGCGCGGCGTGACGAAGACCGTGCAGAGCGGCGACCGGCCGCTGACCATTCTGCATCCGCTCGACTTCTCGATTCCCACCGGGCAGTGCCTCGCGATCGTCGGACCGTCGGGGAGCGGCAAATCAACGCTGCTTGGGCTCATCGCGGGACTCGATTCGCCGAGCGGCGGTCACATTTTGATCGACGGCGTCGACATCACGACGCTCGACGAAGACGCGCTCGCGCGGCTTCGTGGGGAGAAGATCGGTTTCGTCTTCCAGTTCTTTCACCTCGTGCCGTCGCTGACGGCGCTCGAGAATATCCTGGTGCCGATGGAGATTGCCGGCCGCCGCAACGCGCGTAGCCGTGCGCAGACGCTGCTGGACGAAGTAGGACTGCACGATCGCGGGCATCACTATCCGTCGCAGCTCTCGGGCGGCGAGCAGCAGCGGATTGCCATCGCGCGGGCGCTCGCGAACGATCCGCCGCTCATTCTCGCCGACGAGCCGACCGGAAACCTCGACACGACCAACGGACGCCACATCCTCCAGCTGCTGCTCGAGGTCAAACAGAAGCGCGGCGCGACCTTGGTTCTCGTCACTCATGAATCGTCCATTGCAGCGATCGCCGACGCTCAATTGATGCTGCGCGATGGCCGCGCGGTCGAGGACGCGACGTCCACGATGCTCGCGCAAGAAGTGCGATGAGGTTCATCGCGACGATGACGCTGCGCGAGGTGCGCGCGTCCTGGCGCCGGCTCCTGTTCTTTTTCATCTGTCTCTCGATTGGCATCGGCGCCATCGTGGCGATTCGCTCGGTTATTCAGAACGTTCGTGTGGTGTTTGCGCGTGAGGCGCGCACGCTCATCAGCGCAGACGCGATCATCACCAGCAACCGGGCACCAAGCGCCGAGCAGTCGGCGGCCATCGACGAGCGACTCCGCGCAGCGCGGGCGGAAAGCCTTCTGTCCGTCGAGGTCGCCACCATGGTCAGGCCGGCCGATCGCGCAGGCATGGCGCGAATGGTGGAGTTGAGGGCGGTCGAACCCGGCTTCCCTTACTACGGCGATCTGAAGTTGAGCGGCGGCCAGCGGTTCGATCACTCGTTGCTGACCGGATTCGGCGCTCTCGTCCGTCCCGAGCTGCTTGCGCAGCTCGGACTCTCGCCCGGCGATGGGCTGATGATAGGCGGCCAGCGATTCACCATTCGCGGAGTGATCGAGGCAGAACCCGGCAGACGGCTTGGCGCGTTCAGTCTGGGTCCGCGAGTCTTCGTGGACTGGGCCGATCTTCAGAAGACCGGCCTGTTGTCGTTTGGCAGCCGCGCGAATTATCAGCGGCTGATCAAAGTCAGCGACCGCGAGCTCACACCGCTCGTCGCTGCACTGCGTGCGGACTTCGTGAACAGCTATCTGCGCGTCCGATCGTACAAGGCCACCGAGAACGATATTGGTGAAGACTTCACGCGAGCGGAGAACTACCTGAGCCTCGTCGGGCTGGTGATCGTCATCCTCGGCGGCATTGGCGTCTCGAGCGTGATGCGCGTCTTCGTCCAGCAGAAGCTGCGGACGATTGCCATTCTGAAATGTCTGGGCGGCCGATCATCGCAACTCCTCGCGATTTACATGGCGCAGGTCGTGCTGCTGGGGCTTGCCGGAAGCGCGTTCGGTGTGGCCATGGCCGCAGCCGCCATTCGCGCGATTCCGACGGCGATTGCCGCCGCCGCGACAGCCGGTCTCGACGTGCCCTACAGCCTGACAGGTCCGGCGGTGCTTCAGGGCTTTGGCATCGGCCTGCTGGTTTCGGTGCTGTTCTCGTTTGTGCCGCTGCTCGACGTCCGCCACGTCAAGCCGACGTTGCTGCTTCGGTCGGAAACGACATCGCGCCGCCCTGACCTGCTGCAAGTGGTGGTCTCTGCGGTCGTGCTGACAGGTTTATTGGGCCTGATGGTCTGGCAGGCCGGGTCGTTCAAGGTAGGTCTCGTTGTCGCGATCGGGTTTGCCGCCACCGCGCTCGTGCTGCAGCTTGCCGGCATTCTGCTGATTCGCGCCATCGCACCGCTCGCGCGCTCGTCATGGTTTCCACTTCGTCATGCCGTGCTGCAACTCAGTCGCCCAGGCAGTCAGGCGCGCATCGTGCTGCTTGCCGTCGGACTCGGAAGTTTTTTCATCGTCGGCGTGCGATCGCTTCAGGACAATCTCATTCGCGAGTTCACGGTCAACCTCTCACCGGACGCGCCCGACATGTTTTTGCTGGATATCCAGCAGGACCAGGTGGCGGGTATTCAGAGCTTCCTGACAGCATGGCGACAGGGAAGCGAGCCGCCGAAGCTCATTCCCGTGCTGCGCGCGCGCGTCACGGGGGTCAAAGGTCAGGACGTCACGCTCGAGAATTACGAGGACGTGCGTGGGCGCGGATCGCTGGCACGCGAATACACGATTACCTATCGGCCTTATCTCGAGCGAAACGAGACGGTCGCTGCCGGCAGATTCTGGAGTGCGGACGATGGAGGGCCCGGCTTCAGCCCGGCTCCATCCGCGAACGTCCAGGGCGAGGTCTCCATCGAAGAGAGCATTCGCGAACGCTTCCACATCAACGTGGGAGACACGATGCGCTTTGATGTCATGGGCCGCACCGTGAGCGCCCGCGTCACGAGCGTGCGGCGCGTCGAATGGTCGGACAGCCGTGCCGGCGGGTTCATGTTCGTCTTCCGTCCTGGTCTTTTCGATCAGGCGCCGCACGGTTTCATATCGTTCTTTCGCGGTCCCACAGACACGATATCGCGGGCGCGGCTGCAATCCGAGATCGTGTCCCGCTATCCGAACGTGTCGGTGATCGACGGACGCGAGATGCTGGCCACCATTCGTACGGTCGTTGACAACGTCACCCTCGCGGTAACGGTCGTGGGAACGCTCGTGCTGCTCAGCGGTCTGCTGATTCTGATCGGTGCGGTCGCGATGACGAAATTCCGGCGCGTCTACGAAGCGGCCATCTTCAAAACGCTGGGCGCAACGCGGCGCATGATTGCCAGCGTGCTGTTTCTTGAATACGGCGTCCTGGGCGCGCTCGCCGGCACGATCGGTTCGCTCGGGGCGATTGCGCTCACGTGGGGCATCAGTCGCTTCGCGCTCGATATTCGGTGGCACATACTGCCCGCACTCACCGCGAGCGGCATTCTCTCCAGCGCGTTCGTCGTCGCTCTCGTCGGGGTCGCGGCGTCATGGGAAGTCCTGCAGCGGAAACCTCTCGCAACACTCCGCTCCGAATAAAGGAAAGGTTCAAAGGTTCAAAGCCTTCGAACCCTTGAACCTTCGAACCCTTGAACCTTCGAACCCTTGAACCTTTGAACCCTTGAACCTTTGAACCCTTGAACCTTGACGCGCGGATGTGCGTGCTATCATCACTGCTTAAGCTGTTCGGCTCGGGCCGGGCAGTGGGAGTAAGTGGAAGATGAACGTCTCGACGTATCGGGAAGCCCTCCTCCAGAAGCGCGCGGAACTCGAGCAAACCGCGGGTCTTCGTCCCCTTCAGACGTCCATGGAGCACAACAACGGCCGACAGGGCGACATGGCCGATCAAGCCGCTGGGAATAACGAAGTTCACATCCAACTGCGTCTGAAGCAGACCGACTCGAAGATCCTGCAGGCCATCGACGAGGCGCTGATGCGCATCGATAAGGGGACGTACGGCATCTGCCGCGACTGCGGCGAGCCGATTGCGGAAGCCCGGCTCAACGCGATTCCGTGGACGCGGGTGTGCATCACCTGTAAGGAAAAACAGAGGGCGTGACCCCGACCGAGCTCCAGCAGCTGCTCCGCGACTTCTATCTGGAACGGCTCGCACTGCTCATGCGCCACGAAGCATCTGCGCGGCTCGTCACCGACTACGACGTCAACAACGCCTACCAATACATCATCAACCGCGAAGAAACCCACGTGTCGTGGCTGCAGCACGCGCTGATCGATCTCGGTGCAGAGATTCCCGACGATCCGCCGCCGCCGACCATCAAGCGCAGCCGCAAAGACAAGAACGCGGTCATCGAGCTCTCCGCAGATGACGGAAAGGGCAACCGCGAATTCGTCCAGAAGTGGCGCGACCGAATCGAGCATGTGACCAACGCCCGGCACCAAGGCATGCTGCGCGTCATCCTCGGCGAAATGCTCGAGCACCAGCGGCTGTTCGAGCAGGCGGCTGAAGGCCGCACGGATCTCACCGGCAAGCCTATGGAGATTCACACACGCAGAGGGAAGGTCCTGGCGACTCGCTGGATTGAGTAAGTGCCGAGTGCCGAGTGCCAAGTACCGAGTGCCAAGTGCGGGCCGTCAGGCCCGCGAATCCTGGAATCCGAGTGCTGAGTGCGTGAGACGACGTCGGTTGCGATTGGCCTTGGAAGCAATCTCGGCAACCGCACCGAACACCTGAACTTCGCGGCCAG